>Ga0335081_10009281_pt1 | contig 15828 bp, 9 predicted proteins | sample Lox_Sample_35_FD_206713 | JGI IMG/M metagenome (GOLD analysis project Ga0335081, IMG submission 206713) | Soil microbial communities from Loxahatchee National Wildlife Refuge, Florida, United States - Lox_Sample_3.5 | ecosystem: Environmental > Terrestrial > Soil > Wetlands | place: USA: Florida... | reverse complement strand
GCCGTACTCGGGCAAGACGAGTAACGCGAGGTCCGGCTGGGGGACATCGCGGTGGCCCATAACCCAGGTGGCCTCGAGACCGCCCCAGCATCCTGGCGTGTTCGCAGTGTAGATGCCGAGGCACGTGCTCAGCGGGAAATGTAGGTTAGAGTGCTTTTGGCTGAGTGGCGATGGCATGTACACGATTCCGTCGATCAGCTCCGCGTGCTTGAGGTCGGGCATCGCTTCCCAGCGGCGCAGGAACTCCTCGCTCGTCAAGCGGTCGCCGTCCCGCAGCGGCGGAGGGGATGCTGGAGTGGCCAACGGCATCGGATTGGACTCCTGGAAGTCAACTTCAGTGTAACAGGGCAGGGATTTGGCGACTGGCAGCGGCTACTGGCATAGGCAGCAGACGGACTTTTCCGCTACTCGGGCCTGGCTTTCGCGTTGCCTGTATACCACGCCGCCTGTTCGCGCGCCAATGCCAGGGCAGCCGGATGGCGAACACAGACGAACTACAATCAACTGTGTATGGACCGACGCAGTTTTCTCGCCACTGCCGGCGCCGCCGGCGTGCTCCTCGCTGCACCGCAGTCGGAGCCCGAGTCCGGCTTCAACCGCCTCTTCGACAGCCGTTCTCTCGATGGGTGGAGTGTGCAGGAAGGGGCCGAGCGCGCGTTCTATGTGGATTCGGGCGAGATTGTCGTGCATGAAAGCGCCGGCTACCCCACGTGGCTGCGGTCGGCTCACCAGTATGAGAATTTCGATTTCCGCGGCGAGTTCTTCGTCAAAGGCTGGTGCGACTCCGGCATCTACGTTCACGCGCCCGAGCACGGCCGTCCGATGTGGTGCGGCATGGAGATCCACATCTTCCACCAGATGGATCAGCAACCAGCGCCGGAATCGATGGGTGCGATCTACCCGATCGTCGCGCCGCGCACAGTCAACGTCAGGAACCAGGGCGAGTGGAACACGTTTCGCATTTTGATGGACTGGCCGCGCCTCCAGGTATGGACCAACAGCGAAATGGTCCAGGATCTCGATGTCGAAACCATCCCCGAGCTGCGGCACCGGCTCCGCAGTGGTTATCTGGGCCTCCAGTCGTTGAGCTACCCGATCCGCTTCCGCAATCTGCGAGTACGCGAATTGCCATCGAAGATATCATGGACTCCGCTCTACGAGATACCGGCCGACGTCGCGAAGTGGCACGTCTCCGACGGCAAGCCGAATTTCCAAGCGCTCGGCGGCATCCTCTACAGCGACGGCAACGGCCACTTCGCGACCGCCGAAAAGTACCGCGATTTCGAGTTGCAAATGTATGTGCGGCACGCACTGCACCACAACGGCGGCGTGCTGTTTCGCACGGCGGGCACCGGGTCGCGGGGCCGGCACTATGAGATACAGCTTCACGATGTGGAGGGTGCGCACTATCCCACCGGGTCGCTGTACTCTGTCAAACGCGGCTCTTACCCACGGATCGCGGCGGGTGAGTGGTGGCCATTTCAACTTCGCGTGAAAGACGCGGCCTGCCTGGTACGGATCAACGGGGAGACCGTATTGGAGTACGACAGGCTCGATAATCTCGACGAAGGCCCGATTGAGTTGCAAGCGCACGATCCCGGCCGGTGGACAGAGTACAAGCACATTCTGGTGCGGAGGATTTGAGGCGACAGCCGCGAAAACAATCTTCGCGGCACCGACACCATGGACATCCGACGAGCGCTCCGATGAGCCGGGGCGCGTCCTTCGGGGCCCGGAATGACCACGAGCCGCAAAAAGAAAAACGCCGAGTGCCGGGCTGTATCGGCCGGTCACTCGGCGTGATGGTATTGCGCGATTCTATTCCGCGAGCGACTCTTCGCCGGTCTCTTCCGGAAGACCGCCGGCGTACTGCAGGCGGGTCTCCTCGTCGTAACCGGGAATCTGGTCGAGAGGCGCTTCGGCTACAGGCTCCTCCACCACGTCCTCGCCCGCGATCTTCACCTGGCGGTAATACTCCATCCCGGTGCCGGCCGGAACCAGCCGGCCCATGATCACGTTCTCCTTCAGGCCGCGCAGATAGTCCACCTTGCCGTTGATGGCGGCTTCGGTGAGTACGCGCGTGGTCTCCTGGAAGGAGGCCGCGGAGATGAACGAATCGGTGGAGAGCGACGCTTTCGTGATACCCAGGAGCATCGCCTTGCCTTGAGCCGGATGGCCGCCCGCTTCGATCACCTTCTGGTTTTCCGCACGGAACTTGAATTTGTCCACCACCTCTTCGGGCAGGAATTCCGTGTCGCCGATGTCTTCGACCTTCACCCAGCGCATCATCTGGCGCGAAATCACTTCCAGGTGCTTGTCGTTGATGTTCACGCCCTGCAGCCGGTAGACCTCCTGAATCTCGTTGACCAGGTACTTCTGCAGTTCCTTTTCGCCGAGCACATCCAGAATGTCGTGCGGATTGCGGGGACCGTCCATGAGCGGCTCGCCGGCCTTCACCCGCTCGCCCTCCTGAACGTTGATGTGGACGCCGCGCGGCAGCGAGTATTCGCGCTTCTCGCCGCTCTCGCCTTCCACGTAGATCTTGCGCTGGCCCTTGGAGACCTCGCCGTACTTCACCACGCCGTTGATCTCCGCGATGATGGCCGTCTCGCGCGGCTTGCGCGCCTCGAACAGCTCCACCACGCGCGGCAGACCGCCGGTGATGTCCTTGGTCTTGGTGGTCTCGCGCGGGATCTTCGCGACCACGTCGCCCGCGTGGACTTCTTCGCCGTCGCGGACCATGAGGTGCGCGTGGGTGGGCATGAGGTACTTCTTGGCTTCCGAACGGGAGCCGCCGGCGCCCTCGGGACGCACGACCACCTGTGGCTGCCGCTTCTCGTCCGGAGAATCGGTGACCACCAGCTGCGACATGCCGGTGACTTCGTCCACCTGCTCCTGCAGCGTCATGCCGTCGATCAGGTCTTTGAAGTGCACCACGCCCGAGATTTCCGTCAGGATCGAGAAGGTATAGGGATCCCACTCGAGCAGAATCTGGTTGCTGCGTACGGGAGCGCCGTCCTCGACCATCACGCGGGCGCCGTACACCACCGGGTAGCGTTCCTTTTCACGACCCTTGTCGTCCACCACCGCCATGATGCCGTTGCGGTTCATGGCGATGATTTCACCGGTCTTGCTGCGGACCGTCTGGATGCCGATGTAGCGCGCGAAGCCGTCGGACTTGGCGTCCTGCGTGGATTGCTCGCTGACGCGCGTCGCCGTTCCGCCGATGTGGAAGGTGCGCATGGTCAACTGGGTTCCGGGTTCGCCGATGGACTGCGCCGCGATCACACCGACCGCTTCGCCGCGCTCCACCAGCCGGCCCGTCGCGAGGTTGCGGCCGTAGCACGCCACGCACACGCCGCGCTTCGATTCGCAGGTCAGCACCGAGCGGATCTTCACGCGCTCGATACCGGCTGCCTGAATCGCCGCCGCCAGGTCTTCGGTGATCTCCTGGTTGACGCCGACGATCACGTTGCCTTCGTAGTCCTTCTGATCTTCGAGCGCCACGCGGCCCACGATGCGGTCGCGCAAGGGCTCGATGATTTCGCCGGATTCGATGATGGGTTCGACGTAAATGCCTTCGGTGGTCCCGCAGTCCTGCTCGCTGATGATCACATCCTGCGCCACGTCTACCAGGCGGCGCGTCAAGTAGCCCGAATCCGCAGTCTTCAACGCGGTGTCGGCCAGACCCTTGCGGGCGCCGTGCGTGGAGATGAAGTACTGCAGCACGTTGAGGCCTTCGCGGAAGTTCGCGGTGATGGGGGTCTCGATGATCTCGCCCGAGGGCTTGGCCATCAGCCCGCGCATACCGGAGAGCTGGCGGATCTGCTGTTTCGATCCGCGGGCCCCGGAGTCGGCCATGATATAAATCGGGTTGAGGTAGCGGCCGGTGCGGTCGTCTTCCTCCATCGATTTGAACATCTCGTCGGAGACCTTCTCGGTGACCTTCGACCAGATTTCGATGATCTTGTTGTAGCGCTCGCCGTGGGTGATGGCGCCGTCCTGATACTGGCTTTCGACGTTCACCACTTCGCGCTCGGCCTCGGCCACCAGGCCCTTCTTCTCGCCGGGCACCACCATGTCGTCGATGCCGATGGAGATGCCGGCGCGGGTCGCGTACAGGAACCCGAGCGACTTGATCTCGTCAAGCATCTGCACGGTGGTCTGCAAACCGAACTTCAGGTAGCAGTACTGCACCAGCGCGGAGAGGCCCTTCTTCTTCAGGAGGCCGTTGATGAACGGCATATCGCGCGGCAGGGCGTCGTTCAGGATCACGCGGCCGACGGTGGTCTCCATGTACTGCTTGGTGAACTCGATCGGCTCGGTATGAATCACGTTCTGGTTGTCGAACGCGTGCACCAGGTCGATGACCCTGCCGGTGTAGCGCAGCTTGATCGGGGACAGCGTCTCCACTTCGCCCATTTCGAGCGCAATCAGCACGTCATCGGTGGAGGCGAAGGTGCGGCCTTCCCCCTTGGCGCCGGGGCGCGCCTTGGTCAGGTAGTAACAGCCCAGCACCATGTCCTGGGTGGGAACGGCAATCGGGCCGCCGTGCGCCGGAGACAAGATGTTATTGGCCGAGAGCATCAGGGTGGATGCTTCGATCTGCGCTTCGGGCGAAAGCGGGATGTGGACGGCCATCTGGTCGCCGTCGAAATCGGCGTTGAAAGCGGTGCACACCAGGGGGTGGATCTTGATGGCCTTGCCCTCCACCAGCACAGGCTCGAAGGCCTGGATGCCGAGGCGGTGCAGCGTGGGAGCGCGGTTCAGCAGTATGGGGTGGTCTTTGATCACCTCTTCGAGGATGTCCCACACCACGGGATCCTGCTGCTCGACGAGTTCCTTGGCCTGCTTGATGGTCGTGCAGTGCCCGCGCTGCTCCAGACGATGGTAGATGAACGGCTTGAACAGCTCGAGCGCCATCTTCTTGGGCAGGCCACACTGATTCAACCGCAGATCGGGACCGACCACGATCACGGAGCGGCCGGAATAGTCCACGCGCTTGCCGAGCAGGTTCTGGCGGAAGCGGCCCTGCTTGCCCTTCAGGGTGTCGGAGAGCGACTTCAGCGGGCGGTTGTTGGCGCCGCGCAGAACGCGTCCGCGCCGTCCGTTGTCGAAGAGCGCGTCCACGGCCTCCTGCAGCATGCGCTTTTCGTTGCGCACGATCACGTCGGGGGCGTGCAGTTCGATCAGCTTCTTCAACCGGTTGTTGCGGTTGATGACACGGCGATAGAGGTCGTTGAGGTCGGAGGTGGCGAAGCGTCCGCCATCCAGCGGCACCAGGGGGCGCAGTTCCGGAGGAATCACCGGAATTACGTCCAGGATCATCCACTCCGGCTTGTTGCCGGATTTGCGGAACGATTCCACCACGCGCAGCCGCTTGGCGAATTTCAGCTTCTTCTGCACGGACTGCTCGATCTTCATCTTTTCGCGGATCTCTTCGCTGAGAGCTTCGACATCCACTTTCTTGAGCAGCTCCTTGATGCCCTCGGCGCCCATCATGGCGATGAACTTGCCAGGGAATTCCTGGTCGAGCGCCCGCTTGCGCTCGTCGGTGATGACTTCGCCTTTGCTCAGGTCCGGGACGTCGCCCGGATCCACTATCACGTACGCTTCGAAGTAGAGCACGCGCTCCAGTTCGCGGAGGGTGATGTCGAGCAGGTGGCCGATGCGGCTGGGCAGCCCTTTGAAGAACCAAACGTGGGAGCAGGGGCTGGCCAGTTCGATGTGGCCCAGGCGTTCGCGGCGTACGCGCGCGAGCGTCACTTCGACGCCGCACTTGTCGCAGATGACGCCGCGGTGCTTCATGCGCTTGTACTTTCCGCACAAGCACTCCCAATCCTGAGTGGGACCGAAGATCCGGGCGCAGAACAGCCCATCGCGCTCCGGCTTGAAGGTCCGGTAGTTGATAGTCTCCGGCTTGGTGACTTCGCCGTGCGACCAGCTCCGGATCTTCTCCGGAGACGCCAGGGAAATACGGATCGAATCAAAGTCCGCTATCAAATTCGCTCGATCGTAAGGGGATGATCTCATCTCGAATCTTCCTCACTTATCCTTCCGGGGAGGGGGACAGGGGCCGGGAGCCGGGGATTAGCTGCTCGTTGCGCTCGCATTGGAAACGTGCGAGCGCAACGAGCAGCCATTCCCTGGCCCCTGGTCCCCGGCCCCTGGCCCCTTGATTTCTAGTCAGCCGCCAGCGCCGTATCCGCTATCTCACGCGGCTTCTTCATCAACTCCACATCGAGACACAAAGATTGCAATTCGCGAATGAGCACGTTGAACGATTCCGGCACGCCGGGCTCGATGGCGGCTTCGCCCTTCACGATGGCCTCGTAGATCTTCGCGCGGCCGTACACATCGTCGGACTTCGCCGTCAACAGCTCCTGCAGAATGTATGCGGCGCCGTACGCTTCAAGCGCCCAGACTTCCATTTCGCCGAAGCGCTGTCCGCCGAACTGTGCCTTGCCGCCCAGCGGCTGCTGCGTAATCAGCGAATACGGACCGATCGAGCGCGCGTGGATCTTGTCGTCCACCAGGTGCGAGAGCTTCAACATGTAGATGTAGCCCACCGTCACCGGCTGCTCGAACTGCGTACCGGTCATACCGTCGAACAGAACGGTTTTGCCCGAAGTGGGCAGTTTGGCATCGCCGAGAGCCTTCTTGATTTCGCGCTCGGTCGCGCCGTCGAATACCGGGGTCGCGAAGTGCACGCCCAAGGCTTTGGCCGCCCACCCCAGGTGAGTCTCCAGAATCTGGCCCACGTTCATACGGGAGGGCACGCCGAGCGGGTTGAGCACGATCTCCACAGGCGTCCCATCCGGAAGATACGGCATATCCTCTTCCGGCAGAATGCGCGCGATTACGCCCTTGTTTCCGTGGCGGCCGGCCATCTTGTCGCCTACGGAAAGCTTGCGCTTCATGGCGATATAGACTTTCACGAGCTTGATGACGCCGGGCGGCAGCTCGTCGCCCTTGCGGAGCTTGCCGATGCGCTCGTCGGTGATCTTTTCCAGCACCGCGATCTGGCGCGACGTCATCTCTTCGATTTCGTCGATCTGCTCGTTCAGGCGCGGGTCCTTGTTCGACAGGCGCATGCGCTTGAGGTCGCGTGATTTCATCTTTTCGATGATCTCGCGGGTGAGGTCGGTATCCTTCGAAAGCAGGCGCTTGTTGGTCTTCTCGTCGTGCAGGTCGGCCAACAGCCTCTTGCCATCCAGGAGGCTGCCCAGGCGCTTGGCGCGTTCGTCGGTGAGGATTCGGATTTCATCCTGCAGGTTGCGCTGCAGGCGCTGAATCTGCGACTCCTCGATGGACTTCGACCGCTCGTCCTTCTCCTGGCCCTTGCGGGAGAAGATCTTGCAGTCTACAATCGTGCCCTCGATGCCCGGCGGGCAGTAGAGCGAGGCGTCCTTCACGTCTCCGGCCTTTTCGCCGAAGATCGCGCGCAGCAGTTTCTCTTCGGGTGTGAGCTGGGTCTCGCCCTTGGGGGTTACCTTGCCCACCAGGATGTCGCCCGGTTTTACGGTGGCGCCGATTCGAATAATGCCGCTTTCGTCCAGGTTGCGCAGGAACGAGTCGGCGATGTTCGGAATGTCGCGTGTGATTTCCTCCGGCCCGAGCTTGGTGTCGCGCGCTTCGATTTCGAACTCCTCGATGTGGATCGAGGTGTAGTAGTCCTCCTTCACCAGCTTCTCGCTGACCAGGATGGCGTCTTCGAAGTTGTACCCGCGCCACGGCATGAAGGCTACCAGGACGTTGCGGCCCAGGGCCAACTCGCCCTGATCGGTGCAGGGGCCGTCGGCCAGGACCGATTGCTTGGTGACCCGCTGGCCCACGTGAACAATCGGCTTCTGGTTGATGCAGGTGTTCTGGTTCGACCGTTTGAACTTGGTGAGCTGGTAGATGTCCGCGCCCACCTCGCGCGAGAGCTGGCCTTCGTGCGCCGTACCCTCCACACGCACGATGATGCGCTCGGAGTCCACCGAATCGACCACGCCCGAGCGCTTGCACAAGACTACCGCGCCCGAGTCGCGGGCGGTGACATACTCCATCCCGGTGCCCACGTAAGGAGCGTCGGCGCGCAGCAATGGGACCGCCTGGCGTTGCATGTTCGATCCCATCAGCGCGCGGTTGGCGTCGTCGTTCTCCAGGAACGGGATCAGGCTGGCCGCCACGGAGACGAGCTGTTTGGGGCTGACGTCGATGTACTCGACTTCGTCCCGCGACTTCAGCACGAAGTTGCCGGCCTGGCGCGCGTTCGAGAGGTCGGGAACGATCCGGCCCTTTTCGTCCAATTCGACGTTGGCCTGGGCTACCGTCCACTTGTCTTCTTCCCACGCCGAGAGGTACTCGCAGTGGGCTTCGAATTCGGCCGCCTGCTTCTTGGCGCCGATCTTGCGATTGGCTTCTTCCACCTGCGCACGGGGCGCGATGTCGCCTACCTTAAAATCCGTGTCGCCGGGGTTCAGGATTTTGATTTCGTCGATGACCGAGCCTTTGATCACCTTGCGGTAGGGGCTCTCGATGAAACCGTACTCGTTAATGCGCGCGAAACAGGAGAGCGACGAGATCAACCCGATGTTCGGACCTTCCGGCGTCTCGATGGGACAGATCCGGCCGTAGTGGGTGGGGTGCACGTCGCGGACTTCGAATCCGGCGCGCTCTCGCGACAGACCACCCGGTCCGAGAGCCGAGAGACGGCGCTTGTGGGTGATTTCGGAGAGCGGGTTGGTCTGATCCATGAACTGCGAGAGCTGGCTCGATCCGAAGAATTCACGGATCGCGGCCATCACCGGCTTGGCGTTGACCAGGTCGTGCGGCATGGCCGTGGACATTTCCTGGTACACCGACATCTTTTCTTTGATGGCGCGCTCCATGCGCACCAGGCCGATGCGGAACTGGTTTTCGAGCAGCTCGCCGACCGCGCGGACGCGGCGATTGCCCAGGTGGTCGATGTCGTCGACCGCCCCGATGCCGCGGCGCAGCTTGAGCAGGTACTTGATGGTGGCGCGGAAGTCTTCCGAATCGAGCGTGCGCTTATCGAGCGAGGTGGCGTCCGACTTGTCGAACAGCTTGATATTGAACTTCATGCGGCCTACGCGCGAGAAGTCGTACTTGCGCGGGTCGAAGAACATGCCCTGGAAAAGCTGGGTGGCCGTGTCGAGAGTCGGCGGATCGCCGGGCCGCAACTTGCGGTAGATCTCGATCAGCGCCTCGTTCTGGGTCTTGACGCCGTCCTTACGAATGGTGGCCGAAATGACCGTCCCGACATCGTCCCGCTCGGGGAAGAAGACTTCGAATTCTTCGATCCCGCTTTCCAGCAGTTTGGCCAGGGCGGGGGCTGCCAGTTCGCTGTTGGCGTCGATCAGCACTTCGCCGGTGGTCATGTCCACCACGTCGGCGACCACGTGCGCGCCTTCAAGGTCGTTGACCGCGATCTCCACCTGCTGGATCTTGGCCTTCTGGATTTCCTTGAACAGGGTGGAAGTGATTTTCTTGCCCTGGCCGACGATAGTCTCGCCGCCCTTGCCGGTAATCGCGTGAGACAGCTTCAGCCCGGTCAGCCCTTCATCGACGTTCCAGAGAAGCTTTTTGTCTTTGAGCGAGATCTTGCTCACGCGATAGAAGGCGCGCAGAATCTGCTCGTCAGTCTTGTAGCCCAAAGCCCGCAGAAAGACCGAGCCGTAGAATTTTCGTTTGCGGTCGATGCGGACGTAGAGGATGTTCTTGTTGTCGTACTCGAATTCCACCCAGCTTCCGCGGTACGGGATGATCTTGCCGAGGAAGTAGCCTTGCGCCGGGATGCGCTCGAAGAACACGCCCGGAGAACGGTGCAACTGGGAAACGATCACGCGCTCGGTGCCGTTGATGATGAACGTTCCGTTGTCGGTCATCAGCGGAATTTCACCGAAGAAGACTTCCTGCTCTTTGATGTCGCGAACGCTCTTCTTCTGGGTCTCGGGGTCTTTGGAATAAACGGTCAGGCGGATGGTGACTTTGAGCGGAGCGGCATACGTCATGCCGCGCTCCTGGCATTCCTGCATGTCGTATTTGAGCTGCAGGCCGACCGGGTCACCGCACTTGTTGCAGAACGTCACGACGTTCTTGTTGAAGGTCCCGCAATGATTACACAGGATGTCGCCCGCGTGGAAGGGATCGGTGCGGATGGTGGCGCCGCAATTCCGGCAGGTGGATCGCAGATGGTGCAGCCCTTTCAGGTTGCCGCACTTGCACTCCCAGTTACCGATCGAATAGTCGACGAACTCCAGATCGCTGACGCCGCGGAAGTCCGAGATGGGAAACACGGAGTTGAATACCGTCTGCAGGCCAATGTCCTCGCGTTCATTGGGCAGAAGGTCCATCTGCAGGAACCGCTCATACGACTTTTTCTGAACCTCGATCAGGTTCGGAATCGGTATGGAAGTCCTGATTTTAGAAAAATCAACTCTCTCGGGGGCAGCGCCGTTATGTTGAAAATCCATTCCTTATACTCCTGATACTCCTGACGGCCGAAGAGCCAAAGCCAAGAAACCGAGCTTAACAGCACAAAACCAATGGCGCCCTGGAAGGCCAAACCCGCCTAACGGCGGGCGCCCGAAACAGCATCGCTCGCAAGGGCGCGGGCAATCGCACCCTGGCGAAACGTTCCCGGAGCGCCGGGAGATGAGAAAGAAACTGTGGTAGGAAACGTCGTGTTAGCGTAATGCGTGCGTTGAAAACGGGATCTGCGGAAGTACAGGTGCACGAATCCTGTGTAGAAGTTACGGACACAAGAACGCGCAGAGATCCCCTCTCTGCAGTTCCGCCCGAACTGCAATTTGAATTCCAGGATTCAGGAATCACAGTCACCAAAATTGGGATCGACTCCGGATGAATCAAAACCCAACTACTTATCCTAACAGGCCAACGCACCTGCGTCAAGACGGCGGGGGTTGGGGATCGGGGGGTGGGGCTTGGGGAAACGCGCCTCTTTCGCCGCGAGCACGGCGCGCTGACTTATCCCCAACCCCCAATCCCTAACCCCCGGTCTTTCTACTTCACTTCCACTGTGGCGCCGGCATCGACGAACTTCTTCTTGATCGCCTCAGCTTCGTCCTTGCTCACGCCCTCTTTGATCGGCTTGGGTGCGCCATCCACCAAGTCCTTGGCTTCCTTCAGCCCGAGACTGGTCACTTCGCGCACGGCCTTGATAACGTTGATCTTGTTGGCGCCGGTCGCCGTCAGGACCACGGTGAATTCGGTCTTCTCTTCCACGGCGGGCGCAGCCGCGGCCGATACGCCGCCTCCCGCCGCCACCGCTACGGGCGCGGCGGCAGCCGCCGAGACGCCCAGCCTTCCTTCGAGCAACTTCACGAGCTGAGAGGCCTCCAGCAGCGTCAAGCCTTGAATCTGATCCGCAATTGCGTTAATGTCCGCCATTTGAAAACTCCTTGATCCTCAAAATCGTTGATCGGCGTTCCTCACGCCTGAAACTTGTTTTCCTGGACTCCCTGGTCCACCACCACGGCCAGGTTGCGCCCCACGGCGCCGATTGCCGTCACTAGCTGCTGCGCCGGCGCGTTAATCAAATACAACAACTTGGCAAAGATCTCTTCCTTAGGCGGCATGGCAGCCAGGTCGTTGATCGCCTTGATGTCGATCGCCCGGCCTTCCACCATTCCTGCCTTGAAGGTGAATGCCGGATTGGTCCGCGCGTAGGCCGTCAAGGCCTTCGCCAGCGCTACCGGATCGCTGTCCGTGTAGACCACCGAGGTCATTCCGCGCAGTCCCTTCAACACCTGCTCGGAGGCCGTCCCTTCCGACGCCTTCTCCGCCAGGTTATTCTTGACCACGCGGTATTTTCCGCCCGCCCCGCGAACCACTTTGCGCAATTCGAAATCCTGGTTCACGCGCATCTTCTCAAAGCCCGTGACAAACAGGTTCTTTAACTGCGTCAAATCCTGGCGCAGAGCATCGACGTCTTTCTTTTTGTCTTCCTTGTTTTTCATGGAAACACCTGTAGGGCTTTAGACTGCTGCCGCCGCCTTCATGCTGAATGGAGTCGTATCGATCGCCACGCCTGGCCCCATGGTGGAACACAGGGTCGCGCTCCTGACGTACTTGCCCTTGGCCACGGCTGGCTTCGCCTTGATGACCGCCGTGATCAGGCTGGCGGCATTTTCCACCAGCTTGTCCGCGGCGAAGCTCACCTTGCCCACCGGGGCGTGAATAATGCCGGTCTTGTCTACGCGGAATTCGACCTTGCCGGCTTTGACTTCCTTGACCGCCTTGGCGACTTCCACCGTCACGGTTCCGGTTTTGGGATTAGGCATCAGGCCGCGGGGCCCGAGAATCTTGCCGAGCTTACCCACCGAGCGCATCATGTCGGGCGTAGCGATCACCGCGTCGAAGGCTGTCCACGACTCCGACTGGATCTTGTTGACCATGTCTTCACCGCCCACGAAATCCGCGCCCGCCTCGCTCGCTTCCCGCTGCTTGTCGCCGCTGGCGATCACGAGCACCGTCTTGGATTTTCCAAGCCCGTTCGGCAGAACCACCGTTCCGCGCACCATCTGGTCGGCATGCTTCGGGTCCACGCCGAGGCGCATGTGCACTTCGACCGTCTCATCAAACTTCGCGAATTTGATTTTCTTGATGAGGGGGATTGCGTCTTCGAGCTGATATTCTTTGGCTTCCACCTGTTTACGGGCGGAAGCATATTGTTTACCTGGTTTACGTGCCATTTCTCCTCATTGGTGCAAGCGGTTCGTCAAAAAGGCATACGAACCTCCCACTGGGATTTTGGGGAACAGCTTGTAGTGTAGCAAAGCGCTCCGGAGCGTGTCTACTCGCTCATTGCGATTTTTCTGGAAAGCGTTTTAGGCATTTGTTGCGGAAGGCAATAGCCCTTACGGGCCATATACGGCCCTGTAACCACAGGAGGTCACACCCCATCCAAGTTCTCATGCAGGCCTTACGGTACTGTCTCGCTCTTAGTGTGTTTTCATTATCGTGTGCTCTGGCCCAAATCCCGGAGGTGCCCTCATCTTCCGTGCCTCCAACACCGCCCGCATCCGCCACAGCCAATGCGTCCCCCGGCGGACCCACTCCGGTGAATCCGGCTCCGGGGTCGTGGCAGCCGGCCGAGGATAAGCGGATCTTCGGAGTTCTTCCCAACAATCGCACCACTGAGGCCTCCATTCCCTTCGCCCCCATCACCGCCAAACAGAAAATGACCATCGCCTTCAAGGACTCTTTCGACTGGCCGGTCTATCCCACAGCAGGGGCCTTCGCCGCGCTGTATCAACTCGAAGACCAAAACCACTCCTACGGACAAGGAATGTCGGGATACGCCAAGCGCTTCGCGGCAGCCTATGGCGACCAGATGATCGGCAACATGATGACCGAAGGCATCGTTCCCTCTCTCGTACACCAGGATCCGCGCTATTTCCGCCTTGGTCAGGGAACCAAGAAGTCCCGGGCGTGGTATGCCGTTACCCAAATCGTGGTGGACCGCACCGACTCGGGTCATAAGACGTTCAACATCCCCGAGTGGGGCGGCAATGCGCTAGCGGTGGCGATCAGCAATGTTTACTCGCCCGATGCGCGCAATGCCCACGACAACGTGCAAAAGCTGTTGGTCGCCTGTGCCACGGACACGTTCTCGAACATCCTGAAGGAATTCTGGCCCGACGTGAAGCGGCGTCTTCGAAAGAAGCAAGACCAGCAGATCTCTTCTGTTATCCATTAGTTACAGGATATTTTTAAAGTAAAAAATGAAGATAGATCGAGAGTATGCCCGGGCGACTCTGGTCCGCCTGATCCAGATTAACTCGATCAATCCGACGCTAGCTCCTGGTGCGCCCGGCGAGCGGGAGATTGCCCGCTTCATTGCAACCTCCCTCGCATCGATCGGCCTCGAAGTGAGCTTCCTCGAGCCCGAACCCGGCCGCACCACCGCGATTGGCTGGTTGCGCGGAACGGGTGGCGGTCGAAGCCTGATGCTGAATGCCCATTGCGACACGGTAGATGTCCCCGGAATGGACGAGCCGTTTTCCGGCGCGATTCGCGATGGCCGGGTGTACGGCCGCGGCTCCTTCGACATGAAGGGCAGCCTGGCCGCATGCATGGCGGCAGCGAAAGCGCTGGCTGACTCCGGCTCGCACCTCCGCGGCGACCTTCTGGTGGCGGCCGTCGCGGACGAAGAGTATGGAAGCCTGGGCACCAGCGACCTCATCCGCCGCGTGAAAGTGGATGGCGCCATCGTCACCGAGCCGACCGCCTTGGAAGTCTGCCTGGCGCACAAAGGATATCTGTGGATCGAGGTCACCGTCACCGGCCGCGCGGCGCATGGCAGCAAGTTCCATCTGGGCATCGACGCCAACATGAAAATGGGGCAGTTTCTATCAAGACTCGCGGTGCTCGAGCGGGACTTGCGCTCACGTCCGCCCCACCCGCTGCTCGGTCCCCCTTCCCTGCACGCCGCCACGCTGCGCGGCGGCAGCGGCCTGAGTACTTACGCCGCATCTTCCACCGTGGAGATCGAACGCAGAACCGTTCCCGGAGAGACGGAAGCCCAGGCGACGGCCGAGATCCAGGCGATCGTCGATCGACTTAGCGCCGAAGACCCTGATTTCCGCGCCGCGGTCCGGTCGTTCTTCGTGCGGAATCCTTTCGAAGTTGCGCCCGGTGCGAGGATTGTACAAGCGGTGGACCGGGCCGCCGCCAAAGTCCGCTGCCGGAGTGCCGCCCATATTGGAGACACGCCGTGGATGGACGCGGCCCTTCTCCAGGAGGCTGGTGTCGAGACGGTGGTCTGCGGGGCCACCGGCGCCGGGGCGCACTCGACCGTCGAGTGGGTCGATCTGGAATCGGTGATCCAGCTCGCCGAAATCCTCGCGGAGGCAGCGCTGGACTACTGCGGGTGACTCGAGCCGATTTCTACAACGCGGGCGTAGGTCCGGTCGAACTCTGCCTGCAAGACCGGGTTGGAAGGCGGCAGACTGTCCACCACTCGTTTGGCCCAGGCGAAGTACTCGCGCTGGCGCTCGACCGTCCAATCGGCCGGTGGGCTGGCCAGGATGGCCCGCAAGTTGGATATTTTATCGGCAAGCTTGAGGGTGGCCGCGCGCAGAGACTTATGGGGCGCGTTGCTGATCTGCAGCGCCTTACGGGCGGCCTTCGGAAGCGACTTGTCATCGGTGACTTCCGCTACCAGCGCCGCCACGTCGTCGCCGAAAGCCTGGCGCAGTTCCTCGCTGGTGGTGAGCGTGTCTTCGACGGTGTCGTGCAGTAATGCCGCGGCGATGAGGTCGACGTCGAGGGTATCGCTGCTGCCTGCGATCAACTCGGCGACTTCGAGAAGGTGGTTGACGTAAGGCTCTCCGGCCTTTCCCTTACGCTTCTGCGTGGCGTGCTTCTGCGCGGCGAACCGGGCTGCCGCCAGGATACGCCGAACCGCAGGTACCGGGATCGTGTGGGTGTCAGACATTCTGTTTGGCAGCGCTAGCGGTCACCAGCCCTGTCACCGTTCTCGCTTGGATGCCGCTTTTTGAGCTTTGGCCGCGCGATAGGCCTCCCAACGCGCTTTGGTCGCCTCAACGATCTTCGCTCGTCCTGCGGCAGAAAGTCTCCGCTTGGCCTTGGGCGCTGACACCGGCACGGTATGCCGGGCTCGCGCACGGCCGGCTGAGGCCGGAGCGGCAGCTTCATCGGATTCTGCCGTGCCGCGCCCACGCTGTCCTAACTGCGTTCGAATGCCGGCGATCAGTGCGTCGATTCGATCGCGCTGAATCTCGTAGCCGATCAATGCCGCGTTCAGAAGATCCGTGTCAATTGCTGACCCTCTCG
>Ga0335081_10009280_pt1 | contig 15828 bp, 9 predicted proteins | sample Lox_Sample_35_FD_206713 | JGI IMG/M metagenome (GOLD analysis project Ga0335081, IMG submission 206713) | Soil microbial communities from Loxahatchee National Wildlife Refuge, Florida, United States - Lox_Sample_3.5 | ecosystem: Environmental > Terrestrial > Soil > Wetlands | place: USA: Florida... | reverse complement strand
CGATAAGCTTCGGGCGCGGATAATCGATGACGCCGCCTCCTTTCATGAACCGGCTGCCAAACACGCAATCGTATCCTTCGTTCAGCACATTCCAATAGCGAACGACGTCGCGACAATCGTCGGATTCATCGGCCATCATGATCACGACCGCGTCGCCGGAGGCGCGGTCGAGTCCGCAAATGACGGCCCGGCCATAACCATGTTGACCGTCGTTGCGGACTGGCACCAAGACAGGAACTGTGTTCTGCAGCCCTTCCAGAATCTGCCACGTCTTGTCCTGGCTGCCATCGTCCACTGCGACGATCTCATGGGGAACGTTGTGCAGCCGGAGTTCGACGTGGAGATGCTCGACCGTGGCGGCAATGCAGGCTTCCTCGTCCTGCGCCGGGATTACCACGCTCAGAAGTCGCAGAGGCTTCGCCCGCGCCGCGTCGGCAGGAAGCTGCGGTTCATGCAGTCCTGATGCTGGCGCAGCAGTCTGGGATGAAAGGTTGTCGCTTGCCTGAGTCATACGCTAGACGTCATGTCGAGCCACGATGGATTGTCCCGCGCATGCTCGGCAATTTCATCCAATATACTGGTCAGGGTTCGACGGGGTTGCCAGTTAAATGTTTCAGCGGCTTGTGAGCTGTCGGTGACAAACCAGGGGATGTCGAACGGTCGCGGCGTGGGATCGGAGGACACGCGATGCTCGCCGAAGTGCTGCGAACACCAGGCGGTCAACCGGGCCAGGGAGATTGCGTTACCTGGGCCTCCGCCCACATTCAGCACGCGGTTGGAGCCGGCACTGGTGTTTTTCATTTGAGCGAAGATCAGAGCCGCCAAATCCTCCGGGTGCAATAGATCGCGCACCTGATAACCGGTCCCCTTGAAACCGATGTAGCGGAGCGGGCGCTTCGCCGCGTAGGCGTGAATCCAGTATGAGAAGACACCTTGTTCGGCAGTGCCAAACTGGCCACCGCCGCCGAGTACGGCACAGCGGTTGATCCAGAGTGGCGTGTGGAAAGTGTCGGCGTATTCCAGCGCCAGGATTTCTGAGGCCAATTTCGTGCTGCCATAAAGCGAGACAGGAGGCTCGGTAGAAAATTCAGTGGTAACGCCACGGCGGGAAACGCCGCGGGGGAGAGTCGATTGCTCGTTCAGGCAAAAAGCTTCGTCGCGAACGGTCATCGGCAGCGAGGCCAATGCGGACAGGCTGTAAACCCGGCTCGTGCTCAGGAGGACCAACCCGGCTCGGGTACGTTTGCCGTATTCCAGAACGTTGATGGTACCGAGGAGATTGTGCTCGACCAACCGGCGCGTGCTGGTGATGCCGTCCACACCGGCGAGCACGCTGGGATTGGCCGCAGCATCAATGATCCAATCCGCAGCCGGTAGATCTTCAAAATCGCTGGGCTGTCGCACATCTCCGTGTTGCACGGTAACGCCCAAGGCCTTCAGCCGGAGTCGGTTCGTTTCGCTGCCGGGACGAAGAAAGTTGTCCAACCCTGAAGCGTGGATGGTCGAGTCGTGTAGCCGAAGCCACGTGGCGATGGCATTCCCCACGAAACCGCAAATGCCCGTGATGAAAACTCTCATGTGCGTGCTCGCCAGGCGTTGACGATTTGTTCGATCATTTGTGGCAGCGAAACAGTCACAGTCCACCCGCGGTAATGAGCTTTCATTTTCCTCAAGTCGCTGTAATAGCAGAGGTGATCGCCCACGCGGTTTTTCTCGACATAAGAATGAACTTGTTTCTTTCCAGTGGCCGACTCAACCATTTGGAAGGCTTCCCAAATGGAACAGGAATTGCCCTTGCCTCCGCCGAGATTGTACACCTCGCCGCATCGAGGCTTCTCAGCAAATGCATACATGAACCGGGCTACATCCGCCGAATGAATGTTGTCGCGGACCTGCTTGCCCTTGTATCCGAAAATCTTGTACTCGCGGCCTTCGAGATTGCATTTCACCAGGTAACTTAGAAAACCATGGAGTTCGACGCCCGAATGGTTCGGTCCTGTCAAACACCCGCCACGCAAGCAGCAAGTGGGCAGATTGAAATAGCGTCCATACTCCTGAACGAGAATGTCGGCGGCGACTTTGGAAGCCCCGAAGAGCGAATGCGTGGATTGGTCGATGGGAAAATCCTCTGGAATACCTTCTGAATACGCCGGATCATCATAGTCCCAACGCGTCTCCAATTCTTTGAGTCGGATCGTATTCGGTCTGTCGCCATACACCTTGTTGGTCGACATGTGGATGAACGGCGATTCGGCGACGAATTCTCGCGCCGCCTCAAGGAGATTGAGTGTGCCGCCGGCATTCGTATCGAAATCATCGAAAGGAATCGATGCCGCCAGATCGTGCGAAGGCTGGGCCGCCGTGTGCACGATGACCTGCGGGCGGAGAGACTTTACCAATTCTAGGATTCCGGTCCGGTTTCGCATGTCGAGTTCGTGATGCGTGAACTCGGGGAGCGTCTTGGCGAGTCGTTTTTGCATCCAGCGCGTATCGCCCTGCGGACCGAAGAAGGCCGCCCGTTGATTGTTATCGATGCCATGCACGCGAAAACCGTGGTCATGGAAGAACACACAGACCTCCGAGCCGATCAGGCCCGACGATCCCGTGACGAGTATGGTCTTTCTTTCAGGCACGATAACCGATGGCTTCTTGTCGTTTATACCGGCGTCACCCCGGAAAATCGAACAGATTCACCTATGCGAAATGTTTCACCTATCCCGAACGGACAAAGTTCCCGAAGATTCTCCATATCGACGTTCGCACGAACGGGCAAGAGCAATGCGTTGTAAGCGCTCGGAGTTCAGGCCAGAACGCGTTTGCGTGACTGTGACGTCTTTCCTGCAGGTGAAGTTTTGGGACTCTTCACGGCATCTTCGTTCAAGATCACCGGGGTGGAGAAGCTGTCGCCGAAGGCGGTGGAAGCTCGGATGGATCCGCGTTGTGTTGTCATGCGCGCAGCCTACGTAGAAACTCGCCGCATGTGAAGCCGCAATTAACCGCCGGCATTCAATCGATTCTTGTAATGCACCGGCTGTTCGTTTATACGAGACTGTCTTATGAAGGTCGGGGAACCGCCGATTGTGTCGAGGGCATGCGGAGGATCGCGCCGTACCGGTCTTGGGACGGACAAGTCTTTAGTAGGGTTACTATGAACGGCGAAAAGGGCAAACCGATTTGCATCATCGGAATGCATCGGAGCGGCACTTCCATGATCACTCGGCTACTGAATCTGTGCGGTTTGGATTTGGGACCGGCAGATGAGTTGTTGGGGCCCGAGGAGAGCAATCCATCAGGACATTTTGAGAACAAGGGTTTTCATAAGATTAATGAGGCCCTGCTGAGCCGGCTGGGAGGTTCTTGGGACAATCCTCCTCAGTTTGAGAAGGACTGGGAACACGATCCTTCCTTGGAACCGCTCATTCGCGAAGCACGGTTGGTTCTAAGACATTTCTCGAACAAGATTCTCTGGGGATGGAAGGATCCGAGAACCACCGTGTCGCTTCCTTTTTGGAAGTCCCTGATTCCCGATTTACGTTTCGTAATCTGTGTCCGCAATCCGTTGGAGGTCGCCAACTCGTTGGCCCGACGCGACCGAATGCCGATTCAGGATGGTGTTTATCTTTGGGACCGGTATATGCGAGCGGCTATTCGTGACACAGAGGGGCATCCGCGGATCTTTACCTTTTATGAGGATTTCTTCGAAAATGCATCCGCTGAGATTGACCGATTGGTTGCATTTTGCAGTCTTCGAAGGCCGGAGGATCCGTCCCCGCTCTTCCAGGCCATTTCCTGCAAACTTAGAAACCATATTAGCGAAACGGCGGACCTGCTGGGCGAGGACAAAGCTCTAACGGAGTACAAACTGTTTTACATCGGAGTGCGCGCGCTAGCGATTCAGGGTCGCGCCCAATCCACCGAAGGCAGGAAGCGAGAAACTGCGATATCCGAAAACATCGGCTGCTTCTTTCGTTTACTGGAACAATTTCACGATGAACAGCGGTTGGCAACACTGCAGGCTGCGTTGGCTGAGAAGAGCCAGCAGGTGACACAGCTTTCCAAGGATCTTAGCCACACCGATGGCGCGTTGACAGAAACGCAGCGTGTGGCAGCCGACCGTGCCGACGAGATCCAACGGCTGACAAACCGCCTCACCCGGACAGACGAGGTCCTGACCGGCACTCAGAAACTTGCCCTCGAGCGTGCGGTTGAGATCAAGCAGATCTCCGATCGGCTCAGTCGCACCAATGAAGCCTTGTCCGAAACGCAACGCTTGGCGATCGAGCGCGCTGGCGAGATCGAGCGGTTGACGGACCGCCTCGCTCGAACTGACGAGGCACTCGCCGGTATTCAGAAACTCGCCCTCGAACGTGCGGCTGAGATCAAACAGATCTCCGATCGGCTCGGTCGCACCGACGACGCCTTGGCCGAGACGCAGCGCTTGGCGGTCGAGAGATCGCAAGAAATCGATCGTCTCTCAACCACTCTCGATGCAGCCACACGGCAGGTGACGGAGGTTGAAGAATCTCATGCGACTGCCGTTACCGAACTCGCACAATCAAGGGCGGAGGCGGCGCGCTGGCGGCAAGCGTGCGAAGCACTTGAGAATACTCCTTTGCGACGTCTCGCCAGATCCGCGCGGAAAACCGTGGACGGGATCAATCAGCGGCTTGCCACAATCCTGGGGTGGTTCCTTCGACAGGTGCCGTTTTTCAAATCGCGATGGCGGCGGCTGGAGATTGTCCCGGCGAATGACTTGGTGCGCGGATTGACAGATGGCGATTGGCGCTCCACAGGACATGATCCGCAGTTTGCCCTTCGGCTTCCCGCGCTGGACGGCGGCCTCCCGTGTGGCTGGTGGATGATCGACGTGGAGATTGAGTACCAGGACAGCTCGGGGCTACCGCAACTCTATTGGGATAGCGGGGAAGGGTTCCAAGAGCGGAATTGCCATGTTCTGCCGTCGCCAAAAAACGGAAGAATTGTCGAGATCTTGCCGCTACCGGCGCGGGTACGAGTCCTCCGATTGGATCCGTTGGAATGCGAAGGCGCGTTTTCGTTTCGCAGTGTGAAACTGAGGCCGATTTCCCGATGGAGAGCAGCGCTGTCCACGTCAATTTCGCATGTGGAACAGGTGATTCAGAAGCCGCGCCAGCATTCCAAGGTGCTGGGACGGATCTTCCTTTTATGGAGGAAATGCGGCATTCGAGGAATCAAAGAGGCACTGCGTCAATGGATGGTTACGCGCAGTAGCTTGTCCGCTTGGAACCATATCAGCGGGCAGGTGGCCGGTGCCAGCCGTTTGCCGGCTCCGAATCCGGCGATGACCGCGCGAATGATTTCGGCCGGTAACAAGGCAAACGAGACTGTTTACCGCATCGGCATTGGGTTGGTGGAACATTTTGGAGACATCGTTGCCTGCGAACCTGTGGCGCGATACCTCAAAGCAAAACATCCGGGAGCGGAAATCTCGTGGATCGTACAACAAGAGTACCGGGAATTGATCGACAGCAATCCAAATATCGACAGGACAATTGCTGTCGATTGTCTCACGGATTGGATCAAGTGGCAGGCGCACGGGGCGTTCGATCAGATTGTGGACCTGCACGTGAACAAACGTATTTGCCAGCACTGCAGAATTGCACTCGTGAAGAAGACTGGAAACCTCGCCATCAGCGGCGGCAACTACTTCAATCATGGCAGTTTGCTGGAAGCGTTTTGCCTGGGCGCAGGGCTGCCTCCTTTGAAGGATGCCCCGAAGGTGTTTATTTCCGACGCGGTGGTTAAGGCTGTCGATCGGCTGGAGTTGCCGCAGCAGTTCATCGTTTTTCATTGCTGCTCCAACGAGCAAGCCAAGGACTGGAAACATTCGAAATGGCGCGAGCTGGCGACGCGGGTGATCAGCAACGCCGACGTGGCCATCGTAGAAGTCGGCTTGCAGCCCACCCTGGACAGGAAAGCTCGCAACGTGATCGACTTGTGCGGGAAGACATCCTTTCTGGAAACAGCGGAAGTCATTCGGCGTGCGCGCTTGTTCGTTGGCGTCGACAGCGGGCCGGCCCATTTTGCGAATGCCGTGGGCACGTATGGCGTGGTTCTCATGGGCCGGGTCCGTTCCTTCAAGAGGTACAATCCATTTACGGGCGGCTTCGGTGATGGAACCAATGTCACGATCGTTCGTAACGAAGAAGAACCAGCAGCCAGTATTGCCGTGGAAAAGGTGGAGGAGGCAATCCTTGCCAAGCTGGTTTCCGCGGCGTCGGGAACTGATGAAATCACAACCATCACCCAGAAACCGGAACGATCGTTGATTGCCTTCGGCGAGGTTGATGAGACCGGCTCGGAAGCACATTCGCTGGGAAGTAAGCGAGACACGCCCCGGGTCATCGCCTTTTACCTTCCGCAATATCATCCGATTCCTGAAAACGATAGATCCTGGGGAAAAGGATTCACGGAGTGGAGGAACGTTGCCAGGGCAACGCCGTTTTTTGAGGGACAGTATCAACCGCGGCTTCCGGGCGAATTGGGGTATTACGACTTGCGAGTTCCTGAGATCATGGATCAGCAGGCCGCGCTGGCTGAGGAATATGGGATTTTCGGTTTCTGCTACTACTACTATTGGTTCCAGGGAAAACGGCTGCTTCATGTGCCGATTGACAACTTATTGCGTCGGAAACGACCGGATTTCCCGTTCTGTTTCTGCTGGGCCAACGAGAACTGGACCCGGCGTTGGGATGGTTCGGGCGCCGAGATTATCGTTGCTCAGAAACACACTCACGAGGACGACATCAATTTTATACGTCACCTGATTCCGGCCTTCGATGATCCAAGGTACATCCGCGTGAACGGGAAACCATTGCTCCTGGTCTACCGGACAGAGCTCTTCCCAGACCCGTTTCAGACGGTGGTATTCTGGAGATCCGAAGCGCAGAAGGCAGGGATTGGTGACCTTTATCTGGTTCGGTGTGAGGGATTTGACCGCTATACGAATCCGCAGGATATCGGGTTTGATGCATCTTACGAGGTGCCGGGCTTTATTCTGCCGGACGAACTCCGGTACGACGATGTGAAAAGTTTGAATGTGTCGCCGCTATTCAGGGGCAAGATCTTCGACTACGAGAAAATTGTCAGATTCTATTCGCAGCGCCCGCAGGTTCCCTATAAACGTTTCAAAGACGTGATGTTGGCCTGGGACAATACTCCCCGACATAAAGAGAGAGCGGTCGTTTACCACGGTGTGACGACGGAGGCATACGGTCGCTGGCTAAGAAGTTGTCTGGATTACACAAGCAAAACATTCAAGGGCGAAGAACGGCTCGTGTTTATCAATGCATGGAACGAGTGGGCCGAAGGTTCTTATCTCGAACCAGACCTGGGATATGGGAGAGGTTTTCTCGAAGCCACGAAACGAGCGATATGCGAATCCGTCCCCGATAACGAACCGGCGGGCACCGAGACGCCAGCCCGAAGGGCAACGTCCGCACTTGACGCGCGCGCCCGTGGCGGCGTGATTGGGTCCAAGGCGGGACGGTAAAGGCCTGAAATGACATCCGAAAAGAAGTGGTTCGTTGAGACCATCACGGATGAAACGTACCGCACGAAGTTCCTGACGCTACCGAAGATCATCTCCGAATGGATGGCCGAGCATGGTGGCTTGGCAGGCAAAGACATTCTAGACTTTGGTTGCGGTGAAGCTACGGCAGCTTTGGGCATTGCTCTGCAGTACGAGCCCAGGCGAGTTGTCGGAGTCGAGATTCAACAGGTGGAGCTGGACCGCTGCCTACCTCATGCTCGCGATCAACTGAGATTGGAAAGTCTTCCCGAGAACTTTTCTCTTCATTGCGTTGAGCCCGGAATGTTGCCCAATCGCGATGACCAATTTGACCTGATCTACAGTTGGTCGGTATTCGAACACATTGATCAAAGTCTTTTTCCCAGGATGCTCGATTCTTTGCGTAGCTTATTGAAACCCGAAGGTTTTCTGTTTATTCAAGTAGCCCCTCTTTACTATTCCGCAGAAGGATCTCACATGATGCCCTGGGTGCCAGAACCATGGGGACATTTGCTGAATCAGCACGATATTTATTACAGCAAGCTGGCCAGTGCCGTTCGCGATCCGGAACAACTCAGGCTTTTGTGGTCTACCTATCGCACTCTCAATCGAATAACGGCGCCTGGATTGGTCACGCTCGTGCGCCAGGCGGGCTTGGAAATTGTCCGAGATTATCGAACGAAAGATGAGTACGTCATTCCCTCAGAACTCGCGGAGATTTTCCAGCCGGAGATATTGTCGACCAACCAGATCGTGCTCTTGTTGCGGAAAGGTGAAAATTCGAGCGTGCCGCGTTGAGGCGTGCATGGTGAATCGGCCAATCAGCGCACCGAGTTCGCCTTGAGCGTGACCATTTGCGAATAGGCAACATGTTTCCAGAATTCCTGCTACGAATGAGGTCCGGAGGAAGATCCGCAAGCCTGGTGCGGATGTTCATCAACGCGTGCGTCTTCTTGGTGCTCGGCCTCGCGTTCTTCAGCTTCCCTGGCGCCATGGAATACGGGTCTTTGGATTGGACTTGGAACGGTGCATTGAGTTATTTCGTGGCCAAGAAATTCCAGTTCGGAACGGATATCATCTACACGCATGGACCACTGGGCTATCTCCATTCGGGCGTTTACTCCGGCTATTTATGGAACCTGAAGATCGTCGGAAGCCTTCTGATTGCTGCCCTCTCGGCACTGGTGGTTACCCGCTTGATAACGCGTGGGCGTTCCGTTTTGCTCGCGATACCGTTGACCTTCGCTGCCGTCCTCTTCGGTCGTTTTAATGCGGACGCTCCAATACTTGCCGTCATTGCGATTGCCTCCTGTCTGTCAGTGGACGCCCGTTCGCCCATCGTTGGACTTCTGTTGGTGGGGGGGGTGCTCGGCTTCCTATCGCTGGGAAAATTCACCTACCTTCTGCTATCGGTATTTTCTCTGGGGGTCATCGGGACCTATTTCCTGGTGCAAAGAGACTTCAGGAGATTGGCGGCGATAGGTGCTGGATTCGGCGTTTCCTTTGTCTTTTTTTGGCTGGTGTCCGGGCAGAGACTGGGCTCGCTTCCGAGCTTTCTGTGGGGTTCGGTGGAAGTGGCCAGTGGATACCCGGCTGCGATGTTCACTCCGCCAAGCCCGTGGCAGTTCTGGCACGGCGTGGCCGAAGTCGTCGTTTTGTCGTCGATGTCCGTTTACATGATTTTAGCTGCGCGCAAGAGAATCATCGGCGTATTTCGAGCGTGGCTCCTTGGCGGAGCCGTTTTTCTCGGTTGGAAGGAGGGATTTGTCCGCGCCGACCAAAATCACGCCATCACGCTTTTCATCCTGGCGCAGTATTTGTCCGTTCTTGCGTTTGTGCTGACGGCAGACCTTGCCCGCAGCGGGGAGGAAATTGGCAAGAACCCTCGAAACCGAGCGTGGTGGAAGCGGAGAGGCTTTGTTTTAAGCGGGATTCTTCTGATGCTCGCGCTGGCAGTGTCTTACTCGGCGTTGCGTAGGTTGAGTCGCTTCGATGGCTTCAAAGAACTGCTTTCGGTCCGGGTTGCGGTGGAAGGCCAGTACGGAAAAGTCCACAACTTGTTGCATGTTCGAGACTACAGGAAACTCGTGGAGTTTGCACTCGATCAGGCTCGGGAAAAAAGTGCTTTGCCGCGGCTCAAAGCGAGAATCAACGGCCATACGGTAGATGTCTTCGGGAACGAAGGTGGTGTGGCGATATTAAACGGACTCGAGTACCGGCCCCGGCCCATGTTCCAAAGCTTCTCGGCCTACAACCAATACCTGCTTGAGCGCAACGAACGGTATTACGAGGGTGAACAGGCTCCGAAGTTCATTATTTTCAAGTATCAAGCGATCGACGAGAAACTGCCATGCGAGAGTGATTCGAAGGCGCTGGAAGCAGTCTTGTGGCGGTACCGGCCAATCGATGCCGAGGGTGGCTACACCTTGTGGGAGAGAAGGGAGGGGAATTCTTCCATTCCCTCTGCACATACGTATCGGGAAGGACAGGCTGCCTTGAATGAGGCTGTGTCGCTTGAACCATTGCCACAGCAGGAGATCCAATCGCTCGTAATAGATTTGAAGTACTCGTTGCTGGGCAAGGTTCGCAACTTCTTGTTTCAGCCAGCGGAGATGTACCTGCGGGTCACAACGAAGTCTGGTGAGGTAAACGAATTCCGCCTGACGCTGCCGCTGGCGCGCGAAGGGATTATCATTAACCCGCCTTTAAGAAGTGGAATTGAACTTCTTGCGTTTCTGCAGGGGCGGTCCGATGAGCGGATTGTCTCATTCGAAATGAGACCCGGACTTGGGGCTGCCGTCTTCTTTAAACCTAGGTTTCATTTCGCGGTTCAGGCAAGCAAATGCCCAACCTTTGGTCCCCTTCCGGCGCGGGTGTCGCAATCGTTTTTGCCGTTTGAGGCAGAGCCGTACGAGATCAAAGCGGCATTCTATCCGAGAGTCATGTCTGTCGACGAGCACGAGGTATTGTTCGCGCACGCCCCGAGCCAGATGGTGTTTGACGTGCCAAAGGGTGCTAGGGAAATCAGCGGAAAGTTTGGAGTATTACCCGGTGCCTTTGATCAGGATACAGGCACCAAAGGCGTGGAGTTCACGGTTGAGGCCGATGGAGACCGGGGAAGCATTGTCCTGCAAACAGTGGTGTTGCGGAAATCAGAAGCGCTACCGTTTCGGACGTTTATCGCAGAGCCGGGAGTCAAACGTATTGTGCTGCGGGCGAATTGTGACGGAACGTGTGACGGAGCGTGGTCGTATTGGGACGATATCTCCTTTAAGTAGTTGGAGGCATCTCGCGGTATTGCGCCGCGCACAAATCAGCCTGCAGAGTTGGAAATCGCAGTTGTCTGCTTGTCGAATGACACCTCGGGCTGAATGCCGAAATCGACCACCCCCGTTCCGATCAAATACGGCTCCTCCTGCACCCGAAACATGATTACATCCAGGTGACGATGCAGATAAACTTCGGCTCCGTCCACGACCCCCATGACGCCGGCGTTCATGAAATACACGGACGGATGTAACAGGCAGCGAAACCGAAAACGCACCCGGGCGATCTGTCCGGCTTCAATAAATTCCATCGGAGCCGCAGCGGGATGGGACGCCCCTCCGCCCAGTTCCGTCCCCACCGTCGTCTTGATCAACATCCCAAATCGAACCCGATACGCGGGTTCGGTAAACCGGACCTGATACGTGTAGATATACTCCCGTCCACGCACCAGGTTGTTGACGACCCGTCCATCGAGCGCGAGGATTCTGGGATTCTCAATGTTGGCTCCACGCGGCACAAAAGAGATCGTGCTCTGGGGAACCATTCCCGGCACATAAGAGTCTTCTACCGTATCGGCCTGAACTTTCGGCGCTGGGGTCACTTCCACATCCGGCAGGGTCGTGGCCCGTTTTAGTAGGAGCGGTTGACTGCGCAAGGCACGGATTTCCTGGCGCACGGCCTCTTTTTTTTCGTGCGGCGCAAACAGCAATTTGTGATATTTCGCCACCACCAGCTTGGGGGACGCATCCAAGAGCAGTTCTCCGCCATCCAGCAGGATCGCACGCTGGCATAATTCCACCACGATGTTTGTGGCGTGCGACACGAATAAAATCGTCCCGCCTTGCTTACGGAATGACTCGATGCGGGAGAAACATTTTCGCTGAAACGCCTCGTCGCCCACCGCCAACGCCTCGTCGACGATGAGAATGTCCTGATTGAGAGTCGCCTGTACGGCGAAGGCCAGGCGCACCGTCATGCCGCTCGAGTAGGTTTTTGTCGGTTGATCAATGAAATCACCGATATCGGCAAAAGCGGCGACCTCGTCGAATTTGGCTCGCACGGCCTCGGTGCTTAAACCCAGCACAGAGCCATTGAGAAAAACGTTCTCACGGCCCGTAAAGTCTGGATTAAAGCCGGATCCCAGCTCGAGCAGCGCGGTGATTTTCCCATGGACCTCGACGGAGCCCATCGTTGGTTTGAGAATCCCGGCAATGACTTGAAGCAACGTGCTTTTGCCCGAACCGTTTTGTCCGACAATGCCGAGGCATTCACCCTTGGCAACTTCCAACGAAATGTCCTTCAGCGCGTAGAAATTCCGGAAGGATTCGTGCGAAAGGCGTTTACAGGAATTGCGAAGCCTGGCCGGTAGAAATGGCATTTGGCCGATCTGCCCGAGCATCGGGCCGTGCAGCCGCGCCGACGGGGATGCCCAGATCGTATACGCCTTGGACACATTTTTGACGGCAACCACTATCTCTGCGCTCATGACCGCTGACCTGCATCAATTCGTTCTTGCGTTCTGCCAGAAAAACCGCTTCGCTTGCCGCCAAAGATGGTGCCTGCAATTTACACGGCGGACAAGGAAATTCCTTGGCGGGAGTTGCTCCTACCGTGGCGTATCGCGCGTCAATTGCATCGGCGCGGTGAACTTATCGTGCAGTTCGCGAAACGGGACGTGTTGAGCCGCTATCGCGGCTCGTATCTGGGCATGTTCTGGTCGTTGCTGCGTCCGTTGTCCATGCTGGCGTTGTACACGGTTGTCTTCGGCTACATCTTCCAGTCGAAATTGGGCGACCACGCCAGCGAAAGCAAGCTTGACTTCACGCTGGCGCTTTTCTGCGGGCTGATTCTGTTCGACTTCCTGGCCGAGTGTCTGGCGCGCGCGCCCATCCTGGTGCTGAGCAATCCGAATTACGTTACAAAAGTTGTGTTTCCATTGGAAATCTTGCCGGTAATGGCGATTGGAGCTGCGCTCGTACAGCTCATCATTAGCTGCATCCCTTTGCTGATTGCCCTGGCGTTTGTGCACGGATCGATCCCGAGCACCGCGTTTTATCTGCCACTCATCCTCATGCCGCTTGTGTTCCTCTGCCTGGGATTAACCTGGTTATTGGCCAGCCTCGGGGTGTTCATCCGTGATATCAATGCGGTCATGCCAGTGATTTTGACCATCGTCATGTATGCCAGCGCAATCTTCTATTCGATCAAGAAGGTGCCGACGAATCTCCTGCCCATCGTGCTCTATAATCCGTTGGCTGTGGCCATCGACGAGGCGCGGAACGCCGTGCTTTGGGGCGTAGCACCAGCTTGGGGCCAGTATGGGATGATGTTGGGAGCCAGCTTCATCGTCATGATTCTTGGTTACGCCTTTTTCATGCGGACGAAGAGCGCTTTCGCCGACGTGCTTTAGGGCGACGGACCGCTCCGCACGATCTGCCCGTCCTTCATCTCGTGAACGAAATCGCTGGCGCGGGCAATCTGCGGGTTATGCGTCGCCAGCAGTAACGCCTTCTGTTCGCGTTTCACCAGGTCCGTAAGCAACTTGAAGATTCGCTCCGAGTTCTCCGTGTCGAGGTTGCCGGTCGGTTCGTCGGCCAACAAAATTTCCGGGTCGTTGGCCAACGCCCGGGCAATGGCCACCCGCTGTTGTTCGCCGCCCGAGAGATGGTTCGCCGGCCGATTCACTTTGTCCCCGAGACCGACCGATTCTAGCAGCATTGCCGCACGCTGCCGCATCTCGTGCGGCCCAAGTTTGCCCAGCCGTCGCATGGGGATCGTTACGTTTTCTAGGGCACTGAACTCATGCATCAGGAAGTGGAACTGGAACACGAATCCGATCAACTCGTTTCGCCTTTGTGACAGGTCGTTGTCAGAGAGACCAGAAACGTCCTGGCCGCCAATCCGGATTTGGCCGTTGTCTGGCACATCCAGCAATCCCAGCACGTACAACAGCGTGCTCTTGCCGCAGCCCGACGGGCCGACGATCGCGTGCACTTCGCCCGTGGGCACTTCCAGCGTCACGCCTCGCAGGACGTGGACGCGCGATTCAAATTCGCCAAGGTACCGGTGCAAATCCGTGCAGGCCAACGCCGCGTTCATTGCCCGGTCCCCCGCAATATGTCCACCGGTGCGAGTTTCGCGGCGCGTCGCGCCGGGAAGTAACTGGCCAGGAACACGCCGACGAACGCAATGGCGACTGCGGCGGCGTAATGATGCCAGGTCCAGTATACGAGGAAATGTTCGGTGGCGAAAAATCCCCGCATCTTGATCGGAATCCGCGACACGCCCCACGTCAGCAGCGCGCCGAGGACGCAGCCTGCCACCGAACCGATGGTCGCCACCAACAAACCTTGCCACAGAAAAATCGCGCTGATGTCGGTTCGCCGATAACCCATCGACCGCAGAATGGCGATTTCCCGGACCTTTTCCAGTACCATCAAAGTGAGGATGTTGAAAATGCCGAAGCCGGCCAGGACGATAATCGTCGAGACGGTAATCGCTGCGGAGTAGCGGATGGCTCTGAAAATCTGCAGGTTGCCATGCTCGCGTTCCTGCCAACTGCGGGACCGATGTTGCAGGAGTGCTTCCAGATGTGCCGCCAATTGAGGAGCGCGGTCCGGGTCGCGCAACTTGACGATGATGAACGAGACTTCGGAGGGCTTGTTTAACAAACTTTGAGCGACGCGAATGTGAATAAACGCGCGCTTCTCGTCGATTAAATTGTCCCCCGTCCGAAAGATGCCGCAGACTTCAAAACTGCGCGGCTCTCCGCCGGCCGCCGTGATATTGATCGTGTCACCGACTTGTGCCTGTAGCTTCTGCGCAAGGATGGAACCCAACAGCAATCCCGACGACTTTTCGCGGAAATCTGCCAGATCGCCCGCGATCATGTAATGGCGCAAGTCGGTGGCCTGCAGTTGCGCTTCCAGGTCGATGCCCTGCAGACGGATCACTTCGTTGTGGAAATCCGTGTCCATCGTCACGCTGCCCTCCAGAACTGGCGCGCAAGCCAACACGTTGGAGAACTCCCGTATGACGCGCATCACTTCATCAGCGTCGGTGATTCCCTCGTAATACTTGCGGGGCTGTTCGTTCTGGACAATCACCGTGCCGCCGCCAGTGGGTGGTTGGATCACGCCTGAATAACGGGTTTGAAACCGGTCCTGTACCAGAATCGATCCCGTCGTGCCGAGCACCGTCTGGATATAAAACTGTTCAAATCCCTGTGTTTGCGCCTGCGTGCAAATGAAAAATGCCACGCCGAGAATGATCCCGCCCAAGCTCAGGAAGATCGCCTTCTTGCGATGACCGATGAACCGCAACGCAATGTACAGCGGAGAAGGCATGGCTGCTAAAGCTGAAACCCGAATATCGAAACTCGAAACTCGAAACCCACTTGCGGCCCGAGGAATCTTGAGAAGGGTCTCTGTCGTTCTTGCACACTGCTCCTGAAGCAAATCAGAGATTCTTCGCTTCGCTCAGAATGACAATGATTGCTTGCGTTGGTGGAAAGCTCGGTCGTTCGAATTTGTTTCGGATTTCGCACTTCGTATTTCGGGTTTCGAATTTCCCTTGAGGTCACATATTGATCGTAATTGCACGAACGCGTTGGCCCGGCTTGAACAAATCCTGATCCGCCACCACTACTTCTTCGCCTTCCTTCAAGCCTTCGAGCACCTCGGCCTTTTCGAGATTGCGGAAGCCGATCTTCACGGCGCGCGGTTTGATGATGCCATTCTTCACCACCAGCACGCGGTCGGCGAGGACCGCCCGCGACGGGATAATCAATGCGTTTTCGCGTTTGCCAGCGATGATGTTCATTTCGCCCGTCATGCCCGACATGAGATTGGGCGGCGCCTTGTCGAGGCTCAGCATGACGGTGTATCGCTGATTGTTCGCCGTGGGCAAAACCTGATCCACCGTGGCCGAGAAATCCTGATTGGCATATGAATAAAGCCGCACCGCAGCTTTCATTCTCGGCGCGACCTGCCCGACGTCTTCCTCGTTGATCT
>Ga0335081_10009279_pt1 | contig 15829 bp, 11 predicted proteins | sample Lox_Sample_35_FD_206713 | JGI IMG/M metagenome (GOLD analysis project Ga0335081, IMG submission 206713) | Soil microbial communities from Loxahatchee National Wildlife Refuge, Florida, United States - Lox_Sample_3.5 | ecosystem: Environmental > Terrestrial > Soil > Wetlands | place: USA... | reverse complement strand
CCGTGCCCGGCTGTTTTCCGGCGTCGGTCAGAGTGACGCGATCGGTGAGTGAAAACTTGCCCGCCTCGATCTGCCGCAGCGCTTCCGCCATGAGCGGAATCTTGATCACGCTCATGGTATCCATGGGTTGGTCGGCATTGAGCGCGATCTCCTCGCCCGTCTCCAGGCACTTGATGTAGATCCCCCAGGTGGCGTTCACCGACTGCGTGATGCGCTGGATGTTGGCCTCCAGGCGTTTCAGCGGAGGAACGGCCGCCGGGGCAGCGCGTTGCGCGCAAGCGGCACTCGTGAACACCAAAAGCAGGAAGCAGATCCTCATGTCGGTCCAAGATAGCATTGATTCTGCCGCTAGTGCGGGAGTAGAATGCCCGTCAGATGAGCTTCCTGGCCTCTTGCCCGCCCTGAGTCTTGACATCGTTGAGCGCCGTGGGCGCTTTCCTGGTCAAGTTCCTCATCAGATTCATCCGCAAGTGAGACGCTATTCAGCTTTGGGCCGCTGCTACCGTAAGAACTGCTGACAGATGACGGTCGCCAGCAAAAAACGTGGCTCGCGAAAGGGCGGCAGAATACCGCACAGGCCACTTGCCGGATGCTTGCAGCGTCGATCGAGGTTGGGCTCCAAGAGCAAACATCGCGAACGCAAGCAGAACCGGCCAAACCGTGCCGGACAGGCTGAATCCTGCTCCGTGCTTTGCCGCATTCGTGATAACGGCCACGATGCAGGCGAGTCCCATCCAGCGGTAGACGAACATCGCGATCATCACCACCCCCTTTTACTCGTGCCGCAGAGCCACCATCGGATCCACGCGAGCGGCCCGCCGCGCCGGGACGTACGAGGCCATCACCGCCACTATAGCAATCGCCGCACTGGCAACCGCCAGCGCGGTTGCGCCCGCGCCCTCGAGTTTCAGATCGTGGAAGACACTCAACGCCAGTGGCCTGCACCACAGTACCAGTGCCGCGCCAACTGCCAGTCCCGCGCACACCATTCCCGATGCGTCCCCCAGCACCAGGCGGCTCACATCGCCGGGGGTGGCGCCCAGCGCCATGCGGACCCCGATCTCGTTCGTGCGCCGCGCCACCGTGTATGCCAGCAGTCCGAACAGGCCGATGCCCGCCAGCGCCGCTCCCAGCGCTCCGAAGAATTCCGACAGGGTCGCCACCAGCCGCTCCGGAACAACATTGGCATCCACCTGCTCCGACAGCGTGGACACCCGCTTCACCGGAACTGTCTTCAAGACTTCCTGCACGGTCCGGCCTACCGTGCCCACCACCGCCGCCGGACTGACCGCCGTGCGCAACTCAAACCGCGAGATCCCCCACGAACGAAGCAGACCGGCCTCCTGGAACACGTTGAAGTATATGGTCGGGTACGCGGGATCGCGCAGTTCGACTGCTTTGAGGTCGCCCACCAGGCCCACGATTTCGTAGGGCTGGTCGTCGCCGAACCAGCCGCCGGTCTTCGGATCGCGGTCGATCCTCACATGGTTCCCGATCGGATTCTCGCCCGGGAAGTGGCGGCGCGCCAACGCCTCATTCACGATTGCCACACGCGAACGGCCGGCATCCCGGAAGCTGAAGTCGCGTCCCGCAATCAACGGCACGCCGAGCGTCTCGAAATACCGCGGCGAGACAAACACCACCGGCGCCAGCCGCCGGTTCGCTCGCGTTTCCTCATGCCCTTCCGCGATCAGGTAACGCCCGCCCGACCCGCATCCCTCCAGCGGATAACAGCCACTGACGGAAGCCGACCGCACGCCTGGAATCGCCTCGAAGCGCGCCAACAACTCCTGGTACGGCGCCGACAGTCGATCGCCCTGATACCCGCCCTGCGCTGGATCGAGCGTTACCAAAAGCACGTGATCGCTCCGAAAGCCCAGGTCGAAATTCCGCAATCGCGATAAGTGGCTCACAAACACGGCTGACGCCGTGACCAGCAGGATCGAGAGAGCCACCTGCGCCGTCACCAGGCTTTTTCCGAAGAGGCGCCAGAACCAGGTGTCGCCGCGTCCGGTTTGCCGCAACGCAGTCGCCGGCGCGGCCCGGAACGCATACCACGCCGGCGCCAGGCCGAACAGCAGCCCGGTGAGCAGCGCGATTCCGATCCCAAACAGCAGCAGGATCAGGTCTGGCTGTACCTCGACCTCGATATGTTCGAAGGCCCTGCTGCTGGCCATGATCCGCACCAGCACTCCGGTTCCCCAATACGCCACCACTACGCCCACCACCGTGCCGAGTCCGGATAGCACCACCGATTCCACCAGCATCTGCCGCACCAGGCGTCCGCGGCTCGCGCCCAGCCCCACGCGCACCGCCAGTTCCCGCTGCCGCCCTGCCGACCGCGCCAGCAGCATGCTCGCCATGTTGAGGCATGCCAGGAGCAACAGCAGACCCACCACCGCCATCAACAGCGACAGCGGCTTGCCATACTGGTCCCGGATGCGCGCCAAACCCGCTCCCGCCGGCAACAATTCCATCCTCATCTGCGGGCGCGCGCCCGGCGAGGATCGGTACAGCACGGTGATTTCGGCCTCCGCCTGCTGGATGCTCACCCCTGCCGCCAGCCGCCCCAGCATCGTCAGCCCGTGATGCGACGCCGGAATCCAAAGGTCCGTCCGCGAGCCCACCCGCGGCCCGGCATACCCGCGCGGCGCCACCCCGATAATCGTCTTCGGCTCCCCATTGTAGGTAAGCCGCGCGCCAATCGCCGCCGGATCGCGATGGAACCGGCGGTCCCAGAACGACCAGCTCACCACCGCCACGCCCCCATCCCCGCTCGCAGGACTATCCTCCGGACTCATCAGGCGCCCGATCGCCGGCTTCAGCCCGAGCACCTGAAAGTAATTCCCCGGTACGCTCTCCTCGATCAGGGTTTCCGTGTCGGAACCATCCACGCGCACCGCAGCGAGATTGTCGAACCCCATGCCGGTGAGCCCGGAGAAGACGTGGTTGCCATCGCGAAAGTGCTCGTACTGCTCCCAGCCCCAATATCCGGGCCAATGCAGCTCCTGCGGCGAGTCCCGCACTAACTCGACGAGTTGCTCCGGATGCGGCACGGGCAACTGGCGCAGCATGATGGTGTAGAGCAGGCTGAAAATCGCGGTATTGGCGCCAATCCCCAGTGCCAGCGACAGCACCGCCACGGCCGTAAAACCCGGGCTTCGGCGCATCAGCCGGAGTGCGTAGCGAAGGTCGTTCCCAAGCATATCTTCTTAGAAGGAATCCGCCTGTGGGAAGTTCCAGGAAGGCGCCCCATCCCGCGCCTGTGCGACGAGTCCTTCTTGCGGGATAATGTAAAAACACCAGGCGAATCGATGATCAACGGAAAACGAATCGTGGTCGTGCTCCCGGCCTTCAACGCGGAGAGGACCCTGGAAGCCACCGTGCGCGAGCTTCCGGAGTTGGTGGACGATTGCATCCTGGTGGACGACCAGAGCCGCGACCAGACCGTGGCCGTCGCCCGGCGCCTCGGTTTGCAGGTGGTCGTGCACGAACAGAATCGTGGCTACGGCGGCAACCAGAAGACCTGCTACGCCACGGCCCTCGAGCGCGGCGCCGACGTGGTGGTGATGATTCACCCGGACTACCAGTATTCCCCGCTGCTGGTCACCGCCATGGCGAGCATGGTGGCCTATGGCGTCTACGACCTCGCGCTGGGCTCGCGCATTCTCGGCAACGGAGCGCTGCGCGGCGGCATGCCGGCGTACAAATACTTCTCCAATCGCGCGCTCACCATCTTTCAGAATTTTCTGCTGGGCGCGCGCCTCTCGGAATACCATACCGGCTTTCGCGCCTACGACCGCAAGCTGCTCACCTCCCTGCCGCTCGCGCTCAACTCCGACGATTTCGTCTTCGACAACCAGATTCTGGCGCAGGCCGTCCTGTTCGGAGCCAAGATCGGCGAGATCTCCTGCCCCACCCGCTATTTTCCCGAGGCGTCCTCCATTAACTTCCGGCGCAGCCTCATCTACGGACTCGGCGTCGTCAAAACTTCGCTCCAGTTCCGCCTCGCGAAGTGGCACATCTCCACGCCCCCCCTCTTCCGCTTCACGGAACGTCAGGTGAAGGAGCCGAGCACTCCCGTTCTGTTCGAAAACCGCCGATGACCCCGGGGGCAGCCGGCCTTCACCAACCCTCCCGGCCCTGGAATCACCTGTCGCCGCTGATCCTGATCCTCGCGCTCGCCCGCCTGTGGGTGATGCCCTTGTGGTCGAGCTTCTGGGTCGATGAGATGGGCACCGTGTTCGTGGTGCAGCGCGGTGCGGATCATCCGTCGTTTGCCGTGGCGCCCCAAGTGCCGCAGTCGATCTACTATCTGCTGCCGCGCGCGGCGAACGCGCTGTTCGGGGTATCGGAGTTCGGCTGGCGCCTGGCGTCGCTGCTCGCGATGGCGGCGGCCCTCCTCCTGATCGCATGGCTGGCCGTCCGGCTGGTCGATCCCGGCGCCGCGTGGTTTGCCGCATTCGCCTGCCTGGCGCTGCGCGGTTTCGACTACCAGGCGGCCGACGCACGCCCCTACGGACTGGGCACGCTCGTGGCGTGCGCCTGCCTCTGGTTCCTGGTGCGCTGGCTCGATCGCGCGCGCTGGCCCGATGCCCTCGCCTTCGTCGTGCTAGGCGCCTTGTTGTGGCGGGTCCAGCTCATTTTCTGGCCGTTCTACCTGGTGCTGGTAAGTTACGCCGCGTCCCGACTGGCCCACAGGGACTCATCAGTATCGTGGAAGGCTGCATCGGCCGTGTTCGCACTCCTGGGACTGTCGCTCGTGCCCACACTGCTGCAAGCGGCGGCATTATATCGGCAGGCCGGCGCGCACGTGGTGGTTGCGCTCCCTACCCTGCGCGACCTGGTTCTCTCGCTGAAGCTCGGACTCGTGGCCGTCTGCGTCGCAGGAGCGTGGGTAGCGCACGCTGTAGCGGGCCGGTCCGCGTTTGCCACGCGAAAACCTCCCCCACGCAGCTCATCCCGCGAGACCGTCGTTCTGATCGCATCCTGGTGGCTCTGCCAGCCGGTCTGCCTATTCGCCTTCTCCCGAGTCACCGGCAACAGCGTCTTCGTAGCGCGCTACCTCTGGCTCTCATTGCCCGGAGCCGCGCTCGCCGCCACCTGGGCGGCCGGAGAATTCCTTCCCTCTCGCTACTGGAAACCCGCCGCCGCCGTATTGGGCGTCGGAGGCCTGCTGCTCAATGGCCAGTGGACGCAGCTATGGCCCTGGCACCACAACTCCGACTGGCGCGGCGCCGCGCGCAAGGTGCGGGAACTGGTCCTCGATCCCGATACACCGGTCCTCTGCCCCAGCCCGTTCATCGAGGCCCGGCCGCCCGTATGGCGCCCTGACTATCCCCTACCAGGCTTCCTCTACGCGCACCTGCCCGTCTATCCGATACCCGGCAAAATCCTGCTGTTCCCGTTCGAAGATTCTCCCGAGGCCGAAGCCTATGCGAGTCACCTCACAGCCAAGCGGTTCGTGTTGTACGGCGGTCAGGGCCAGGTAGACTTCTGGATGAACTGGTACGCGGCGCGCCCCGACTTTGCTGGCTGGAGCCACCAGCGATTCCAGACATTCGGAGATGTCGAAGTGGTGCTGTTTCAGCAATAGCCGCCTTGACCTTCTGTGCACGATGTGGCGCGGGCACTCGTGCCTGGCACTCGTGCCTGTACCCATGGGCCCCGCCGGCCCACAGAACTCCATGAAACCCTTGCGCCGTCGACGTGGCGCAGGCACTCCTGCCTGCCGCGCCGAGACTCGTCTCGGCGCCTGTTGGTCTGCGATCCAGTTCAGTGCTGGCGAAGGGGTTTTCGAGGCTGCCGCGTCGGCACTCATGCCGGCGCTTCTTGGTCGACATGAAGTCAACTGCCGAAGTTAGGGACTGTTCCAGGGTTGGCCCACTTTGTATGGCTAAGCTAAAAACGCCTATACGCTGAAGTGGCCCATGTCGTCTCGAGGTCCCGTTTTCCTTCTGGACGGAAACTCGGCTTAAGTGAGCGGCATTGGGCTTTCACGGATTGAACCGGAGAGACACGGGAGGGGCACCCGGTTGACTGCCTCCGCTAGAAATTACCTCGCAGTTCGTATCTCTGCCCGGTTTGCCTGGTACACCATAGCCTTCACACCGCCAACAACAAGCTCTCCGCGAACGGCCACTCCTCGTCGCTCCACTGGGCCTCCAGCCGGAATCCAGCCGCGCGGCCCATCGTACAGATCTGCTCCGGCCGGAACTTGTGGCAGGCCTCCGTGAAGATCGTCTCTCCCGCGGCGAAATCCACCGTCACGCCGGCGCCGCGAATCGTCACCGTCTGCTCTGCCAGCGAGCGCAGGTGCATTTCAATGCGCTGCGCCGCGTGGTCGTATCGGATGACGTGCTCGAAACGGCGCAGGTTGAAATCGCCTTCCAGTTCCCGGTTGATGCGCGCCAGCAGATTCAGATTGAAGGCCGCGGTCACGCCGGTGGGATCGTCATAGGCTGCCTGCAACTTCTCCACCGGCTTCACCAGATCGGTGCCCAGCAACAGTAAGTCGCCGGGGTCGAGCAGCAGCCGCACGGCGTACAGAAAGTCGATGGCGGCCTCCGACTCGAAGTTGCCGATCGTGCTCCCCAGGAACAGCACCAACACCTTCTGCCCCGGCGCGCGCCGCGCCCTCACCTCACGCAGGCCGTCCAGGTAACTGGCCTCCACCGGATACACCGCCCCGCACGGCCCGAGGTCCTGCGCACACTTCTCGAGCGCGGTCGCCGACAAGTCGATGGGGCTGTACACCACCGCCTGCCGCCGCCCCAACTGTTCGAGTATGGGCCGCGTCTTCCTGCCGCTGCCGCTGCCTAGCTCCGCCACCTGAATGTCGGGCGGCAGGCATTCCACAAGTTCTTCGGCGTGCGCCCGGATTACGCGGGCATCCGCGTTGGTCAGCCCGTATTCGGGCAGCCACGTGATCGCTTCGAAGAGAGCCGACCCCACTTCGTCGTACAGATACTGGCACGGAAGCGTCTTCTGGCCGGAGCGCATCAGGCCGGAGCGCACCTCGCGCGCGAACTCGTTGTCCAGCGTTGGCGCGACCATCAGGATTCAACCAGTCGAAATGTGGCGTACAGATAGGGGTATTCCGGGCGGAACCAGTTGCGGAAAGATGGCCGCAGGAAGCAGGCCGCCGTGCGCGGCGAAGCTCCCTTCAACACGTAATGATCGCCATCGAAGAATGGCGCGGAGTAGTTGGTATAGAACGGGAACGGCTCGAAGCCGGGGAACGGGGCGAAGACGCTGGACGTCCACTCCCACCCGTTCCCGTACATCTGCTGCGGGCCGCGCGCGTGACCATTCGATTCCGAGGCGTTGACCGGGATGGGATCCCAATGGCGGAAATCAAAATTGCCCGTGGCCGGCGGATCGCCGGCCGCGCGGTGGAACTCCGCCTCGGTGGGAAGCCGGCAGCCGCGCCATTTGGCATACGCCTCGGCCTCCTTCCAGGTGACATACACCGGGCAATCGAGCGGCAACGGAACCTCCGCGAACATGCCGCGGTAGAACCACCGTCCGTCGCGCTCCACCCAGAAAAAGGGCGCGCGCGCCCCAGCCTTGACGAACTCCAGGTAGTCGCCGTTGGTGACCTTGTACCGCGCTATCGAAAACGCCGCCACCTCCAGCGTCTGCGCCCGAAACTCGTTGTCCCATCCGAAACCGCCTTCGGCGTCGCGCCCCATCCGCGCCTCACCGGCCGGAATGTCGATCATCCGCTGAACGGGTGGCGCGGCGGTAGGACCATACGGCGGGTTCGCCTGCGGCACCTTCCGGTCGTACTCCAGGTTGTGCAGGATATAAGCGAACGTTTCGGCGTGCATCAGGCGATGCTCGATCGCCACGTGGCACAACTGTTCCGGGACCTCCGCAATCACTTCGTCGATCTCATCCCGCGCTCGCAGGCTGTAGCGTTCCACTTCCGCGAGCGAAGGCCAGTCCGACGGCCGGTCCGCCGGCAGTCGCCCCGGAGGAGGATCGATGCCGAATGCGAACAACTGGTCGAATCCGGGTTGAAAGGAAGGAATGTCCAGGGCGTATCGGGCAATCAGGTTCCAATCGAAAGCTTCGAGGTGCCCCAGGTAGAATATGATGCGATGACGTTCCGGAATGGGCCGCTCGTACAGAGAATGGGGACGGACGAGCCGGAACAACTCATCCGTGTGCTCGCGCGCCTGTGACAGCGCGCTCGCCAGTTCGGTTTGCGTCCGCATAAAAACGTCTTTCCAGTCTACCTAAGCAGGTGGTGCTTTGCTGTGTAGATTTCCACAAAGCTCGGCCAGGACAATCGTGGCTGCCAGCGCTGCGGCTTTTTGATCCTGTGTCCAGGGCGGGCCGATACGTTTTCCCAGCGACGCGAGTCTCTCCCGAACGCGGCCGGCCGCACTCCCGAACACCCGCCCGGCGCATTCTGCGAGATCCCGTTCGCGAATGCCGGTGACCGCAATCCCCTGAGCCTCGGTGGCGCGGCGAACGGCTTTGCGAAAGAACTCACCTTCGGCGGTGTGAATCAGTGCGTGCGCCGACAGAATCCCGGCGAGCGGCGGAAGCGGCCGTCCGACAGCCTCGAGAATCGCACAGCCGGCCGCCTGCAAACCCCGGCCTGCGAGATCCCCAACCATCGTCTGCAAAGCCGCCGAGGCCATTCGCTCCGAAGCTGCGGCGCAGTTGGCGAGATACGGTTCGGCATCGGACAGTTCCAGGTCCGCCGCGAGATGATAGGGCTGGCTCGCTCCCACGATCGCCGCATCCACGATCTCGATCCGCCGGCGATCGATCACTTCCGGCGCATCCGGCTCGCCTGAGACGGCCAGCACCGCCGCCCATCCCGAGTGTACGCGAACGCCGATGACTGCGACATTCATGCCGGAGACCATTGGATTATCCTAATCCAATGTGGAAGCACATTCTCATCCTCGCTGCCTTGAGCCTTTCGGTTTCGTCCCCCGTTTTCGCAGCCGATGATTGGGGGCCCGCCCAATTCCTCGTCGGCCGCTGGACCGGCGACGGATCCGGCGAGCCCGGGCAGGGCTCCGGTTCCTTCTCGTTCACTCCCGACCTCCAGGGAAAGGTGCTGGTCCGCAAAAGCTTCGCCGAATATCCGCCGGCCAACGGCAAACCCGCGACGCGGCACGATGATCTCATGATCGTGTATCGCGACTCCCGCTCGCGCGAGCTCCGCGCCATATACTTCGACAGCGAGGAGCATGTCATCCCGTATTCCGTGAAACCCGCCGAGGGCGGCGTCGTATTCGTGACGGAGGCGCCCGGCAACACCACGCGATACCGGTTGACCTACATCGCGGCCGGCAGCGGCAGGCTCAAGCTGAAATTCGAAATCGCCCCGCCGGGAAAGGATTTTACGGCATACATCGAAGGCACGGCCCATCGCGACCAGTGAGCCGCGCCGTGGCGCTGCCCCATCTTGATCTTCACATCTTGACAGCCAAGAGAACAGCGTCGTATGATCCTCTCATGGAAGAACAGGGCACCGATGTCATTCAGGGGACTCTCGTTATGCTCATCCTCAAGACCCTCAGCCTGCAGCCCATGCACGGCTTCGGCATCGCACGGCGTATCGAGCAGGTTTCACGCGGGGTTTTCAAGGTCAACCCGGGGTCGCTGCTCACCGCCTTTCAGCGCCTGGAGCGCGCCGGATGGCTCGATTCCGAATGGCGGCAAACGGACAACTCGCGCCGCGCCAGGTACTACACCCTGACCCGCGCGGGGCGCAAGCAGCTCGAGATCGAGACCGCGGACTGGTCGCGCCGTGCCGCCGCCATCGCGCGCCTGCTGAAAGCCGAGGCTTGAAGCATATATGACCCACGCCGTTGATGTGACTCGTGCCTGTACCCATGGGGGCCCCCGCCGGCCCACAGAACTCCATGAAAACCCTTGCGCCATCGACGTGGCGCAGGCCCTCCGGCCTGCCGAGTCCCGACTCTTCGGGACGCTTTTGGCCGCCTCCGGTGCCGGTGCCCGCGAAGGGGTTTTCGAGGCTGCCGAGTCCCCACTCATCGGGACGCTTGTCGCGCGGCATCTCTCCCTGAGTGATCAGCGGAAGTTCTCCACCAGCATCAAGTTGTTGGCGGAGGCGTCGAATCGGGTATACAGGATCGTGCGGCCGTCGGGAGAAACCGTGAGTCCCTGCCCGACCTCGCCGAGATTGCGGGCGACCGTCGTGGTCCTGCCCGTCCCCACATCGTAGAATTGGAGCCGTGTCTCGCCCGTAGGCTGGTCGATATAATAAATGCCCTTGCCGCACACTGCGAAAGCAAAATGAACGACTCCCTCGAGTAATTTGACCGGCTGGCCGCCTGAGGTCGGAATCCCCCACAAGGCACTCGGGGGTCCCCCGGTCTGTGTGTAGTAAAGCCAGGCGCCGTCTGGCGACTCGAAGCCAATGACGCCCGTGTTGTGCGTCACCTGAACCGCCTCCCCGCCCGCCACCGGGACCTTCCAGAGCTCGAATTCGCCACTCCGCTCCGAGTCGAAGTAGACCCATTTCCCGTCCCGGGAAAATGTGGCGGCTCGGGCCGGGCCGTCGGTGAGCCGCCGCGGCTTGCCCCCCGCTGCGGAGACGACATAGATCTTGGACTGGCCTTCCGAATTGGAGTGGAACGCAATCCGCTGGCCGTCAGGCGACCAGGAGGGCAAGCCGGCAAGGCTCGCGCCCGCCGATGCCATCGACGTGAGTTGGATCGCGTTCGAGCCGTCAGCGTCGGCCAGCCAGATTTCGATTGGCCCCGAACGATTGGAACCAAAGGCAACCCGCCGGCCATCCGCCGAAAACTGCGGGTTCACATCCATCCGCGTGGAGACGATCACGGGGGCAGGCGGAGAGAACGGCGGCACGCCGGCAGCGCGGGCCTTGACGCTCCAGATATTCACGCTGCCAATGCGGCGAATGTAGATCAGCCGATACGCGCCGTCGGGCCGCAAACGCGAAACCGCCGGCATGGTCCCGTATTCGCCCACGAAAGGGAGCCGCACTCGGCGATTGCCGCCCGGAATCGCGGCCCTCCCGAGGCCCGTGCCACTCGAAAACAGGATCTCTCTGCTGTCCGGCATCCAAGCCAGGTAACCGGCGTTGAACGTCTGCTCTCCGGCGTTTGTCCCGAGATCGAGCCGCATGGGCTCACTCTCCACCGTCAGGTTCTTCCCCAACGGAACCAGGCAAATCTCGTGCCCCGGGTAAGCGATGATCCGCTTGAACGCCAGCCAACGGCCGTCCGGCGAAACCGCCGGACTGACATCGCCGAACGCTGGCGGTCGCGGGTTGGTCAACGCCCTCTTCTCCCCGGCTTCCAGAGAAACCACGAACAGTGCATCAGGCTTTCCTGGCCCCGGAGAGTCCGTTACCACCAGGCAGTCGCTTGCCGGACACCAGGCAAGAAGGGTCTGCTTCCAGTAAGTTCCTCCCAGCCGGATCTCGCCCAGTTTACGCTCCGGGCCGCCCAGAGGAGGCACCAGCAGCAGTTCGTTTCTTGCGGTTTGCAGAATCGTCTCGCCGTGAGCCAATCCCACCGCCGACTCACTCCGCAGGAACGCGATCCAGCGCCCGTCCGGCGACCAGACCGGGTTGTAGTCGTTGCGAGGGTCGGTGGTGAGCCGCAAGGGCGAGCCCGCGCCGATCTGCTGTACGTAGATATCCACGTTATCCTGCCTCGGCCCGTTCCATGCGAAGACCACCTGGTTGCCGTCGGGCGAAAAGGAAGGTGAGCTCTTGACTCCAGGTACGGTGACGAATTCGACGGCACGAAGCTGTTCCCCCAGCGATCCGGACCACCAGGCACGCCAGGTAAAGAAACCCGCGGCGAGAAGAACTGACAGCGCGGCAGCCCACAACCAACGGGTGTGGGCCCGCGCCGCCGCGGCCGGAATGGCCTCGGGCGCGCTGGATTCGGCTTCCTCCTTCGCCTCTTCCAGCGCCACCTTCACATCATCAATATGCTGAAATCGGCGCTCGGGGCTCTTGCGCAAACACCGCGTGATGATTCTCTCCACCTCGCGCGGGACGTCCTTCCGGATCGAACTTGCCGGCTCGGGCTCTTCCTTCAGGATCGCCGAGAGAATCTCCACATTGTTGTCGCCCGGAAAGGCGCGTCTTCCCGTGATCATTTCGTAGAGCACCGAGCCGAACGCAAAAATGTCACTGCGCGCGTCGACTGGCTTCCCCCCGGCCTGCTCCGGCGACATATAAGACGGCGTTCCTACGAGCCCGCCCTCCTCCGTCGCCATTCCGATCGTTCTGGTCGTCTCCTCCTCGCTGGCGGCGAGCTTTGCCTCCGTAGCCAATCCGAAATCCAGCAGCTTCACTCCCGACTCCGTCACCAGCACGTTGCCTGGCTTCAGATCCCGATGCACGATCCCTTTCCGATGCGCCGCATCCAGCGCATCGGCCATCCCGGCGGCCAGACGCAATGCCTCTCTCACCGGCATCGGCCCCGATAGCGGGTGACCTTCGACGTACTCCATCACCAGGTAGTTCGGACCCACGTCATAGAGCGTACAGATGTGCGGATGATTGAGTGCCGCCACGGCGCGCGCCTCTCGCTCGAAGCGGGCGCTGAACTTCGCCCTGCAGACCTTGATCGCGACCATGCGTCCCAGGCGTTTGTCGCGCGCCTGGTAGACCGTCCCCATCCCGCCCGCTCCCACTAAGCGAACGATCTGATATGGTCCCAACTCCGGCGGAGGGTTCGACGGCCCGCCGTCTGTCTGATCGTGGAGCGGCACTTCACGGAGCGATTGCTCGTCCCGCGGCCGGCGATCGGGGCGCATAAGAGAGCTCCGGACCTGATTATACCGCCGCGCCGGATCTCAATCACCGAGCAGATCGCACCAATTTCCGAACACCCGCTCCGCCAGCTGCGCCAGGCGCCCGCGATTCCGCTCCGGATCGATCGGCCCGTCCAGTTCCCGCGCACCGCCGCAGTTCTCATCCTGCCGGCACCAGTCGGCAATCATCGCGGGAGTCACTTCCAGGTGAAACTGCAGTCCGTACACCTTGGTGCCCACGCGAAATGCCTGGTTGGCGCAAGCATCGGAATGCGCCAGCCGCACCGCCCCGGCAGGTAGATCGAACGTTTCCCCATGCCAATGGAAGACCGTCTCTGTGGGATTCATGGCGCCGAAGAGGCGGTCGTTCCGTCCCGCGTCCGTAAGGCGCAGGTCGAACCATCCAATCTCCTTCACCGGATTGCGATAAACCCGGCTGCCCAGCGCCTGCGCGATCAACTGCGATCCCAGGCAAATGCCCAGCACGGGTTGCCCCCTCCCGATTGCCTGCGTGAGAATCTCCGACTCCAATCGCAGGTAGGGAAGGGGATCGTTCACCGACATCGGGCCGCCCAGGAAGATCAGCCCCGCCGCCTCGGCGAGCGTGGCGCGGGCACTCGTGCCTGCCGTGCCCAGAGGGCCCCCACGACTCATCGGGACGCATTTTCGAGCGCTTGACGTTGCTTCCGGCGAAGTGGTGTTCGACGCTTCCGTGCCGCCGTACAGATCGACATATTCGAGGCACAGACCGCGCGCTTCCAGAACCGGAGCGATAAGACCGGCGCCTTCAAACGGCACGTGCCGGAATGCCACCACCCGCCGCGAGTTCCGCTGCGCACTCACCGGTGCTCTTCGGGGGTCGAGTGTGCTTTCTTTCCCGCGTCCGCGGCGTCCGCCACCTGGAAGTGGCTCAGGCCATCCGCGTAGCGCGACACACCGCGGAACAGCGCCTCGGCCAGTTTCTGACGGTAATCGGCCTTCTTCAGAAGGCTCTCCTCGCGCGGGTTGCTCAGGAATCCGATCTCACACAACACCGACGGCATCGTGGCCCCGATCAACACCACGAACGGCGCCTTCTTGACCCCGCGGTTCCGGGTGTTCGGGAAGCTCTTCGCCTCGAAGGCGTAGAGGGACGACTGCAGCCGTCCCGCGAACTCCCGCGACTCCTCCGCCTTGTCGTGCAGTGTGATCCGTTGGATGATGTCGCGCAGTTCGAAGATCGATTTCTGCGAGCTCGCATTCTCGCGCGAAGCCACGTCGAGGGCATCCTTCACGTCGGTGAAGTTCAGGTAATAGACTTCCACTCCCGAAATCCTCGTCAGGGGAGATGAGTTGGCGTGGATCGACAGGAACAGGTCGGCATGCCGGTCGTTGGCCAAAGCGGTGCGGCCTTCGAGAGGGACGAAGGTATCGTCCGTTCGCGTATAAACCACCTCGGCGCCCATGCGCTCCTCGATCAGCTTGCCGACGCGCTTGGAGACATCCAGCACCAGTTCCTTCTCCTCGAGCCCTTTAGCGCCCGATGTGCCGGTATCGTGGCCTCCGTGACCGGGATCGATCACCACGCGGCCGACCTTCAGCCCGAGCGCGCGAACCAGAGACGTGTCGCCGCCACTCGTGGGACGCGCCGCCTTCCCCACGTCGCCGCCAAAACGGGGCGGCGCCACCGGCGTTGCAGAAGGCGGGAACGGCAGTTCTGGCGCGCTATTGCCAGGCTTCGACAGGTCCGGCCCGGCCGCCATTTTTTCCGGCCCTTCCGGCTTCGCCAATTGGCCCGTAGCCGGCTCCGCCGCGGCCGGCTCGACCTCCTTGACCGGAGGCTTCGCCTGAGCCATCAAATCAGGCTGCTGAGCCTCGGGCTTGGGTGCCTCGGGCTTTCCGGCAAGCGCTGCCGGCGGAGACGAGGACGATGGCGGCAGCAGAGCCGGCGGCTTTTCCGGCGGTGCAGTGCCGGGTGCGCCCCGCACTTCAATCATCAGGCGGTCCGGACCGGTCAGCGTGGAAGCCGTGGCCTCCGCCGACCCCAACAGGTCGAGCACAATCCGCGTCACGCCAGGCTGGGTTTCCGCGACCCGGATCCGCTGCACGAACTTGTCGTTGATCTGCTCCGCGTAGGGACGCCTCATCTCCGCCCGCGGGCGCACATTGTGAAGATCGTAAAAGACGCGCTCCGGATCATGCAGCCGGTCCGTCTTGTACTCGAAACTGCCCGTCACTTCGACCGACACGCGTGTCACGTCCGCAAGCGACCAATGACGGATTGCCGTCACCGAACGCAGAGCCGGGCGCTCCGTTTGCGCTACCAGCAGGGTACCAGCAACTGAAATCGCAAGCGCGGCAATCCGTTTCATACCGTGGCCCTATCGCGAGACGTATCGCACCGAGCCGTCCGGATCCACGATCCGCTCGATATGTTTCAGGCTCTCGGGCGCCGTCTCCCCTGGTTCTTTGCCCGGCTGGGCCTGCCCAGCCACTTGCGGGGCCGGCGGTTTCGCCTGTCCCGGTTTCGCTCCCCCGCTCGCCGTTGCCGCCTGGTTCAATTTCCGAAGCTGGTCCGACACGAGATGCAGGTAGTTCTGTGTCTCCGGATAGGGCGGCACCGTGCCATACCTCGCTACCGCCGCTTCGCCCGCGTTGTATGCCGCCAGCGCCAGAATGTAATCGTTGTGGTAGAGATCCAGGAGGTATTTCAGATACTTCGCCCCTCCCTGCAGGTTCTCCATGGGATTGAAGGAGTCCGCCACGCCGAACCGGCGCGCGGTGGCCGGAATCAGTTGCATCAATCCTTCCGCCCCTTTGGGCGACACGGCCCGCGGATTGTAATTGCTCTCCACCTTGATCACCGAATGGATCAGTTGCGGGTTCAGCGAATGCTGTGCGGCTATCCGGCTCACCGCTTCATCCAGGTTCGCCGGCGGGCCCGCTTTCGCGGAATCCGGCTGGGGCGGGGCCACCGGCGATTCCGGGATGACACGAGGCGCAATCACCATCCCGGCCACCCTCTGCTCTCCCACGGTCTTCGGAGTCACGATCACGCTCC
>Ga0335081_10009277_pt1 | contig 15830 bp, 18 predicted proteins | sample Lox_Sample_35_FD_206713 | JGI IMG/M metagenome (GOLD analysis project Ga0335081, IMG submission 206713) | Soil microbial communities from Loxahatchee National Wildlife Refuge, Florida, United States - Lox_Sample_3.5 | ecosystem: Environmental > Terrestrial > Soil > Wetlands | place: USA... | reverse complement strand
CACGGCCGCGGGTCTCGGCGATCCGCCCAGCCCGCGGCAGCCAGCCGGGCTACCCGCCGCGCACGATCCATCTGCTCGATCCCGAGAACCTGATCGGGACCGCGAGCCCGCACGTGAGCGAGGTCCAGGACCTGATGGCACGCTACGCACGCAGGGTCGGCTTCGGGCCGATGGACCAGATTGTCATCGCGTGCAGCCACCGGGCATTCAAGACGATCGGATTCTGCTGGTGCGGGCCGCAGTACCTGGTGCGATCCGGCCCTGACGGAGCCGACCGCGAACTGCTCCGGGTCATCCGCTACGAACGCCTCGTGAGCAGGTTCCCCGATGTCGTCATCGGATCCGGCGACGGCGTGTTCACCGAGGCGGCGTCCGGCCTCGCGGCCGACGGCAGCCGCGTAACCATCGTCAGCCGTCGCGGACACCTGGCCCGAGCGCTGGCACTGGTCGCAGGCCGGCGGGTGATCTACATCGACCTGCCGAGCGACAATGCCGCCGGGCCCCGTAACCACTGCATAGACGCGGCGTGAACGGAACCTCGTGCCACCCGGCGCTTAGGGGACCAGGCTCTTGAATGTCTGGTTGTAGGACTTGGCCGGAGCGGTCACCGTCATGGTCGCGTAGGCCTGCTTGCCGTTGCCGTACGGCGTGAGGCCGGTCACGGTGATCGACGCGGCGTAGTGAGACAGAGCGCCCTGCGCGCAGTTCGGCGTGCAGCCATCCACATTGAGCGTTCCGCTGCCCTGCGCCGTCGCCGCGCCCCAGCTGGTCCAGGTGACCGCGCTCACGAACAGGGAGCCGTCGCCGGACAGCAAGATGGTGGTCGGCGCGACCTTGGACGCGCTGCCCTGGCAGCTGACCACGGGGAAGGCGCACAGCGTGACGTGGGCGGGCGCCGCCCCGCCGCTCGGCTGGGCGACCGGCGCCGAGCTCGACGCCGGCGGGCTGCTGGCCGGCTGGGTGGCCGGGACCGAGCCGCTCGCTGGTGCACTGGTCGCCGGCGAGGTGGCCGCGCCGCCCGAGGACGATGCCGCGCTGCAGCCGGCCGTCGCGGCGAGGGCGACGGCCAGGCCCGCCAGGACGGCCCAGGGACCTTTGCGCATGATTCCTCCCGGGACATTAGCAGCACCGCCCGCGCTGGGCCGGAGCGGAATTCGGCGCGGCGCGGGCCGGCTTGGCGTAAGCCTCGGGACTCTGCAGGGCCTCGGGAGTCGCCGGGAATCGGCGGGCAGCTAGCCGGGAACGACGGGAAGCGTGCCTGGCCGCCAAAGGTCGGTGATAGCCAATCCCAGATCGGCGAGCAGCCGCCGCAGCAGCGGCAGCGACAGGCCGAGTACGTTGCTCGGGTCGCCCTCGATGCCTTGGATGAACGGCGCCCCGAGTCCCTCGATGCTGAACGCGCCGGCCAGCGCCAGCGGTTCCCCGCTCGCCGCGTACGCAGCCAACTCGTCGTCGTTGGGCACGCCGAATCGCACGATGGTGCCTGCCGTGCCCCTGGCATGCCGGCCGGCGGTGCCGTCGATCAGGCAGTGCCCGGTCCACAGCGTCGCGACCTCCCCGGACAGCCGCCGCCACATCGCCGCGACCTCGGCCGGCGACCCTGGCTTGCCGAACGCTGTCCCGTCTAGATCGAGCAGCGAGTCACAGCCGAGCACCAGCGCATCAGGGCGCAGCGCGGCGACCGCGCGCGCCTTGCGATCGGCGAGTTCCTGCGCCACCGACGCGGTGTCCGAGGTTTCGTCGGCGGTCTCGTCGACCCCGCTGACCACGACCTCGGGGTCGATCCCCGCGTCACGCAGCACCCGCAGGCGAGTCGGCGAACCCGACGCAAGCACGAGTGCAGGCGGGGTAGGTGACGTCACGCGGGTCAGCGTAACAACGCTGGCGGCCTCGGCGAGGCCCGGCGGGTCAGCGCACCCGGTAGTAGGCCGTGGGCTTCCAGCCCCAGCCGTAGTGGATGAGGCCGACCGGCGAGCCGTAGTCGTGGGCGCCGAACGTCCAGCCCCACCTACTGAACAACTCCACGTGGCCGGTGCCGTAGAAGGCGAGGTCGCCCATCTGGGGGTGTTTCACCCAGACAAGCAGCGGGCTGGCCAGCATCTCCGCGGTGGTCCTCGGCAGGTGGATGCCGACGTGCCGGTACGCCATCATAACCAGGCCAGAGCAGTCATAGCCCGGGCCGATGCCGCCCCAGACGTACGGGTGGCCGGCCTGAGATCGGGCCCAGCGGTAGGCACGCAGCCGGGCGGACAGGTGGCGCCTGCGGTAGCCGGCGGCGCGGGCCGCGGAATGCGGCCGGCGCGAGAACGAGGCGGCCACGACGCTGGCCGTGGCGGCCCCGCGGGCGGCGGCGCCCTGAGCGGCGCTCGCCGCCGGGGCCTGAAATGCGAATGCCGCGGCAATCCCGACAGGGATGGCTGCGGCCGTCAATCTGATGCGAGCGGTCTGTCTCAGTGGGGGCATTCGGCTCCGATCACGCGCAGTTCGCGCCGACCCGCGGGGAAAGGCCGTCAACGGACGGCCTCACGCGGCGGGCCCGCGCCTGACATCGGTAAACACTAGCGGCGCGCGTGCCCGCTGTCCCATAAGACGCGAATAAATTACCCAGGCTAGGGGATTCCTGTGCGCGTCAGGAATCAGCTGGGCGTGATCGCCAGCACGACGGATTCGGCGCGTTTCCGGCTGAAATGCGGTGCCGATAGCACGTAACTCAGGGCCGATTGCGCAAATCGGAGTGGGCCGATAATGACCATCTCGGCCCGGTACTTGCGCATGATCAGCCGCTGCGCGTCCATGGCGGCGGACTCCCGCAGCACCTCGGCGACGGCGGACACCTGCTCGCCGCGCAGTCGGCCGCTGGCCGTGCACATAGCGATCCCGATGGCCGGATTATGGCGGATACGCTTTACTTTGCCGGAATGAGCGCCGGTTTGCACGAGCAGCCTGCCGTCCTGCTCGACGAACCAGACCGGAGTGGCGACCGCGGTGCCATCCCGCTTGTAGCTGGCGACGCTGAGATACTTGCCACGGAAGGACCGAGCCGCCGTCCGGCCCTGCGAGGGGTCGTCGAATTCCGCTTGCATCGTCTGTCCCTTCGCGATCGCTGTCAGCACCATTCTCGCGGCTAGGTCACGACCGGCGCGGCGCCGAAGGTCACCCGGCCCGTCGCGGCGCGGCTAGCCGGCGGGCCGGCCTGTCGCGTGCCTGCGCAGCCAGGTCTACGGCTGCCCGGACTCCGCGGCGATGGCGTTCCAGGTCCAGCCGCCTGCCCGCTGTTCGGCGACGTAGGCGGCCACGGTGGCGAAGCCGAGGTCCGCGGCGACCTCGGCCGCGCGCAGGGCGGCAGCGTGCCGCTTGGCGGCGTGCGCCGTGCGGTCAAGCCCGTGCCAGCGCATTGCGGACTCCACCGCGTGCGCCGACATGCCGACCTCGGCGGCGATCGAGGCGACCGTCAGATGCTGGTCGATGTGCCTGGCCCGCAGATAGCCACGTCGTCGACCCCGAGCCGAGGCAGGACGGCAAGCCAGCCAGCATCGGCGCGGTCGAACTGGGAACGCCGCGCCGCCTGAGCCGCCTTGGGATCGACCCGGTGCAGGTGCCTGGACAGCCAGTCCTTGTGCAGCCCGGCCTCCCTGCTGATCGCGGCGAGGCTGGCACCCTGCGCCAGCCTGGCCAGCACCAGGGCGCCGATATCGGGGTAACCGCGCGCCTGCGCCACCTGCCCGGCGACGTCGGCCAGGAAGGCGTCGGCACGCTCTGGTCGGCCCGCCGGTCCGGTCTGCCCGCCGAGTCTGCCGGCCTGGGCGGCGGCCTGTCGTGCCAGCATGACGGCCATGGACCTGCGCATTTGACACCCCGACCAGCCTGACCAGCTTGACCAGGCTGAGCCCGATCGGGTTGATCCGGCGCGGCCCGCGGGTGGCCAGGATGCCGACCTGGCGCCGCTGCGCGCGGAGTAGGAACGGCACCTGCCGCAACGGCCTCGAGCCGACGTCATCGACGGAACGCCGGTGATCGACATCAAGCCGTACGTCACCAGATTCGATCGCCCGCCCGGCGAGCCGCGCTGCGGCTGGTTCGACCAGGTCGCGCTCGATGACGGCCTGACCCCCGCCGCCCTCGGCCCGCCCAACCCCGCCCCGCCCGAGCGGCCCGCTTCGTCCTAGCTCGCCCCGCCCTAGCTCGCCCCGCCCGGGCCCGCTCCGCCCGGGCCCGCTCCGTCCGGGCCCGCTCCGTCCGGGCCCGCTCCGTCCGGGCCCGCTCCGTCCGGGCCCGCTCCGTCCGGGCCCGCTCCGTCCGGGCCCGCGCTGCATACGCGCTCGCCATTGTGGCCCGTTGATGCGGCTATTAACGACATCGACGAGGCACGATGTCTGAGTGGCGGCCGCCCGTCAACGCGGGCGGATGGGAGCGGCCTCCACGGAGAACCTTTACGTGCGCTGGCGCAGGATGAGCAGGAACTCGGCGATGCCATGATTCGAGAGCGAGCCGAGCGGGCCGAAGCCGGCCGGCTCGGTAATGCCCCAGCGGGACATGACCACCGGAATCGAGCCCGCGATCTGCAGAGCTGTGTCGCTCCTGCGACCCGACACCGTAATCGTCACCGGGCGGGTGACCCCGTTCACGGTAAGGCTGGCAGCCGCGTGCGCCGTGACCACTGCGCCGTCGGCGAAGGCCGGTCCCAGAGTGACCGGCCGGACCAGGGTGACCGTCGCGACCGGGTACTGGGCAGTGCGCAGGCTCCTGGCGAGCTGCGGCTGCGGCTTGCCGTTCACCCTGAGCCCGGCCAGGTCCACCCTGAACGTGGCGCTGGTGACCCGGTCGCCGAGGATCGCCAGGGTGCCGGTGACCGCGCTGGTGCGGCCCACCACGTCGTTGCTCAGGCCCAGGGCGGTCTCGGCGACCCGGAAGCCCGCGGCCGAGCCTGCTGTGACGACCCAGGAGCCGCTGGCCGGGCCGGCCGGCGCGCTCGCGCGAGCGGTGGGCAGCGCCAGCGGAGCGGGGCCGGGCGTGAGCTTGATGAAGGCGGCGACGGCGCCCACGGTGAGCAGCACGACCGCTGCCACGCCGGCCAGGAGCCATCGCCACCAGCGGTGCCGCCGCGGCCTAGTCCGCGCCGCCGGGTCTGATCTGTCGCCAGCAGTGTGATTGGGTGCGCTCTGCTCGATCATTGCTCTGTCTCCTTAGCTGCGCTCTCTTCATCTGCGCTCTGCACCGCGGCTTCGCTGGTCGCTGGGACGCCGCTGCGGGCGCCCGGCTTGAACGGCACGACGAGGAACGCCGGGTATCTCGGCGCAATCGCGGCGAAGTCGGCCGCCGGAGCATGCCGGTCGACCGGGATGTGCGGGCGGGCGCCTGGCACCTGCTCGACGAAGTGCTTGATGATCGGCGGGCGCTCGGCCACCGGGATCTCGCGCAGTTCGCACGGCAGGGCATGGCGGCGCCGCAGCGCGACCTGCCCGCCCGCAGCGCGGACGTTCCTGACCCAGTTGCAGTCCTCGCCGAGCATCGGAACCAGGTACCACTCGCCGTTCACTCGCGCCATGCCGAGCGGGAATCTGGTGAGCCGCCCTGACCTGCGCCCGGTGACCTCGAGGGTCACCCAGCGCCGCGGGAGCAGCCCGTAGCCGAACATTGCCGCCCAGAAACGCGCCATCCGGCGCGCGGCAGGGTTCGCCCGGCCGCCGGAGTACATCGCCCGCAACGCGTCGTCGGAGAAGATCAGTCCCATCTCGTCCCTCCATCCGCCGGACCGGATCCGCCCGCCGGCGCTCGCGCACCCTCTTCCCGCTCGACGCCCGCGTCGATCGGGGAGCAGGTCGCTCCGGACCCTGGACGTGCGCGGGGCACGCCACGGTCGCTGGGCGGTAGTTCCGTTCCGTTCTCGGCCACGCTGCTAAAATGTCAGATGTAGAACTTGAAACATAGAGTCTAAAGTCCTAACGAGGGGAGTGGGCGGCGATGGCACGCGAGAGGGTGACGCGGGAAACGGCCATGCGCGAGCCAGGAGCGCGCGGTACGGAGGCAGGCGAGCGGGCCGCGCGCGAGCTGGGGGTACATGAGCAGGGCGTGCGCGGTGTGGGGGCTGGCGAGCCAGGAGTGCGCGGAGCTGAGGCAGGTGAGCGGGTCGTGCGTGAGTCGGGAGCGCGCGGGACGGAGGTACGCGGGCGCGGGGCGCGCGAGCCGGGGGCGCATGAGCAGGGCGCGCTCCGGGCAGGGGCGAGCGAGCTGGAGAGGCGCGGTACGGGGGGGCGCGGGGCGGCGGCGCCTACTGGGCTCGGCAGGCGGGGACGTCGGCTCAGTGACACGGAGACCGAGCGCCGGATGCTCGCCGCGGCCGCGGCGATGGTGCACCGGACTGGCCTTACCGTCAGCCTGGACCACATCAGCTTCGAGGACGTCATCCGCGACGCCGACGTCTCGCGCAGCGCGGTCTACCGGCGGTGGCCGTACAAGGACCTCTTCTTCAGCGATCTGGTGCGCGAGCTCGCGCAGAACGCGGTCCCCGAGATCATCGCCGACGAGGTAGCGATGATCAGGCGGGTGGTAGCCGAGCACCGAGACTGGCTGGAGACCGCCGAGCTGCGCCGGGCGCTCGTTGTCGAGCTGTTCCGCCAGCTCGCGCTGCTGGACTTCCAGACCCTGTACGCCTCGGCGCGCTGGCGTACGTACCTGGCTCTGCACGCGACGTTCCTGAGCATTGCCGACGGCACGCTGCGGGATCAGGTGCAGGAGGCGCTGGCCAGGTCCGAGCGGGACCACCTGGCCATGATCGCCGCGTCATGGGAGCGCCTGGCCGGCTTGTTCGGCTTCCGGCTGCGGCCCGAGCTCGGTGCCTCGTACCCGATGCTGGCGGCCCTGCTCAGCGCGACCATGCGGGGGCTGGTCCTGATGGCGCTGTCGATGCCCGGGTTCGCCGAGCAGCGTGTGCTGGCCAGCCCGTTCGGCGCGGCCGGCGACAGCGAGTGGTCGCTGCCCTCCCTGGGCCTCGCGGGCCTGGCGTCAGCTTTCCTCGAGCCCGAGCCTGGCTTCGAGTGGAGCCACGCGCGTACTGCCGCCATCGGCGAGGCGCTGGACCAACTCGCGCCCTAGGCCCGCGCATGTCCCGTGCACGCTGCAGCCGCGCACGGGCGCCGTTAGTCCTGTAGCGGCCGATCTTGCCGCGGTGCGAGACTTGCGACGATGAGACAGGCGCTAGTCGGCGAGATCCCGCTGGTGTCGCGCGAAGCCGAGATGGACTGCATAGTCGCGGCCCTGCGGGCGCCTGAACCCGCCGCGTTCGTGCTGGCCGGGCCGGCCGGCGTGGGCAAGACCCGGCTGGCGGCGGAGGCGGCCAGGTCCGCCGGGGACCTGGGCTTCGCCACCGCCACGGCAGTCGGCTCTCGTGCCGCTGCCACGATCCCGTTCGGCCCGTTTGCCTCGTTCCTGCCGGCCAGCGGGCACACCCCTGGTGACCTGCTCGGACTGCTGACGGTCGCGAGTGACGCGATCGCCGAGCGCGGCGGGCCCGATCACCGGCTGCTGCTCGTGGTCGACGACGCCCAGTGGCTGGATGACGGTTCGGCGGCCCTGGTGAACCGGCTGGTCCGCGAGCGGATCTGCGGGGTCGTCGCGTGTGTCCGGGTCCCCGGGCCCGTCCCTGACCCGGTGACGGCCCTGTGGAAAGACAGCCTCGCCGAGCGGATCGACCTCGGCTCCTGGACCGAGGAGCAGACCGAGACGGCGCTGACCGCCGTGCTCGGCGGCCCGGTTGCCAGGGCCACCGTCCGCCAGCTGTGGGAGATGAGCCGCGGTAACGCTCTCTACCTGCGCGAGTTGCTCATCGGCGCGGCAGATTCCGGGGTGCTGCGCACCGTCGGCGGCATCTGGTCGCTGAACGCGCCGCTCACCGCGCCCGCGCGGCTGGTCGAGCTGGTCGCCGCCAGGCTCGCGAGTCTTGCGCCTGAGTCGGTAGCCGTTGTCGAGGTGCTCGCGATCGGAGAGCCGCTCGGCCTGCCCGTGCTCGAGGGCCTCGTCAGCCCGGCCGGCCTGGAGGACGCGGAAGCACGCGGGTTCGTGCACGTCGCTCAGGACGGCCGGCGGACCGAGGCGCGGCTGAGCCACCCGGTCTACGGCGAGGCGCTGCGGCTGAGCCTGCCGAGGTCCCGCCAGCGGAGGATCTCGGCCACGCTGGCCGGTGCCGTGCGGGCCACCGGCACCCGGCGGGGCGATGACCTGCTCCGGCTGGGCCGCTGGCAGCTTGACTCCGGCGTTCCCGGCGAGCCTGACGTTCTCGGCCGCGCCGCCGCGCGGGCCGCGGAGATGTTCGACCTTGACCTGGCCGCGCGGCTGGCCAGGTCGGCCTTGGACCTGGGCGGCGGGGTGGACCCAGGGATGGTGCTCGGCGAGTCCCTGTTCCGGTCGGGCAAGCACGCGGAAGCGGAGGAGGTGCTCGCCGGCCTGGTGCCGCTGTGCGGGACCGACGCCGATGCAGCCAGGGTTGCCAGTGCGCGGGCGCACAACCTGCACAACCTCATGAGCAAGCCCGCCGAGGCCGCCGCCGTGCTCGGCCAGGCCCTGACCGTGGTGACCGAGACGGCGCCGCGCCTTGAGCTGCTCGGCCGCCTGGCCACGATCAGGCTGCTCGAGTCCGACCCCGGCGGCGCGCTCGCCGCTGCCGAGGGACTGCTGGCCAGCGGCCATGACGCCGCGGTGAGCCGCGGCGCCTACGTGTCGTCGATCGCGCTCGCGCAGCTCGGCCGCTGCGAGGAAGCCCTGCGGGTGGCCGAGGTCGGCCAGCGCAGCCACCGCCGCGCCAGCGGCCTGCGCCAGCAGCCTACAGCCCAGCTCATCGGTGGCATCCTGGCTAACCTCGGGGCCGGGCGGCTCGGCCAGGCGGAGGCAGACGCCGCGGCCGCCTACCTCGTCTGCCTGGAGGCCGGCGACAAGGAGGGGCAGGCGACCTTCCTGTTCCTGTCCGGCTGCGTGCTCGTCCAGAGCGGGCAGCTGGGCCGGGCGGCCAAGGTGTTCCTCGACGGGGCGTCCGTTAACCGCGAGATCGTCGACCCGGCGGCGCTGCGCTGGTGCGTCGCCGGACTGGCCCTCGCCGAGGGCATGGCCGGCCACGCCGCCGCGGCGCAGGCCGCGGCGGCCGAGCTCGACGAGCTGCGGCCGGGGGCGATGACGATCTACGAGCCCGAGGTGATCGAGCGCGGCCGGGCCTGGGCCCGCGCGGCAGCCGGGGAGCACTCACTGGCCTGCGAGATCCTTGCGGCCGCCGCTGCCCGGGCGCGGGCCTGCGAGCTGCGCGTGCCCGAGGCCCAGCTGCTGCACGACCTGGCGAGGCTCGGACGTCCCGAGCAGGTCGTGCTCAGGCTGGCCGAGTTGGCGGAGACTGTCGACGGCGAGCTTGTTCCCGCCCTCGCTTGTCACGCCAGCGCGCTCGCTGCTGCCGATGCAACCGGCGTTCGGGAGGCAGCAGATGCGCTTGTCGCAGCCGGCTCGGCGCTGCTCGCCGCCGAGGCGTACCAGGCGGCTGCCGTGCTGCTGCGGTCCGACGGGTATGCCAGGCAGGCCAGCACCGCGGCGCGGCGGGCAGAGGAACTGATCGGCGAGTGCGGCGGGGTTCGGACCCCCGCGCTGGCCGCCGTTACCAGCGCCGGCGGGCTCACCAGGCGGGAGCGCGAGATCGCGGTGATGGCCGCGGCGGGGGCGTCAAGCCGCGAGATCGCCGACCGGCTCGTGCTCTCGGTGCGCACGGTCGACAACCACCTGCAGAACGCTTACAGCAAGCTCGGCGTGACCAGCCGCTCCGAACTTGCCAGGGTTCTGGGCAGCTAGGCGGGCGTGCGGTCCTGCTGCGCTTCCTGGCGATCGCGCAGTCGTGGCGCAAGGGCTGGCCGGGCTCCGCCCGCGTTCGCGCTGCGCCGGGATCGGTGCTAGGTAACGGCCGGGCGAGGAATTGAGCATCCGCTACTCAAGCGCGCAGGGGTGCGGGACCGAAGACTGGGGTCATCAGCGGGCCGACTCGCGGTCCCGCCAGCCAGAAAGTAGGAGTCATGTTCGCTCAGCCGCAGTTCAAGGACCACCGCCCGGTGGCCGGCCGCGCTCCGATGCGGCTCGTTGCCGCCCGGTCACGGTCGGCTGCGGCCGTCGGGTCGGCCGTGGTGCCCGCGCTCGCCGGCCGGGTCGGAATCGCCGCACATGCTGGAACCTTTGCGCCCGTCCGGCCTGATGCACCGGCTGGGGACGCCGAGTTCGGCGCGCTGGCCGGGACGGCCGTGCCTGCGGCACCGGCCGGGACCGCCGTCCCTGCCGGGGCTGCTGCGCCGGCCAGGCCGGACCGGACCTATGAGCGCGACGACGCGATCGTCGGACATCGTCTGGCCAACGGGTACATGTCCATCCACGCGGTGCGTCAGCCGTGCGGCCTCTGCGACGGCGCGGCGCCGCTGCCGCCGCGGGCGGCCCGGCCCGAGCCGCGGGCTCTCATTGGCTGGTCGGCCAGCGAGGACAGCGCGATTCTCTGAGACGCCGATCTCAGCCTGCTCCGAGAACCCCGGTGACAGCCCGAATCGGGTAAGTCCCCGCTCAGGTCCGTCGCCGCCGTTCGCGCGGTCATTTCCGCCGAACGGCGGTTTGGCCGAGCACACCGGGGGGAGCAAGACCCTCGCTGAACGGATGAGCACGACGCTCTGAGACCAGCGAGGAGGCCCCCATGTCGGGCGTAACCATTGCCGTGGCCATCGTGGTCGTCGTCGCCGTCATAGTCGTGGCAGCTGTGAGCGCCTCGGCCACACGCCGGAAGCGGCTGAGAGAGCGGTTCGGCCCGGAATACGACCGGGCGGTCGAGGACTACAAGAGCCAGCGCAAGGCGGACACCGCACTGGCCGGCCGGGAGCGGCGGGTCAGGAGCATGCGTATCCGGCCGCTGACGGCGGCAGAACGAGCCGGTTACCGGGTGCGATGGTCGGCGACTCAGGAACGGTTCGTCGACCAGCCGGGCGTCGCCATCGCCGACGCGCGGGCGCTGGTGACGGCCGTGCTGCGGGACCGCGGTTACCCGGCCGATGACTACGGCCAGATTCTTGCCGACCTGTCCGTCGATTATGCGCGCAACCTCGGTCACTACCGCTCGGCGCATGCGCTGAGCTCGGCGGCCAATGGCGCGGCGTCGACTGAGGACCTGCGGCAGGCCATGATCCACTACCGCGCGATGTTCGATGACGTGCTCGGCGAATTGACGGCGGCCGGGGGCGCAGCGAACGGGGTGGTCGGTGACGGGACGCTCGACGATCGTGCCATCGATGACCGCACGAGCGGCAATGGCGCCGTCAACGACGGCGCGATCAAGGGGCGCGAGGTCCAGGGCACGCCGGTCGACGGCCAGGTAGGCGCACTCGCCGCCGCCGACCAGACCGCCGCCGACGAATCCGCCGCTGAGACCGCCACCGAAGAGGCCGCCGCCGACGAGACCGCCGCCGACGAGACCGCCGCCGACGAGACCGGCGACATGGACGGCGGGTACGCCGGCGATGACGGCGACCTTTCCGAGGAAGACGATCACTCAGGGCAGATAAGGAACGGGTAGCCCGATGGAATCTCAGCGCAGCGCTCCGGCCGACGACGTTCAACCGGCTCAGATCTCACCGATGTCCACCGACGCCGCCACGCCACCGAGATTCTGGGAGCCCGGGCTGTCCTTCCGCGTCGCCACCGGCGGAGCGGGGATCGGCCGGACCGGGACCGATAGCGCCGGGGACGGAGCTGACAAGAACGGCGCCGCCGGGGACGGTGCCGGCGGGGACGGTGCCGGCGGGGACGGTGTTGGCGGGGACGCTGCTCGCGGGGACGGCGCTGCCTGGGACGACGCTGCCGAGGCCGAGGAGGGCGGCTTCGACGATGACGCGGACGAGACTGCTGAATCCGACGCTGACGTGGTCGACGGCATCGTCGTTGCGGCTCCGCCGGTTCCGCTGGCTGCCGCCCCGCTTGCTACGCCGGCTGCCGCTCTGCTTGTTACACCGGCTGCCGCCCGGCGGGCTGCCGCCCCGCCGGCACCACCGGCCGCTTTCGCCCCGCGCCGCGCCGAGTGGAGCGAGATCAAGGCGATGTTCGTCGACGACCCGCGCGGCTCGGTGGAGCTGGCCTCGGGGCTCGTCGGTGCGGCCATCGACGACCTGACCCAGGCGGTCAGGCGGCATCAGGCCGAGCTGGCTTCGTTCGGAACGGAAGGCGATGACGGCCAGCAGACCGAGCAGCTGCGGAAGGCGCTGCTCGCCTACCGGCGCTTCGCCGATGAACTGGAGTGCCTGGCAGCGAACCTGCCGGTGGCGCCGGCGACCGGGAGCTGACCAGCCAGGCGGCGCTCGGGTCCTGCCGCGGAGCTCAGGCGCCGCTGCCGTACGGCCGGGTCAGGATCTCCATCAGGTGGTCGTCCGGATCGGAGAAGTAGACGCCGCGTCCGCCGTCGTTGCGGTTGATCTCGCCGGGCCTGTTCCGGCCGGGATCGGCCCAGTAGGGGACTCCGCGGTCGCGGATACGGCCGAAGATCGCGTCGAAGTCGTCCTCGCCGATCAGGAAGGCGTAGTGCTGCGGGGTGATCGCGCCCTGGGACTGGGCGTAGTCGAGCGACACGCCGTTGTCGGTGCCGACGACCAGGAACCGGCCGAAGGGCGACGGCGCAGGCAGGCCGAGGATCCCGGCCAGGAACTCCGCCGACCGGCGCTGGTCGCGGCACGCCACGATGGTGTGGTTCAGCTGCACGCTCACTGGAACCTCCTGCCAGGTCGCCACCAAGTCCTGCGGACATTCTGAGCACGGCCCGGGCGTTCGTTCAACGCGCCCGGCTAGCCTTCGGCACGGGCGGCCCAGCACGGGCCGGTACTAGCAGCCTGGGCGAGTCTCGGATTAGATCGTGCACGTGCGGTCGGAGGTGAACCGGTGAGCGACATAACGGTCAAGGACGTCATGACCACGCGTGTGGTGGCAGTAAGGAGGGACGCTTCGTTCAAGGAGATGGCCTCGATGCTGCGCAGCTCCAAGATCAGCGCGTTCCCGGTGCTCGACGACGCCGGGCGGGTGGTCGGCGTGGTGTCCGAAGCCGACATGCTGGTCAAGGAGGCGGTGCAGGCCGAGGGCACCAGCCTGATCGCCGCCCTGCGGCACGTGCACGAGGACGAGAAGTCGGCGGGCATCACGGCGGGCGAGCTGATGACCGCGCCAGCGATCACGATCGGGCCCGACGCGCCCGTGGCCGAGGCCGCCCGGCTGATGTACGACAAGCGGGTCAAGCGGCTGCCGGTGGTGAACAGGGCCGGGCACCTGGTCGGGATCATCAGCCGTGTCGACGTGCTCGCGGTCTTCGACCGGCCGGATGCCGAGATCCGTAAGGAAGTGATCAGCCAGGTGGTGCCCGCCGCCCTGGCCCAGGTACCGCGCGACCTGGGGGTGACCGTCCGCGACGGCATCGTCACCCTCTCCGGTGAGCTGCACAGCGATCACGACGGCAAGGTCATCGTCGAGCGGGTCAGGCACGTCAGCGGCGTGGTGGCGGTGCGGGACAGGTTCGGCTACCCGGCGGTACGAGCGCAGGGGTGAGGCAGCGCATGCGGCTGCTCGTCACCGGAGGCGCGGGCTACATCGGCAGCGTGGTCGCCGCGCTGCTGATCGCCGACGGTCACGAGGTCGTCGTGCTCGATGACCTGTCCACCGGGCACGCCGACGCGGTGCCGGCCGACGCCAGGTTCGTCCGCGGCGACCTCAGGCAGGACGCCGCCCAGGTGCTGGCCGAGGGGTTCGACGCCGTGCTGCACTTCGCGGCCAGGTCGCTGGTCGGCGAGTCGATGGCGCAGCCGCAGATGTACTGGAACCACAATCTCGGCGGCACGCTGGCGCTGCTCGACGCGATGCGCGCCGCGCAGACGCCGGCGATCGTGTTCTCATCGACGGCGGCGGTCTACGGCGAGCCAGACCGGGTGCCGGTCGATGAGACCGCGCCGCCCAGGCCGACCAGCCCGTACGGAGCCTCCAAGCTCGCAGTGGACACCGCGCTCGCCGAGCACGCGAGGCTGCATCGCATCGGCGCGGTCAGCCTGCGCTACTTCAACGTGGCCGGGGCCTACCGCAGCCCGGGCGGCTGGCTGGGGGAGCGGCACGCCACGGAGACACACCTGATACCGAACATCCTCGCCGCGGCCTGCGACCCCCACGGCGAGATCGCCATCTTCGGCTCCGACTACCCGACCGGCGACGGAAGCTGCGTGCGCGACTACATCCACGTCACCGATCTCGCGGCCGCCCACCTGCTCGCGCTGAGAGCGTGTGCCCCCGGCAGGCACGTGGTCTACAACCTGGGCGGCGGCACCGGTTACTCCAACCTCGACGTGCTCGCCGCGTGCCGGGAGATCACCGGACGGCCGATCCCGGCACGGACGGCCGGTCGCCGGTCCGGCGATCCCGCGGTACTCGTCGCCTCGTCGGAGCTGATCGCCGCCGACCTCGGCTGGCGGCCCGAACGCGACCTGCGCGCGATGGTGCGCGACGCGTGGGAGTTCACCAGGTCAAGGGCTGGCGCGCCGTGACGGTGAGGTCCGGGGCCGGGCCCGAGGCCGGCGCCGCACGCCGGTTCGCCGAGCGGTTCGGCACCCCGCCGGAGGGCGTGTGGCAGGCGCCTGGCCGGGTGAACCTGATCGGCGAGCACACCGACTACAACGACGGCTTCGCGCTGCCGTTCGCGATCGGCGCCAGGGTCTGCGTTGCCGCTGGTCGAAGGCTCGACGGGGTACTGGCCCTGACCTCATGCCAGCAGAGCGGCCAGGACGTCACCGTCAGGCTGGCTGACCTCGCCCCCGCCCGAGCCGGGCCGGCGGCCCAGCCGCCCCGGCTGGGCGGCTGGGCGACCTACCCGGCCGGCGTGGCCTGGGCGCTGAACGCCGCCGGCCACCAGATCGGCGGCGCCAGCATCGCGGTCGACGCCTCCCTCGCCCCGAGCGCCGGACTGGCATCGTCGGCCGCGCTTGAGTGCGCCGTCGCCCTCGCGCTCGCCGACCTGAGCGGGCTGAGTCTCGAGCGGGCCGAGCTTGCGGTGCTGGCCAGGCGCGCCGAGAACGACTTCGTGGGCGCTCCGACCGGGATCATGGACCAGATCGCCGTGCTGACCTGCCAGGAAGGCCACGCTCTGCTGCTCGACTGCCGCAGCCACGGCGGCACGCCGGTACCGCTCGACCCGGCCGCCGCCGGCCTAGCCATGATCATCGTCGACACCCGCGCCCGGCACGAACTGACCGACGGCGGGTACGGTAGCCGCCGCCGCGCGTGCGAGGACGCCGCCCGCGCGCTCGGCGTTCCCGCGCTGCGCGACGTCGATGACATCGGCGCGCTCGAGGGGATCGGCGACCCGATGCTCAGGCGCCGGGCCAGGCACGTGATCACCGAGAACCGGCGCGTCCTCGATGCCGCGCGCCTGCTGCGGGAGGGCCGGGTCGGGGACGTCGGACCGCTGCTCACCGCGTCGCATGCCTCGCTGCGCGACGACTTCGGGGTGTCCTGGCCCGAGGCGGACGCGGCGGTGCAGGCGGCTCTGGACGCCGGCGCGCTCGGGGCCAGGATGACCGGCGGCGGGTTCGGCGGCTCCGTGATCGTCCTGACTCAGGCCGACCTGGCTGGCCAGGTGCGTGACCACGTATCTGACGCGTTCGCGCTGCATGGCTTCGCCCCGCCGGGCTTCACCGATGCGGTTCCCGCGGCGAGCGCCGGCCGGACGCGCTGACCCGGCGGCCGGTCTCAGGCCAGGTCGCGCAGCCGCTGCGCCGCCGCCTCGGGCGCCACGTCGTTGCCGAACGCGCCCATCC
>Ga0335081_10009275_pt1 | contig 15831 bp, 16 predicted proteins | sample Lox_Sample_35_FD_206713 | JGI IMG/M metagenome (GOLD analysis project Ga0335081, IMG submission 206713) | Soil microbial communities from Loxahatchee National Wildlife Refuge, Florida, United States - Lox_Sample_3.5 | ecosystem: Environmental > Terrestrial > Soil > Wetlands | place: USA... | reverse complement strand
GGTACCGCCGACGGAAGTGGTGGAAGTTGGGCAGTGGCTGGTGGAACACACGTCGGAACTGCACATGCAGCTGGGACACAATGTGGTGCGCTGCGAAGCGGGGCTACAATTCGGATCGCGATACGCGGTAAGTCCGCTGGAGGGCCAGGTTTTCGATTATCTTCCGATGGAGATGCTGTGCATGGTCCGGAACGTGGATCGATTCGCGGGCATGCTGGTTCTGGATAAATGGACCGGCAATGCGAATGGGAGGCAGGCCGCGTTCTGGCGGAAACTGCGAGACAAGAAGTACACGACGGCGTTCATCGATCAGGGATACTGCTTCAATGCGGGGGAGTGGACGTTTCCGGATTATCCGCTGCGCGGAGTGTATGCGCGGAATGAGGTTTACGAGGGAGTACGGGGCTGGGAGTCGTTCGAGCCGTGGCTGGGGCGCATAGAAAGGATGGAGCCGGATGTGATCTGGAATCTAGCGGGCGAGATTCCGCCGGAGTGGTACAGCAGAGAGTGGGACGAATTAGAAAAATTGGTGCGGACGCTAATTGAGCGACGACAGTGTGTGCGCGGGCTGATTGAAGCGTTCCGGATGTCGCCGCGGAGGCCGTTTCCAGGGTGGCGTCTCGCAGCCTAATGAAGATGGCGGAGAAAAGACAGCTCGAGTTTTTTCTGCTGCGATATGTGCCAAACGCGGTGAAGGACGAGTTTGTGAATATCGGGCTGGTAATGATTGAGCCAGGGGCGAATGGAAACGGGTTTGCCGATGTCCGGTTTACGCGAAATTGGCGGCGAGTGCGGTGTCTCGATCCGGAGGCAGATGTGGGAATGCTGGAGGCGCTGGAGCGAGAAATAGGCGGACAGTTGGCAGATACTGGGGATCGCGCGACGTTGTTGCGGCGACTGGAGGATTCGTTCTCGAATGTGATTCAACTTTCGCCGGCCAAAGGATGTCTGGCGGAGGATCCGGTGCTCGAGATGGAGACCATGGCTTCGGTTTATCTGGAATCGACCAAGGCAGGAGTGGGGCGGGAAGAGAGCGGGCGGCAAAAAATTCTGGCAGCGATGCGCGAGGCGTTTAAGCAGGCGGGAGTGGCGAAGCTGGTGCTGCCCATCCCGGCGGAGCCGTACACGAGAAAAGGCGATCCGTTCGAATTTGACTTTGGATATCGCGTGAAGGACGAGATCAAGATGTTCCATGCGGTTTCGCTGAAGGCGAGCGTGGATGCGGCGGTGATGCTAGCGGCGAGATATCCGAAGATTGCTCCGGTGATGGCGGCTAAGACGGAAGCCGCGTTGGGATTGACGGCGGTGATTGACGACGACCTGGATCGAGGACAAGATAGCGTGCAGTTTGCATTGAACATGATGGAAGAAGAGAAGATTCGGATCGCGGTGACGGCCGAGATGCCGCTGATTGCGGAAGTGGCGAGGAGAGAGTTGAGGGTGTGAGAGTCGCCTTAAGCCGAGACCTCGAGCCAGGTTGGAATTGCATAGATCCTTCGCTGCGCTCAGGATGACAGGAAGTTTTGGGGTGATCGGGCTCCGCTGCGGCGGGGCCTTCTTTGTTAAGGGCAGGCGGATCAACGATCTTCGCATTGCCATTTGGGCTTAGTGGTCGAGCTTGACGTTAACTGCCTTATAATTTAGTTGAAACAACATAAACTGTCTTGTAGTTTAGTTTAACTCGAAGGAGGGTGGGCTTGCTGAGCTTACCGATACCCGTAACGCGTGCGTTGCGCAAGCTGGGACACGACATAAAAGATGCCCGGCGGCGGAGGCGGCTTCCCATGTCTATCGTGACGCAACGAGCTTCGATCAGCGAACCGACTCTAATCAGGATCGAACGGGGCGATCCCAAGGTCGCGATTGGGAGCTATGCGACGGTGCTCTTTGTACTGGGCTTGGCCGATCGGCTAGCCGATCTGATCGATGCGAAGAATGATCCCGTGGGCCTGCAGCTCGAAGAGGAAAACCTGCCGAAGCGCATTCGCGGAAGCAGCAAGCGAAAATCGCCCACGGCAAAGTAATGGATCGGGAAACGCTAGTCTATGTGGATCTGGAAGGCAAGCCTCACCTTGTGGGGCGGCTGTGGGCCCACGTCCGCAAGAATAAGGAGAGCGCGAGTTTCGAATATGACAAGACTTGGCTCGAAAACCCGCTGCGCTTCTCGCTTGAGCCGGCGTTACAGGTCGGACCGGGTGCGTTCCATACGCCGGCCGACACGCCGATGTTCGGGGCCATCGGCGATTCCGCGCCGGATCGATGGGGGCGGGCGCTCATGCGGAGGGCCGAGCGCAGGCGCGCCGAACGCGCCGGCGCGGCGCCGCACTCGCTGCAGGAAATCGACTTCCTCCTATTAGTGGATGACGAAGCGCGCCAGGGTGCGCTGCGCTTCGCCGAAAAGGAAGGCGGTCCTTTTCTGCGGGAGGGGGGCGTGAATCGGATCCCGCCGCTAGTGGAACTGCCGGAACTGCTCTCTGCAGCCGAGCACGTTGTCGAAGACAAGGACACGGAAGAGGACCTGCGGTTGTTGACCGGGCCGGGGTCATCGCTTGGCGGGGCGCGGCCTAAGGCTTCGGTTAGAGAAAAGGGTGGCCAGCTCGCGATAGCGAAGTTTCCGCGGCGCGACGATGAGATCAACATCGTCGCATGGGAAGCGGTGGCTCTGGCACTGGCCGCAAAATCCGGCATTGCCGTGCCCAAGTCGCGCGTCGAAACGGTTTCGAACAAGCCTGTGATCTTACTGCGCCGCTTCGATCGCGAGAAAGCAGTGCGAATTCCGTTCCTTTCCGCCATGAGCATGCTGGGTGCAAGGGACAGAGACACGAGAAGTTATCTGGAGATTGTCGATGCGCTACGCCAGCATGGCGCCGCGCCGAAGGAAGACATGGAAAATCTGTGGCGCCGGATGGTGTTCAATATCCTGATTTCAAATACGGATGACCACCTGCGCAACCATGGATTCCTGTATGCAGGGCAGGCTGGGTGGCGACTGTCGCCTGCATACGACTTGAATCCGATGCCCGTGGATATGAAGCCGCGCATCCTCACGACAGCGATCAATGAGGATGACGGCACAGCTTCGCTCGAGCTGGCCATGAGCGTCGCTGATTATTTCGAGCTGGAGAAGGACCTGGCGAAAGCCATTTCCGCAGAGGTCGGAAGAGCGGTCTCAACGTGGCGAGACGAAGCGACGCGACATGGTATCGCAAAGGGCGAAGTTAATCGCATGGCATCTGCCTTTGAGCACGATGATCTGAAAAAAGCGCTGAATGGGTAAGGATTTCGCGGGCGGGAGTGCCCGCTCCACACTGATTTGGTAATGTTCGCGGGCAGGAGTGCCCGCGCCACACGAGAGAAATCATGAACATTAAAGAGAGGGTACGCGGCGCGATGCGCCGGATGGCGGGAGTGTCGGCGGAGAACTTCATGGCGGGATTGAGAATCCCACTTCTCGCAAAGGCAGCGAGAAGTGGGGCACCCAGCGCTCGAGGAGGCGCACAGCGGCGGACGCTGCCGTTGCCTTCCATCTTCAACTCATACGGGCCGCCGGGCGACATCATGCCCAAGCCGACGGCATACAACCTGCGGCGCTTCTCCGAGATTCCGATCGCGCGGCGGGCGATCAACTGCATCAAGGATCGTATCGCGGGAATGCGCTGGAGGATTCAGCCGCGGCAGGGGCTTGCGCTGGAGACGATTCCGGATGGCGCTGAGCGCGTGCGCATCCTTACCGAAAACTTTGAATCGCCGAACCCGGACGATTCGTTCCGGTCATTCGCTGAGCAGATCCTGGAGGATGTGATCGTGGGAGGATTTGGGGCGGTTGAGGTGCAGATGGGGACGGGGTGGGGGGAAGGTGAGATGTACTGGGAAAATCCCCATGTCTCGCAAAAGCGGCGAGACATGGGGCACCCCACTGCCGACCTTTGGTCGGCTGGACAGCCGAGGGCGGCTGTTCCCACACGAGCAACCCCGCTGTTGTTGTGGCCGGTGGATGGGGCTTCGATCCGGATGAATCTGGATTGGGATGGATCGCCAGCAGGACAACGCTATTTGCAGGTCACGGATCAGTCGGGGCCGAAGAGCCAGATCAAGCTGGCGGATGACGAACTGATTTACATCCGGCTGAATCCGCGGACGCACACGCCGTTTGGGTTGGGGCGGCTGGAAGTTGCGTTCGAGACGGTGAATGCATTTCTGGGAGCGCACCGGTATGCGTCGCGGCTGGCTTCGAACAGCGTGGTGCAGTATGCGCTGTGGCTGCAGGATTTGACGCCGGAGCATCATGAGCGGCTGATCCGGTGGTGGCAGGACGAGATTGAGGGCACGGGAAGGGTGCCCATCCTTTCGGTCGAGAGCAAACCGGAGGTGCTGCGGTTCGGTGGAGGCACCGATGCAGACTTACGACTGCAGTGGCAGGAGTTTCTGCTGCGCGTCGTCGCCGATGCTTTCGACCTTCCTCCGTTTTATCTGGGGGTGGAGCGGGACGTGAACCGCTCCACCGCGGAGGAATACAACGACCTGGCGTTTCGACAGGCGATTGTGCCGACAGCGCGACTGCTGGCGGAATATCTGACACGCGATGCTATCGGGAAGAAGCTCGGATGGACGGACCTGGAGTTTGTGTTTGCGGAGTTGGATACGACCGATCCGATGGAAGAGGCACAGATTCAGCAGATCCTGTTGCAGAACGGGGTGCTCACGGTGAATGAAGTGAGAAGGATGCGGGGATTGGGAGAGTTGGAGCAGGGGCGAGGATAGTGATCAGTGGTAGCGCTCGAAGGTGAGGCCGAGAGACACGCTGGTCCTTCGACTGCGCGGGTCGATTCGCGATGCGAATCGGCTCACTTCGCTCAGGATGACAAAGCAGGAAAGGGATTGAAATGGCGACGATTGAATTGGAGAGCGTGGCGGTGGAGATGCCGGAGGTGAAGGGGCATCCGAACCGGGCGGGGTTTCGCGGGGTGTTGACGGTGGTGGACACGATTTCGCAGCGGGCACCCTCGGGATCGGGAGGACGGAGAGTTGTGCTGACGAAGGGCGCGGCGGAAACGGGGTTGCCATCGCTACTCGGGATGGCGCTGGATTATGCGCCGTCGTTCGACCGCCATGACGCCCGGCGCAAAGTAGGAGTGATCACGCGGGCGGAAGTGGTGGGACGTAATCTGGAAGTGGGCGGTTATCTGTTCGCGCGAGACTTCCCGGAGGTTGTGGGGGAGATCGCACGGTCGGGGAAGAACGAGGGATTGCGCCGGGCTGATTCAAGACTGCCGATTGCAGCGAGCGGAGCGCCCAGATGGCAAAGGCCGGGATGGCAGCCCCGGCTGGGGAGATTCGGAAACTGGATGGCAGCGTCGGCGCGAGCATGGCGAGGCGGGACGCGCGCGCGAAGGCACATCGGGCTTGCGCTGAAGGCGTCGGCCGGCGGGGCAGTTCACCGAGGGCAAGAAGCAGGTTCACCGCTGGGGATGTCGTATGAGATCACGGGCGCGCAGGTGGTGGACGCCAGAGCGAAGGTGTGGATCCTGACGGAAGTGACGTTTACCGGGGCGGCGATTCTTCGCCGGGACAAAGCGGCGTATCCGGATACGTGGATTGAGTTGGCGAGTAGCCAGTAGCCAGTTGCCAGTCTGGAGTTGGGCACCAGGCGCCGAGCGAGTACCTCACGGCGAGTCGCTGGCGCAGAGGAGTTCTTACGGTGGGATCACCGAGAAGGAGAAGAGCATGAATGAAGAGATGTTGCAGCAATTGACGGCGACGGCGGAGCGGCTGGCGAGTGCGGCCGAGTCGTTGGATCGCGTGCTGGGGAGGCTGGATGCGCAACAGGAGGCGCTGAACGCCAAAGTAGACCGGATCGTTGCCGCGGTGGACGAGCACGCAGCGTACGACCCGGGATTGGACGAAGGGTCGCGGCGGCTGCAGGAGCGGGTTGCCGAGCTGGAGAAGTCGAATGCCGACCTGAAGGCGCAAGCGGCACGTCTGGCAAGGAAAACGCTGCCACCGCTGGTTTCGGCGGTCCTGGCGAAAAGTTGCGGTGAGACGGCCGGGGAGAAGATCGACCGCACGATGCTGGATAAAACCCTGGGCAGCCTGAGCGTGGAGCAACGGATCGCGGTGAAGGCGGAGCTGGCAAGAGCAGGGATGATCGAGTAGCAAGCGGTCGCGGGTGTGAGATAGCGGAGCGGGGCACGACTTGGTCGTGCCTTTTTGTTCTGCTGGAGATGGGAGTTCAACGCAGAGGGGCACAGGCACCGCGGGAAAAACGGAAAGCACAAAGGGTCCCTCGACTTCGAGGTTGATTCGCGAAGCGAAGCAACTTTTGTCGCTCGGGACGGCAGCTTTGCCGAGGGACCGGCGGACCAGCAACACAACGAGATCAAATTTCAAGGCACGTACAGGAGAAAACATGAGAGGACAATTCGTGGATTTGTTTGCGGCAGCGGATTTTCTCGGGCCGGGAGCCATCGAGATCGACCGTTACCAGACGGAGATTTTTGACATCGTGCGCAGGCGGGGAGCGTTCGGCCAGCGCATCAAGCAGGTGCCGGCGACGGGACATCCTTCGCGCTTCTTCGAGGAAACGGCGATCGCAGCGCCAACGGCAGCGCAGGCGTTTGTGGATCCGCGCAACATTGCGCCCACCGTGCAAGCGCCGACAAGAGTGGAGCTAGCGGTGCCGCTGAAGGCTCTGGTATCGCAGATCAACTACAACCTGTTCGACCTGGAAGTGACGGCGCAGCAGAGCCAGTTCGCCTACCTGCAGGCGAAGGACCTGGCGGACGCTGTCGACGGATTAATGCGCACTCACGACGTGGCTCTGTGGAATGGGACAGACACTTCTTTGAGCGCGCCGACAACATCGCAGTATTTCGGGGTCATCGGGCAGATCGAGGCGGGTGGGAACACGACCACGGTTGGAACTACGGCGAGCATCGTGGATGGAATCAAGAGCACGGTTGCCTCGATGGTGGCGAACTCATCGTTCCAGGTGCGGCCGACGGCCGTTTATGCCAATCCGGTGCTGCTGGACCTGATCGATCAGGAGATGAAGTCGGAGTTCAACGTGGTGCTGAACACGGTGGAGATCACGGCGGGGTTCAGGGTGAAGGCGCTGAGCACGCAGGCCGGCGATCTGCCCCTGATTCCAGAATGGGCGCTGGGCTACACGGGAACGATTGGCAGCGGCAATGCGGTATTGCCGGCGTACATCGTGACCGAAGACCTGATCGAGTATCACTGGCTGACCGATCCGAATCCGCGGGTGTTCAAGCTGGGATTGCCCAGCGCGTTGACACAGCAAATGGTGGTGGTGAAGTTCGGCGCACCGGTGGTGAAGGGCGCGAACTTTGCGCACTACGAGGTGAAGGTGCAGCGGTAGCCAGCTGCCAGTAGCTAGTCTGTCAGCAAGAGACGCCGGCAGCGATCGTCGGTCGTTGGCGGTTTGCAATTAAGCACAATAGGCAAACGCCAGCGACTGACGACAACATTTCCTGACACTGAGAACTCTTATGAATTATCTCGACACGACCGAGTACGTGACGTACGGGCTGGAGGCGACGACCGATCCTTCGTGGGTGACGGCGGCGTCGGCCATCATTGACGCGCATTGCCGGCGAGTGACGCTGGGGGTGAGCCAGTATGAAGAGCGCTTGAAACTGCCGCCAGAGTTGAACACGGTGCGGGTGAGCTATTTGCCCCTGGTGACGGTGGCGCCGCTGCCGACAGCGATTGTTTCGCTGCAGGGACGATATGGAATTCCGAGACGAGGAGAATGGCCATTTCCGGAACTCAGCCTGGAGTTCGCGCTGGTTTTTTCGCTGCCGGGCATGTGGACGGCGATCGATCCGACCACGATCGATATCTGGTCCGATAGCGGCGAGTTGACCTTTCCGGTGAATGCGCTGGGGTTGTTTTTCAACGAGGTGGATGTGGTTTACAACGCGGGATGGAGCACGATCCCAACCCCGGTGAAGGTGGCTTGCGCGCAGATCGTTAAAAATGCGCAGAACACTCCAGGGTTGAACGTGCAGTCGAGCCAGATCGATCAGCTGCGGCTGCAGTACTTCGGGCCGACGCTGGTGGATGAAATGGTGCGGGGCTTACTGGCGCCGTACGTGGCACAAAAGGGCGCGTAAGAAAATCTGTCGTTCGTTCTTCGGTGTTGGTCGCCGCGCGGGCTGCGAACGGCTCGGAATGACGGAATTTATCGGAGGAAATAATGGGGAACGGTATCTGTGGGGCGGCGGTGGTCCGTGCGGCGAACGCAATGTTGACGGCGCTGGGAGGTGATCAGGTGAGCTTGTTGTTGCCGGCGACGGCGACAGCCAGCGACGCGGCGGGACAACTGGGACTGGTCGATCCGGGAGTGCAGCAAGTGATTGTGACGCCGGTTGTGGCACGACCACTACCGGCGGGGACGCAAGGGCCGGTGAGAAAAATTGAGTTTACCTTGCCTGCATCTGCCCTTGCCGAACAGTTGTCCACGTTAGGGTTGGGATCGGCAGAAGAACTGTTTGACGCTGCGTTGGGGATCATGTACGACTCCGATCTTCTTCACATCGAAGCTGTGGTTACGGAAAACTTTGCCGGAACGGCGTACTTCTACGTTGTCACAGCGGTGGAGTAAAGACGCAGGCTGATGCTAAGAGCCGAGGGCTGGTGTCATGCAATTTGCCAAAGACAGTTTTTTCCTGGCGCTGCAGCAGAGGCTGGCAGCGCTGAATCCGGGGCGAACGGTGACCATCAACGGAGCGACCGTGCCGGCAATCGTAGTGGCAGAGAACTTGCCGCCCTCTGCGATGGAGCCGCAACCGAATACGTTTTATATCGAATGGGGCGCGGCCAACGTAATCGACGGACATGCAGGGAGCGCGGCGCTGATGAGCCTGACCTGCGTGATTTCGTACTACACGCTGGGAACGGTGCAAAGCATGGTGGATCGCGGGCGAGTGTTGGGCCAACTGGATGATGAGTTGCTGGGAATCTGCCAGCCGACCAACACGGAGAAGATGGACTACACACAGTCTCCCGCGGCAGACCTGGGAACGAAAGTGTTCTGGAGCCAACCCACGTTTGAGATGGCAACTACCAGAGATGTCGAGGACAACTTGGTCGCTTACCAGGGGCGGGCGGTGCGCCGGGCGATGTATGAGCAGGCTTATCCGGATGGACGAGTGGAACGAAAAACGCGGCTGACGGTTTTCTTTTTCTCGGAGGTGACGCTGCTATGAGCACTTCTCCGTTGCGGCCGGCCATGGTTCCGATGAGCCGGCAGATGCGGGCGTATTTTGCTCCGGTGAATCGAGCGAGCGAGACGCCAACGATTTTCGATCCCGCGGCGAGCGGCGCATTCCCGCTGGAATCGCCACCCGCGCCGTGGCTGGACCTGGGCTGGGTGGAGGGCTTCGAGCGCTACTACGACACGGCAACCGAGGCGGTGCGCTCGGGAGCGAGGGCACTGCCGGCGGTGCAATTTCGGGGACCGCTGGAGGCGCGAGTTGAATTTGACTTCCGGGAGTGGGGCAAACTGCAAATGGCGCTGGCCGCCGGATCGGAGCACATAAACGTGCTGGCGACGGGAGCGGGCGCGTCGCCAGCGCCTTCGGGGGGAACACCCGTGCCGCCGGTCGCCGTGCTGCCTGGCTCGACCGCGATTCAACTCAATTTGGGAACGGGCGCTGTCAACGCGTTTGCGCCGGGGAACCTGCTGGCGGTGGATGTGGATTACCAGCAGGAAACGGGATATGTGGGAACGGGCATTGCGGCGGCGTATGTGAGCGATCCGGCGGCGGTGAACCGCGACACGAATTATGTGAGGCGAGTGACCTTCAATGTGGGGCGGGTGGCGGAATTAACCGATACGGCAGCGATGCTGACCCAGCCGCTGCCGGGAGGAGTTCCGGCGAGCGGGGCGCAGGCGCAGGTGGTAGTGGCGTTTGTGGATCGGGAGGGCGGTTCTTTCTTTCAGGAGTGGTCGGCACTGTTTGTGGCCGAGCCAGAGTCCGGTGGCCGCGTGTGTTTCTATTATCCGCGGCTGAGCCCGAATCCGGGAGCGGGATCGAGCGGAGTGAAACTGGATTCGAGCGCGACATTGAAGCCGGGCAAGGCAGCGGGCGGGACGGCAGCGACGCCCGCACCGGTTGCGCTCAAAGGTGCGGGAACGTCAGGCGCGAAATTCATGCGCGAAGCAACGGCGATGATCGCAAACCCGCTGGCATCTCTGGCGCTGCACGCGTCGTTTGTGGCACTGCCTTTTGCTGATACGAACGACGGGCAAACTGTGTTGTGCTACCGAAGTTATTTTCCGGCGGTGATGGCGGCGGTGTACTGAGAGGCCGACAAACCGCGAGCAGCAAGGCTTCCCACATTGGAACTCTCGTTCGCGAATCGTGACAGACTGAAGCTCGTCTCTCCGTGCGCATGCGGGCGTGCGATGCTAACGGAACAGCTCGTCCTCCCCCTATTTTCAGCACTGCGTCAGTAGTGTGCGACGGCGAAATCGAGCCACGCTCGTTCACGCCGGGAATCAAGGAGTGTCTGAACGACAATGCAATTGACGATCGACAACCTGCAAGGGCTGGGAGCGCAAGATTACACCGCCGCACTGGACGGTACGCAGCCACCCAGAGTGGAGCGGAAGCTGAATCAGCCGGCCGTGCTGCAGTTCAGCCTGGTTTCCAATTCTTCGGACTTCGTGATCCCAGAGGTTGGGGCAAGAGTCATGCTGCAGAAAACAGGCGGGTATGTTTTCACCGGCTACCTGATTTCGGCAGCGCAGTACGAATACATGGGATGGGGAGAACGAGGCCCGGTCTACCGCTACAACCTGATTGCCGAGAGCGACGAGATGGTGCTCGATCAGAAGGAGATTCCCAACCGTTGCCCTTTTGTTGAACGGAGCGCGGGTTCCGCGCTCCGGCAACTGGCGCAGAATCTCTTACCAGGGTGGTTTGACACCAGCGCCGTACAGGATCTGGACACGCTGGCCTCCTATGCGGTGAACCCGCAGAAAATGTTTTCGTTCCACGCGGGGGAAATTGCCTTATCGGCGCGAGCCAGCTACCGCGCGATGAATGGGGCACTCATGCTGGCGCCCCTGGGAGCGGCGACGTATGCGCTGAACGAGAGCGACATGAACTTTTCGCCGGAAGGGTTGTTACTGGACGCTCCGAGCCTGCTGGTGAACACGGTTACCGCGATCGGAGCAGATGAGCCAGAGGCATACGTTCGAGACTACTTCGTGGGAGATGGGGTATCGCTCAAGTACTACCTTTCGCAGACGCCATTTGCACAGAGCAAAACGGCATTGATCGATGAGCAGTACATGGGGCCGACGCTGGACCCGACGACGTGGGCGGTGACCGATCCATCCGAAGTGATCTCGACTGGAGGGCAGACTCTGCAGGTCACGGGTGGAACCGGAGTGGACGGGCAAACGACGGTTGCCTTCATCGAGCAGATTGAATTGGGTGGGGCGCTGGCGTTGCAGCATGGAGACGTCACGTTTGCGGCTGCGTCACAGGGAGTGATTGGCGGGCTGTACACGGGAGCAATCGTGGCAAGCGAATGCCTGGCGGGGTTTCAGGTCACGCCTTCGGGATCGCAGTCGGCGATTCAGGCGCTGGTGAATGGATCGTTGAGCGGACCAGTGATTACGACCACGGCCGGCCACCGCTATGTGCTGACAACGTATTTCTATTCGATGGAGGTCTATCGGGCGCAGCAGACGTATCACTCCTCGGCGCATCCGGCGGGAAATGGATTGGGTGGCGGGGAGATCGCGGCAAATGTGCGATTCGTGCTGGAGGTGCAGGACATCGATCCGGGCAATCCGGAGACGCTGGTGGCGCCGCCGACGATACTTTACGACGATGTGGTCAGCGGCGCTCCCGGCTTCTGCACTTATGCGTTGGTGAATGCGGCAAATCTACAGTGCAACATTGCCTACACGTATGTGGCGCACAACTCACTGCCGGAAGTGCGAGTAGCGGCAGGCGGCGAAGGCACGCCGTTTGTTACGCAGATCGTAGGAGCGGCGGCGGATGGGGCGGAGTGCGCGATTACCAGCGATCCAGGGCTGAGTTTCTACGCGGCGTATGCGCCTGTGGCTAACGAACTGATCGTGGTCAGCTATCGCGGCCATGGGCCCGCGGTGGCGCAGGTGCAAAATGCGGGCAGCGTGGCTGCCCTGGCGACCGGGACCGACGACGGGACGCGAGGCATCGCGAGGACGATCAAGATTCCGGCGGCACGCACCGATGCAGACTGCGAGAATGCCGCGCTCGCAGTCCTCGACGACGGAGCCGATGCGGCGTGGTCGGGAACTTATCGCACGTGGAGCGATTTTCTTCCCGGAGCGGCGAGCGACATTTTTCCGGGCGATGGAATTAAGATAAACGTGCCCTCGCGGAACGCCGTGTTCACCGGGATCGTGCGGGAAGTGCAACTGGAGATCGCCGATCCGGCGAATGACCGCGCGTTTTATACGATCGGCTTTGCCAACGATCTGGCTTCGTCCTGCGGCATTCAGGAGGAAGCCAGCGCAAAGACCATCCCATTGCAGGATGCACCTCCGTTGCTCACGACCGCGCAGGTGGGCTCTTACTATCAGGCGAACTTGACCGATGCGCAGATCACGGACGTGACGGCGACGACGGTGACGGTGGATGCGGGATTCGCACCCACGGTGGGGCTAGGGATCGAGGTGAGGATTCACGACTTTGCCTGGGGTGAGGCAAACAACAGCGGACTTGTAGGCCGCTTCAATACACAAACCTTCACATTGCCGCGGATCACGGGGAGAACCCAGAATTATTTCCTGCGCCTGTATGACAATTCGTCCCCACCGCGATATTCGCGGTATTCGGCGGCGCTGCACGTGGATTATCCGTTGACATGAGGTTCAGAAGCGGGGGCTGAGAATGACGTTGAGCGAGAGAGAGCTTTCCATGTTGCGGATCATCGATGGGGACTTTCAGCGGGAGGTGCTGGAGAAGCTGGGCCGGCTCGAGGCCAAGATGGACATGCTGGCGGGCAACGGCCAACCGGGACGGATGAAGCTGGCGGAGGACCGAATCGCCAGGCTGGAACGAAATGATGTGCGAAACGGGGTTTACAACCGCATGGTCAATGGAGCGATCAGCGCGGGCATCAGCGTGGTGATCGCGCTGCATAAGTTCTGGTGGAAGTAGGTTTCCGGCTTCGGGCCTCCGGCGTCGCGACTTTCGGCTGCGATGTCAGCCAGGTACAAAATCCAAGGAGAAGAAAAATAATGAACTTTCTCGATCAGTTATTGCGCGGGATTGCTTTCGTGCCCGCGCTGGTCAACGGAATCGAAAGCTTGTTCGGAACCAAAACCGGGGCGGAGAAGAAGGATGCTGCCATGTCGTTTTTGCAGAATGCGATCGCGATGGCAGATGCGGTGGCGGAGCGGGAGATTGTGGAGCCGGAGAAATTTCGTGAGGGAATTTCGAAAATAATAGACGGGACGGTGCAATGCCTGAATGCTTCCACGTGGGCGAAGGGGCCGGGGCAGGCGTCAGAGGTCGGGCCGTCAAGCTAGAATTTCCTCGGGGTTTGCAGCTGAATTTTTCAACACAGAGGGCACAGGGCAGCACAGAGAAGGTCTTTCGATTCATAGTTCAAAGTCCGGCCGTTTATCCGATTTCCTCGCTCCAGTTCTCCAGAGTCTTCTTCACCACGGCCATGAATTGGTCGGCGACGGCGCCGTCGATGATGCGGTGGTCGTAGCCGAGGGTGAGATGCACGACACTGCGAATGGCGATGGAGTCGTTGCCATCTTTATCGGTCACGACCAGCGGCATTTTGGTGATGCCGCCGACGCCCATGATGGCCGAATTCGGCTGGTTGATGATGGGCAGACCGAAAACGGCCCCGAACTGGCCGGGATTGGTAACGGTGAAGGTGGAACCTTCGACGTCTTCAGGCTTGAGCTTTTTAGTGCGGGCGCGCTCGCCGAGATCGGTGACGCCGCGCTGCAGGCCGAGGAAATTCAGATCGCCGGAATTCTTGAGGACGGGAACGATGAGTCCCCAGTCAAGTGCGACTGCGATGCCCATGTTGATGTTGCGGTGGTAGCGGATGTTTTCGCCCTCGAGGGAGGCATTCACGATCGGCCATTGCTGAATTGCGATGATGGCGGCGCGGACGAAAAAGGGCATAAAGGTGAGGCGAACGCCGTGGCGCTGCTCGAATGCGGCTTTGTGCTTGTTGCGCAGGGCGACCACGCGGGTGAGATCCACTTCGTACATACAGTGAACGTGCGCGCTGGTGCGGCGCGACTCGATCATGCGCTGCGCGATGATTTTGCGCATCTGCGTCATGGGAACGAGATCACCGGGATAGGGTGGGGGTGCGGCGGGGGTAGCAGGGCGGGAAGCAGAGGGCACCTCCGCCGGGGCAGCGGGCACGGGCGCTGCGGAGGGAGACTGACGCTCGATGAAGGACATGATGTCCTGCTTGGTGATGCGGCGGCCGAGACCGGTGCCGGTGACTTGCGACAGGCGGACACCATGCTCGCGCGCGATTTTGCGGACGAGCGGGGATGACCGGGCTTCTTCGTCGTCAGACGAGACTGAAGCGGGCGCAGGAACGGCATTGGCTGTGGGAACAGGTGGCGGGGCGAAAGACGCTTTTTTTTCTTCTTTTGTTTCCTCTTTAGTCGTAGAGGGCGTCGGCGCAATTTTCGCGGGAGCGGCAGTGGCTTCGCCATCGACGGCGATGGTGCCGACTACGGTGTTCACGCCGACGGTTGTGCCCTCGGCGACCTTGATTTCCTTGAGGACGCCGGCGGCAGGCGAGGGAATCTCTGCATCGACCTTATCGGTGGAGATTTCAAACAGTGGCTCGTCGCGCTGCACTTTGTCACCGGGCTTCTTCAGCCACTTGGTGATGGTGCCCTCGACGATGGACTCGCCCATCTGGGGCATGATGATGTCAGTCGGCATGATTTCCTTCCGCTAAGGCCCACAATGTCTGCAGCAAGCTGAACCCAAACAAATATTATAGCGAACAGCTTCTCCGCTGAGCTTCGCTTCAACGGGCGGCCGAGGATGGCCGTCCCCACACGCGCACGGGCGATCTCTAATGGTGCTCGTGCTTCATGCCTTCGTCTTTCTTTTCATCTTTCTTCTCTTCTTTGGTTTGTTCCGTGCTCACGGCGGGCGTGCCGAAGTTGCTATTCCAATATTGCTGCACCGCGGGCGAAAGCTTGTCCATGTGGGAGAGGAACGAGGTTACCTTCCACATATCGTCTTCGGAGAGAGTGTTTCCCCAGGCGGGCATGCCGGTGTAGCGGATGCCGGTGCGGATGGTATAGAAAGTGTGCCACTCGGGATCGTCGGGCGGATCGGAGATAAGGTTGGGCGGCGGCGGATAGAACGAGCGGGCGAGCGAGGACGGCTTGCGATCGAGACCTCCGTGGCAGAGAGCGCAGTTCATGGTGTAGATCTTCATGCCGTCGATCACATTCTGGTCGGTAGGCGAAAGAGGATTGAGGACGTGAGGGGCATGGCGCTCCATGGACGCATCGACCGCGCCCATAGCCAGGCGGCGCTCAAGATGCGGAGGCGGCACATCTGCCTGCGTGGGAAGGTAACCGAACATGGCCAGGCCGAGGCCAGCAAGAACCAGAACAATGATCGTGACGATCACGCCGACAAGGAATTTGCCCATGAAGCCTCCGTTTGAGGTTGAAGATTGTGAGCTTAAGTATGATGAGGGAATATTGTGGCAGATTGGCGGTCTAACGCGCTAGTTTACGGTGAGCTGCCATCGAACGCCGCGAACGAACGCAGCTCAAGACATACGTGG
>Ga0335081_10009274_pt1 | contig 15832 bp, 13 predicted proteins | sample Lox_Sample_35_FD_206713 | JGI IMG/M metagenome (GOLD analysis project Ga0335081, IMG submission 206713) | Soil microbial communities from Loxahatchee National Wildlife Refuge, Florida, United States - Lox_Sample_3.5 | ecosystem: Environmental > Terrestrial > Soil > Wetlands | place: USA... | reverse complement strand
CCGGTCTACGTCGGTCGCATGGACGTGATTTTTTGCATGAACGTGCTGATCTATTTTTCCGAGGAGCGGCGACACACGATGGTGCAGCGCTTCTATGACACGCTGGAGCCGGGCGGCTATCTGTTCCTCGGACACTCCGAATCGATTTCCAAAATGCCGGTGAAGTTCCAGGCGATTGTGCTGAAAGATTGCATTTTATATCGCAAGCCGACCGCGGACGAATTGATGAAACCCGAGTTGGTCGCGGAGGGACGAGCGTGAGCGCGCCGGATCGCGAAGCCGTCGAAGTTTTCCTCCAGGAAGCCTCGGAGCACCTGCAGTATTTGCGGGAATATGTCACCGTGCTCCAGGAAGTGGAGCCGCGCAAGGAAGATCTCGAGCGGCTTTACATTGCCGCTCACACGCTGAGCGGAACCTCGGCGAGCTACGGTTTTCCGCGCTTTTCCGAAATTGCCGGAAAATTAGCTCATGTTTTTCAATATGCGTTGAACGCGCCGCTTGGAGAAGATCTCCATGGCCCGCTCACCGAGTTTCTTTCAGACGGCATCTCGCTGCTCGAAACGGATTTGCTCGAAATCAGCGACACGGGCAAGGAGTGCCTCGACGACATCGCGGTCTTCAAAGAGCGCTACCGTTTCGCGTTCCCGACAGAGCCGCCTCCTTTGAATCTCGCGCAGCCGGAAATGCAAAGCCGTATCGTCGATGAGGAACTCGAAGAGCCTCCGGTTGCGGCTGCTACCGGCTCTTATTTCGACGCGCTGCCGCTCGATGACGAAGTCCCCGACGAAATTCTGGAATTTTTCCAGCCGGAAGCGGAAGAGCACCTTCAGGTCGTCAGCGATTGCTTGCTTTCTTTGGAAGGCAATAACAATCCCGAAGAAATCAACAAGCTGTTTCGCGCGATTCACACCGTCAAGGGTTCGGCATCTCAGGTTGGCCTGAAAAGACTCGGCGGCATTGCGCACCGCGTTGAGGATCTAATTGGCCGTTTGCGCGATGGCGAAATCGAGCCATCACCTGCTGTCGTCGATCTCTGCCTCGAGTCGGTGGACATCCTCAAGAAAACGCTGCACCGGCAGTGGGCCGATGAAGTGGAAATGCGAACCAGCGTTGATTCCCTGCTCGGTCGCATCGCGGAGTTTGCTCCCCTCGAACCCGAAGAAGCCGAAGCGGAGGCACCCGCATCAGGAGCCGTGGCAAAACAGGAAGCTCCAGAGTCCAGCGTTGCAGCGCAGGTGTCTGCTGCCGCGAAGAAAACCGTCAAACAAATTGCGGCCGGCGCTTCGGCAGCAAAGTCCGTTCGAATTGCCCTGGCCCGCCTCGACCGCATGATGAATACGGTCGGCGAACTGGTCATCAACCGTACGCGCATGGTCGGCCGCGTCGCCGAACTCCAAAAGCTCATCGATACTCTGAGCTTTTCGAAGGAGCGTCTGCAAGGCAAAGTCGCCGAGTTCCAGGAGAAATACGAATTCAACCGCATCAGCAACAGCCGCGTTTCCCAGGGGCCGTGGAATCCTGAGCCCACGCCGCAAATGCTCACCAGCGCGGCGGCGGGCGACACATCGTTCTGGTCCGAGTTCAGCGAACTCGAAATGGACCGCTACGACGACTTCAATATTTTGTCGCGATCCATGGCAGAAATTTCCGCGGACGTGAACGAAGTTCTCTCGCAGTTGGAGGGATTCATCGGGCGCGTCGAAGGCGACATTGACGAGTTCACGAAGTTAGCGCACCACCTCCAGGATGAAATCACTGCAGCCCGAATGGTGCCGATTGGCACGCTGTATTCACGCCTGTCGCGTGCCGTTCGCGATGCAGCGAAATCGACGAACAAGCTCGTAGAGATGGATCTCTCCGGCAGCGAAACGGAACTCGACAACAACATCATCCAGCAGATCTCCGATCCTCTCGTCCACTTGGTCCGCAATTCCGTGGCGCACGGCATAGAGCACAGTAACGACCGCGTCGGCGCAGGAAAATCCGCCAGCGGAAACATCTTTCTCCGCGCCTATCACCGCGGGAACCACATTTACATCGAAGTGGAAGATGACGGCCACGGCATCGACTACGAGCGCGTGAAGCAAAGCGCCATCGAACGCGGCTTGGTTTCCCCGGAAACCGCGGATCGCCTCACCGAGCGCGACCTTCGCGAAATGCTCTTCCATCCGGGCTTTTCAACCGCGCCCGTCAAAACTGAATTGGCAGGCCGCGGGGTTGGTCTCGACGTGGTGCGCGCCAACCTGAACGCGCTCAATGGCGAAATCGAAATCCAGAGCACCAGCGGAAAGGGTACGAAATTCACTCTGAAAGTGCCCCTGACGCTGATCATCTCTCCTGCTCTCTTTGTGCGCTGCGGCACAACGAACTTCGCGCTACCTCTCGCCGTCGTCGAAGAAATTCGCCGTTTGCGCGCCGATGAAATCGAAGATGTCGGCGGAAAACTGCTCACTAAGGTTCGCGACGTAGTCACCGAAGTCGTGCGGCTCGATACGTACCTCGGGTTGCCTCCGCTTGAACCTATCAACGGCTACTTCCGCATGGTCGTTGCCAACGCCGGCAACCGCCAAATCGGCTTGGTCGTCGAAGAAGTTCTCGGCAAAGACGAAATCGTTATCAAGAATCTTGGCGAATATCTCCGCCGCGTGAAGCTTTTCTCCGGAACAACCATCGCGCCCGATGGCAGCTTGATTCTGCTCATCGATTTGAACCGCATGGTGGCCAGTGAGCCTAGCGAGCGCCGTCCAATCCAGGCCAGCGCCAGCGCCGCGCGTATCTTCGCTCCGGGTTCGACTGCCGTGGCACGTGGAACGATTCCTTCCGAAGCCATCGATCGCGTCGAGCAAGAGCGGGTCATCGTCGTCGCGGACGACTCCATCAGCGTGCGCAAATTCGTCGGCCGCATGCTGGAAAAGAACGGCTACCGTGTGAAGCTGGCCGCCGATGGCCTGGAAGCTGCGGAACTCGTGGCCCAGCATGGCTGCCACCTGGTCATCACCGACCTCGAAATGCCGCGCATGACCGGCTACGAACTCATGGCGCAATTGCGGCAAAGCCCGACGACGCGGCGCATTCCGGTCATGGTCGTGACCTCACGCGCCGGTGCCAAGCATCGCGATCGCGCCATGAAAGAAGGCGCGTCGGCGTTCCTCACCAAGCCGGTGCAGGAAGATCAACTCATCGCCGCTGTGGAACAACTCATGGGAACGGAGGCACCGCGCCCGGCCGCGCCCGTGGCGTAGACGAAAATGGCAACTCCCAGCAAGAAGATTCGCGTCCTCGTGGTGGATGATTCCAACTTCATGCGCAAAGTGCTGGAGAACATCTACAACGGCGACGAGCAGATGCAGGTGGTCGGCAGCGCTAAGGACGGCCGCGAAGCTGTGGCCATGGCGGAATCGCTCAAGCCCGACGTTATCTCGATGGACATCAACATGCCGCACGTCGACGGTTTGCAGGCGACGGCGGAGATCATGACGACGAACCCCAAGCCGATCGTCATCGTCAGTTCGGAATCAAAGGAAGGCGCCGCCAGCACGCTTCGCGCGCTCGAACTCGGCGCTATCGAATTTGTCGCCAAGCCCAGCAGTGCAATCGACTTGGACATGCAAAGCGTTAAGGACGAACTCCTTCGCAAAGTGCGCATGGCCGCCAAAGTCCGAGTCGTGCGCACGGCTACGCGGCTCGCATCCACCATTCAGAATGCGGGCAGCGGCAAATCCGCTTCGGCCGCACCCGCAACTCCTCGTCCCGCCGCCGGCACTGGCCTCGATCAGCGCTTCCCCGTCGTCGTTCTCGCCGCCTCCACTGGTGGCCCGGCCACGGTCATGCGCATCGCCCCGAATTTCACTCGCGACTTCCCTGCTGCCGTCATTCTTGTGCAGCACATGCCCGCGACGTTCACCACGCAATACGCGGCGCAACTTGCCGAATTCACCGAAATTCGCGTCAAGGAAGCGGAAGCCAACGAATCGATTCAGCCCGGCACGCTGTACATCTGCCCCGGCGGTCAGCACCTTCGCGTCACACCCACCGGCAGGATGCAACTGGATGGCACTTCCGGCCGCATCAGCGGCTATCTGCCTAACATCGATGTCACGATGGAGTCGGTCGCGACGTACGCCGGTGGCTTGAGCATCGCTGCAGTTCTCACCGGGATGGGCAATGACGGCGCCAACGGCGCAAAGGCTATCAAGACCGCTGGCGGACTTGTCCTCGCACAAGATGAGGCAACGTGCGTGATTTTTGGCATGCCCGCCGAAGCGATTAAGGCCGGAGCCGTGGATCAGGTTCTCGGCATCGACGACGTCTATCCAGCCATTGAAAAGCGTGTTCTCGGAATTTGCCGTCCCACTCCCGCGGGGGTTCGCTGATGCGATTGGGATTGCCAGCGAAGCCAACTCCGCTGCGGACAGAACAAATCATCCTCTTCCGCATTAGCGGTCAGGTACTTGCTATCTCTTCCGCGTCCGTTCAAGAAGTCCGCAGCGCTGACGGTCTTGCGGGAGGAACGACTGAAGTCAACGTGCCGAGCATTCGAAAAGTGCGGGAAGCTATACGGCGCGGCGAGAAATCTCTGTTCATCGTAAGCGGGGCCGTCCATTTCGGTTTGACTGCTTCGCAGGGGGCGCTGGTTTTCGTTCTGCGCAAGACTCGCACGGCGTTGCTGATCGACGGCATCGAGAAAATGACCACGATGACGCGACTGCAGGCGCTGCCGCTTTCCTTCTGCCATGAAGAGCGCCGTTGGTACCGCGGCCTCACCGCCCTCGATCAGGTCGTGGTGCCGGTGGTGCATCCGGACGGCTTTCTGACTCCCGAGGAAGTGAAGTTGCTTGACGCCGCGCTTCCCCCGCCCGAGAGCTTGCCAGAGCAGATTTCTCCGGAGACGCCACTGTCGCAATGACTGTCGCCGCCGAACTCGAGCTGAAGTCCTTCGTCCTGCTGCGGCTGGGCGAACGGCGTTTTGCGGTTGCCGCCGAGCAGATTGCCGAACTTGTCGCGCCGAGCCGCGTTTTTCGTTTTCCGCATCGCACTCCCAAGATCGAAGGCGTGATTTTGCGCCGCGGCCGCATGATTCCCGTCTGCGACGTCGCCGAAACTCTTACCGGAAAACGCGTCACCGAGAGGCGGCTTTATCTCATCGCCGTGCGCCGCTATGACGCGAATACCGAATGGGTGGCGCTTCCCGTCACCGGGGATTGTGAACTAATCAACGCCGAACTGATGTCCGCAAGCGCCTCGGATGAGCCCCACGTCGCCGGATGGCTTTCCCACGCTGGCGACGTCATCGAAGTCTTGAACCTCGAAGCTCTGACGCCCGGAGCAGAAGAAGTCAACCGCAGCGCCGCGCCTCGGGAATCCGTGGAGGTTCAGCCGTGATCCCCGCTGGCCGCCCTCTCCGGATTTTGCTCATCGATAGCAACGTGTATTTCGCAAAGCGCCTTGGCGACGCTTTGAAGCGCGAAGGCTTCGAAGTGGCCACCAGCACGCAAGCGGCGTACGCACTCACGGCTATTGAGTACGACGCGCCCATTGCCATTCTCTGCGCCACGAATATGCGCGAAATGGGTGCGCTCGAAATCGCTCGCATCATTCACGCGGATTCCAAAAACGCCAACCTGCCCATCATCGCCCTTGGCGACGGCAGCCAGCGCGCCCTGATGGAGGCCTTTCAAGCGGGCTGCGACGATTACATCGACCGCGGGCAGCAGCCCGGCGTCATCGCCAGCCACCTCAAGCAGATCATCATCAGCAAAGTGGAAGGCTTCCAGCCGACGCAGATGCTCCCGCAGTCCGATACCAGCTTGAGCGGCAACCTGACGCATCACGACCTCACCGGCGTGATGCAAATGCTCGGTCATGCGCACCAAACCGGCGCGCTCCACATCAACGCCGGCGAAACGGACGCGGTGCTCTTCTATGAGGGCGGCGAGATTTCTCACGCCGAATGCGGCAATCTCTTCGGTGACGAAGCCGTGATCCACATGCTGAAGAGCTGCGCCAACGGCAGCACCGGCGTCTACAAATTTGTTTACGGAACGACCTCGACGCAGCGCACCGTGCTGCGCTCGGCAACGGACCTCATGCTCGATGCCATGCGCGAGTTCGACGAAGGCACGCGCGACATGGCGGACAAGGAAGCGCTATGAGTGAAGCGATGACCATTCCTCCGCTCGAAGAAGCTCCCGCCAAGCGGGTTCCGACCGTCTATTTCATCGATGACAGCGCGACCATGCGCGAAGTCATCAAGATCGCCTTTCGCCGCGAGAACGTCAACGTCATTACATGCGCGGATGCTGCCTCCGCCCTCGCGCAGTTCCAGGAAAATCGTCCCGACGTCGTCATCACGGACGTGATCATGCCGGACCAGGATGGCTATTCGGTCTGCAGCCAGATCAAACAAAACCCGGATTTCAGCGCAACTCCCGTGGTCTTGATGTCGGGGGTTGTCAATAAGAGCGTCGCGGACAAAGCCGTCTCGGTCAAAGCGGATGAATTGATTCGCAAGCCTTTTCAGCCACAGGAATTAATTGCAAGAGTGAAGAGCCTGCTCGAACCGAAAGGTGCTTCGCACTCCCCGGCGCCGGACCGCGCTTCGTCTTCCAATGCGCTCAGCAACCTTTTTGCGCCGCCTGCTCCCGTCGCGCCACGGCCTCCGGTACCACACGCACCCGCGCCGCCAGCACAGGAATCCGCCTGGCCTCGCGCCCTCGCCGAGGCGTTTACGCCCAAGCAGCCTGCTCCGACGCCCTACAACGCCCATCCGCCTGCGGCAGCTCCTATGCACCATGCGCCTTCGACCTCCGACGTTCAAAAGCTTCGTGTGGAAATCGCCCACTTGGATTTGCTGGTCAAGAAGCTGCAAACCGAATTGCAGATCGAGCGCCAATACAACCAGGCTCTGGAATCGCAAATCCGCGCGCTCACAGAAGCCGAATAGCTCGGCTCTTCGAGTGATAGCGCTGTTTCCATTTACTCAAACAGCTTTTTGAGTCTTGTTGACGCTCACACTTGGATTCTGTAGCCTCACTTTGCGTTTTTCATTGGCGCTTTTGCAGGGGGAATTTCGATGGGTACTAAGAATGGCTCGGCTATCTCTCGCCGTGAATTTGCCCGGCGGGCGGCAATAGTTTCCGCCGCAGCGTCGCTCTCAACCGCTGAGCTTTTGCGCGCCCAGACATCTACCGCGGCGGCACCTACGGCGGCTCCGCAATCGCCGGCCACGCCAAACCTTTCCGCGGAAAGCCAAATCGAGGCTCAGTCGCGCATCGAGGCGATTCTTGCGCAATACGGCAACCGCCTCTCCGATGCACAAAAAGTCGATTTGACCAGGCTCTCGAACGCGGCTCAACCGATGCTGGATCGTTTGCGCGCTTACCCTGTGGGAAACAGCGATGGCACTGGGCTTTATCTCAAGCCGTTGATGGAGCGCGAGAAAAAGCCCGCGGTTATGCCAAGTGCCGCGAAACCAGCGGTAGCACCGAAAAAATCCTGAGGAACCCATGCCTGGCGAAGAGCTCTTCTTCCTCTCTCTAACCGAACTCGCGAAACGCATCGAAACCAAAAAGCTCTCTCCCGTGGAGCTAACTCAGCTTTATCTCGATCGCAGCCAGAAATTTGGCCAGCGCTTCAACGCCTACGCCTTGCTGACTCCGGAGCTTGCCCTCGAACAAGCTAAAGCCGCTGAAAAAGAAATCATGAGCGGCCATTATCGCGGCCCGCTCCATGGAATTCCCTACGCCGCCAAGGATCTGCTCGCAGTAAAGGACTTTCCAACCACCTGGGGCGCGAAGCCATTTGAAAAACAGGTGTTCGATTACAACGCGACCGTCATCGATCATCTTAAGGGTGTCGGCGCCGTCCTGATTGGCAAGGCCTCCATGATCGAACTCGCTGGCGGTATGGGTTACCGATTCGCGTCGGCATCTCTGCAAGGCGAAGCCAAGAATCCCTGGAATCCCGCCTGTTGGACTTGCGGTTCCTCTTCCGGTTCCGGAGCCATCGTCGCCGCGGGGCTTGCCGCTTTCGCCATCGGCACGGAAACGTGGGGCTCTATCATTTGCCCGTCGGCATTTTGCGGAATCAGCGGATTGCGTCCGACCTATGGCCGCGTCAGCCGCTACGGAGCCATGGCGCTCGCTCCCTCGATGGACAAAATCGGCCCGATGGCCCGCAGCGCCGAGGACTGCGCGCGCATCTTTGCCGCCATCGCTGGGCACGATATCAAAGACCGCTGCACACTCCCCATCGACAAAGCTGCGTTCACGTACTCTCCTTCCATCGAACTCCATTTGCGCCCGCTGCGCCTTGGCTGGCTCACGAATGCCTGGAACTCGAAGGATATGGATCCCGGTGTGACCAAGCCCGTCGCTACAGCCGAGAGAGTGTTGCGAAAATACTTTTCGAGTGTCAGGAATGCAGCTCTGCCAGTTGGTCCGTGGGAAGACGCCGGTTCCTTGATCTGGGGAGTCGAAGCTGCCGCCTCGTTCCGCCATCTCATTCGTTCGGGGAAAATCAGCATGCTGACGGATCCCTTGAGCCAAATCGCCGGTTATCTAAATGAGCAGTTCTCCGCAGCGGATTATCTACAAGCCCTGCGCGTTCGGGAAGACGCGCAAAAGAAAATGGACGAGCTGTTTGAGACCTACGATGTCCTGGTTGCTCCCTCGCAACCCGTTCCTGCAACTCCACTGGAGTTGAATTTGGAAACCAGCTTGTCGTTCGCTGATCCCCTGGGAGGCCTCGGCAATATCTGCGGCCTGCCTGCCCTTTCAGTGCCTTGCGGATTCACCGATAAAAGTCTCCCCGTCGGCTTACAGTTTATGGCTCGGGCTGGAGACGACATCGCAGTCATTCAGGCTGCGCGCACTTTTCAGCAGCATACGGATTGGCACAAGCGCCATCCTAAAGTTCGCTAGTCCGGCCTCTCGCACGCGAAATTGCAGTCTGACAATCGGGCTTGGGGTTGGAGGTCCTCACTGCCGGTCGTATTTCAGCAGCTCGTATACGGCGCGTAGCAAAGCGCTGCGGCTGAACGGTTTGCTCAACATTCGAATGGCAGGATCGGGCTGCATCGATTCCGAAGCCGCGCGCTCGCTGTATCCTGAGATGTACAACATCCGAAGCCCCGGCTGTTTTTCTTTCAGGCGCGCGGCCAGTTCCAAGCCGGTCATCCGCGGCATCACCATGTCGGTAATTAAGAGGTTGATGGAACCCTTGTGTTCCTCCGCGAGAGCCAATGCTTCCGCTCCGTCGCGCGCTTCCATCACCGTGTAGCCGCCCGACTCGAGGAATTCCCGGGCCACTTCGCGCACGTCCTGTTCGTCTTCGGTCAGCAGGATGGTTGCATTGCCTCGCGGCGCTTCCGCTACCGACGGTTGCGCCGTGCCCACTCGATCGATTTCCCGTTCTACTCGCGGGAAATAGATCTTGAATGTCGTTCCTCGGCCCAATTCGCTGTAGACCCAGATGAAACCGCCACTTTGCTTCACGACTCCGTAGACAGTAGCCAGACCCAGTCCCGTACCTTTGCCCTGTGCCTTGGTCGTGAAAAACGGCTCAAAAATATGCGCCTGCGTTTCGGCGTCCATCCCTGTCCCCGTATCGGAGACGGAAAGCAGAACGTAAGGGCCTTCTTGGACAATCGGGTGCTTCGCGCTGTAGCGGCCGTCCAAATCCGCATTCGAGGTTTCGATAATGAGCCGTCCACCGCCGGGCATCGCATCCCGGGCGTTCACGACCAGGTTCATGATGATCTGTTCCATCTGGCTTGCGTCCGCTCGGACTGCCCCAAGATCTTCGGCGGTTCGGACGATTAGCTCGATATCTTCTCCAATCAATCGCGGCAAGAGCCTGCCCATGTCGTGCACGACATCATTCAGATTCATGACGTGAGGTTGAAGCACTTGGAGCCGGCTGAAGGCAAGAAGCTGCCGGGTGAGCGCGGCAGCACGGTCTGCGGCGCGGTCGATTTGCTCGATTTTCCTGGAATGCTGCTCCGAGGGCGGCAAGGAATTAAGCAGGAGTTCGGTGTGCCCCTTGATCACCATTAGCAGATTGTTGAAGTCGTGCGCGACTCCTCCCGCCAGCCGCCCCACCGCCTCCATTTTCTGTGACTGGCGCAGTTGCTGCTCGAGAATGTGCCGCTCGCTGACGTCTTGCGCCACGATGAGCCGCACACGCCGGCCCGAATACTCCAGTTCATGTACGGTCGTTTCGACTTCGATGATTTTGCCGTCTTTCTTACGATGCTTCCAGTGGCCGTGGTACAGCCCGTCGCCGCGATGCTGTTCCAAATAATTTAGAAACTTGTTCTTTTCTTCCTCGGGCCGGAAGTCGAGAACCGTCATCTTCTTAAATTCTTCCGTCGTATAGCCATACACGCGCGTGGCTGCTTCGTTCACTTCCAAGAACCGCAAGGTTTCCCGGTCGATGACCCAGGTGGGCAATGGATTGTGACTGAAGAGCAGGCGAAACATTTCTTCGTTCTTGCGCAACGCGTCTTCCGACCGGCGCCGTTCGATCGCAAGCGCAATGTGGCCGCCGACGGAACTCAAGAATTCGAGGTCGCGTTGGTCATACGCGTTCTCGTTTTCGTAGTGCTGCACAACCAGTACGCCAATCGTCGCGGTCGGTGTTTTGAGCGGTACGCCGAGCCAGGCCGGGGAGGGCGCGCCCACAAGTTCAACTTCACCGGCGGCAGCCAGCCGGTCGAACTCTCTCTGCGGAATCAGCATTGGCATGCCGTTCCGGAAAACGTAAGCGGTACAGCTATGTCCTACTCGCAGCGGCGGAGGAGCGACATCGAATTGGTCGACGAAAAATGGAAATGTGAACGTATCGGTCGCCGCGTCGTGCAGCGCCACGAAACAATTCTCTGCAGCCATCACTTTCTTCAGTGCCTGGTGAATTCCCGCCAGCAACTCGTCCAGATTTGCAGTTTGATTCAGCGCCTGCACCACTTCCGAGATGACCTGCCGCTCCGCTTCCATCCGCTGTAGATCCGTGACGTCCTGAAAGCTGACAAGAACAGCCTCCACACCCGGCGTTCGCGTGCAGTCTTTTCCAGAAGTGTCGAACCAGCGCCAGCTTCCGTCGTTCCCCCGGAGCCGGCACCGGCTCGCGCAAATATTCGACTCGCTCGTCGAGAGGTTCTCGAGGCGCTGGCGGGCGCCTGCCACATCGGAAGGATGGACGAGGGAGAGAATCTGCTTGCCAATCAGTTCTTCCGTGGAATAACCGAGAAGGCGCGTGAATCCCGCGCTGGCGTAGAGAATGGTTCCTTGCGGACTCAGGAAGGTGAAGAGTTCCTTTGCGGAATCCAGCAGCGCGGAGACTTGCTCGGGGCTAATTGCCGTGCTTGGCTCAGAAAAGGAGCGATCCGCCATGATGTCACTGCCCCTAAACCGAACCCACGAGAATATTTCCGCGGGCAGGGTTGAGGGTTTCGTCCTCCGATAAACATGATCGTGCTGTTTTGGCCTGGATGGCCCGATCCGCAAGCTATTTTTATCTTACAAGATTTCCGCAGCCTTGCCAGACGCTCTCGCCCACTACGTCACTAAAGGATGACTACTCCAAGAGCCTGTACTTCCGCTCAGCTCGCTTTTCCTGTGATTCTGCGCGTGTTACGCTCCCACCGTTCTCTCGTATCACCGCAGCCGGCGTCGACGCGCTTCGACCACATGCGCTGAGGAGGCCATTTCGCTATGCACGATATTTGGAAAGACATGTTTGTTCTGGGGCTCCCGCTCCTTGAGAAAATTCTTCGCCCAATCATCGTCTACGCCTTCCTGGTGATTGTGCTCCGGCTCGCGGGAAAGCGCGAACTGGTGCAGCTCAATCCGTTTGACCTTGTCGTTCTGCTCACACTGTCAAACACGGTGCAGAATGCCATCATCGGCGAAGACAATAGCGTCTCGGGTGGCATCATCGGAGCCACTTCTCTGCTCGTCTGCAATTATTTTGTCGTACGCTTTCTCTATGACCACCGCAAACTCGACCAGTTGGTGGAAGGCAAGGCCGATGTGTTGATCGAGCATGGCAAAGTACACGCACCGCACTTGAAGTCCGAACTCATCACCAAGGTGCAACTGGAAGCCGCGGCCCGCAAGCAAGGCTTCGCCTCGCTTTCCGAAGTCGAGCAGTGCGTCCTCGAGCCGGGCGGAACTCTCACTTTTCTGGGGAAGAAGCCGCCCACGGAAGAGATTCGGCATCAAGAGTTGCTTGGAAAGTTGGATCGGCTCGCGCAGGAGGTCGCCCTGCTGCGAAGCTCGCAGCCCCCCGCCCAGGCCTGACGCAGGAAGTCATGCTTTTGCGCGCTGCTCAACAACCCGCCAAGGCATGAGTGCCCTGTTTTGCGACCTCGCGGCTGAGTATCTTTTGAAGGGATTCAGCGCATCAGGAGACCCGTCAGAGCAACACCAAGACCACCGACCGCTAGGAGCACGCCGCCAACCCAGAAAACTCTCCTTTTCGCCAGCAGCGTAAGGGAACAGATGACCAGCCCGATCTCCAGCAGCACTTCGCCAAGATCGAAGCGGTCCGCGCGATGCATCGCTTGATCGCGCTTCGCTTCAAACTCTTCCGCTATTTTGCTCACGTCCTCCTTGTCGGAGGCGTAGTGTTCTACTTCGTTGTGATACTTTTCGGCCAATGCTTCGCCCTTTTCCTTGTTGAGCGGCGCCATAATGCTGACGATGTCCGATCCGATTTGTGTAACGCGCTGTCGAATGCTCTTGGCCTGATACTGCTCCCAACGGCTTGCAGCCTGGGTTTCGAGAGACAGTTCTTCTGTGTGCGCTCGATGCCCCATCAAAGTAACGATAGCCACCAGGACCGCAATGATTGCGATAGTGACGGACACGGGAAGAACCAGTGGATTGTCGTCATGCCCGTGATGCGCTTCGGGTAGTTCAATACCTTCGGCCATTCCTGTTCTCTCCCTGTGTTGGAATTAGGTAGCGGCTTCGGCTGCCATCGCCTGCAAGGAATCGTGCGCGGCAGAAATCGTGCGGTCCACGTCGGCGGAAGTGTGCGCCGCGGAAACAAACGCCGCTTCAAATTGCGAGGGCGCTAGAAAGACTCCGCGGTCCAGCATCTCGCGGAAGAATCGCGCGTAGCGCTTTGTATCCGATCGCTTCGCGTCCGCGTAATTCCTGATCGGCCCGGCGGCGAAAAAAATCGTCGCGAGCGAACCAATCGCATTGATCTGCGCCGGAATTCCGGCGTCCGCCAACTCCGCGCGTAGACCAAAAACAAGCTGCCGCGCCAATTGTGTCATCTCATCGTAAAGTCCAGGCTTGTCGAGCTGCTTCAGAGCTGCGATTCCCGCGCGCATCGCCAGTGGGTTTCCTGCCAGCGTCCCCGCTTGGTAGACCGGGCCGAGCGGCGCGACGTGATTCATCAATTCAGCGCGACCGCCGTACGCTGCCACCGGCACTCCGCCACCGATGATTTTTCCAAGCGTCGTCAGGTCCGCCTCGATTCCGAGGAGTTCTTGCGCCGCCCCATTGTGCAAGCGAAATCCGGTAATCACTTCATCCACGATGAGCAGCGCCCCGTTGCGATGAGCGATCTCTTGCAAGCCTTTCAGAAATCCCGTTTCCGGCGGCACCACGCCCATGTTCGCCGCGATGGGCTCGACGATAAGCGCGGCGATTTTATTCTTGTGCTGCGAGAACACCTGCTCGACCGCCTGCAAATTGTTGAACGGCACGTTCAGCGTCAATTCCGCAAGCGCCTGTGGAACTCCGGGGCATTCCGCAATCCCCAGCGTCGCCAGTCCCGAGCCTGCCTGCGAAAGAAAACTGTCGGCGTGCCCGTGGTAGCACCCTTCAAATTTGACAATAAAGTCGCGCTTCGTCACGCCACGCGCGAGCCGTACCGCACTCATCGTCGCTTCCGTTCCGCTCGAGACGAAACGGATTTTCTCGATATTTGGAATCGCGTGCGTGATCAGCGTAGCCAGTTCCAGCTCCAATTCCGTTGTCACGCCAAAGCTCGTGCCCTTGCGCGCCTGGTCCGCGATCGCTTCCGCGATCGCCGCGTTCCCGTGGCCCAGGATCACCGCACCCCACGAGCAAACGTAATCCAGCAGATCGTTTCCATCCGCGTCATAAAGATGCTGCCCGCTGCCGCGCTCGATGATAAGCGGCTCGCCGCCAACGGAGCGAAACGCGCGCACAGGGCTGTTCACGCCGCCGACCAGGACCTTCTCGGCGCGCTCAAAGATTTCCCGCGAACGCCGCCGCTCGATTTTCAGTTGGATTTGCGCTTTGCTCATCGTTTCTCGACTAAATTAACACGCCTTCAGCCAGCGGGCGACGTCCTTGGCGTGGTAGGTCAAAATGATGTCGGCTCCCGCGCGCTGAACGCCGGTCAAAATTTCCAAAACCACACGCTTCTCGTCCACCCACCCTTTTTGCGCCGCCGCTTTCACCAGCGCATATTCACCGCTCACGTTGTACGCGCCCACCGGCACGTCGAACGCTTCGCGCACCTGGCGGATAATGTCGAGATACGGCAGCGCCGGCTTAACCATCACCATGTCCGCGCCTTCTTCCAGGTCGAGCCGCACTTCTTTGAGCGCTTCGCGCGCGTTTGCGGGATCCATCTGGTAGCTGCGGCGGTCGCCGAACTGAGGAGCGGACTGCGCCGCTTCGCGAAAGGGCCCGTAAAATCCCGAGCAGTACTTAGCGGCATAGGAAAGAATGGCGATGTTCTCGAATTTGTGTTCGTCGAGAATCTCGCGAATCGCGCCTACGCGCCCGTCCATCATATCCGAGGGTGCAACGATGTCGGCTCCCGCGCGCGCGTGCGACAGCGCCTGCTGCGCCAGAATCTGCAGCGTGGGATCGTTGGCGACTTCTCCGTGTTCAATCACGCCACAGTGGCCGTGGTCGGTGTATTCGCACAAACAAACGTCGGTAATCACGAGCAATTTCAAATTCGCTTTGCGAATGGCCTCAATCGCTCGCTGCACGACGCCCTGCGCGCTGAGCGAACTCTGCCCCCGCGGATCCTTCGACTCGGGCAGGCCAAACAAAATGATTCCGGGAATTCCGAGCGATTCTACTTCGTGGCTCTCTTCCAGAATCTGGTCGACCGACTGCTGAAAAACGCCGGGCATGGAGCTGACTTCCTGCCGCACGTTTGTCCCCGGACACACAAACATCGGATAGATCAGGCCCGCTGTGGTCAGGCGCGTTTCGCGCACCAGACTACGCAACGCTTCGGTGCGCCGCAAACGCCTTGGCCGCTGTGTTGGGAAGCTCATCCGTGTTTTACTCCTGCCGGAGCCGCTTGGCGCGTTTCGGCAAAATATCTTTCCAGCGTCTCGATGACCGATGCCGCCGTCGTGTCGGTAGCAACGATAGCTCGCGAAATTCCCGCTTCTCGCAGCGCCTTCGTGGTGACCGGCCCTACGGCTGTAATCGCCAGCTTATCCTGAGTGGCGGAAAATGGCGCGGCTCCGAAAAGCGCCACGAAATTGTGCACTGCCGACGGGCTAAAAAATACAATTGCATCCGCCTCACCACGCGTAATTGCGCCCAAAGAAATGTTGTCCGTCTCCGCAGGCCGCAGCGTGCGGTACGCAATCACTTCGGTGACTTCCGCGCCGAACCGCTTGAGCGCTGCCGGCAAATCCGGATTCGCCCGATCGCTTCGCGGCAAGAAAACCCTTGCACCCGTCAACCTGCTGCCCAATTCTTCGGCTAGTGCCACGCCATTGTGGGTTGCGGCCACGTGGGTCACTGGAAGATTCGCAGCCCTCGCAGCCTCAGCCGTGACCGGCCCGACGCAGGCGACTTGTACCCGCGCCCCCGTT
>Ga0335081_10009273_pt1 | contig 15832 bp, 20 predicted proteins | sample Lox_Sample_35_FD_206713 | JGI IMG/M metagenome (GOLD analysis project Ga0335081, IMG submission 206713) | Soil microbial communities from Loxahatchee National Wildlife Refuge, Florida, United States - Lox_Sample_3.5 | ecosystem: Environmental > Terrestrial > Soil > Wetlands | place: USA... | reverse complement strand
AAAAACTTATCACTACCATTTTTTCTTTAGGGCCTAAATGCTTTGTCAAGCCACTATCTTTTTTGATTTCTAAGATCCTAAAAAAGGAAGATAGTATAGATGAATACTTGGGTTTGTGCGTTTACGTTGTACAGGTTCTATCGAACAAAAAGTGTGATCGAAATTTCTTTTCCCATGTTTCATTTTACGTACAAATATGTTGACGTGTTCGATAAACGATGTTCTTAGTATGCTTGAGTTATGTGCGAGGGTTTATGTGGCGGTTTATTTACTGTAAAGATATGAGATATATGTCTTAAGAAGACATATTGTTCATAAGTACAACACAACCACGGAGAAAAATCGAGATGAAAAACAAACGTATAGTTGTTCCTAAATCTTCAGATAGAAAGAACATGAGAAAGGCGAGCAAGAAAACAGAGCTCGGTTTGGACCAATTACTAATTGATGCGGCGCACTCCAAAAAAGCCGCTGATGAGCTCTTGAAATGGTACACTAATTCCAACTAAAAAAAATGCTTTGGACAACACTTAATTACAAAGGAAAGCTATCATTGGAGAATCAAAAAAAGGGGCAGGAAGCATGAGGAGGAATGTACCATTGGGCAAGGGTACACTGTTTTTCTATGCCTCCTGCACACTAAATATAACACCGTTATTTTTGATATATTAGCTTTTCCCAAAGTTCAGTCAAAATCACGATGGACAAAGACAAGCAGTAGAAAACTGTCTAAAACAACATATTTGCTCGAACAATCAAAAAAATCCATCAAGGTCGTTCAATATTATCCAATAATCAACAGACTGCCCCATGCTACATACTATGCTAAGCAAAATTAAAGTAGTGCGAAATAGCTTATTTGTTAACACTTTTCATGGTGAATCAAATGGAAAATTTCTCTAACGAAGCATATTACTTGTTTTTCTCAACATTGGCAAATAGAACGCGTCTCGCAATAATTGATGTTCTAAGCGAAGGTCCCAAAAACATTTCAGACATCGCAAAGGCTCTGGAGCAAGATGAAAACACAATTCTCTCAAACCTTAGACAACTGGAGCACTGTGCGCTGCTGTTCTCGGAAGGTTCCAAAAAAGATAAACTGTATTCTTTGAATATGGAAGCCGTGGCACCGCTTTCTGAGCTTCTAGCTTTTCACACGAGCAAATATTGTCCCGATCTTAAGAAATGCATACCTCAAGAGAAACTCAAAGAATACATGAAAAAAGAAGCAGCAAAAGAAACGTTTATTGAACACACATAATTTTTTTGCAAGGAACTAGCCTTCAAGAAGAACAAAGTAAGCCAGCCAGCAAAATACTTGAACTAAATATCTATCTGCTTTTCAATTACTTCCCATTGTTCCGGAGTAAATATTTCTTCATTACAATTGGGGCATCTGAGCGCCTTTACATTATGCAATAAAATTCCATTTACTTCAAAGTCAAACTGCACTTCAACATATTCAACGCAGCAAGTCGGACAAAACAACGCTCCTGCCTTAGCGTCCCTTGCCTTATTAAGTGAATTGTTTACCAAGTTGTTCTGCCCAAGCCTCAACTTTAGTTAAATCTGTATTGTCTACCATGGTTTTTCCGAAATATCTTATTCGCCCACCAAACGCTTCAGCACTCACCGGATTAATTTTGGGATATTTAACCAAGGTATTTTCCACAAACTTTGTTTTAGCGTTATCATAGCTACCAGGTGTGCCAGCCCAAGTAGATGAAACATAAAAAGCAATATTCTTGCCCCTTAAATCATTTTCAAGAAACTTTAACGCTTTACCATAGACTCTACCAGCTCTAACGCCAGCGCCTACTATTATGTTTCTATACATAGTTAGATCGGGTATTTTTTGTTCTTTAAGGTCAACAAGGTCAACTTCTAACTGGTACTTCGAACGTAAGATGTCTGCTATTTTTCGTGCTGACTCTTCTGTAACACCGCCTTTGGTTTGATAAGCGATGAGAGTTTTGTTTGCATTCATCTTTAAGTGCTACCATGCGGCTCTTTCGTAGACACAAGTCTTGTGCCGCAGCTGTGGCAGAAAATTGAACCTGTGGGGCTCTTTGTGGAACATTTGGTGCAAGAAACCGTTTGTTGCTGGACAGGTTTTCCTTGCCAGTTTTCTCTTGCTTTTTGAATAGCTGAGTGCGTCTCTCGGGCAGCGATGTTGAAGGCTTTCTCAAGTTCCATTCCGACCTGGTAAAAAGCATCCCGTAACTCGTCAGCTGGATAAACCGCTCTAGCAGCCTTGCCTTTATCAGTTTTTGTCCCGCATTTCGAACAGAAATATGCGTCATCAGCAATTTGAACACCACAGTTTGAACAGTAAACCAATTTTTTCACCGTAAATATCCATGTTATTTTGGAAATTTAAGCCTTTACGGAAAACAAAAAGAATAAAGAAAAATAGAAAAGCTATGAGATGGCTATTTACAATGTGAGTTTATGTTTGGCTTCTTCAATGAGTTTTACAGTTTGCAATCGCCATGGCTCAAAGTTTTGCGGACTCGTTGGGTAAGTGTTGTAATGTGCACTGAGTCCCCGCATCATTGTAACGGTTAAGCGGAGTTTGTTGAGGAATCCTACTCGTCTTATGCCGCGGAACACACGCTTTGCCGTTTCTGTAATGTTTAGGTGGAAGTCGTCGCCCATACCCGCTTTGAGAACATCATCTTCAGTCATGAGTTTCTCATTCATGCCGTAGTTAAGATCTGCATCGCTGCAGGATAGGAGAAACATCTTGAATATGTCAAGGGTTCCTTGTTTCTTACCGTAAGTGTCGATGTATTTTTTGTTGTAGCCCCATAATGCCTCTTTTGTCGGTTCACCTTTGCTTAGGGCTTCAACGATTTGTTGCCCTGCAATATAACCGCTAATCATTGAAGGTCCAATGCCGCCGCCGTGAATTGGATTAACTAACGAAGCAGCATCACCAGTCAATGCGACACCGTTTGAAACCATGTTGTCTAATGGTCTACGCACTGGATCAAACCATGAGCCACCAGTTAAAACAACAGACCCTTCAAAGATTGGCTTCTTAAAAGCTGTTTCATAGAGTTGCTGCTTGGGATTAGGATAGTTTTCATGCATGCAAGTACCTATGCCCACATTGACTCGAGCGCCGCCTTTGGGGAAAATCCAGATATAGCCACCTGGTGAAGCTTTTTGGTTAAGGTAGATTTCGCAGAAGCGGGTGTTTTCGGTTTCTTGTTTAAGTTGCCTTATTTCTCGGTAGCACGCTTCGACATCTTCGTTTGCTATGTCTCGTTCAATGCCCATTTCAACTGGTAATTGTTTGCGTACCATGCCAAAGTAGCCAGTTGCATCAACCACGACCTTACTTCGCATCTCTGCAACTTTGCCTGTTTTCATGTTTTTCGCAATCAGTCCCACTACTGCTCTATTCTCAATTATAGGTGAACGGAAATTCATGTTATCCTGCAGGACTGCACCTTCGTCGGTTGCTTTCTTTAGCAGCCATTGCCCGAATAGGCGTCTGTTTAGTAGAAAACCGACAAAGTCTTTGTCTGCTATCGTGAAGATGGTGTTTTCGTCTGGGGAGTAGATTTTTATGCCGTCAATTTTTGCTTCCAACTCGCCGCCAGTGGGTTTTTCGAGACCCAAGAATTTGAGATGGTGTTCGCCTAAGGCGTCGCCGCAGACTTTTTCTCCGATTTCTTCGCTTTTTTTCTTTTCGATAATGCAAACTTTTAAGCCTTTTTCAGACATGGTTTTTGCTGTTAAGCAACCTGCTGTTCCTGCGCCGACAACTATGGCATCGTATTTTTCCAAGACTTTCATCCTCCAAGCTTGATGTAATTTGTATACCTTGTTGTATAAGTAAACCCTTATAAATTATGAAGTGAGCCAAACTACACCAAGTGTAAGCCAAATGAGCGCCCCATTAACTTTAAGTGCAGAGTTCCGCAAAATCGTTGAAGCTAGAATGAATCAAGTCTTAAAAGGCGTTGAACAAACGTTCAAGCAAATTATAGAAACACAAAAGATAACCCCCACAGAATTAAAAAAAGAACTTGACAGCCTTCAAGAAAGCTTCAACCTCCTGTTTCAAAAATGGAGTTTAGAAATACTCTACACCCTTCTGCTTAAAGACGCAATTGGCTTTGGCCAAATAAAAAAAATCTTGACAGTTAATTCTCGAACTTTATCTGATAAACTAAAAATGCTCCAAAAACACGGTTATATCACAAGAGAAGTAACAGCTGGACCACCCCTTCGAGTTGAATACGCCCTAACCCCTAAAGGAAAAAACACCGTGCTCCTTGCTTTGCCGCTTCTGTACTATTCAAGTGAATCTGAAGTTAGGGCTTAATCAGCTTATTCTCATTTCGCCTAAATGATTGCTGAAGGCTTGTTGTTTCTTTTACAGTTTCAAAAACCATGCATGTTAACGTCTTCTCTATTCCCTTAATTAACCGTAGTTTATCTACCACAAACTTTCCGACCGCATCAACGTTTTCGGCTCGAAGCTTCACAAGTAAGTCCCAATCGCCAGTAATTATGTGTACTTCCTGAACTTCGTGGAATCGGGCTATTTCTTCGGCAACAACTCTTTGAGAAACTGGCATGTCATCGGTTTTTGATCGGTATGAGACTGACGCTAAGATGAAGGCAGCCGTACCTAAATTTAGTTTTTCAGGAGCCAAAATCGCCCTGTACTGTTTTATTATTCCTATTTCTTCCATCCTTTTTGTTTTTGCAAAAACGGTGGTTATAGGTGAATTAATTTTTTTGGCGATTTGTTTGGCTGTGAGTTTGCTGTTTTCCTGTATTAGTTGGAGAATGGCTAGGTCTTTTTCATCCAGTTTAATGCTCATATGTAAATATTACACGTTTTAGGTATAAAACCTTGTGTTTTTTGTAGTTTATTCATGTTTTATTATAATAAATTTATTATCTGCTTTGTACAGTGTAGTTCTAACAACTAGCGCAAAGTGAACCAAATTGAAACAAGAATTAATTGAAACTCCAAAAACATTAGATCAACTCACACCCAGCGAGTTAGAAAGAAAAGCCTGTATAGGCAAAATTATGACTTACACATTACAAAGTCTAACACACACCTTTGTTAGCCACGGTTTTCAATGGCTCCTTCCAGTGGCATTAAGCCAAAGCACTGACCCGTTATGGCCCGATCCAGGAGCATCCATAGAGAAAAGGATCGAAGTAGACATTTACGGCAAACCAGTACGCACAACTGCGAGCATGATCATCCACAAACTCGTCGCGTCATCAACCGCTTACCCGAAACTCTTCATACTTTCACCTAACATACGCATTGAGAAAGCTGAACGCGCAAAAACAGGCAAACATATTTATGAATTCACGCAGCTTGATTTTGAAGCTCGAGACGCCACATCCAAAGAAATTATGACGCTTGTTGAAAGTGCACTTTGCACACTTGTAAAAGACTTGAAACGTGAAATGAAAAGCGAACTTACTACACTTTGCCGCTGCGACTCAATTAAAGCCCCTAAAGCGCCTTTCAAAGTCTACGACCGTGTTGAACTTGAAGAAAAATACGGTGCTGACGACTGGGAAGCAGGAATATCACAAGACATAACCAAACCTGTTTGGGTTATGAACATTCCCAGAGAATTTTATGATTATGAAGACTTCAAATCCGGCAAATGGGATAACTATGATTTATTCTTGCCACAATTCGGTGAAGTACTCTCAGGTGCCAAACGCGAATGGGAATACAGCAAAATTTCAAAGAAAATTGAGCGGGACCAAGTTAAAAAAGAAAACTATTCATTAGTGCTGAAAATGGCTAAAGAAGGGCGGTTGAAACCTACTGCCGGGGGAGGAATCGGAATGGAGCGTTTAGTAGGCTGGATTGCGGGTGTTAAACACATTGGTGAGTGTCAACCGTTTCCAAGAGTCCCTGGCACTGTAAATGAACTCTAAGAATATGTAAAGAAATGGGATTGTGATTAATACAATCCATTACTTTTCTTTGTCATGCAAAAGGTTTTTAATTTACTTAGGCAAAACAGTGAAGGGAAAGCACGAACTGCTTAAGAATATCAGAATTTACGGTGAAAAAAATGTCAACAACGTTAATAATGAATCCTTATCTTGAGGCGCTTCAACCAAAACTAAGTTCTTCAGACTTTAAAAAACTAAGTGCAATTAATAATCCAATTGTTCATGAGTTCATAGCTAAAGAAAACGACCTTTGCCATCCAAAGGATATTTTCATCTGTAGCGACACGGTGGAAGACATAACTTATCTCCGAAAGCAAGCAATTGCCTCAGGCGAAGAACAAGCAATCTTAACACTACAAGGACACACCGTACATTTTGATGGTGAACATGACCAAGGACGAGACCGTCAAGCCACAAAATATCTTGTTCCTAAAGGAGTCACATTGAGCAAGGCGCTCAACCAAATGGACCGACAAGAAGGTTTAGCTGAGGTCACAAGTGTTCTTCGAAATTCCATGCAAGGAAAAACAATGATAGTTCGCTTCGTGTCCCTGGGTCCAGAAGATTCAATTTTCACTATATTAGGATTACAATGTACAGATTCATGGTATGTAGCGCACTCAGAAAGCCTCTTGTACCGGCCAGGGTACGAACAATTCATAAAAGCAGGAACAAAAAGCGACTTTCTACGGGTCCTGCATTCAGCTGGAAAGGTAAATGGCGACATGGTAAGTGCAGACTACGATAAAAAATGCATATACATAGACCAAATGGACAACACCATTTACAGCGTAAATACGCAATATGCTGGAAATTCTGTCGGGTTCAAAAAACTAGCCTTCCGCTTGGCTATCCGAAAAGCAAGCAGTGAAGGCTGGCTGGCCGAACACATGCTCCTTATGGGCGTTTTTGGACCAAACAAACGTAAAACCTATTTTGCAGGAGCATTTCCAAGCGCTTGCGGAAAAACCTCAACCGCAATGCTTCCAGGTGAGACAATTCTTGGCGACGACATTGCTTATCTAAGAGACGTAGATTCGGCTGCTCGAGCAGTTAACGTTGAATCAGGCATATTCGGCATTATACAAGATGTAAACGCCAAAGATGATGCGTTAATTTACAAATTGCTTACAAGCCCAGGGGAAATAATATTTTCAAATGTCCTGGTTAAAGATGGCAAACCATACTGGCTTGGCATGGGAGAAGAGCTTCCTAAAGAAGGCTGCAATTACACCGGCGCATGGTATGAAGGCAAAAAAGATGAAAATGGCAACGATGTTCCACCTGCCAACAAGAACGCACGCTACACTTTATCGCTAAAAGCATTAGAGAACTGCGATCCCGAACTTCATAATCCAATGGGTGTTGAAGTAGGGGGGATTATGTATGGCGGACGAGACGCTAAAGCCTACGTGCCTGTTCAGCAAAGCTTCAGTTGGGAACATGGTATCATAGCTTATGGTGCATCACTTGAGACAGAAACTACTTTCGCTACTGTTGGCAAAGAAGGCGTTCCTGAAATTAACATGATGAGCATCCAAGACTTCATCTCGATTCCAATGGGCAAGAACGTCAATAATAACCTAGAATTTGGTAGAAAGCTCAAAAAACGACCAATAATTTTCGGAGTGAACTATTTCCTGAAAGAACTGGGAAATGGAAAATATCTAAACGGAGTTCAAGATAAGCATGTTTGGATAAAATGGATGGAGCTAAGAGTAAATAACGAAGCTGATGCTCTAAAAACTCCAACAGGTTATATTCCAAAATATGAAGATTTACGTAAGCTATTCAGGCAAGTGCTTGGCAAAAATTATTCAAAAGAAGATTACATTAAGCAATTCACAATCCGCGTGCCAGAAAACCTTGCAAAGATTGAACGAGTATCACGTTTCTACCAAGAAAATGTCACTGATACACCATTAGAACTATTCGGTATTCTATTTCTGCAACGTCAAAGACTAATGGAAGCTAAAGAAAAATTCGGCGAATACATCTCACCTGAAAGCTTTGAAAAAGCAGACTGAGCACCGATGTCTCCTCGCATTTTTTTTACACCTTTTTTCCGTCAGACTTTTAAATAGATTAAGTATACTGACTTGTAATTCATAACTGTTAATTAACAAAAAAGAATTAATGAAAAAATAAAGAAAACGAAAAAAATGAAGTGAATGAAAATGATGATGAAAAAACTCGACAACGATCCTGCATACAAAATAGATCTTATTGCCATTGAAGGTGACGGATCCTTCCCCTGCCCCAAGTGTGGGACATCAATCTCACCTGAAGACGAAACCGAAACAAACTATAAAATCGTAGACACCAAAGTCGTTAATGGTGAACTAGCTGAACTAATCATCAGCTGTGGCAAATGCAGAAGTATCCTGAAACTCACTGGCTTCGCACAAGGTCTTTAAGGCTAAGGGTCAGAACCTGCAGCAAGCTAACTCAGATCATTGATATTTTTGTTCTTAGCCAAATACTTTATTTTATCTTTTGATCTTTACACAAATCGATTTGAATGATAATTGAAACTTTCACCGTTGGCATGTTATCAACAAACTGCTACGTTGTTAATTCAGAGCAGACAAACGAAGTCATTATTATCGATCCGGGTTTGGAATTCACTTCTGAGGCTCAACAAATCTTTAACTATATTCATGAAAGCAATCTAAAAGTAAAAATTATTCTTAACACCCATGGTCACCATGACCACATAAGCGGTAACTCCATTTTTCAAAAAAAGTATAATGTTCCCGTATACATCCACAAGTTTGACGCCTCATCACTTGAGAAAATGGAAGAAAGCCAATTTTCTGCTCCTATTCTGTTTGAAGAAGGCAGTCAAATCAAATTCGGTGATGAAATCCTTACAGTTATGCATACACCTGGGCACACGCCAGGTAGTGTATGTCTTCTTGGAAAAAAGCTTGTTTTTACAGGAGACACATTGTTTGCTGAAGGAATCGGCAGAACAGATTTTCCCGGTGGATCAATGAAAGATATGCAATTGTCTTTACAAAAACTTGTACGTTTGCCTGATTACTTCTTAATTTACCCCGGACATGGACCTACATCAATTATTGGTGAAGAAAAAAGGAGCAATCCGTTCCTAGTTGATAACGACAGCTTTTGATTTTAAGAGTTGATTGCTTGGTTACTGCTTAATTCTTGCAGAGCATGCAGACGTTTGATGATGTTTGGGTGGGTTGAGAAGATTTCGGTGAAGTTGTCTGTTTTTGTAGGTGCTTTTGCGAGTTTTTCTCTTAGTAAATCTTGCTTGCTTCTTATCTGTGCCGCTTGGAGATCTGCGGAATCATCGCTTGCCCTATTAGTGTCAGTTATGAATAATGCTCTAAACGAGCTTTGATTTTTCTGGTCTTCTTTCTTTTGTTGGCTGCCGCGTTTACTTTCTTGCACAATCGTTACTAAACCTGTTGAGAGTTTTTCTGCTCCGTTTTCAACCACTGAAACACTATGCCTATCTGCATAATACTCTCGCAGTCGGCTAAGGTAGAGCGTGAATAATGTCAGTACCCAAGAGAAAGCCATGAAAGCAATGCCCATCAAAGCATTGTTGCCTCCGCTGTTTTTCTTGCCGCCGCCACCGAACACACCTGACAACATCATTGAATAACCAATATAGTAAAATAGAGCAGGTAAGAAAGAAGCTACCATCATAACTTGAACGTCATGGTGTTTTATGTGACCAAGCTCGTGCCCTAAGACAGCTTCAACTTCGCCGCCGTCAAGAGAATCCAGAAGTCCTTGGGTTACGGCTACGCGGGTTCCCGATAAGGGTGAGCCATAAGCGAAGGCATTTGGAAGCGGAATGTTGGCTAACATGAGCTTTGGCACAGATATGCCGCTTTTTTTGCTTATGTCATTGACAATTTGATGCAGTTCTGGTTTTTCATCCTGTTTGAGTTCTTTAACTTTGTATATCCAACCGATAAGGTATGGAGCAAGCAGCCACTGACCTACATTGAGGACTACTACGAGGATTCCTATGTCTATTAGAGTGAAGCCTATTCCAGCCACAGTTAAGATGACTGCGAAAACTAGTGTGGATAAACCAAAGATTATAGCTAAGGTTCCAGCCATAGAAATTCGAAGTTTCCAAGCGTTCATGCATGGGTCACTGTTAATCCTCAAAGACTTTCATGGGCGCTTATAACTTTTGTGCGTTATCAATAAACAAAAGCCCTGAAATCACGAATACTAAAACAGCTTCTTACAAGAGCGCCTAAGAATAGCGATTACTGTAGTTACCACAATAATTAGAACAATTAGAATAGCTATTCTTTTTTTGTGTAAACTCCATTTGCCTGACCCCTTATTCTTATTTGCTTTGTCCCAATCAGTAGCTTATAGTTCCATTTTGTCAGTATTTCTTCTCTGTTGAAAGTGGCTGCGCTAACAAAGAAAAGCGCCACATCAACCTCTAAAATTATAGATAGTCAGCCATCACTACACTTAGATTTTCTTTTGTCTGCTGGTTACTTTTGCGCATGCTTCCTTAGCCAATCAAGAATGGTATTTGAGGCTTCATTATCAAGTTCTGCATCTGGTGCATTGTAATTTAAAGATACATTTTGAGCATTGAGTTCTTCTCGAGGCTTCTCTTCATGTTTTAGAACATGATTTGCGTTTTCTGGGTAAGCGAAGGATAACGAAGTTTTTTTTGCTGTTGCGTTTTCCAATATTTTTCCATCTATTTTCTAATCCACTTGGATGTCTTTTTTGCCTATCACTACTAGTGTTAGGTCATCTATTTTGGCGATGAATTCCGAGAGTTTATAGGTCCATAGTTCTCGACTAAATGGCAGGTTGGCTGGGCTTTCTAAACTCCTAAGCAGCATTTTTATTCCTTCAGGAAGAGATGCATCAATCTCAATTGGTTTGCTGGCCAAAAGATCGGCGATGGCAATATCGTAAGGTTTCATAATGATTTCTGCGTTCGGCAAATGCATAATTTGATCGAAAATCTGACTACGACCTAAATCACCAATCGCTCTGCCAGGTGCTCCAGTTAATACTAATCCTTTGAAGCGTCCACTTTTCGCCTGTAACTGGTAATTTACAGCGTGAATCGCGCCTTCACTATTCGTTAGCACAAAAAGATTATCTTTGTTAACGTTTTTTTCGGCGATTATTGTCTCAACAGCGCCTTTGAGTTCTTCTATGTGGCTTTGCATACTTATTTTGCCTAAAAGTTTGGGTATGTTCTCTTTGACGTGTGGTCCAGAGGCGACTTTATCATACCGCAACGTAACGAAGCCTTGGGCGGCGAGCGCTTCAGCCAATAATTCGGCGCTTCCATTCGTTCCGGGTAAGAAAGGGGAACACCAGTTTCGGTCAGTTGGACCGCTACCTGCGACGAAGACAACTGCTGAATGAACTTCTGCGTCTTTTGGCGACGTAATTGTTCCAAAAATATCGACGCCAAAGAGTTTCCATGATACTTCTTTATTTTCTGCAAGGTCGGTTTTCATCCAGTTTTCCTCACGCGTTGTGTAAACATTTCCTTAATTTTGAATGTATTGCTTGAATTTAATGTGGTTGAAAGCGTTTTCAAATGATGAAAGACCCATGGATTTAATATACATGAATTTGAAACAACAATTTGCATGTTTAGCGCTGTTCTTTTAAAAGAACAATGTGTTCCGTGGGGAGAGTAATATGCTGCTTAGATGTTAACTGTTGAATAATGAAGAGCGAGATAATGGCGGTTCGAAAAACATGAACATGAAAGCGTTTTCTGTGGCTCTAGCCCTCGCTATTCTGCTTAATTCTTCCTCGGAGGGCTTTCATTTTGTTAAAGCATATTCAAACGGCTCTATAGGGTTCTCTGGTGGAGTCACCTTAAACAGTCCAGTAAACAACCTACGACTATATTCCAATTCTAAGCCTCAATCTCGGTGAAGGAGTACCATGCACATTGAATTACAGTGCAGACGAAACTAATGAAGGCATTATACACATTGTCTGTGTCGGCTCTGAAGAACCCATGTTCACAGCCAACATGAGTGGAACCGCGCAGTTGCCCCACTTATCTGAGGGCACACATTACTTAACCATAACTGAAGGGGCTAGTCTCTTAAAAGGGGGCACCCTTTAAAGAGACTAGCCCCGGCTTCAGCGACTACTACACCATATGGGTTGACACGGTCTGCTTCACTATAACATCAAATAGCGTCAGAATAACGCCACTTCCTAAGTCCGCACCTTCAAACACTATGTTCCCAAACATAACGAACCTATCAGTGGAAAACACAACCTACTCAACTGGGAATGTTCCGTTGAACTTTATTGTTAACGAGAACATTACTCAAGCCGCATACAGTCTAGATGAGCAAACCAACACAACCATCGCTGGAAATGCAAAATCAGCAGTGGTTCAGCAATCTCAGCCTTACCCGGTAACAACAGTTTTGGCATCTTTTATAGTTGGGGGTGTCCTTACTTTCCTGTTTTTCTTCAGAAAAGATAAACGATTAAATGCTTTCAAGGTCAAAATATTGATCAAGTTGCAGCGGCTACTAAAACAAGCCTGTTGGAATTAAAGCTAAAGCCTTGTCCGTTATAATCGCCATAAACTTGGTTAACTGCAAAGCCAGCATTTTCCAGCAGCCCTCGCAAATGCATTATTTCGTACAAGCGTACATTATGGTTAAAAATCCTGATTTGTCCATCTTTCTTATCACGAATTACCCACAAATCATTAAGTCGCTTACCATCGGAATTAATCGTTCGCTTTTGCAGTAAGAGAAAACTTGGGTATTTTTTCCAGCTAAAAAAACTAAAAAGCATCCATCTTGAAATACGATTTGGCTTCAATAAAGTCGAAAAAAAGCCCACTTCAAATTCGAAAGCCGACTCGTTTTGTACTTTAGAATTAAGCATTCGCGGCTAAAGACATCAATCATAAATATGCCTCCGCAGTTGATTGTTTCCCTCAATTCACTCAGGCTTTTAATGTCATCGGCTTCTGAGGGCAAGTACCCAAAACTCGTATCCATGCTGATTGCCGCCGAAAATGCCGCAGTCTTGAAGGGTAAAAAACGCATATCACTTCTAATCAGTTGAGTGCCGCTCCATCGGCTCTTTGCTATCTTGAGAAGATTTGATGATATGTCTAAGCCGACAACATCATATCCTTCCTTGCTTAAGAGAATTGAATGTCTTCCTGTACCACATGCAAGGTCCAAAATCAACCCAGTTTTCGGGAATGTTTTTTTTATGAATCGTATTTGATTTTCTATTTTGCCTTTGTCAGCTATCTCTGCCCAGTACTTACCCATCTCATCAAAAACATTCATTCAATTTTCCGTTCCTATTTGCTAAGAATCCGCGATAATTAATGAGGCAAAGGAAGATTTAGCTATTTTTGCGTGCTTGGTTAACTTCATCTTAAAATTTTAAAGAGTCGCTTAAATATAGATATTACTTATCCTCTAGCCAACTGGAGATTAAGCTTTGAGTGAAAAACATGATTGGCAACACCTCTACATGCTTCTAAAACTAGCAGAGATGGGTGCTTACAAGCGAACCGCAAAAATTTCAACAGAATACTTAGCAGGTAAACTTGGGATTTCACAGCAGACAGCTTCACGTTATCTCATAGAACTTGAACGGAAAGGATGGATACAAAGGAACATCACTCCAGAAGGTAGTTTAATTAAAGTTGAAGAAACTGGAACTAAGGAGCTCCAGCGACTTTACTCTAACCTGAAATTCTTGGTTGAAAAATCTTATCCTCCTTCTGTAACTCTTGAAGGAACAGTTTTTACTGGATTAGGGGAAGGCGCCTACTACACCTCAAAAGATTCTTATCGGAAACAATTTACTGAAAAGTTAGGGTTTGAACCTTATCCTGGCACTTTGAACCTCAAGCTTTCAAGTGACTATGATATCAAAACTAGGATGGAAATAGAAGCTTATCCAGCGATTGAGATTCCCGGTTTCAAGAATGAAGACAGAACTTTTGGTTTAGTAAAATGTTATCCTGCAGTGATTGATAACAAGGTCAAAGGTGCACTAATAACAGCGCTGCGGAGTCACTATGACGTTTCTGTGTTGGAGATAATTGCGCCTGTATGTCTCAGAAAACAGCTAAATGTTAAAGACGGCAACAAAGTGAAAGTTGAAATCTATATTCAGCCGTAATCTAAAATGGCAAATTTGTAGAATACGAGTATTTGACCGTTTGCTGATCACTTGGTTTACGTCTTGTCGCTAGCCAGTAACCAATAAGTAAACCAAAGCCTAATCCTCCCAGATGAGCCAAAATGTTAACGCCCTCACCGGTATTGATGATGAAAAGAAAGAATGCGAAAATCAGAGCTCCCAAAATAGATTGCCGTACAGAACGCCTAGCATAAATCACTACTGCTCCAAACAAAGCGAAAATTGCGCCTGAAGCCCCTACCGAAAGCAAGTTTGGTCCTAAAGCTAGAGAAAGAATGTTACCTGCTAAGCCTCCAATTAGATATATTCCAAGGTATTCTGGCAGAGAAAACATTTCTTCTGCTCTTAAACCGAAAATAAATAGGAACAGCATGTTGCCGCCGATATGTGCAATTGACGCATGGACAAACATTGAAGTGAAGAGCTGATAATACGCACCATTAAACACGTCGCCATTAAATTGGTATAGCGCAGGAATACCATTAAAGTTTGTAGTTACCCAGTTGCCACCCACTATAGACGTGTAAATGTACACTGCTATGTTGAGTGCAATTAGAATAATGGTTGGCTTATACTTTATTGAATTTGGCATTTTGTATAACCATTAGTTGTTGGCGAGTTTGTCGATTATTTTCTGTTTTATCTTTGATGAACTATCTAAAGTTTTCCACCGTGCAAACTTTCCAATTCTAACGATTTTCACTTTTACTTTTTTATTGTCCACGTAGTTTTGCACTTGTTTTAACATGTCATCCTGATCGTATCCAAGTGCAATCACTTCAGGCTTTATGTTTTCAATAACTTCTCCAATATCAAGGCTCTCGTAGCCAAGAACTGCTCTGTCAACTACTTTCAAAGATTCAACCAGTAAACGACGCTGATCCTCTGACATTATCGGTTTTTTGCCTTTAGATTTCTCGACTGTGCTGTCTCTTGCAACAATAACTACTAGCTCGGCGTTTTCTCCTCCTGCCTTCTTAGCTTCCTCCAAAAACTTGACGTGCCCCAAATGAAGCAGGTCAAAAACACCTGAAGCTAAGACAACTGTTTTCTTTCCTGATTTGTTGGCCATTCAAATTTCACAGCGCCCAATAATCTTAAAGCATCTAAGAGCCCTTCACAGTAAGCAACTGAGGTTAGGCTTGTTTCAAGCTTGCCTTTAACCTTATAATACTTTGCGTCCTCTAAATAATCAGCCGCGAAACGCAAAATATTGCCTATGGTCTCGTCATTGAAGCTAACAGGTGTTTTTATTCGTTCAAGTTCTTTTAACACTTTTTCCGCAGAACCGATATATTTCGTTACAAGAGCTTCAAGGCTCACTTGGCAAGACTCCTAAACTCTGAGGGTGCACCTGCAAAAGCGATTAATGAGTCAATTTCCATAAAATGCATCTCCCCTGGAAAAATTAAACTATAAGGTGGCTCCCCAAAGTTGAAGGTAGCTAAATCTTTCAGAAAGTCTGCTTTGAGCGTTGGATTGTCGCTTCCTGCCCGCGCTACCCCAACTGCGGGAGTATCTAAAGTGATGACTCTTTGATTCTTCCTTTCCTCTACTTCAAGCAGCATTGCTGTGGCTTGGTTGATATTTAGGAATTGTTTCTCGTTTGCTTTCAAATCTAATAGGCAAAGAGTGTGTAATCCCAAGGTCTTGTTTTGGGCGACAACGTTGTAGGGTGTTTCCG
>Ga0335081_10009272_pt1 | contig 15833 bp, 14 predicted proteins | sample Lox_Sample_35_FD_206713 | JGI IMG/M metagenome (GOLD analysis project Ga0335081, IMG submission 206713) | Soil microbial communities from Loxahatchee National Wildlife Refuge, Florida, United States - Lox_Sample_3.5 | ecosystem: Environmental > Terrestrial > Soil > Wetlands | place: USA... | reverse complement strand
TGTTCTTGAAAAAAATATTATGCATGGGTTCATGTTTTTAGATTGCACTCGCTCGGTTAATATAACCTTCTATATAGCTGTTCAAGTGTATTTTCTGTTTGGCTTGATTTTGTTTTAAAGAGGTAAAGATTGAACTAAAATTACATGTTTGAAATATTACAATTCAGAATTCAATTATGTTCATCGGCAATTCCAAAAGAGTAGAAGAAGAAGTGTGCCCCTGCGAGTTTTCTTCTTCTTCTTTCTTAAAAAACGCCAGAGAAGAAAGAGGACGCAGTGCTGTGCGCAACTGTAGTTGTTCTTCTTTGAATAATGAATCTAGTTACAGAGGATCTAAACATTGATTCAAAAAAACAACCCAAAAAGCAAAGAAAAATTGGGCAGAAATAATCGATTCTTCTCTTACTTTAGCGACTCTTTCAAGGCAGAAAAATAAGACAGCACCTGGCCAATTTGTTCTTCCGACATAGTTAGAATCGTTTTAACTGCTGCTTTCTGCTTTGGTGATGAAGAAACCGATATTGTTGCTAAAGCATAATCGAGGCTTGTGAAGAGCGGGTCCCAGGGAATGTTTACTCGTTTGCCTTTCAGGTTGTATAATGCAAGGACAAAGGCGCTAGCCCTGCTTAGACTGTCTTTAAAGGACTGGATAGATTGACCAATGGTTAGGTTATCGTAGTCTTTTCCAGAAAGAAAACTCTTAATTACCGAGTAATTTTGTTCTAAATTCTTAATTTCTTCAATAAGATCTTGCTCAATTTTAGCTTCTGTATTGTCTTGCATGCTTCATCGCTTTCTTGTATGTAGAAATCAAGTAGATAAGACTTTTTTTTCTGTTCCACAAGTTTTTTTGAGTGGTGATCTTAAAACGTTAGAACGCCTCAAAATCGAAAGCAAAACTCTTAATAGCCAATGACTTAATCAACAAGTTTCATGAGCCAAACCAAGCAAATTGAGCAGAAATGGCAAACTAAATGGGAAAATGCACGCATTTTTGAGGCTGACCCAGATCCCAATAGAAAAAAGATAATGGTAACTTTCCCATTTCCATACATGAACGGTCCGCTTCATGTTGGACACGCGTTTACGGCTTCAAGGGTTGATGTTTATGCACGTTTCAAACGTATGCAAGGTTACAATGTGCTTTGGCCTTGGGCTTGGCATTGGACAGGACAACCACTTTTAGGAGCCAGCCAACGAGTGGCCAGAGGCGACGAGGCATACATCCGAGTGCTAAAGGAAGTTGACGGGGTACCGGAGTCAGAACTAAAGAAATTCGTTGACCCCCTGTACATGGCTCAATATTACACTAATGAAGGACGCTTAGCCGCCAAAGGAGTCGGTTTCTCAATTGATTGGCGACGAGAATTTACAACCGTAATGCCAACATTCCAAAAATTTATCGAATGGCAATACAAAAATCTTAAAGAAAAAGGCTATGTCACAAGGGGAACTCACCCAGTTGTATGGTGTCCCAAAGATCAAAGCCCAACAGGTGACCATGACCGGCAAATAGGTGAAGGAGTTACGCCCGAACAATACACACTCATAAAATACAAGCTGGATGAGAACACAGTTTTGCCCGCTGCAACTTTCCGTCCAGAAACAATCTATGGCATAACAAACATTTGGATAAACCCAGACGTCACTTATGTTAAAGCGGACGTTAATGGCGAAAACTGGATTATCAGCCAAGAAGCCGCTGAGAAACTGAAAGAGCAACAAAAGAAGGTTCAGGTAAAAAGCTCGTTTAAAGGCAAAGAGCTTATTGGCAAAACATTTGAAAATCCAATTACAAAATGCAAGTTTCCGATTTTGCCAGGGTGGTTTGTAGACCCTAAAACTGCTACAGGCGTTGTATACAGTGTGCCTGCCCACGCGCCGTATGATTGGCTTGCACTTAAGGATTTGCAGGAGAACCCCGAAGTGCTCACAGAATTTGGCATTGACCCAGAAATGGTCAGACAAATAAAACCCATCTCAATAATCAAAGTTGAAGGCTTAGGCGAATACCCAGCCGTAGAAATAGTCAAGCAAATGGACATAAAAGATCAGCATGATCCTAAAGCTGATGAAGCAACAAAAGCCATCTACAAAAAGGAGTTTCATAGCGGAGTACTAAAAGAGAATTGTGGACCTTACGCTGGAAAAACCGTACGAGAAGTAAAAGACACCCTAATTGAGGATTTCCGTAAGCTCGGCGTCGCCGACTGCATGTACGATCTGCCAGAACAAGTTGTTTGCCGCTGCATGACACAATGCATAGTTAAAATTCTCTCAGACCAATGGTTCCTAAACTACTCAGACGTAGAATGGAAAGCGAAGGCAAAAGAAGCAGTTCGACAAATGACAATTTACCCAGACTCAGCCAAACAATCGTTCTACACTGTTATAGATTGGCTTAGAGAGTGGGCTTGCGCAAGAACAACAGGTTTTGGAACGCCATTGCCTTGGGGAAAAGGCTGGATAATCGAAACCCTCAGCGATTCTACAGTTTATATGGCATTTTACACAATTAACAAACACATAAAACAAAACAAAATCAAACCAGAGACTTTAATGCCCGAGATCTTCGACTACATTTTTTACGGAAAAGGCAACCCCATCGAGCTACAAAAAGAAACTGGAATAGACGCTTGTTTGCTTGAAGCGATGCGAAATGAATTCTTGTACTGGTATCCCATTGATTTGAGAAACTCAGCTAAAGAATTAGTCCCAAATCATTTAACCTTCTGTATCTTTCACCATGCTGCTCTGTTTCCACCTAAGCATTGGCCTAAGGCAATTGGAGTAAATGGTATGTTAATGGTTGAAGGGCAAGGGATGCATAAAAGCAAAGGCAACTTCATAACTATGAAAGGCGCAGTTGAAAAATACGGGGCAGACGCTACTCGATGTGCCTTGTTGCTTGGAGCAGAAGGCATGGATGACCCTGATTGGCGTGCAGAAAATGTAAGTGATTTACAAGGCAAGTTTGAAGCGTTGATTACTTTTGCAAACGGAATAATTGGGTCTGCCAAAAAAGAGGAGAACACACCGCTTGAGCGTTGGCTCTTAAGTAAGCTTCAACATCGAATAAAAGATGTTACTGCCAGTTTAGAAGAACTTAAAACTAGAACTGCCCTGTCAATTGCTCTATTCGAAGTTTGGAATGACTTGCGCTGGTATATCCAACGAAAAGGAAACTCTGATTCCAAAGCTCTGCGTGAAGCGGTGATTGTTTGGCTGAAAATGATTGCACCATTTGCTCCTTTCTTGACAGAGGAATTGTGGAGTCAAACAGAAGAAGCCGGGTTCATAAGCACAGCATCATGGCCAGTGTGGGATGAGTCAAAAATGGATGAAGCCTCGGAAGAACAAGAAAATCTAATAACTGATCTTATGTCAGACACTTCCAATATTCTAAAAGCTATGAAAATCGCCCCTAAGAGCTTATGCTACTACACCGCTGCATCTTGGAAGTTCAAAGTTTATCTAAAAGTTTTAGAGAGAACAATAACAGGTGATGCAAAAATCAACGAGTTGATGAAAGAGTTCGCAGCAGACAAAGATTTGAAGCCACACATTAAGGACATAGCTGGCTTGGTTCCCAGAGTAATCAAGGCGTTAACAAAGCTTTCAAACGACAGAAAAATTAACATACTGAAAATCAGAACGATGGACGAGAAAGAACTCTTGGAGAATGCAATTCATTTTCTAAAAGAACGATTCAACGCTGAAGTATCTGTTTACAGAGAAGACGACCATGAACGTTATGACCCTAAATGTCGATCATCGATGGCTATGCCTTATCAACCAGCAATATATATTGAGTAACCATAAATTTGGTCTTTTCTTTATTTTTAGATTTGAATTGAAACTAAAAAGAAAAGTAATTTTAGCAATGTTAAACAGTAAATCCAAAGGATAACAATCGTTTGCTGCAGAGAGGAAAGTGACTTAATGGTCAAACTTGATCATTCATTTACTTATGAGATAAAACCGATTTCTCCTTTCGACTTTGAGCTCACCACTAGGAAGCCGGCTGGATGGCCTTTATTCACACCTCTGGAAATTTACGATAAGGGCACTCTGTGGACTGCCGTAAATCTGAATGAAACGCTCGTTGGATTAATGCTCACTTCAAAAGGCACCCTAAAAAATCCTCTTATACACGCAAAGATATTTCTCAAAAGCAAAACCTCGAAGGAGAAACTCGATAAAATAAAGGAGACATTAGTGCACAGTATTGGTGCGGACGATGACCTGCATGAATTTTATGATCTCGCAAAGAAAGATCCTATTCTCAAATATGTAGCGTCTGACCTACGCGGCATGCATAGCACTTCTTCAGGAGATACAATATTTCCCGATGCAGTTCTAGCTATACTTCTACAAATGGCACCTCTCAAGAGAAGCAACGAAATGATAGACTGCATAATTAGAAAATACGGTGAAAAAGGGGAATTTGAGGATAAAATAATTTATGCTTGGCCACTCCCACAGAGGCTTGCTATATTAGACCCTGAAACTATTGCAAAGGTATGTAAGATAGGCTACAGAGCAAAACGGATAGTAAAACTTGCTGAAAAGCTTGTGAAAGAAGATTTTCCAAAGCTTGAGGATCTGGAAAAACTAAGTTCTGAAGATGCAAAGGAAAGACTGCTGGAACTTCCTGGAATAGGTGATTATTCTGCTGATATAATAAATCCTCATGGTAGTTTTCCGATAGATGTCTGGTCTGCTGAGGTTTTCAGCAAGCTATTCTTTGGTAAGGAGCCAGAGAATAACAGACAAGCTGTCGAAGCGGTAAAAAGGGAAGGTATCTTGAGGTGGGGCAAATGGTCCTGGATGGCTTTCTTTTACGTAGTGCAAGACCTCAAAAACCTCTCCGAGAAGTTGAACGTGAAGCTGAGGCTCACTTGAGTTATCTATAAAAGCCCTAGATGTACCAGACTTTTCTATTAATTCTTTAGCTGCTTGCCTCTGGAGGCACTTCGCGGTTTTTCAGTTTCTCTTCCAGAAGCATTAGCAGTTCCTGAGGCTTCACAGGTTTAACCAAATAAGCATCAGCGCCTTCATCAAGCGCTTTAACGCCGGTTTCTAATGATGGAAAACCAGTGATCATTATTTTAACAGTATGTTGGAGTTGTTTTTTGAGTTTAGCGAGTAAGTCAGTGCCATCCATGTCTGGCAATCTAATGTCAACTAAAGCTAAATCATAATGTTGATTTTCAGCTTTTTCCATGGCTTCTTTTCCAGTTTCTGCCACATCAATTTCGTAGCCACTTTTTTGAAGAATACGTGTGAATGTTCGAAGTATTGATTTATCATCATCAACAACAAGGATTGTTTTTTTAGATGTGTCCACTTTAACCAAACCTTCATAATTTAAATATATTTTTTTCTTTTAACTTTTTTAAGTTGAATGATAAGCTATTGAAATCGTTGCAACCTTCAAACCAACCACACGCTTGATTTAAGGAAACAAGATTTCTGCCCTTTCTTTTGAGAATAATTTAAAGATGTTTTTCGAGATTAATAAACGCTATCCCTTTTCCAAATTTTCAGAACTCAACTTAATAAAAAATCAATAAGGTTATTAAAAAGAAAAAACTTCATAAACAGTTAGATCTGAAAGTTTTTGATGACCCAACCAGTTTCTTACAAAATCAATACAGAAATACCGCCTATCTATATGCAAAAACTATTCGACTACATATATAGTCAGTATTTGATTCCGCAAAAAAAGAGATTTACTGATATTTCCCGTGAAACCTCAAATAAAGGCGATTTTCTCTCATACACGATTGTTGACGCTCAAGGAAGACAGCTTCTCAGAGTGGAAGCTAAAAGCGGAAACCCTATAGAACTAAACTTAACACCCATTGATCTAACAGTTTCTCCTCAGGTAATCGAGGAAGCAAAACAGGACATTATTATTTCTACTCAAATATTTAGGGAAAATACTAAGAAAGCAACGGTTTATTTTGCTTGGAGGGAAGGAGAAGAAGTCGTCCCAGAGGCATTTACGAAACCGGAAAAATCTTTCAATCGTCTTTTCCTTGAAACTCAAGTTTTGTTTTTTATGGTATTCATCGTTTTTGGCATAGCTATTTTCATAGCCATAACAACGTTTTATCCAACATGGTTCTGGGTTGCGCCGATAATTCTTATCGGTATTCAAGCAGTTTTTGTTTTTTTCTCAAACAATTTTATTGCAAGAACAGCAGATTGGAAAATCACTCAAGAAAATCCGATTATACATTTCCTGGAATATTATTTGCCGGCAAGTGAGGAAGCTGATTTCAATAAGAAATATTCCAGAGATCAACTCATAGCTATTAAAAAAGAGATCTATGACGAAATCTTGGTCAAACGAGGCGAAGTGGATCCCGTTGAAGCTCAACAGGTTTTCTTGAATCACGGCGTGCCCTGTCAGCTGGAAAACTTGAAAACTAAAAAAATTAACGTTTACGAAATGGTGAAAAATATTGCAGATCGATTCCGATTTCCAATGCCCAAAATCGTTGTCTCTAATACCTTGGTTCCTAATGCTGCTGCTTCAGGACCGAGTCCAAGCCGCGGATTGGTCTTGATAACAACTGGGCTTCTTGTTCAACTTGAAGAAAACGAGATTCTCAGCGTTTTAGGTCATGAGTTTGGTCACTTAAGGGGAAGAGATCCGCTCATCCTTTACGGGTTGGTTTCCGCGGAATTTCTGTTTCGCTTCTATGTACTGCTACCATTTTTCCCAATAGTTTTCACATCATTGCTGTTCTTTGTTTACTTCTGGGCCGTCATGGTTGTCATATTCTTTATTGCCAAATTCTTTGAAGCCAGAGCGGACCTAGTCTCCGCGATCATGGTTGGAACTCCACAAGTTTTAGCTGGCTCACTTGAAAAAATCGGTTTCCAACGATTGCTGTATGAGCGAACGCCTTCTTTCCGTCTTCAAGAATGGCTCGGATTAGACCCACACCCGCCTATATATTTTAGAGTCGACCGTTTAGAGAATCTGACATCTGATAAAATTAAGCATCCACTACTTCAATCCATTAAAGATGTTACGAAAGGATTTATTGCAACGCTAAGAAGTTGAAATCATATTTTTTGTCCATTTTTTTCTATTGTTAAGTAGCTTTTTTGGAGCTTAAATTGTTTGCCGACAGCGTCTCAAAATGTCCCGAATTGTCGATGAATGTCGTCGAATTGTCCCCACTTGTGCCTGGACTCAAATAAAGTGATTGAAAAGAATAACAATTATAATAAATAGTCATGCAGATTTGTGCTTGGCACAAAATGTATAGATTCAAGAAAGTTGAGCTTTGAATTGACTTCAAGCTTTTCACATAAAATTTTCTCGAAACGCTTATCCGTTTGTTTAAGATCTAATTAATTTGTTTTTTGGAGTCCACGTTATGAGTTATACAGTGCAACTAATCAGCCCACAAGAAAAAGACAAACTCTTTCAAACCTACGAACAACGATTACTTTACACAAGCAAAGCCGATGTTTATGGGTGCTGCATCAAACTATTAGCCGAGTCTGAAGATACTAGAAATGAATGGGAAGACAATTTCTACACAGCAAACGAAAATATCAGGTCACATGGCCGCTTAATTGTAGTTACCGAACCTGGCCAACCTTTAAGTGTGAAATATGATCCTTACACAAAAACCGCCTTCTTAGTTAACGTCGACTATTATGGATGGATAAAAAGCATAGCACTTGCGATTGCAGGTGATGTATTGGAAGACGAGCATAGAATATATTCTGTTCATGGCGCCGCAATTGACGTAGGTTGCATAGGTGTCTCATTAATTGCACCTTCAGGCACAGGCAAAACTACACACTCGTGGGGCTTGTTGCTTCTTAAAAATGCCCGATTAATATCTGATGATTGGTACTTTGTTAGGCTTTCAAGTCATTTGCCATTGGCTTTTGGCTCAGAAAAAAACTGTTACATCGATGCTGACCTAGGCAAGATATGGAATAAATATGAGAGTTTGGTCGATAAAGCAAAATTTGACAAGAGAGGCAGAGCAATCGTAAACGTCCGATGGATTGTAGGAGGGGGCGGCGTGATTCCAATGGAAACCTTGCACAAAATAATCCTTCTAAAAAGAGACCCCCAAGACAAAAACATTGTAACTCGCCTAGATTCCGCTGAAGCATCAAAGTTTATGATTGATCATAACTTTTGCAATCCCCACCAATTAGTAAAAGACGAAAGAAAAATCGAGCTCAGAAAAAACTTTTTCCAAAAACTCTTTCAACAAACTGAAGTTTACCTCGTTAACACTACTGGAACCCCTCAAGATACCCAAGATGAAATTAGAAAATTACTTTCCCCGAAATAATAGGTAATTATTATGCAAAGAATAATAAAGCTCCTCAGTCGAGTTAGCTCACATTTGAAGGAGGAACAACTGGTTTGAAGCTAATTTACGTAGCAATAGACGGCATGGGAGATTTACCAATCAAATCTCTTGGCAATAAAACACCCCTTGAAGCAGCAGAAACTCCTAACATGGATGCTCTTGCCAAAAATGGCAAAATAGGCTTAATGTACTCGGTAAAAAAAGGCGTTGCGCCTGAAAGCGACGTTGCAGTTATTTCTCTTTTAGGTTATGACCCTTTCAAATACAGCACAGGCAGGGGAGTTATTGAAGCCGCTGGAGCAGGTTTGAAAATGAAAGATGGCGATTTAGCCTTAAGGTGCAATTTTGCAACTTTAGGTCAAGGAAAAGAAATTATTGATCGGCGAGTGGCAAGAAGTTTAACCACTGAAGAAGCCAATGAGCTAAGCAAAGCAGCTAATGAACAGGTTAAGCTTGAATCTTACCCTTCCATGTTTAAGTTTCGAAATACCCTTGGGCATAGGGCAGTTCTGCTAATAAAAAGTAAAAGGAAGCCTCTCTCAAGCAACATAACAAACAGCGATCCTGCTTACATAATGGTAAATGGTTTAGGCGTTGCCCTAGCGAAGGTTGACATGGTTCTGAAAACCTGTGAACCCACTGACAACACAGAAGCAGCTAAAGTATCCGCTGCCTTGGTAAACGAATTTATAGATAAAACCCACAAATTATGGGATAGTCACCCGATAAATGTAAAACGCGCCGCTGAAGGAAAACTGAAAGCTAATGTCGTTTTAACCAGAGACGCAGGACATCTCCTCCCAAAATTCTTTAACATTAACGAAAAATACAAAGTTGATTTTGCCTGCTTAGCGGATATGCATGCAGAACGAGGTATAGCTCAGCTGGCAGGAATGGACTCAATGCTTTTGCCGCCGCCCTCAGGCAACCTACAAAAGGACTGCGAAATAAGAGTCAAAGCCCTTCTGGATATCCTGCCTAAACACGATTGTTTTTATATTCACCTTAAAGGTCCAGATGAACCCGGGCATGACGGCAACTGTGTCTTAAAAACACAGATTATTTCCGCCATCGACAAATACTTCTTTGGACCGCTGCTAAAACAAATTTCTCTAAATGAAAACATTATTTGCATAACTACCGATCACGCCACTCCATGTTCACTAAAAGTACACAGCGACACGCCAGTTCCAGTGCTGATTTCAGGTGACAAAATAGTAGGTAGCAACAAAGCTTTGAAGTTCTCGGAGAAAGAATGCGCAAAAGGAAGTTTAGGAATAATAGATCGCGGTTGTGAATTAATGCCTAAGCTGATGGAATTATTGAAAAACTAGTTTACAACTTGTAGCGCGCAAATAAAGGATTTAACCAAAAGTCATAAACGAGCCAACAGTTGATTGCTTACTGGCGACAAAAGTGAATAACTTAGTCAGAAGCGCGTTTCTGATAACAATCATATTTATCGGTTTAGTTATGATCGGTCCAGTCCGTTTTGGAACTGCGCAGGCATTTTCAGAAATTAACGGAATAATAAATGCTGACACTACTTGGACTAAAACAAACAGCCCGTACACACTTACCGGACCTGTGGCCGTAAACACAGGAGTAACATTAACAATTGAGCCTGGAGTCACTGTGAACCTTGGAGCTTTCTATATGCAAGTAAATGGGACATTAGTTGCCAAAGGCACAAGCACAGATAAGATTTATTTCAACAGTGCTAACGGTTCTCCAAACTGGGCAATCGCCTTCAACTCCAATAGCGCCAATTGGAACGAACAGACTGGTTCTGGCAGCATAATCCAGAACACCGTTATCGCCACTCCTTCAACAGGGATTTCAATTGATGGAGTAACACCGAAAATAGACAGCAATTCTATTACTGGATCCTACGCAATCGGGATCTATAATGGCTCACCAGTCATTTCTAACAATGTTATTACTGGGAATATTGGTGCGTTTCCAGCTTCGGGGTCTCCAACCTTAATTGGAAACAACATAAAGGGCAATATCTATGCCGGTCCAGGCTCAATCATCTCAAAAAACACCATTTCAGGGTCAGGGAACGAAATAGGAATTTATTGTTTAGGAGCTACAATCTCAGACAACAACATCATCGGATTCCAAGAGGCCATTTCTACTAGCAGTTACATTTCAACAATTGAAAGAAACCTAATAATCAACAACGAAATAGGAATACAAGTTGGAGCACCTAACGTTGATTATACGTTTTCACAAATGCCGCCAACTCAATACGATTTTCAAGTAACCATTCAAAACAACCTGATTACAAATAACTCCGAAGGAATCAGCGTTACAGATTTACCTCTAAACGTTCAAATTGCCCATTTTAAAGCAACAATTGTTAACAACAATATCTTGAATAACTTTAACTATAACTTCTATTTAGCTGCGACACCAATCTCTATAACAGCAGCAAACAATTGGTGGGGAACAACCGATCAACAGACAATAAGCCAGACGATACACGATTATAAAAATGACTTCAACGTGGGCAATGTTACCTTCGTTCCCTTTTTAACTTCACCGAACTCACAAGCGCCCAGCTCAAACATAATTCTTCCAACCCAAAGTGCATTGCCTAGCCCATATTATTCGCCCAGTCCAAGCTATTCAACTTCACCATCGGGTAACCCCACAACATCCCCCCAACAATCTGTAGCTCAGCCAACAAATCCTTTCGGGGCAAATTGGGTAGAGATTTTGGTTATAGGGTTATTGGTGGTTATTGCTGTTTTATTGGGAGCGATTGTTTTGCTTTTGCGCAAAAGAAAATAAGCTAAGCATAACAATACATGTTCGTTAGCAAAATCTGACATCAAAGATCTGGGAAGAAAAATGGCTTACTTAAAAGAGCAAAAAGAGAACCTTGAAGTTTTATACCCGCTTACGACGATTTGGGAAAATATACCAAAAGCAATTGAAAAGCTTGATTGGAAAATTGAGGAAACAAACGAAAGCACACATCACCTTAAAGTCAAAACTAAAGGTGGATTCATATCGTATCCATCAAAGCTCAAAATTGACTTGTCGGCTATAGATGAGAAAACAACGAAAATGTTAGTTGTTGCGGAGACTCCAGTGACTACGATTACTTCTGTGGCAGACTATGGCAGAACCAGGGAACGTATCGACCAATTTATAACGACGCTTGGAAAGTTATTGAGCGGTAAATCGTAAATTCTACTCTGGTATCTGTGAACGTTTTAAAGGTATCCAGGCGACAAATAGAAAGGCAATTATGTAGACGAATGCTTTGATTAACAAGTTAAGCGCGATGCCTATGACAAATTGATAAGAAAAGAAAGAAGTATTAACAAAGACGTGGAAAAGGCTCCGCGCTCAATTTTAACAGCCAAAACAACCCATTTCTAACTAGTTGTGGAAAGATATTTGAGTTCTTTGGTTACAATAATTAACATCTTTAGCGGTGTTAAACACGTCCTACAAGCCTCCCAAAATCTTTTACAAAGGAAGAAGCCTTGGCATTGTAATTTTGACTGGTGCTCAACTGCTTGTTGGAGCCATACATGTCTTCTTTGGATTGCTGCTTTTCACTTTTGAGGTCTCTTTTTTACAAGCATCAATTGCTTATGATGTTTACACAATTTTTTTCGGCGTGTTAACAGTGGCTTTTGCGGTGTCTATTTGGCAAAACAAAAAATCAGGGTGGATGGGCACTGTAGCGGTTTCTATATTTGTGAGTGTTGCAGATGGTTTGACCCTTTTGAATTTGCCGAGCGTTCCTGGAATACCAAAGTTTGCGGCGCCAACCGAAATAATGTACAGTTTAATCTTGATTTTTTACTTGCTTAGAAATGATGTCAGAAACAAGTTCTCAATCTGAAAGTATTCCCAGATGATTTTGTTCTTTTGAGAATTTTGGCGGCTTGACCTTCTTAGTTTTCATGTACACCTAAAGCTGCTTTGAAGTTAGATTTTGTTTGCGAATCATTCGCTTTTCACTAACGCAGTGATGGATTTTTTCTCTCCATTGTCTAATATTGTCTAAAAATGTCAAATATTGTCATATCTTGTCAAATAATGTCAAAAAATGTATCAACCTGCAACCAAATCAAACCCGAAATCAAAAAAAGCAACCCAAAACAAACTTAGAAAAAATTGTGCAGAATTCCACCAAAAATATGAAGCCGATGACCTTTTTTCTGGGTTGTAGGAGTTTTTGTTATATGGTTTTTAAACATGTTTAACACCATTGTATGTTTAATTGAGAGGGAAATGCATAGTTGAATGGAAAACCGCTTGTCAGCATTGTTAGTGCCGGAATGTCTAGGTTTGGTAAGCATGATGGTTTGCTTGCTAGGGAAATCTTTTCTGAAGCAGCTCACGAAGCATTTATCCGCTGTCCTAAACTTGACCCAAAAGGCGACGTCAAAGCCCTATTCATTGGTCATATGGGTGAAGCGTACGAGCATCAAGGACACATGGGAGCAGCTGCTGCTGACTGGGCAGGCTTAACAGGAATTCCAGCTACTCGAACCGAGTCTGCATGTGCTTCTTCAGGAGCAGCGTTACGAGCAGGCATTTACGCTACAATGTCTGGCTTAGCCGACGTAGTTATGGTTGGCGGTGTCGAGAAGATGACACATCGCACAACAGTTGAGGTAACTGAGTACTTGGCTATGGCATCGGACTACCCGTTTGAGCAGTGGCATGGGATCACTTTTCCAGCCCTGTTTGCAATGATGGCGACCGCTCACATGCACAAGTATGGAACAACCGAAAAACAAATGGCTTTAGTCGCAGTCAAAAACCATTATCATGGAAGCCTCAACCCAAAAGCTCAAATGCAAAAAGAAATCACCCTCGAAGCTGCCCTATCATCAAAATGTGTAGCTTGGCCCCTAAAACTCTACGATTGCTCTCTAATAACTGACGGCGCAAGCTGCATAATTCTAACCAAACCCGAATTAGCAAGCAAATATACTGACATGCCCGTTCACATAATTGGCAGCGGGCAAGCCAGCGACAGCATCGGCTTATATGAACGCAAAAACCTCACATCACTAAACGCCACCAAGCTCGCGGCGAAAACAGCTTATGAAATGGCAAACACTAAACCAAAAGACGTAGACTTAGCCGAAGTCCACGACTGCTTCACATTCGCAGAACTTATGGCTTACGAAGACTTAGACTTCTGCCCCGTCGGCGAAAGCGGCAAACTGATTGAAAGCGGAGAAACGCGCCTTGGCGGAAGCATCCCTGTAAACACAAGCGGAGGCTTAAAGGCCAAAGGACACCCTGTCGGTGCAACAGGAACAGCTCAAGCCTACGAAATATACCTGCAACTTACCGGGCAAGCAGGAAAACGCCAAGTGAAAGACGCGAAAACAGGATTAACCCTTAATGTTGGCGGGTCAGGCGCTACCTCAGCTGTTCACATATACCGGAGAGATGCAAAATGAGCGAGCAAAAACCATTTACAATAGAGCAATTCTACAAATTCCTAAAACAGCAGAAACTTATGGCTGGACAATGCTTAAAATGCAGAAAAATCCATTTGCCACCAAGACCACTATGCGATAACTGTTTCTCTCAAGAGTTTGAATGGGTGGAGGTTTCTGGAAAAGGAAAACTACTTACATACACAATTATCTTCGTTGCACCACATCAATTTCAAGCCTTAACACCATATGCGGTAGGCATCGTTGAGCTTGAAAACGGCTTAAAAATACCAGGAATGTTACAAGGCTTAACGAAGGAGCAACTGAAAATAGGAATGGAACTAACGCTGGATTTCGGTTCATGCAATACAACACAGCAATGGCCTCAGTGGCAAAGATACTGCTTCAAACCTTGACTCTAAAACAAAATAATTGCTCTTTCATTGTTTTGATTCGTCTTTCACAATTTATCTATTGCAAGAAAAGCTTAATTGACGATTTAACAACTATACTTCCTTTAGAAGCTGAATAGATTGAATGAAAAACAGAAGTTGTGCCTTGTTTCTTGCAGCGTCTTGAGAGAGGAACTTGAGCAATTGGTTAAGCAGGGCAGCCTTGACGCGGAGCTAGTTTTTGTAAGCAAGTTCTTTCACATTGATTACGAAACAGTGGAGAAAAACCTGCGCAAAGTTCTAGAACATACACTCAAATCCGCCAATCGAAAAGTGGTATTGGTTTATGGCGACCTTTGCCTTGGCCAAAATGGGGAAATGAAAAAGCTCGCCCATGAATATGGCATAGTTAAGGTTGATGCAGTGAACTGTATAGATTGCCAACTTGGAGGTAAAGGAAAATTCTTCGACGCCGACCCTCAGCACAACCTCATGTTTATGGGTCCAGGAATGATTGGTTTCTTCAAGCATGCAAAAGAAACCATGCTAAAAGAAGGTGTTGATGAAGCGGCCTTTGCAAATATGTTCAGCGGCATTAAAGGTTTCGTGCTTTTAGACACATGCGGCAACACTGAAAAACTTTTATTAGAGCTGAAAAAAACAGGCATTGGGCTTCCAATTATAGAGATAAGAAAGATCGGGGTTGAAGGCGTCAAGCAAGTGATTTTTGATGCAATTGACCAATGAAGTCGAGCCAATTGACTCTTTTGTGCATTAAAAGTTAAGTAATTGATTTTTTCAAGCTCATTGGCGATACCGCAAATATTAAAGAAGCATTCGTATATAGGGGAACCATCTCTTAGGATGTGCGCTTAGATGACACAAACGGCTACTTCTCAACCTATGAAGCGAGTTGAAGATTGGAAATCCCGATTAATTGATCTATCAAGGAGAAACAATCTTCTTTACTTCAAAAAAAACAGACGAGGAAACCTGCCTATCTCGCAGCCTGATGCACAAACAATCTTCAATGCACTTGTCTTAAAGAAGCGACATCTAGAATTCTGGGCACCGTCTGGAGAACCAAAAACACCTGAGACGCCTGAAAAGACAAAAGGCAAAGGAAAAAGAAAAATTAAAACGGCCAAAGCCACAGCTAATGCAGCTGTTCAAGAAAATGCAACAGAAGAACCAAGACAACGCCCAACAGCAAATCAATTGGTCATTGGAAACCTATCCCGTGAAGACCTTGAAAGAACCCTCAAAGGGTTGCAATGGCGCTCACTTCTTGATTACCGTGAAAGAGGGGTTCGGATTTTACATCTTGCCTTTGGCACCCTAAACTGGATAGATATAGAAACAAAAGAAAACGTCCAGTCACCCCTAATTCTAGTACCTTTAGAGTTAACGAAGGACTCAATTCATCAACCCTACGAAATCGCTGTACCGCCTGTTGAAGAAGAAGCCGTTCTAAACCCTGCATTGCAAGTTAAGCTCAAAAATGATTACAAAATTGATTTGCCTCCTTTACCTGAAGATTGGGAAACCCAAAACTTGGCAGACTATTTCAACTTGATCAACCAAACAGTAGCACAAACGGGTTGGAAAGCCGAGCCATCGATCGATCTGAGTCTTTTTTCATTCGAAAAATT
>Ga0335081_10009271_pt1 | contig 15833 bp, 11 predicted proteins | sample Lox_Sample_35_FD_206713 | JGI IMG/M metagenome (GOLD analysis project Ga0335081, IMG submission 206713) | Soil microbial communities from Loxahatchee National Wildlife Refuge, Florida, United States - Lox_Sample_3.5 | ecosystem: Environmental > Terrestrial > Soil > Wetlands | place: USA... | reverse complement strand
GCGTAATCCAGATAGAAGGAAACGGCGCCATACTTGGGGTCGTTGAAGAAGGTTTGCGTGATACCGAACGTGCCTTCCTGCATCGTACGGTTCTGGCTATTCGGCGAACCGCGATAGCCGTATCCGATCAGCGATGTGTTATTGGCGTCCAGAGCCGTGTCGCGTCCCACGTAAATCCCGCCGTAGTAACCGTAGATTTGGGTCTTGCCCACCCTGGTTTCAAACCCATCCACGGTTGAGCCGGAATGTAAGAGCGAGGGGTTGCCGCTCGCCTGCAGGATGAAGTTCGGTGCTTCGCCGAAGAGGTACCGGCCGGCGCCGTCGCTCCAGAAGTTGTTGGTGATCAGCCGGAAATTCTTGAAGATTTCGAAATTGCCATTGACGGAGCCGCCGCCGCCGGTCTTCGTGAAATACTGTTGCGCTCCCGGCCCCGTAGTGCTCGGATTGAAGATCTTCGCCGTATCCAGGACGCCCGCGATTTCGAAATGGATGTGCGCGCTGGGATCGAAGGCCAGCTTGCTGATGATGTCGGGGTGCACGTTCGAAATGTTGAGGCCAACGGCTACGTTAGCATCGAGCTCGGTCGAGGTCAGCCCGCCCAGCGCAGCAGGTAATGTAGGGTTGGCCGAGCCGCCAGAGCCGCCAAAGTACTGCGAGGCGTTCTCCAGCGAAAGCCCCCAGGTCACTTTGTTGCTCGGATGATAGACGAAGCGATAGCCGGGGATGCGGCCCCAGGTCAAGCCGTTTAGGTAGTTGACGTCGAACTCCTGCCCGTAGAAAAGATCGCCAGGCAGCGGCGAGATCTGACGCCGGTTAGGAGTCATCATGCTCCACGATTGGCCCGCCAGGAACTCAAACTTGTCCTTACGAACTTGCACCCAATAGAGCCGCACGCGAAAGAGCTGGCTGTTGCTGGTCACCAGAAGGTTGTTGGCGGCGTTCTGGCCCACAAAGTCCGACTCCCAGTAGCCCAGAACGTGATAGCCCTTGTAGGTGGAGTCGAACCGCACGCCGATACGCGAGTTCTGCACGCTGATATTGTTGCTGGTCAGCCGGCCGTTGGGCAGGTTGTTGTTGTACGGATAGTTGCCGAAGTTAGTCGCCAGTCCCGCGCCGGAGTTGGTGCTGCGGAACGTGTCCGTTGCGTCCATGAAGCCCACCGGCGTGATCGTCGAAGCGCCGATGCGAAGCTGCAACGGCGAATCCGGGATTTGGTTGGCCGCCGGTTGTTGCGGATCGGGGAGAGGCAGCGGCTTCGCGACTCCTGGCGCCGGGGCCACGCCGCGCGGAATAATCGGCACCGTTGAGGCTACGTCACCCAGGTTGGGAGCTTTATGCTCGGGCTCCGTTGGTGGCGCTGCCTGGGCTTCCGCGGCAGGCGTAGCGTTCTGTCCGTTCTGCGCCTTCTCCAGCAATTTCTGCTGGGCTTCCAATGTGGCGCGCAGTTGTTCGATCTGCTTCTGCTGCTGTTCCAGTTGCGCTTTTAGCTGCTGAAGCTCCGCCGACTGGCCATCTGACGCCGTTCCCAGCGGCTGCGAATTATCCGCAGCCCATCCGGCCGAAACCAGAGCCGCGCAAACAAATGCAAGACTAAAGCGTCGTAGCTTGTTCATAGATCCTTTTCTCGGTAGAGAGTCAACCGCTGTACGTTCCCCAGCGCTTCAACTCCCGCATGGACAAGCTTCGACGGCGCAACACTACCCTGCCGCCACAATCTTTTCTGTCCCGAGAGTTGAAGGACTCAGCCTACTTAAGGAATGTTATTTTACGATGACGATCCGGTTAAGAACTCGGCGCTTCCGCCCTCGCGGAGTCAGGCCGTCAACAGCGGGTACGGGCAGTACTTTCGGCATTTTCGGAGCGACACTGCAGCCTACGCGCTCCCCGCCTTCACGCCCCAATCCTTCTCGGCGGCCTCGACGCTTTCGTACCGCGGCACCAGCGAGTCGACCTTCGAAACGTGTAGCAGGGACATCACACGCTGCGACACGTTCGCCAAGGCAAATCGCTTTCCATGCCGCTGGCAGGATGCATACGCGCTGAGGATCGCTCCCAGGCCCGCCGAGTCCATATACGGGACGTCCGACAGCACGATGATCAACGCGTTGCCTTGCTCCTTGCGCAGTTGGTCCTGGAATTCAAACAACGTGTTGAGAGTGAGCGGACCGCTCAAATTCAGAATACTCGCGCCGCTCGCACCCTGGCTGCACCGAACCTCGAATTTGTCCATGGATTCAACCTTACTAAATCCAGATGACAGTTTTGTTACAACAGTGCCGCTCCTCGATCAATCGCGCGGCCCCGTCCCGTTTCCAACTTGGCTCGTATAAACTGATGGGAATCCATGCCGCTCAAAACCATCGCAATTCCAGCCGCGAGCGGGCTCATTTGCCTGAGCCTCGCACTGGCTGCCACGGCTCCCGGCCTACCGAAGTATGAGCCCGATCCTTATTGGCCCAAGCATCTGCCCAACAACTGGATCCTCGGGCAGGTTTCCGGCGTGGCTGTGGATTCGCATGACCACATCTGGGTGATTCACCGGCCGCGCACCACCGACGAGCACGATAATTACCTCCGCGACAAAACTGCTGATTGCTGTACGCCGGCGCCGCCCGTTCTGGAATTCGACCAAGCCGGTACTCTCGTCCAATCCTGGGGCGGACCGGGACCGGGGTATGACTGGCCCGATACCGAACACGGCATTTTCGTCGACCAGAAGGATAACGTCTGGATCTCTGGCAACGGGGACAAAGATACCAACCTGCTGAAATTCACGAAGACCGGCAAGTTTCTGCTCCAGATCGGGCATCACGGCACGACCGGCGGCAGCAACGATACCGCAAACGTCAACAAGGCCGCGGGCATAGCCGTGTATGCGCCATCAAACGAGGTCTTCGTCGCGGATGGATACGGGAATCGGCGGGTGATCGTGTTCGATGCCGATACCGGCGCCTACAAGCGGCATTGGGGAGCGTACGGGAACAAGCCCGACGATAAGGCGCCATTCACGCGTATCTACGAAGGTCCCGGACCGCCGCAGTTCAGCACCGTGCACGGCATCGCCATCTCTAACGACGCGTTGGTTTATGTCGGCGATCGCGTGAATAACCGCATTCAGTCGTTTCGCCTGGATGGAACTTTCGTCAAAGAGGTCTTCATCGAACGCAAAACCTCAGCGCGTTTTGGCACCGGCTTTGGTCTCGCATTTTCACAGGACAAAGCGCAGCGCTTCTTCTTTGTCCCGGACGGAACGAATAAGAAGGTGCAAATCGTCGACCGCGAGGCGATGGAGGTGGTAGGCTTCTTCGGCGGCTACGGCGGGCATGGCCTGGGCGAGTTCTCCCACATTCACAGCATCGCCACCGATTCCAAGGGAAACATCTACCTCGGTGAGGTAGATACGGGCAGGCGTGTCTATCGCTGGAACTACAAGGGCATGAGCCCGCGCTAGAACTGGACCAACCCTGTGGGGCCAGCCCTTCCGGGCTGCCGCCGCGCTTCCGGCGGCGCGCCGGGCAGAAGCCCGGCGGCGGGCCGAAAGGCCCGCCCCCACTAATCGCCGAAGCTGCCCACTTCCTCGCGGTCTTCGCTGGTCTTCGGCGCCGGCGCGATCCCGCCGATTTGCACCAGGTCCGGACCAGCCTGCTCTTTGAGCACGTGCTCACGATACAACTTTGCCATGCGCGCGTCATCGGCAGAAAGCTGCAGCTTGGCATCGCGCGCGCGCCGCTTCTCTTCACGGGCAGTTTTCGCGATGCCCAAGCGATCCAGATCGTGCTGCACTTCCTTAGTCACGATCTCGTCGCGCAGCACCAGCGAGTGTTCCTTAGCCTTGAGCGGTACCTGCTTGTTGCCGGCGAAGATTTCGTGCCGGCCCTTTTCCTCGTACCACTTCGTCAGCGTGGCCGTCATGTGCATCTTCTCGATGATGTTGCGCCAACCCACACCGGTGTTATACGCGCAGAAGGAAATCTCACCCTCCTGCGTGGCGTAGGGGATGATGCACTGCTCAGTGCGCCGGAAATCGTAATTGAACAGATCCTGGAACCACATGCCGGCGATGAACAGGAAATTCCACCGGTCGCGGCGGCGAACTTCGATGTCTTCGCGCGTGCGCGTCTTGCCCACGTTGCCGTAGCTCTTGCCGGTGGCGCCGAAGGTCTTGTCTAATTTCTTGTACCAGTCCGCCAGCCGGAAATGCGTGGGCGCCTGGAAGGGATCGTAGTTGCGCGCGGCAGCCAGGGCCATGCCTACAATCGATAGCCACTTCCCACGGGCCGCGTCGTTGATGCGGGCCACATCTCGCGCCAATTGGTCGGCGTTGATGAACGCCGTCACCGGCGCGCGTTCGCCGGTTTCCTTGTCCACCATCACGGCCATACCCACGCCGCAATTGGGATGGCAACCGCAGCTCAACTGACCCCATCCATACGAAGGCCCGTGTACCAGGTCGCTCCAATCGGAGAAGGTCGAAATGAAGGAGATCGGGAACCAGTCGCGCGCCGGCACTCCCAACCCCATCTGGTTCTTCACGTCGTGCGCCAGGTGCGATAGTGTGTAGCGCTGCGCCATGCGGCGTTCGTCGGTAACCGCTTCGTCGCGGCCAGTGAAGGAGACCGGCTGGAATGAAAGGAACGGAATCTTCTTGGGGTTGTCGAGGGCAAACTGGATGATGCGGCCCACCTGCTCGTTATTGATGCCGTTCACCAGCGTGATCACCGGGATGATATCCACGCCGTTGGAATATAGATTTTCGATGGCCCGCAATTTCACATCGAACAGGTTGCCGACCGCGCGGTGCGAGTTTGCGGCATTGCCGATGCCGTCGAACTGCAGGTACGCGTAGCGCAGCCCGGCGTCGGCGGCCTTTTTGCAGAATTCTGCGCTCTTGGCGAACTCGATCCCGTTGGTCGCGGCCTGCACGGAGGTGTAGCCCACCTCGCGGGCATAGCTCACTGCTTCCAGGAAGAACGGCGAAAGCGTCGGCTCGCCGCCCGAAAATTGCACCGACATCTGCCGCTTCGGCTTGATCGTGATGGCGTTGTCGAGCAGGGTCTTGATGTCTTCCCAGGCGAGCTCATGCACGAAGCCGACCTGGTTCGCATCCATGAAGCACGGGTCGCACATCATGTTGCAGCGGTTGGTCAGGTCGATGGTGAGAACGGAACCCCGGCCATGGGTAATGGTGCTCGATCCGTGCTTGTGCAGTGTGGAGTCATTGTGCGCGCGAATATCACGGCCGGGGAAAACTTCCTCCAGGTGTTTGAAGAACGCCGTGTCGATGGCCATCACATCTTCGAAGTGGCCGTGGATCGGGCAGTCCTTCACCATCAGGATCTTGCCGTCGCGCTCGATCACCTGAGCCTTGATCTCGCCGGGCTTCTGGGTGTAGAGCACGTCGAGAGGCGTCTTGCCGTCGAGAATGTCTTTGCGGATTTCGGGGACGCAGCGCGGGCAGAGTGAATCGGTCTGGCGGGGCCAGCCCAGCGGCGGCTTGGTCTTCTCCCATGATTTGAGTAGCGGTTTGTCCGACCAGGCCGGTGTGAAACTGGGGTTCTGCTTGATCTGGTTCAACTTATCGAATACGTGCCAGGCTGCATTGGCGGCATAGGCCAACGTTTTTTCCGCGTATTTAATAGGCTTGTGCATTCCGACTCCTCGTGGCGAAGATTTACCTAGCCGAGTTCGCTCAGCTTCCTGGCGCAGAGATACCCCCAAAAGGGCCTCACGCTCTTCAGGCCAGTATAGGAAAGGCCCCCGAAGGGGGGTATCAATTGGCATTAAACTGTTGAATTTATTGGTTGTATGGGCAGGTGGAGCGGTTGAACGGAGCAACCGAACGGTCGAATGGCAACCGCTCCTAGCCGTATGAAAGTGAACGGCTTACGGCCTAATTCGGGCTACCGGCCAGCCTGGAGCCCCGCGTAACAGCCTAGCGCCGACCAGGCAGCGTAAATACCGATGTGCCGCCGTCGCGGCTGTGGTCCACGGCAGCAGGGGCATTCGTCCGGACCTTGCGCTCTGCCGTTTCCTTGTGTACTGGCTCGGCGGCCGCAGTCACGGCAACTTCCGCCGGTTTCTGATTTTGGATCGCTCGCACCAGTTGTTCTTCGGTAATCTCCAGCCTGAGCCGCATCGTGCCGTCTTCCTTGGTGTCGATACCGAACTTGGTGCCATCATCGAGCGACGGGCGCGCTGCCTTGGCCATGCTTTCGAGCAGTTTCAGGGAATTGGTGAGTTGCGCAAGGTCGTCGCTGGAGCGCGTGTGCAGTTCCGCTTCGAACTCGATACCCTTTGCCAAACCTACACCGAACTGGATGTGGTCGATGGCGTCGAGCGCGGGTGCGGCGGTGTAGTTCTGCAGCTTCTTCACCAGGTTCGATGGCCGCTCCGCTACTCCCCACAGGGTGTACTTATCACGATAGTCGGCCAGTTGCGCCCAGCGGACCTGGTCGTACACATGCGACTTTATGCGGCGATCGATGGACGCCTTGATTTCGGAAACATCGCCCATCATCACGGTGGCAGGGTCGATCACGGCGAAGCCGCTTTCCTCGTTTTCCGATTCCGTCACGATCAGGCGCACGCCGTGGTAGAGCTTACCCTTTGAGGTCATCCGCGTCAGGTCGAATTTTCCGCGAGCAACGACCAGCATCGGAGGGTTGTCCCCTTCTCCGGTGGAGGCGAAGACCACCTCGTCCAGGTCGGAAAGCGGGTCGAAGCCATCGATCGGAATGATCTTGGGCAATTCGGTGCTGTTGACGTGCATCTGCGAGAGGATGCCGCGCGCCAGCGTCGAATCGATAGTGGCGTGGACATGGATCCCGAACACGATGTCCGCGCTTGGCGGCAGCAGGGACAGCAGATCGGTCGAATCAGCGCAAAACGCCGGTACGGCGCAAGCGAAAAGCAGCAGAGAAGTAGACCATTTCATGGCTGTACAAGAGGTTACTGCCGCGCCGGGCGGCGGGAATAGTCCACGGAGGATAGCATCGACCTTGAAGAGGGCCCGTCCCGCTGATGTCCGAAGTTAACGTGGTTGGATATGTCGGAGGAGCCACGGCGTCGCCTCGCTTGGCTACCGGCGCGGGGGCGGCGTTTTGACTTAGTCCACTGATTGGACGAACCTACGAACGTGGCGGATAAGATCGTCATTACCAAGGCGGGAAAATCGGTGGCGCGGCTGATACCCGAACGTGTTCATTCTGCGGCGAAGCGGGTTCCCGGAATCGACAAGGGGAAATTGCGGATTGCCGATGACTTCGACTCGCTGAGCCTGCAAGACCTGTACGGCCCCGCCCCTTGGCCACTGTAAAACTACTGCTCTTCCGGACCACCACCGAGACCCATTCGAATTTCACTGCTATGGGGATCGCCAAGTGGCGCAGACCGTCGCTTCTTAGCGGTCTGTGAGCCCGACAGACGACAAAAGCCGATCGTCTGTCCTACACCACCAGATCGGATGTTGGTGGCTCAAGCGTAGCTACGACGACAAAGCTGTGGGGTACAGGCTTCGGTGACCGCGGTACAATCAGAGGCTCCTTTTTATGCTGCCGAAACTATTCCTCCTGATCCCGCTGGTGGGCTCTCTGTGGGCCCAGTCCAACGCATGCCCCGCCGGTTCGCGGCTTGGCGATCCGTCGGCGAGCCCTGCGTGGAACGGCTGGGGCGTCGATTCCTCGAACGCGCGCTTCCAGCCGGCTCGGGCCGCACAATTGCCGGCCGATCAGATCGGCCGCCTGAAGCTGAAATGGGCGTTCGGTTTTCCTGGAGTGAAATCGGTCATGGGGCAGCCCTCGGTGGTGGGCAGGCGTGTGTTCATCGGGGTCGATACGGGCGCGGTCTACTCGATCGATGCCGCCACCGGCTGCCTCTACTGGACGTATCAGGCGGAAGCTGGGGTGCGCACGGCCATCACCGTCGAACGCGATGGACAGACGCGCTACGTGGCCTATTTCGGCGATCTGAAGGCGAATGCCTATGCCGTGGATGCCACCACGGGCGAATTGATCTGGAAGGCCCACGCCGATCCTCACCCACTGGCGCGCATCACGGGTGCGCCCAAGGTAGCCGAAGGCCGCGTGTATGTTCCGATCGCGTCGGGTGAAGAGGGTGCAGCGCTTCGCAAGTACGAATGCTGCAGCTTTCGCGGCAGCGTAGTGGCGCTCGATCGGGCATCCGGCAAGCAAATCTGGAAGACGTACACCATCGCGGAGGAGCCCAAACTGGTTGGGAAGAATTCCGACGGCACGCAACGGTGGTGGCCGGCGGGCGCGGGGATTTGGAATTCACCCACCATCGACCTCAAGCGGCGGGCACTCTACGTTGGGACGGGCGATGCCTTCACGGAGCCTGCGGCCAAGACCTCCGACGCCATCATGGCGCTCGATCTCGATACCGGCAAGATTCTATGGGTCAAGCAGGACACCGAGAACGACGCCTGGCTGCTGGGCTGTACCGGCCCGACTCCGCCCGAAAACTGCCCCAAGAACCTGGGCCCCGATCAGGATTTTGGCGCGTCGCCCATTCTCAAAACGCTGGCGGACGGGCGGACCGTCCTGGTTGCCGGGCAGAAAAGCGGCAACATCTGGGCGCACGATGTCGATCGCGAGGGCACCGTGGTGTGGCGGACCGCGCTTGTCAACAACACCACCGAGTTCGGCGGAAAGGTCGTGTGGGGCGGAGCGGCCGACGAGCAGAATGCGTATTTCGGCCTGGGCACCGGCGGTATCGCGGCGGTGCAAATTCGAGATGGCGAGCGAAAATGGTTCACTGCCCTGGAGCCTGCGCCCGCGATGGCAAAGCATCCCGGCCAGGATGGCCCATTGACCGCAATTCCGGGCGTGGTTTTCTCCGGCGGATGGGATGGTGTGCTGCGCGCCCTGTCGGCCGCCAATGGGAAAGTGATTTGGGAATACGACACGGCGCATGATTTCCCGACGGTAAACGGCGTAGCAGCGAAGGGCGGGTCTATGGGCGCGGCGGGGCCGACGGTCGCGGGAGGGACGCTGTTCGTTCCGTCGGGTTATATCGGCGTGAAGAATGGCATCCCGGGCAATGTGCTGCTGGCGTTTGCGGTCGCGCCGTAGAAGATTGGCTGCTAGTGGGGCCAGCCCTTCCGGGCTGCCGCGCGCTTCCGCGCGGCGCGCCGGGCGAAGCCCGGCGGCGGGCCGGAAGGCCCGGCCCCACGCTGGCGATCACCACGACGCGCGTGGCGTACGAATTGCGAGTGCTATCGGTACGTCTTCTCGTACTTGTTGCGGCTGTTGAGCACGGTGAATGATCCGTCTTTCTCGGCCGTGAGCCGCAGCCACTTGCCTTGGCAGATCTCATCCACGTTGGCCAGAAAGGTGTCGGCCGAATTGTGGTCCTTCCCCGCCCCGATCGCGTAATGGAGCTGCCAGATGTCCAGCAGCCCGGGCGTGTCGTGGAGGGTTTGCCAGACCTCGGGCTGTCCGCCCTTGCGGGGGCCGTTATCGCTGATGGCCACTTTGGGATGGATGATGTGGACGAGCTGCGGGGTATTGGCCGCGGCGCCCATGTGGTGCGAGGAGACGAACACGTCCACGGTTCCGATCTTGTTCGCGGGACATACCAACTCGTGCTCGCGGCTGCTGGTCAGGTCGCCCAGGTCGAGAATGCGAAAACTGCCAAACGTGATGAGGAGGCCTAATGAGCGCTGGTTCTCGCTGGCCTTCTCATCGGGATCGGGCCGGTAACTGGCGCATTCCGGGTTCGGCTGGCCGGCGCCAGGGAGCGGAGAGCCCACGGTATCGCCCGCGCTCGCGAGCACGGTTACCTCCAGCCCCTTGACCGGAATCGTATCGCCGGGTTTGACGGATACGCGCATCCCCTTGGCGCTATATGCGCTGTACATGTTGTAGCGGACCTTGGAATCCTTGTCGTCCTCGGTGTTGGGCCCGTGATCCACGAAGGTGCGAATAGGAAGCTTGTCGGCCACGTACGGGAGGCCGCCGACGTGGTCCTCGTGGTAGTGGCTGGTTACCAGGTAGTCGATTTTCTTGACGCCCGCGGCCTTTGCGGCTGCGAAGATGCGGCCCGGATCACGCCCGTTGAACCCTCCGTACCCGGTGTCCATCAGGATGGCTTCCCCGGAGGGAGAGACGAACAACGTGGATTGGCCGCCTTCTACGTCGATGAAATACACCTCAAGGTTCTTGGCTGCCGGAAGCGTGGTCGCAACGGCCAGAAACGCCAGGCAGCAGGAATACACGCGCATGGCGACGATAGTAACACGCCCGTTTTTAGTTGCGTGAACGGTTGGGCACGGAATACCGTATGTATGAATAGATGCCCTTTTGCAGCCAGTGCGGAAACCAGGTTGGCGAGCGGGACGCTTTTTGCGCACGCTGCGGCAGCCGCCAGCCGCTGGACTTTTTGCATCCGCCAGTGGACCCGTTTGCGCATATCACCCCGCGCACCGCGTCCATCTGCTGCTATATTCCGGGCCTGGGCTGGATCGCGTCGATCGTCGTGCTGGCATCGCAACGCTACCGCCAGGATCGGACGGTCCGCTTCCATGCGTTTCAGGGCCTGTATCTGTTCGTCGCGTGGTTACTGAATAGTTGGGTCATCCGGCCGATGACTCTGATGATTCCCCACTCGCCCGTCCACGGCTTAATCGAGCTGGCACTGCTCTTCATGTCAATCTTCATGATCGTGAAGACGGCGCAGGACCAAGCCTACGCCCTGCCATTGTTCGGAGAGTTGGCGAAGCGCTCGGTGGCGGAGGATTAGCGCGTTTTGGCTATGGTTCTTCGGACGAACCCGGCGGCTTGCGATCCAGAATTAAGTCGTTGAATTTCTGCAGAGCTTCCCGATAGCGTTCCGCGGCGGCTTCTTTTTGCTCGGGAGGCGCGTTTTGAAACTCCGCTTCTGCCTGCTTCAATTCCGCGAGCATCTGCTCTTCGAGCCGTTCGCGCGTTTGGCGATGGTACGGGCCCTGCGGATTTGGCGCCGGCATACCTCTCTACTGATGCTCCTTAGTCTGGAATTGTACTATCGGTACGGTACTTTCGCATCAGGAGTTTTTGTTTATTTTGCATGAGCAGTACTGCCCTTTATCTTCGGTATACTTTGCGTAACAAGGGTGGGGTGATTACAGTGGAGGCGTGCAGTTCGATGCAGTGTGGGAGGCGGGCGTGGGAAGTGCTGTCCTGTCACTCGGGCTTGTCATGGTAGTGAGTCCACTGGCATACGCTCGAAGTACGGCTGCGCGGTGTTTTCCGCCGATTGCCAGCCTACCCGCAGTTCCGCCCGACGCTCTTGACTACGCAAAGCAATGGCGGAGATGGGAGTTGCTGACCCGATTTCAAGGCGTACTCACAATTCTGTTGGGAGCGGGCTTCCTATTGGCGGCAACCCACGGGGTGACGACACCAGATGGGCCCTTGCCCTTTTACTAACAGAGCTGTCCGCACATGTATCATTCGAATACCTGATCCACCGGCTCGACCCGCACCTCACCGGCCGCCAGATGCAGCGGGAACTTTTCGACGACCTTATCCTCTTCCGTAATTTCCGCCGGTTTGGGCGAGTTGTACGTCATGGGGGAAACGGCGTCGCTGGCCAACTGCTTCTTCAAATCCTCGCCGTTTTTCGAGACGGCTACAATCACCAGACGGTCAGGGCGCAGGTAACGCTTGATGGCGCGGTTCACGTCGTCGCGCGTCAGTTTCTCCAAATGCATCTTCAGGTATTGGTTGTAGTTGGGAATCCCGTAATACAGGCTGTCGATGGCGTAACCCAATTCCGCGGTTTTGGTGCTGGTCAGGATGTTGACGTACTTGCTCAAGAAATCGCGCGTGTGCTCGAAACCCTCCTCGGGGATTCCTTCGCGGCACAGCTTGTCGAGCTCATAGAGCGCCAGGCGCAACGCGAATTTGGCCGTCGGCGGCTCCACGGGCCGGATCCAGATCTGAAAAGTCTGGAAGTGCCGCGCCAGGTTCGGGGAGGGCTCGAACTGGAACATGCCGCGCGGGAAGTACTCGATGTACGAGTAGTCGCCGTAGTTGAGGCCGCGCTTCTCGCGCATGCGATCAAAAAGCCGGCCGTTGCTCGAGCGATGCTGGCCGAGGTAGGAGTTCGCCACCAGCAGCGCCGCGTAGTCGGGACTGGAGCGCATCCCTAGCGTCGGAAAACCCAATGAGAAGGCCACCGAACGCGTATCTTTATCCACGATTACGGCGCGGTTCTGACGGATCAAGGCCAGCGGATTCTCGCGCGGCCGAAACCCGCCACCTTCGGGCAAGCTGCGAAAATCCTTTTTCACGCGCTCGAGAAACGGCTGCGGATAGCCGCCGGCGATGCCGAGGTACAGGTTGGCTTGGCTGTAGTGCATGCGGTAAAACTGCTGCACGTCGTCGAGCGTGATTTTCTGGAGCGAGGAAGCGGTTCCCGCGGAATAGTGCTGGTAGGGAGTGCCCTGGAAGGTTTCCTGTTCCAAGACTTCCTTACCGAGTTCCTCGTCGTTGTTGGCGCGCAGATTCACGCGCAGGAAGTTGATGGCATCGTCTTTGACGCGCTGAAAATCGTCGGCGCGCCAGCCCGGATCGAGCAGCATGGCGCGCAGCAGCTTGTAGTAAGCCTCCAGGTTGTCGGTGTGAGTGGCCCCCGAGAAGGTCACCATTTCTTTGTCGACCTGGACGTTGACGGATGAGGCCATCGGAAACATGGCATCGACCACCTGCCGGTACGTCAGGTCTTTGGTGCCGGCGCGGCCTAACATCATGGCGGTCAGGTAGGCGGTGCCCGGTTTATCCTGCGGGTCGGACGCCGAACCGGCGATGAATACGATGCGCAAGGTGACGAGGGGGGATCTACTGGGCAATGAAATGACGCGCATCTGGGCTAGCGCGGGGAGTGCAGTGAGGAGGAAGAGGAGAGCGCCCAAAGCACCGCTCCTTTTAGTCGCGGCTCGGTTACCGAGCCGTGACCGTAGGAAGCGTTGAACGAATCGGCGGGTCATTTGGCGCTCCCTGGACCGGTGAGCGTTACGATGGTCCTGCCGTTTTCGATCAGGTACTTCGTGGCAGCGGCCTGAATATCGGCCGGGGTCAATTGCGCGAGCTGCGCGTACAGCTTGTCGATGGTGTCCGGTGAGCGCCGCAGGGCGACATAGCGGGACAGGATATTGGCAATGGTGTCGCTGTTATCCATGGTGAGCGCTAACTGGTAGCGCAGGTGTTTGCGCACTGCGTCGAGCCGCGCGGCATCCACGGGAGTGTCGCGGAGAGTTTTGACCGTGCTGAGGATCTGTTCGCGGACATAATCCATATCCCCGGGCTTCTTCACACGGGCCAGGATGCCGAACAAATTCGGATCGACGTTGAACGGATTGTTGGCCGATAGCTGGTCGACTTTCTGTTCCTGAATCACCAGCTTCTGATACAGCTCAGAGGTCGGCGAGAAGGCGAGAAACGAGAGCGCTTCGAGGGCAGCTGTGTCTTTGGCGGTATCGGTGTAGGCCGGAACTTTGTAGGAGATCGTCAGGATCGGCAAGGTGGGGGTTGGCCAATCCACATGACTGGTCCGCGGAGCGTCCTGCACCGGCTCGCGCGGAATCTCCGGCTGGTAGGTTCCGTGCTTCCATGCGCCCCAATACTTATCCACCAATTCGCGCACGGCCTTCGGCTTTACGTCGCCGACCACGATGATGGTGGTGTACTCCGGACGGTAGTAGCGGTCGAAGAAGCGTAGGCTGTACTCATATTGATTGGGCATATCCTGAATGTCTTTCAGGAAACCCATGGTGGTGTGCTTGTAGGTGTGCCGTTCGAAGGCCGTGTCCGCGATCTGCTCGTTGAGCTTCAGAAACGGGCTCGCGCTGTTCTTGTTGTATTCTCCCAGCACGGCGAGAGTCTCGGTCTTGAATTCGGGCTCGGCGTACTTTAAAGTTTGAAAACGGTCGGCCTCCATAGCCAGCACGGTTTCGAGGTCTTCCTTGGAGAACGTGGTGTGGTAGCAGGTGAAATCGTCGGTGGTGAAGGCGTTCGACGAAGCGCCGATCTGCTTCAGAATGGCGTCATAGTGCTCCGGCGGATACTTTTCGGTGCCGCGAGACATCAAGTGCTCGAACAGGTGGGCGAAGCCGGTGTGCCCGGACTCCACTTCGTTGCGCGACCCGGTCTGGACCACGATATAGGTGGCGACGATATTGGGAAAATCGGTAGGCACCGTCACCACGCGCAAGCCGTTGGGTAGATCCTCCTGGGTATAGGCGTACGGAAAAACCTTACGAGGAGCATCCGCGCCAAAGAGCAATGCGGCAAACGAGACCGCCACGAATAGCTTGAAAAGCATTTCTTTCATTGTAGAGGCTGCGGGGCTGAGCACGATTGGAGAGGTGGGGCAGACGATCGCCTTTTGTCGTCTGCCTGGGCTTGCGAAGACGACAGGCGACAAACGACGATCGCCTGTCCCACAAACAAAGAAAGATGCCGTTGAAGTTGCTGCCCTGGAACTCGAGCTTGCGGGCGGTAGAATAGCGGTGTGCCAACGCTCACGTTCTGCGAAGCGCGCGAAACCGTGGTTTCCCAAGTGCGCGGCGCGCGCCGGCTGCCGGTGATCGAAAGCGCGCCGCTCGCGCAAGCAGGCGGGCGTGTGCTGGCCGAAGACGTGGCGGCCGATCGCGATACCCCGGCCGTTTCCCGCTCGGTGCGCGATGGATATGCGGTGCGCGCCGCCGACCTTCCCGGAGAACTGGATGTGGTGGGCGAGGTGCGCGCGGGCGAGCGCTATTCCGGCGCGGTCGGACCGGGCCAAGCCGTGGAAATCATGACCGGCGCCCCGTTACCGGCGGGCGCGGATGCGGTGGTGATGGTGGAGCACACGCACCACAACAACGGGCGCGTCCAGATCGGCCGCGCCGCGGAGCCTCACCAGAACATCAATCCACAAGGCTGCGAAGCGGCCGCGCATCAAGTTGTGCTGCACAAAGGCAAGCGCCTCGATTACACCGACGTTGCGATGCTGGCCACATTCGGCCGGGAACGCGTCGCGGTGTACGAGCGGCCGCGTGTCGCGCTGATCGCCACGGGCGATGAGATCGTGGAGGTGAACGAACGGCCCGAAGAATTCCAAATCCGCAATTCGAATATCTACTCCCTGGCCGTCCAGGTGGAACGGGCCGGCGGGATCGCGGTGATGCTGCCGGTGGCGCGCGATAACCGGGACCATACGCGCGAGTTGGTGCTGGAAGGCCTGCGCGCGGATCTTCTATTGCTATCCGGCGGCGTGTCGGCGGGTAAGTACGACCTGGTGGAGCAGGTCCTCGCGGAGGTGGGCGCCGAATTTTATTTCGACCGCGTGCTGATTCAACCCGGCCAGCCGCTGGTGTTCGGCCGCGCGCGAGAGAAGTTTTTCTTCGGCCTGCCGGGAAACCCCGCCTCTACCATGGTGACGTTTGAGATCTTCGCGCGGACCGCGGTGGAGTTGCTGGGAGGGCAAGCGGAGGTTTCGCTGCCGATGCCATTTGCAAAGCTCACCAGCGACTTTCGCCACAAGCCCGGCCTGACGCGCTTTCTACCGGCACACTTGAGCAGCGACGGAACGGAAGTCACGCCGGTGGCCTGGCACGGCTCGGGCGATGTGCCCGCAATGACCCGCGCCAACGCCTACCTGGTGGCCGAGGCGGACTGCGCCGAATACCTGAGCGGGGAACTCATCCGCGTGTTGCTCAAATGAAAAAGAAACTTTCGCACTACGATGGGGCCGGAAGCCCGCGCATGGTGGACGTGAGCGCCAAGCAGGATACGCTCCGCACAGCGCGCGCCCACGCCTTCGTTCAGATTGCGCCAGCGGTGCTCAAGAAA
>Ga0335081_10009270_pt1 | contig 15833 bp, 12 predicted proteins | sample Lox_Sample_35_FD_206713 | JGI IMG/M metagenome (GOLD analysis project Ga0335081, IMG submission 206713) | Soil microbial communities from Loxahatchee National Wildlife Refuge, Florida, United States - Lox_Sample_3.5 | ecosystem: Environmental > Terrestrial > Soil > Wetlands | place: USA... | reverse complement strand
CGGAGCGCTGAATCGCCCTCAGGAGGTTACCCGCGGATGCGATTCCTGACACCATTAAAACAATAATAACTCTGTTTGGCCTTGCAGGTGCCAGATGTTTTTGCGGTCGCAGAAGTGTGACTGATCCGGAGTGGACAGCTCCCTTCCCGATTTCGGAAGGAGAGAAACACAAATGGACCAAACGCCCCAGCCGCCAAAGCCGACACAGGCGGCGCCAGCAGCCCCAGCGGCACCGGCCGAACCAGTGTCGACGCCCGCGATTATCGCGTCGATGTTGCGCGCTCATCCGAAAACGAGCGATTTGATTTTTTCGCCCGGGCGCGCTCCTCAGGTAGAGACAGGCGGGCAGCTGATCCAACTGAAAATCGCCGGCGTGGGGGTACTGGGATCGGAAGACACGGCCCGGATCGCGGCGGATCTCATCGGGCGAAACACGCACGCACTCGAAAAGTTAAAGCTCGAGGGGTCGTGCGACATCTCCTACAGCCTGCCGAAACTATCGCGGTTTCGCGTCAATATTTTCACGCAGCGAGGAAGTTGCGCGATCGTGATGCGCGTGATCGCGAGCAACGTGCCGGACTTCGGAAGCCTACACCTGCCGTCGCAGCTCGCCGAGGCGGCCGAACTGCGCCCCGGAATCGTTCTGGTCACCGGACCGACCGGCAGCGGCAAGTCGTCAACGCTCGCGGCGCTCGTTAACAAGATCAACGAAGAGCGCGCGTGCCACATCATCACGATCGAGGACCCGATTGAATTTCTTCATTCGCACAAGCGAGCCACGATCCACCAGAGAGAGCTGCACACAGACGCGCCGAGCTTCGCGCTCGCGCTGCGCGCGGCGTTGCGCCAGGCGCCGAAGCTGATTTTGGTCGGCGAAATGCGGGACCGGGAGACGATCGAAGTCGCGCTCGAGGCGGCGGAAACCGGGCACTTGGTCTATTCGACGCTGCATACGATCGACGCGTCGAAAACGGTGGAGCGAATCATTGGAGCGTTTCCGCTGGGCGATCAGAACGCCGTGCGCACCCGCTTGTCGAAGACATTCCGGTTCATCATTTCGCAACGCCTGATTCCCAGGCAGGATAACGCGGGGCGTGTGGCGGCGTTTGAGATTTTGAAATCGACGCTGCGCACGCGAGAGTACGTGCAAAAGGGCGAAGGCGAGGGCAAGACGCTGCTCGACGCCATGCGCGACGGCTCAACCGAAGGAATGCAGTGCTTCGACGACGAGATCGAGAAAATGATTCGCGCGGGCGTCATCGACATTCAGACAGGCCTTTCCTATTCCACCAACGCAGGCAATCTGCGCTTGCATTTGGCTGATTTGCTCGAACCCCAAGGCGAGGGGCCTGCGATTGAACGCGCTCCATCGCCGCAGCCAACTGCCGCGCCCGTGTCCACCCACGCGATGGATCCGGAATTCGAACACACCTGATTCTGCGCTGAGCGCGGAATTGAGCGGATTGACGGAGACGCGCGCGAATGTCGAACTCGCTTGCGTGGGCCCGCAGTACCCTTTCTGCCTATCACACCGATTCCGGCTAGTTCGTGATTTTCGATTTTCGCCAATCGAAATTGACGAGTGCATCTTTGCTCAGCCCTTGACGCAGATCAAGGGGACTAGGCGCGCCACTCGCCGGGCAAGGTTCGCGTGCTCGGCAGCTTCGGCGACATCGTTCACGTCTTTGTATGCGCCAGGGGCCTCTTCGGCGACGCCTCGAAAAGACCGGCTTCGTATCAGGATTCCCTGCCGGCCCAATTCCTGAATGACGTTCCGCCCGTGCCAGCGTTTCATTGCTTGCGTGCGACTCATGGCCCTGCCAGCTCCGTGGCAGGCCGATGAGAACGCAAGCCGCTCGCTTTCGGCGGTGCCGACCAAGATGTACGACTCAGTTCCCATGGTTCCACCGATCAAGACGGGCTGGCCGACTTCGCGCAGGGAGGACGGCAGCTCGGAATTCCCGGGGCCGAATGCGCGTGTTGCGCCCTTGCGGTGGACGAACAGTTCGCGCGTGCGGCCGTCGCTGACGTGCTGCTCGATTTTGCAAGTGTTGTGAGACACGTCGTAGAGCAGCGTCAGGTTTGCCTTCGGCGCGGCTTCGTGAAAAGCGCGACGAACCAAGTGCGTGATGATCTCGCGGTTCGCCAAAGCGCAATTCGTGGCGGCGCGCATCGCGCCGAGGTAGCGTTGACCCAAGTCGGAGCGAATGGGCGCACAGGCCAGTTCTCTGTCGGGGATCGGTTTGTATCCTTCGACGACCATGCTCTTCAAATAATCCGTACCGACTTGATGGCCGAGCCCTCGCGATCCGCAATGGATGCTCACGACGGTATCGTTCAGATGGAGCCCGAAAGAAGCAGCCGCCTGGGCATCGAAGATTTGCGCGACACGCTGCACTTCCAAGTAATGGTTGCCGGAGCCGAGCGTACCCATCTCGTCGGACTGGCGCTTCTTTGCTTCGCGAGAAACGCACTCGGGCTTTGCTCCCGAAGCGCAGCCGGTTTCTTCGATCCGTTCGAGATCTTCTGCTATTCCGTATCCATGAGCCACGGCCCAGCGTGCGCCGCCGCGCAACATCTCATCCATTTCATGCTCGGAAAGGCGGATTGCGCCCGTGCTGCCTACGCCCGCCGGGACGCTTTCGAACAACGCGTCCGCGAGTTTTTCTTTTTGCGGCTCCACTTCTTCGGCCGTCAGTCCGGTGCGGAGCGTGCGGACCCCGCACGAGATGTCGAAGCCGACCCCGCCGGCCGAGATCACGCCGCCTTCTTCTGGATCGAACGCCGCGACTCCGCCGATCGGAAAACCGTAGCCCCAATGCGCATCCGGCATCGCGTAGGATGCGCGTTGAATTCCGGGCAGAGTGGCTACGTTCGTGACCTGCTCGCGGACCTTTTCGTCCATGTCCTCGATCAGATGCTCACCCGCGTAAATGATTCCAGGCACACGCATCCGCCCGGTAGGCTTGATCCACCATTCGAAATCCGAGTGCCGCTCTAGAGATTGCCGGTCCATGTTCCTTTTCTTCCTGAGCTTTGCCAGCTCAACTTCGTTCAAACATCCACAACGCATTGCGCGATCCAGTTGCCGTCGTGATCGCGCGCGACTTTGAGGGCGGTGACAGTCGCGCCCTTCACCTCCACAGCCAGATCGTGGCGTCTGGCATCAATCCGTTCGCCGGCGAGGCTGCCATTCAGCGAATTTCCGGAGACGGCTACTCGAAACTTGCTGAACACCATTTTGCGTACTGCCATTTCATAGACGATTGCGTTGAGCCAGCTAACCAGCAAAAGCTCCAGGTCGGGCGCATCGCATTGGACCTCGATCGATTGGCTGGGCGCGATCGTGGAGACATCGGCAACGACCGCCGAGAGGGCGAGCGCTGCCTGCTCGAATGCCTGCTCCACGGATTCGCCGAAACCACGGACGCCGACATCTGCGCCATGCGCAAAATGTTCCCATCTCGCCATCGCGAACCTATATATATCTTAACGCCCGCCGCGAATGAAGTGATTGGGGTCACAGCCACGGGACGGCTCGCAGTCTAGGCTGAGATAGGCTTTTGTAACTGATCCTGCGAGGCCGAGAGAACGAATGGCTTTCCCGACCATGGTGAAGACGCAGCGCGACTGGACCGTCACTCCAAACCTTCGCGATTACGCGAAGGCGCGGCGGACGTTTTCGTGGGAGCAAGCTCGAGCCGAACTGGATGGGCTTCCAGGCGGGAACGGCCTGAATATCGCCTACGAGGCCGTCGACCGGCACGCGAACAGCGCTCTGCGCGATCACCTGGCGATCCGATGGTTAGGCAAGGACGGCGATGTTCGCGATTACAGTTACGGCCAACTGCAGGAGCTGACGAACCGATTTGCCAACGTGCTCCGAGAGCTCGGCGTCGCCAAGGGCGATCGTGTATACGCACTGAGCGGGCGGATTCCCGAGCTGTATGTGGCCGCGCTGGGAACGCTGAAACATCGAGCTGTGTTCTGTCCTCTGTTTTCGGCGTTCGGGCCCGAGCCGCTTCGTTCGCGCCTCACTATCGGCAAGGCCAAAGTTCTGGTGACGACCGAATCTCTGTACGAGCGAAAAGTAAAGGGCATCCGCGCGTCATTGGATAGCCTTGAGCACATTCTCTTGATCGGCGATGATCACCAGTCAACGGACGTAACGGATACGGTGGACTTATGTCGCTGCATGCAAGACGCCGCGGATTCCTACTCGATCGAGGAGACTTCTCCGGAAGACGTCGCCCTGCTGCATTTCACGAGCGGAACCACGGGAACGCCGAAGGGCGCCGTCCACGTTCATGGCGCAGTGATCGCCCATCACATCACCGGCAAACTGGCGCTGGATTTTCACTCGGACGACATTTTCTGGTGCACCGCCGATCCGGGCTGGGTGACAGGAACCTCCTATGGCATCATTGCGCCACTTACAAACGGAATCACTAGCATCATTGACGAGGCCGACTTTGACGCGGAACGCTGGTACGGAATTCTTCAGTCCGAGAAAGTCACAATCTGGTATTCCGCGCCAACGGCGATACGAATGTTGATGAAAGTGGGGCCCGATATCCCGCGCAAATACGATCTGGGACGCCTGCGGTTTCTCGCAAGCGTCGGGGAGCCGCTGAATCCGGAGGCGGTCGTCTGGAGCAAAGAGACTTACGGGCTGCCCTTCCACGATAACTGGTGGCAAACGGAAACAGGCGGCATCATGATCGCGAATTTTCCCTCGATGGACATTCGGCCCGGATCGATGGGACGGCCTTTGCCCGGAATTGACGCAGCGATCGTGCGGCAAAAGGACGATGGCTCAGTGGAAGTAATCACTGAACCGGATATGCAGGGTGAACTTGCGCTGCGTCCCGGATGGCCATCGATGTTTCGCGGGTATTGGGAGGAACCCGAGCGCTACAAGAAGTGCTTCGCCGGCGGCTTCTACTTGACGGGAGATCTGGCCAGACGGGATCGAGACGGATATGTCTGGTTCATCGGTCGCAAGGACGATGTGATTAAGACGTCGGGCCACCTGATCGGGCCGTTCGAAGTGGAGAGCGTATTGATGGAGCACCAGGCGGTTGCCGAGTCGGGCGTGATCGGCAAGCCGGATCCCGTGGCGCTGGAGATTGTGAAGGCGTTCGTCGTCCTTCGCAAAGGTTACGAAGCCAGCGAGGAATTGCGACGCGAATTGATGGCGTTTGCCCGAACAAGATTGGGAGCGGCCGTCGCTCCAAAAGAGATTGAGTTCGTTGCGTCGGTACCTCGGACGCGCAGCGGAAAGATCATGCGCCGACTGCTCAAGGCGCGCGAACTGGGCCTCCCCGAAGGGGACATTTCCACACTCGAGGCCAATTGAATGTCCGCACCCGATATTTCCGCGCGCGCGACCGTCGACCGCGAGCATTCGCTGTTTCTCCTGCGCGAAATGCTTCGCATCCGGCGCTTCGAGGAAAAAGCGGCGGAGATGTACAGCCTCCAAAAGATTCATGGCTTTCTTCATCTTTACATCGGGGAGGAAGCGACCGGCGTTGGAGCGATGCAGGCTTTCACGCAGCAAGATGCCATCGTCGCGACCTATCGCGAACACGGGCACGCACTCGCTCGGGGAATGTCTGCGAACGTATTGATGGCCGAAATGTACGGGAAGGCAACGGGCTGCAGCCACGGCCACGGCGGCTCCATGCACTTTTTTGACGCGAGCCGGCGCTTCTACGGCGGATATGCCATCGTCGGAGGCGGATTGCCGGTCGCAGTGGGATTGGCTTTGGCCAACAAGATGCAAAAGCGGCCGGCGATCACGGGATGCTATTTCGGCGACGGCGCGGTCGCTGAAGGAGAGTTCCACGAGTCGCTGAATTTGGCGGCGCTATGGAAGCTTCCGGTTGTGTTTCTCTGCGAGAACAATCTCTACGCGATGGGCACAGCACTCGAGCGCCATCAGGCTCAGACGGACATCAGCCGCAAGGCCGATGCCTACGGACTGCCTTCAAGCGCAGTGGACGGAATGGATGTCCTGGCAGTGGAGGACGCCACCCGGAAGAGCGCCGATTTCGTGCGCGGCGGAAACGGTCCCTGCCTGCTGGAGTTCCGTACTTACCGATTCCGCGCCCACTCGATGGCCGATCCGGATTTGTACCGAACCAAAGAGGAAATCGAAACCTGGAAGAAGCGCGATCCTATCGTGCTTTTTGAGGCGAAGTTGCGGGAGATGGGACTGCTGGCCGATGCGGATTTGGCGCGTATCGAGTCTGAAATCGCGGCGGAAATCGCGGAGGCGGTCCGATTTGCGGAGGCAAGTCCTCGGGAGCCGATCGAGGATCTTCTGAAAGACGTCGAGGCTGGGCCGAGCAAATGACCAAGCTGACATATCGCGAAGCGGTTCGAGCGGCCATGCGAAAGGCCCTGCGAGACGATCCCAGAGTGTTCCTGATGGGAGAGGACGTAGGGCGGTACGGCGGCGCGTTTGCGGTAAGCCTTGGCCTGCTCGCGGAATTCGGGCCGGAACGCGTTCGCGATGCTCCGCTTTCGGAGTCCGCTTTCGTGGGAGCGGGTATCGGCGCGGCGCTCGGCGGGATGCGTCCGATCGTCGAGATCATGACGATCAATTTCAGCATGCTCGCGATGGACCAGATTCTAAATAACGCCGCGACCTTGCGTCACATGTCCGGGGGACAATTGAGCGTGCCGCTCGTGTGCCGAGTGGCGACGGGCGGAGGACGGCAAATGGCGGCGCAGCATTCGCACAGCCTCGAAGGATGGTACGCGCACATCCCGGGAATCAAAGTTATGACGCCCGCTACCGTTCCCGACGCGTATGGAATGGTGCTGGCGGCGCTGCGCGAGCCTGATCCCGTGTTTATTTTCGAACACGCGACGCTGTATCCGCTCGAAGGCGAACTCGACGAGGGCGCAACGTCATTTGATATTACTCACGCCGCTGTAGTGCAGTCCGGCAGCGACGTGACACTGATCACGTACGGCGGAACGCTGGGCAAGACCATGCAGGCGACCAAGCGGCTGGCGAGTGAAGGTATCGAGGCGGAGGTGATCGACCTGCGCACGCTGCGCCCGCTCGACACGCCAACGATTGTGACTTCAGTGGCGAAGACCCACCGGGCCGTGATCATCGACGAAGCCTGGAGAACCGGAAGTTTTGCGGCGGAGATCAGCGCGCAGATCATGGAGAAGGCGTTCGACGATCTGGACGCGCCGGTCGCGCGTGTGTGCAGCGCGGAGGCGCCGATGCCGTACGCGAAGCACCTCGAGGAAGCGACGCTGCCGCAGGTCGATCAAATCATCGCCGCGGCACGGGAGATGGTGCCTCGCCATGGCTGAGTTCGTGATGCCGCAGCTCGGAGCAGACATGAACGCGGGCAAGCTGCTTCAATGGCGAAAACGTGTCGGCGACAAGGTGCAGCGGGGCGATATTATCGCGGACGTCGAGACCGATAAAGCCGACATTGAGGTCGAGGTTTTCTCGACAGGCACGATTGAAAAAATCTTGATTCAGCCGGGCGAGAAGGTCCCGGTTGGAACCGTGATGGCGCTGATCCGTGAAGAGGGGAAACCATTCGCGGCCGAGGCTCCCGCTGTCCGGGTAGAGGCGGCTGTTCCGTCGGCTCCAAAATCTCCCGCACCCGCGGCTCCGCAGGGCGCTGCGGCGGCGCCGCCGCCCACGATCGAGGCGGGCGCGCGCCGGCTGCACATTTCTCCCGTTGCAAGGAAACTTGCGGACGAGCTCGGCATCGATCCCGCCACGATTTGCGGAACGGGCCCGGGCGGCCGCGTTACTTTGGAGGATGTCCAGCGGGCGGCGCAGACTCACGCGCCCAAGCCGGCGGAGGCAGCGCCTGAGCTGGACCGCGCCGCGCGAATGCGGCAAGCCATTGGCGCGGCGATGGCGCGCTCGAAGCGAGAAATTCCCCACTACTATCTGAGCACGACGATCGATATGAGCCGGGCGATGACTTGGCTAGCAGGCGAGAATCTAAAGCGATCGATTGAGGACCGGCTGGTTTATGGCGTGCTGTTGGTCAAGGCTGTGGCGATGGCGTTGCGGCAATTCCCCGAATTGAATGGTCTGTGGGTCGAAGGGAAAGCAATTGCAAAGCCCGAAATTCACGTGGGGATCGCGATTTCGCTGCGGGGCGGCGGGCTGGTTGCGCCCGCTTTGCACAACACCGACCGGCAAAGTCTCAGGGAGCTGATGAAGAGCTTTCGCGACCTGGTTCAACGCGCGCGCGCCGGATCGCTGCGCAGTTCGGAATTAACCGATCCGACGATTACGGTGACGAGCCTCGGCGAGCAAGGCGTGGAAGCCGTCTTCGGCGTGATTTATCCGCCGCAGGTCGCTCTGGTGGGTTTTGGAAAGATTGTCGAGCGGCCGTGCGTTTCGGAAGGCCAGATTGTGGCTCGACGTGCACTTACTGCCACGCTTTCGGGCGATCATCGCGTGAGTGATGGTCACCGCGGGGGACTCTTTCTGGCCGCCGTGGAAAGAATTCTTCAGGAGCCAGGCCAGCTGTGACCAGAGACGAGATCCGCGACGGAATTTTCCGCGCACTCGCGCAGGTAGCGCCTGAAGCGGATGTCTCGCGGATCAAGCCGAATGTCCGGCTACGCGATCAGCTGGATATCGATTCCATGGACCTGCTGAACTTCGTGATTGGCGTTCACAAGGAATTCAAGATCGAAATTCCCGAAGCCGACTATCCGCGATTGGCGACGCTGGATGGGTGCATCGATTACATCGCGAAGGCTCAGCGTCAGACGTAGAGCCAGTGCACGGCTGGTGCGCGATGAAGCGAATCCGCAAATGGAGAAGCCTCTCGGATACGCCCGCCTAACCAAATGATTCCCCAGGCGCTGCCGCCTCTTTCTTTTCTTCCGGCTCGTCCGTGAGCGTCGCTTCTGCCAAAAGAAGCACGCTTGCGACTGACACCGCGTTCTCCAGTGCGACCCGCACGACTTTCGTCGGATCGATGATCCCTGCTTCGACCAAATCCACGTACTGGCATTGGGCGGCATCGAAGCCGTAATTGCCCTTTCCGGAACGCATGCGGTCCACCACGACTCCCCCGTCCACCGTCGAGTTCTCCGCAATCTGTCGCGTTGGAGCTTCGAGTGCGCGGCGGAGAATCAGCAACCCCGTGCGTTCGTCACCGGTGCACTTCGTTTCCTCGGCCGCTACCACATCGATGAGGCGCAGGAGAACAAGACCGCCTCCCGGGACAATTCCTTCGGCCAAGGCTGCTTTCGTCGCACTAATCGCGTCATCGAAGGCCTCCTTGCGGTTTTTCATCTCAGTCTCGGAAGGTGCGCCGACGCGTATCACCGCGACGCCGCCTGCAAGTTTCGCGAGGCGCTCTTGCAACTTCTCCTTGTCGTAGTCCGATGTAGATTTATCGATTTGTCTGCGAATCTCCGCGCAACGCCCCTCAATCGCAGTCTTCGCTCCTTCTCCGCCGACGATCGTCGTTTTGTCTTTATCGATGACGATGCGCTTTGCGCGGCCGAGTTCATTCAACGTCAAGTTTTCAAGTTTCATCCCTAGCTCTTCGGCGATCGACTTTCCGCCCGTAAGGATCGCCATGTCCTCCAGCATCTCTTTCCGGCGGTCACCAAATCCGGGCGCCTTTACTGCTGCCGAGATGAGTGTGCCTCGGACTTTATTCACGACAAGAGTAGCGAGAGCCTCGCCTTCGACATCTTCGGCAACGATCAGCAACGGTCTTCCCGCTTTTGCCACATCCTCCAGAAACGGCAGCACGTCTTTCATATTCCCGATGCGCTTTTCGTACAGCAGGATGAGCGCCTCTTCGAACACGACCTCCATTTTTTCGGCATCGGTCACGAAGTAAGGGGAAATGTAACCACGGTCGAACTGCATTCCTTCTACGACCTCAAGAGCGGATTCCGTGGTCTTCGATTCTTCGACCGTGATGACTCCTTCTTTGCCGACTTTCTCATATGCATCGGCGACCAGTTCCCCAATGCTTGGATCATTGTGAGCGGAAATGGTGGCGATTTGAGCTTTTTCGCGCCGGCTGGAGACCGGCCGCGAGAGCGATTTCAATGCCTGGACGGCTGCACTCAGCCCCCTATCGAGGCCGCGCTTTAGATCTACTGCGCTCGCTCCGGCGGCAACGTTGTGCAAACCCTCCGCAAAGATCGCATGAGCCAGGATTGAGGCTGTGCTCGTCCCGTCTCCTACGGTTTCACCAGTGCGCTCCGCTGCTTCGCGAATCATCTGTGCGCCCAGATTTGCCTCGGCGTCTTTCAACTCGATTTCTTTGGCGATCGTAATGCCGTCGTTACATACGATCGGTTTTCCCCACTTCTTTTGAATCAGCACACACTTAGACTTCGGGCCTATAGTGATCCTGACCGCGTCTGCGAGAGCGGTGGCCCCAATCAGTATCTTTTCCCGCGCCGCGGAACGGAATAAAAGTTTCTTCGCAGCCACGTCACCCTTCCTTTGTTCGGCAGTGGGGCCGGGTTTTCTCGCCTAGTGACTTCAACCCGATTTCCCGTTAAAGTCCCTTCGCGCAATTCTCTTTCTACGGCTTCCAGCTGTAGAACGGCGGTGATGCGCATCACACAGCCGTGTTGTGTGCGCCACAGAGTGCCCTCGGCGGCCACGCTTAGTGTCGGTGTCCACGCATCGGGAACAAGGGGAATGAGAGGGATAAATCGGTGGACCGCAAGAACCATATAGCTCCCTTGCCAGCGGATGTTCTGTACCTTCGCTGTGATCCGGCGGCGTTCAAGTTCAAGGATACTTCGGAGCTGGAAGACGTCTCGGACTCGGTCGGACAGGAGCGCGCCCTCGAAGCGATCCGCTTCGGAATAAGCATCCCGCGACTGGGATTCAACCTCTTCCTGATGGGGCCTGCCGGCACAGGCAAGCACTCCACAGTTCGCGACATTCTGGCAAAACGCGCCAGCGCGGAAGCCACGCCGGACGAATGGTGCTACGTCAACAATTTCGAACATCCGGAAACGCCCCGCGCTCTGAAGGTCCCACCCGGCGCCGGATCCCGCCTGCGCGATGACATGGAGCACCTGCTGCAAACGCTGCGCACCGCTGTTCCCGCGGCTTTTGAGACGGAGAATTACAGAGCCCGCAAGCAAACGCTCGAGCAGGAGGTCAAGGCGAAGCAGGAAAAGGAGCTGGAGCGGCTTCAGCAGGAAGCCGCGCAGAATGGTGTTGCGCTCCTCAAGTTGCCGTCGGGCCTGGCGTTCGCACCGGCGAGAAACGGCGAAGTTCTGAGTCCGGACGAATTCGACCAACTTCCTGAGGCCGAACGCCAGAAGACTCATGCAGCAGTTTCGAGTCTGGAAGACAAACTTGAGTCTGTCCTGCGCCAGCTTCAGAGATTTGAGCAAGAAGGGCGCGAGAAACTTCGCGAGCTCGATCACTCTGTGGCTGCGTTCGCCATAGCTCACCTGATTGAGGAAGTTCGCCAGAAGTATCTCGATCTGGCCGAAGTCGTGAATTACCTGACAGACGTGCAGAAAGATGTGGTTCAGAATGTAAATGAGTTTCTGACGCGGCCCGAACATCCGCTGGCAGCGTTGATGGGTATCACGCTTCCCAGTGAGACGAAGGGCTCCGCTTTCTTCCGTCGCTATCGCGTGAACGTCCTCACCGACCATACGGGGAAGCAAGGAGCGCCGGTGGTCTATGAGGATCATCCGACCTACCAGAATCTGATCGGTTCTGTCGAGTACGTGGCCCAACTGGGAGCGCTGACAACCGATTTCAATTTGATCCGGCCGGGTGCATTGCATAAGGCGAACGGCGGCTATTTGGTCCTCGATGCGCATAAGCTGCTCTTGCAGCCCTACGCCTGGGAGGCGCTCAAGCGCAGCCTCCATTCGTCGCAGATTCGCATCGAGTCGCTCGGCCAGATGTTAAGTCTCGTCAGTACGGTATCCCTTGAACCTCAGCCGATTCCCTTGAACGTGAAAGTGATTCTGCTCGGCGAGCGCTTTCTCTATTACTTGCTCAGCGCGTTCGATTCGGAGCTGACTGACCTCTTCAAAGTCGCCGCGGACTTCGAGGAGTATTTGGATCGAGGAAAAGAAAAAGATCTTCTATACGCCCGTACCATCGCAAAGCTGGTCCGGGAGGAAAATCTTCTCCCCGTCAATGCCGGCGGCGTGGGACGCTTGATCGAGCAGAGCTCCCGCTTAGCGGGCGATTCGAAAAAACTGCTCGTTCATCGCAGGACTCTCAACGATCTGCTGCGCGAGGCGGATTTTCGTGCTCGCGAGCGGAAGGAACGGGCGATTACCGCTGAATCCGTCCAGCAGGCGATCGATGCCCAGATTCGGCGGAGCGATCGCATCCGAGAGCGATTTCAGGAACAAATTCTGCAAGGCACAGTTCTAATCGATACGAAAGGCGAGCAGGTGGGCCAAGTCAACGGCCTCTCCGTGATCGACTTGGGCCAATTCGCGTTTGGCCATCCGTCTCGCATCACCGCCCGGGTCCGAATGGGAAAGGGAGAAGTGATTGACATAGAGCGGGAAGTCGAACTGAGCGGTCCAATTCACTCGAAAGGAGTGCTGATTCTTTCCGGTTTCCTCGCGGGGCGATACGCCGTGGATCAACCGCTATCGTTATCGGCGACCTTGGTATTCGAACAATCCTACGCTGCCGTCGAGGGAGATAGCGCGTCCTCGGTCGAACTGTACGCGCTGCTCTCCGCGTTGTCAGGACTTCCCATTCGGCAATCGTTGGCTGTAACCGGTTCGGTGAATCAACAAGGGCAGATCCAGGCGATCGGCGGCGTGAACGAAAAGATCGAGGGATTTTTCGACCTGTGCAATGCCCGCGGCCTTTCGGGCACGCAGGGCGTCATTATCCCCGCTTCGAATGTACGCCATCTGATGCTGCGTCGTGACGTGGTGGACGCCGTACGCTCCGGGAAATTCCTGATCTATGCCGTGGAGACGATTGATCAGGGGATCGAGCTTCTTACGGGCGTTTCAGCCGGCGAGGCCGACTCCTCCGGAAAATTTCCGGAAGGAAGCGTGAACCAGAAGGTTGAGGCGCGCCTGTTGGAGTTCGCTGCGAAGCGGTTCGCGTCTGTTCAGCGGGCAGGCCTCGAGGCATGAATGCCAGCAGGTGGGCCCTTGGAGCTCGAGGCGAGCGCCCAGGGCGATAACCGCAAAACTGTGAGGCGCAAATCGCCGCCACGGCAGTTTCGGGTTCGCGCATGTGCGAGCACCTGGTTGTCCGGTTAACGCGTTAATAGAGACGCATCACTTGGACTGGAGATCACGCGAATTGAGCGCAAAGGCCGGTCCCGTGCCTCCCGCGTTACGTTCAAAATGCCCGAAGTGCATCGCCCTACGAGTGCAACTGTCATTCAAGGGACTTGCGGAAACGCAAGATACCGACGCTCAACATCAGACACGCGAAGCACGCCATAAGAAGCATATCCGGCCAGAGAACCTCCAGGCCAACACCCTTCAGAAAACTGCTGCGCAGGATCAACACCACGTGGCGCAGAGGCTTGGCGGAGCGAAGAGTTGGTGGACGTGGGGGGGCTCGAACCCCCGACCTCCTCGTTGCGAACGAGGCGCTCTCCCAACTGAGCTACACGCCCACTGCGTTTTTTCATCTTAGCAAACCGACGAACAGCCGCCAATTGCGTTTCGGATGTGTTTTTCAGCCGCAGGCTTGCGCACGGTACAATGGAGGCATGGCGATTCAACTGATCGCGATGGACATCGACGGGACGCTGCTCGACAGCCGGTCGCAGTTGAGCGCGGAGAATGCCGAGGCGATCGCGGGGGCGGCGGCTCGCGGGATCGAGATTATGATCGTCACGGGACGGCGATTCAATTCGGCCAAGCTGATCGCAGAAGAGCTTCCCTGCGAGGTCGAGTTGATCGTGAGCAATGGAGCGCTCGTCAAATCCAAGTCCGGGGCGACGCATCTTCGGTCGCTGCTGCCGGTGGAAACGGCGCGCCGGGTGGTGGATGCGACCGAGGAGTTTCGGCCGATGTCGGGCGTGATTTTCGACCGGCCCGCCGAGAATCAAGTGATTTTCGAGCGCATCGACTGGGATGGGCCGCTCGTCGGGCCGTACCTGCGCAGGCACCGAAGCCAGGTGGCCGAAGTCATGCCGCTCGCGAATTGCCTGAACGGCGAGGATCCCGTGGAGGTGATGTTCATCGGCGAATTCGCGAGAATTCGCGCCGCCAAGCAACGCCTCGAAGGGCTCGAATGCCGGAGCGATTACACGCTGGCACTAACGGAATACGAGGAGCGCGGATTTTCGATGCTCGACGTGTTGCGCCAAGGAGTTACAAAGGGAGCGGCGCTGGAAGAATGGGCCAGGCGCCGAGGAATTCCGCGCGAAAACGTGATGGCTATCGGAGACAACTGGAACGACCGCGAAATGTTAGAATACGCGGGCTTGCCGGTCGTGATGGGCAACAGCATACCGGAGCTGAAGTCGCTCGGGTGGGCGACTACGCTTTCGAACGACGAAAGCGGCGTGGCGGAAGCGATTCGGCGGCACGTCCTGCGAAACGGATAGACAGCGCGAGGCGTCAGAAGACAAGGCACGTCGTTTTCGACAAGGGGGAATGGCATGAGAGCGTTCATTGGGGTCGGAATGGCACTGCTTGCATATGGTCTCGGCGCGGGCGCGGCATTGGCGCAGCAGAATCAGCCACAGGGGCCCCCACCGGGGCAGCTTCCAACGCCCACGACGCTTACGGCCGCGCTGGATTTCCAGCTCACGATCGAGGAGCGCGAGGTCGTAGGCATCGCCGATGCCATGCCAGAAGACAAGTATTCGTTCGCGCCGACGAATGGCGAGTTCAAGGGTGTGCGGACATTTGCGCAGCAGGTGAAGCACATCGCGACCGTGAACGATCGTTTCTTCAATGCAATTCTCGGGCAGCCAGCAGCGACACCCGGTTCGCAATTCGAAGCCGAAAATGGGCCGGACGACATTCAGACCAAGGCGCAGATCGTGCAGTATTTGCGCGATTCCTTCGCGCTCGGGCACAAGGCGATTGCGACGATTACCGCGGACAACGCGTTCGCGGTGATGAAGACGCCGCCGACGCCATTCCTGCGCACACCGGGTTCGATCGCCATCTTCGACGTTGCGCACACGATGGATCATTACGGTCAGATGGTCGAATATCTGCGCGACAATGGGATCGTTCCGCCGGCGAGCCGTCAGCGACCTCCGGCGAATCCGGGGCCTCCACCGAGCAAGTAAGCATTCACAACCAGCGATGAAACTCCAGCGCATCGCAGCCGAAATTCTGCTCGTAGCCGTATGTGCGGTCATCGCAGCCGCTCCGGCGCGCGCGGACTACGCCGTGTTGCGGTCGGGCGGGCGGCTTCAGGTGAGCGGCTACGCGCTCGAGGGCGACCAGGTGCGGCTCACGGTTGCGGGCGGCACGGTTTTGATCGCCGCGGACGATTTGATCAGCGTCGAGCCGGAAGATGTCTTTTCCGTGCCGCCTCCGCAGGATGTCGACTTCGGCGTGCGCTATGCAAAGCTGATCCACGCGTCCGCGCAGAAGCACGGCGTGGAGGCGAAGCTCATCACCAGCGTGATCGAGCAGGAGTCAAATTTCGACGCGAAGGCTGTGTCGCGCAAGAACGCGCTGGGGTTGATGCAACTGCTGCCGAAGACGGCGGCGAGATATTCGGTGAAGAACATTTTCGATCCCGCGCAGAATATCGACGCCGGGACGCACTATCTGAAGGACCTTCTCGAGCGCTATCACGGCAACCTTACCTTCGCGCTCGCCGCCTACAACGCCGGACCGGAAATGGTTGACCGCTA
>Ga0335081_10009269_pt1 | contig 15833 bp, 16 predicted proteins | sample Lox_Sample_35_FD_206713 | JGI IMG/M metagenome (GOLD analysis project Ga0335081, IMG submission 206713) | Soil microbial communities from Loxahatchee National Wildlife Refuge, Florida, United States - Lox_Sample_3.5 | ecosystem: Environmental > Terrestrial > Soil > Wetlands | place: USA... | reverse complement strand
GGGTCAGAGGCAAGTTTGGTCGCTGCCGCCTGCCCTCCCTCTGCATTGCAACCGGTATCCTGAAGGCTTAGCCTGATGGGGAACCCGAGAATTTTGCGTCCTTTGTCTTCGATGGCCAATTCAACGCCGCGCTTGGTATCTGTTCCCAGAGAGGCGTCCGGTCCTGCCACCGCCATCCAAGCAGCAAGATGGATGGGTTCGCCAGGCTTGATCTTCACGACACCGATCGGGTCTTCGTACTTAAAATCTGTTTTTGTCTTTTGAGCTGAAGCCGTCGATCCTATGGTTATAGTAAACGCAATCATCGTGAAAAGAACGGAGACCAAAATGGATAAACGTTTCATGACAATCTCCTTTCTCATCAATGGATGTATTTTTTCACGGCCTCCAACCCTCTCCAGAGATGGGCTTCTTCGTGGGGTTCGATGGTGTAAATTGGCTTGAGTTTATATTGCAACAGGAGGCCAAAGAATTGGTTGAAATCGAATTTCCCTTCCCCCATCGGAAGATGTTCATCCATCTCTTTGTGATTGTCGTGGAGGTGAACCTCACTCAGATACCTTCCCAAAGCCTCGATCCAAACGGGTAGAGGGGCTTGGCTAAAGACGTTGTGGTGACCCGTGTCAAAGCAAAATCGAAAATGGGGTGAATCGATCTCCTCCAGAAGATTCTTGATAGGCTCGGGAGTCTCTTCGAAGACATTTTCAATGGCGAGGGTCAACCCTATCTCTTCTACTCTCTTGACGAGGGGTCTCCAGGTCTGGAGACTGCTCTCGAGCCAAAGCTTGATATTTCCGTCGAATTTCCACCTCTCGTAGCCTGGGTGAAAGACGATCATCTTGGGTTTGAAGAAATGTGCCAATTCGATCGTCTTCGAGAGTCGGTCAAGGGTCACGTCTTTGACCCGTCGGTCCACTCCTCCAGGGCTTAAGTCCATGAACGGACCATGGAACGTAATCTCCAACCGGTTCTCTTGGAGCGTTCTCGAAAGGTCTCGAGCCTCTCTCTCGCGGCAGTTATCCAGGTCTTCTGCACTGAAATAGATTTCAGGATGGATTTGGTTCTTGACCGCAAAATCGATACGCTGAAGCAGCAAGGAATACGGGACATTAATGTGGATAACGGTCATGTCTAAGCTCTCGGGATTCCTGAGTGTTCTGAGATTCCCCTTGCCTTTTCCCAGCGCACACCGCTCAAAAACCGAACAAGTGAATTTATAGCATGCCGTATGACTAAACTCAATTCTTTTCCTGTTGCTTCCCGTTGGGATAGGCAAGAATAGAAAAACTCGGAGCAAAGGGAAGGGAGCCATTGCAATCAGGAGAAAAATTATGGTATAAAATTCGAAGGAGGAGTTATGTTTAATATCGGATTTCCGGAACTGTTGATCATCGTGGCCATTGCCCTGATTGTCTTCGGCCCTAACAAGCTGCCGGAGCTGGCGAGGGCTTTCGGGAAAGCCATGAGGGAGTTCAAGAAGGCGACCGAAGAGGTGAAAGAGAGCTTTGCGGCCGAGACGAAAGACTTGGAAGAATTTAAACAGACCCTGACGGACAAAAGTCTCTTGGCCGATTTGGCCGAAGAGCTTTCCCGTGAAACGCCCGCCGCAGAAGAGACGTCCGCGCATCCGAAGCCCTCTCTCTCTGCGGAGACCCCTGTCGTTGAAGGGGCTTCCGTCCAACCCGAAGGGAAAAGCGTAGAAGAAAAGAAGGAGGAACCCGAGGAGGCTAAAGAGGGGATTCCTTCCCATGGATGAAAAGAAGCTTCCGCTAACCGCCCACCTCCAGGAACTGAGGAAACGACTAATTTTTTCATTTATCGCGATGGGGGCGGGTTTCATTCTCTGCTATGCCTTCGCTGATAAGATCTTCAATATCCTTGCCGCCCCACTGACAAACGAATTGATGCTCAGAGGGGGATCTTTAATCTTTACCGGCGTCGCCGAAGCCTTCTTCACATACATGAAGGTGGCGTTCATTGCCGGGATCATCGTGACCTCGCCTTTTATCCTATACCAAATCTGGGCCTTTGTCGCCCCGGGTCTTTATCAAAAAGAGAAAAAATATGTGATCCCCTTTGTGCTCGGAAGTTCGCTCTTTTTTGCCTTGGGAATTCTCTTTGGATATTATGTTGCGATCCCCGTTGGCTTTAAGTTTCTTTTGGGTTACGCCACAGACGTCATCAAACCCATGCCGAGCATGAAAGAATATCTCTCTTTCAGCCTCAAGTTTTTACTGGCCTGCGGTCTGGTTTTCGAGTTTCCCGTGGCCTTAGTCCTTTTAGCCAAGATCGGAATCATTGATGCGAAGATGCTGGCCCGGCAGAGGAAATACGCCATCCTCCTCATCTTTATCTTTGCAGCGGTGGTGACTCCGTCCCCTGACTTGATCTCTCAGGTGCTCATGGCCCTTCCTCTGATCGGACTCTATGAGTTGAGCATCCTGCTTTCCAAGATTTTTGGGAAAAGACCTGCGCCGGTTTCTTCTGAAAGCGATGGGAGTAAAACGGGATCCCCTGCTTCCACATAATCCATCATGGCCGAGTCCGCTTATAAAATTACTCGATGGCCCGAGAAGGAGAGACCCAGGGAGCGACTTCTTCAACATGGCCCCCAACCCCTCGCCGAAGCAGAGCTCTTAGGCATTTTGCTTGGAAAGGGGACAAGGAAGAAGACGGCCATCGATTTAGCGAGGGAGCTCTTAGACCGGTACCAATCCCTTCCGAAGCTCTTTTCTCGTTCTCCCGCGGAGCTGATGAAGATCAAAGGGATTGGATCTGCCAAGGCCGCCACGCTCTCTGCCGCCTTTGAGCTGGTAAGAAGGATTCAGTCCCAAAAAGACAGCTCGAAGCTTTCTTTCAAGCGATCTGCGGATGTGGCAAACCATTATCTGCCGTTGATGAGAGATCTCAGGAGAGAGGTCTTCAAAGTTATTCTTCTGAACAGAGCGAATCGTTTGATCAAAGACGTGACGATCTCAGAAGGGACACTCGAGGCGAGCATCGTTCATCCCAGGGATGTCTTCCGTGAGGCTCTCTTGGAGCCTGCTTCAGGAATTATCCTTATCCACAATCACCCGAGTGGAAACCCAAGCCCCAGCGAAGAAGATCTTCGTATCACCAAACAGTTGATAGAGGCAGGCCGGCTTCTTGGAATCAAGGTTTATGATCATATCATCTTGGCGGGTGAGAGTTACCGAAGCCTGGCTGATGAAGGACTAATCTGATTTCGGGTTGCGGAGTGACGATTGCGGAGTTTAAATTTAAACGATACATTTTAATGTTGGATGCTCATCCGCCATCCGCATTCCGAAATCCGCAATATAAGTTCATGGCGCGCGTTCTGGTAACAGATGGGCACTTTAGAAAATCATTGGCTGTGGTTCGATCCCTCGGTCGGAAAGGGATTCCTGTCACCGTTGGAGAACGGACATTCCTGAGTACCTCCTTTTTTTCGAAGTATTGCGCCAGGCACCTCGTCTATCCTTCCCCGCAGCAATCCCCAAACCAATTTGTCGAATTTCTTCTGAGGGAGATTAAAAAAAAACAGTACGATTGCCTCTTCCCGATGGAAGAGGGAACGCTGCTTTCGTTGGCAAAATATCATTCTGAAATCTCCAAATATACTTACCTCCTCATTCCCGATTTGAAAAAGATTGAATTCATCCGGGATAAGGGAAATCTGATGCGGTTTGCGGAAGCCCGCGGGATCCCGGCGCCCAAAACGTTCTATGCCCTTCCTACTTCTTCACCCTCCTCCACTATCCCAATTCCAGCGGTGATTAAACCGCGGATCAGTTCCGGCTCCTTCGGCATTGTCTATGTAAAGAAGAGGGGAGATCTTGGCTCGTCTTATCAAAACGTCCATGAACGATATTCTTTTCCGTTGATTCAGGAATGGATTCCCGATGGAGGGGGAACCTTTGGGCTGTCCGCCCTGTTTGATGAGGCTTCGAATGTCAAAGCTGCTTTCGTTCACAGGAAGTTGAGGATGTATCCGATTCAAGGAGGTCCCAGCACTTTGGCGGAAGGAGTAGAACACCCTCAGATCATGGAACTGGGCCTTTCCGTCCTCAAATCTTTAAATTGGGTCGGCGTAGGCATGGTCGAATTCAAAGTCGATCCCAGAGATGGAATTCCAAAACTGATGGAGGTCAATCCCCGCTTTTGGGGTTCATTACAGTTGGCCATTGTTTCCGGAGTTGATTTTCCCTTTCTTATCTTGAAGATGGCCAGGAAGGAAGGCTTTGAGCCCGTTCTTCAGTATGCCGTCGGGAAACGTTTTCGTTGGCTTCTCCTGGGGGATATCCTCCATTTTCTTAACCATCCACAACGTTTTGGCCTTCACCCTTCTTTCTTCAACTTCTTTGATCCAAATACCTCCTACGATATCTTCTCGAAAGATGACCCCCTTCCGCTGTTAGGATCGGTTGCAACCTTTTTCACCTTCCTGTATGATGCGGAGATGAAACGATTCTTAGAGAAAAGATGAAGATTCTTGAAATCCAAATTTCAAAATCCAAATGTCAAATGAATGTCAAAGCCTAAAATCAAAATAGCTTTTGACATTTGAACTTTAACCTTGATTTGACATTTGAGCTTTGACATTTGACATTTTCATTGGGATTGGTGATTGGGATTTGTGTTGGGACAAGTGCATGGTGCAATATTTGGATAAAATCTGTATCCTCATCCCTGCTTATAACGCTCGGAACACCCTTGGCTTGGTCCTAAAAAAGATCGAACCTCTCAAGAGCGATGTTGTTGTCGTCGATGACGGATCTTCGGATGAGACGAAGCGGTTGGCTTTGGAAAATAGGGTGCAACTTCTGGAGCATCCCCTCAACCTGGGAAAGGGAGCTGCTCTTCGGACAGGATTCCAATATATCCTCCAAAGAGACTATCAAGTGGTGATCACTCTCGATGCGGACGGTCAACATGATCCCGCAGAAATCCCGTTCCTTCTCAGGATTTTTCAAAGCGTCAAGCCCGATATCCTCATCGCCTCCAGGGCAATGGAGTTTGACAAGATGACCTTCTTACGTCGCTTCTGGAATCGTTTGGGGGTGAAGGCCGTTTCACGGCTTTGCCACTCGGATATTACGGACAGCCAATCCGGGTTTCGACTCATTCGGACAGAGGTGTTAAAGGCGCTGAACCTCTCGACATCCGGGTTTGAGACAGAATTGGAACTTCTTATTAAAGCTTGCAAAAGGGGGTTCAGTGTGTTATCTGTTCCTATCAATACGCCCAGGGTTGACGGGACCGGCTCCAGCCATTTCAGGCCGGTGGTCGATACCTGGAGGGTTTGTATGCTTTTTCTTCGGGGTCTGTTCTGGTGAGGAGGAAGATGGATTTTTATCAGCGGGCGAAGCGATACTCCATTGAAAGATTTACGACGAGCGCTCTTTCTCTTCTGGCCAGCGCCTCCACAGAAAGTTTGATCCGTCTCACCTATCTTGCCGAGAAAATTCCCAAGAAGGAATCCTACCGAGAGAAGATTCGGTGGATTCGCACTCTATTCCAGACCAACCATCCCGGTCTGTCGATTGCACGAAGAGTGCTCAACGAGACCCATCCCCACCATCGGAAAAAGCTCCTCTCCAACTTCATTATTAACCAACTTCTGGTTGGCACCAACCGGAGAAAAGCCTTTGAGGCAGAAAAGGGATTCTATCCGCCCGATGCCATGTTGATCAGCCCGACGATGCGGTGCAACCTGAAGTGTTACGGGTGTTATTCAGGAGTCTATTCCCAGGAAGATCTTCCTTACGAGGTGCTGGATCGGCTCATGGGGGAATGTAAAGAGATGGGCGTCCACCTGGTCATGATGACGGGCGGAGAGCCTTTCTTGAGGCAAGACCTTTTCGACCTCTTCGAAAAGCATGACGATATGATGTTCCAGGTCTATACCAATGCGACCTTGATCGACGAGAAGATGATCGATCGATTCGTGGCCCTGGGAAACGTTTCTCCCGCAATCAGCCTCGAAGGCCTCAGAGAAGAAACCGACGGGAGAAGGGGACCGGGCCAGTTCGATCGAGCCCTGTGGGTGATGGATCGACTCAAAGAATCCGGAATCTTTTTTGCCGTCTCCACGACGCAAACTTCCCGAAATCACGATGTCCTGACGAGCGATGCCTTTGTCGATTTTCTGCTGGAGAGAGGATGCATCCTTCTCTGGAACTTCCATTACGTCCCCATCGGAAGAAACCCCGATCTCTCCCTCATGGTGACCCCTGAGCAGAGGTGCCGGGCGAGGGAACGGCTTGCCTATTTTCGGGCCACCAAACCGATGCTTTTTGTTGACTTCTGGAATGACGGATGTCTCACTCAGGGATGCATTGCGGCAGGGAGGAAATACTTTCATGTCAATGCCCAAGGAGATGTGGAGCCCTGCATCTTTTGTCATTTCGCTTCTGACAATATCAAAGAAAAATCTCTTACGGAGGCTCTCAATTCTCCTCTCTTCAGGGAAATCCGATCCCACCAGCCTCTCTCGGAAAACTACTTCAGACCCTGTCCTTTGATCGATCACCCTGAGCAGGGAAGGGAATTTGCGCTTCAGCACGCGAAGTACTTTACCCATGAAGGGGCAGAGCAGTTTTTTACGGACTATGCACAGGCCATTGACGGCTACGCCAAAGCCTATGGAGAGATTGCGGAAGCCGCCTGGAAGGAAAAAATCGAGGGCCCAAGCCCGGAGCCTCTTTCAGCAAGGGAAAAGGTCGTGGGTAGACATGGATGAAGGTAACCTTTCCCCATCTGGGTTCGATGCACATCTTCTGCAAGGCGATCGCGGAGACCGCCGGCATTCCCTATGTCCTTCCTCCTGAAACCAGCCGAAAAACCCTAACCCTCGGTGTCCTCCACTCGAATGAGTGCATCTGTCTTCCTTTCAAAATCATCCTGGGAAACTTTATCGAGGCCCTTCAGATGGGCGCGGATACCATTGTCATGGTAGGCAGCGGGCCTCCTTGCCGTCTCGGACTCTATGACCTTGTTCAAAAAGTGATTCTCGAGGATATGGGCCTTCATTACCGGTGGCTGACGATTCCACCTCGATTTAGCTGGAAGGCTCTCTGGAAGAATCACGAGGAGACGAAAGAACTGAGAAAAGAGTTGAGCGCCAAGAATGTTCTCTTCTTTCCTTACGGGCTCTGGATGGGATGGAAGAAGATGATGGCCTGCGAGGCATTGGAAAAATTGGCCATGAAGGTCAGACCGATGGAATTGAAGAAAGGCGAGACTCAGAAGCGAGTGAAGAAAGCCCTCTCCTGGGTGGATGAGGCCAAAACTCCAAAGACCCTCGAAGAAGCCATTCGAAAAGGAAAGACCCTTCTTCAGGAAATGGAACAGGATTGCTCCCGCATCCCGTTTCGGGTGGCCGTTGTGGGCGAACTCTATACGGTGATGGACCCCCACATCAATCGAGGAGTGGAGCAAAAACTGGGGGAATTGGGCGTGGAAGTGACGCGCACCTCGTGGTTCTCTACTCATATTCTGAGGAGCCTTCGCAAAAACAAGGCGGACCGGGCTTCGGAACGCGTTCGATTCTTCGAAGCTTCAAAGGCTTACTTGGGTTACGATGTCGGCGCAGAATGCAACATCTCCATCGGCGAGGCCATCCTGAGATCGGAAGAAGGATACGACGGGATCGTCCATCTCATGCCTTTTGCCTGCATGCCGGAGACCACGGCCTCAGGAATTCTGACAAAGGTCGGGAGGGATCGGGACATTCCCATCCTGACGCTCATCCTGGACGAGCAAGAGATCGAAGGCCGCATTCAGACGCTTCTCGAGGCCTTTGTGGAGATGTTGGAATGGAAGAGAAGGGCCGCATAGGCATTCCCAGAGCCCTGATGTTTTATCGCTACCTCCCTCTCTGGCGCTCTTTTTTTGAAAGGCTCGGCTGGAGGGTGATGATTTCAGACGGGACAAGACAGAAGGAGAAGATCATCTATTTCGAAGACAGTTGCCTTCCGATGAAACTTCTGGTCACGCATGCGGCATTCTTAAAGGATAAAGCAGATTATCTCTTCATACCGCGCCTAGTAAGTATCCATCCGACTTACATTATGTGTCCTAAATTTCGGGGAGCCCCGGACATCGTGCGGCTTGCTACGGAAGGAAAGGTTCCCATCATTGACGAGACCGTCGATCTTCGGGAAGGAAGAGCTTCCCTGCTCCAGTCTTTTTTGAAGATCGGCGAAAAGCTGGGCGCCTCAAGGCAAGAGAGCAAGAGGGCCTTTCGGGAGGCGGAGAAGTCTTTCTCCAGATTTCAAAAGGATTGGGTGGACCGAATCAACCAGCTTCCCACGGCCCAGCTCTTCGAGATGAGCATTCCAACTCCTCTGCCTACTCCCAAAATCTTCCCTCCCCTGGTGGGAGGGGATGAAGGGGAGGGAGGATCAGTAAAAGGGATCGGGAGTCCCCTGCGTATTGCTTTGATCGGCCATCCTTACAATCTCTTCGACATCGATATCAATAAAGATCTTCTGGCCCTGGCAAAAAGTCTGGAAATGAAGATCGTTACGTCCGACCTTCTTTCCGAAAAGGAGATCAATCGACAAGTCTCTGATCTCTCCAAAGAGATCTACTGGTCGTCCGGAAGAGAGATTGTAGGGTCTCTGTTTCACTTTCTATCCGGTGGAGTGGATGGCGTGGTCTTCCTTACTTCCTTTAAGTGTGGTATCGATGCCATCCTTCAGGAATTCATCAAGAGAAGGTTGAAAGTTGGGGGAGGGTCCTCTGTACCCCTTCTCATTCTCTCTCTGGATGAACATACAGGAAGGGAAGGATTGACCACCCGGCTGGAAGCGTTCCGGGATGTCGTCGAAGAACAGAAGAAGTTACAAAGTTCAAATGTCAAAGTTCAAATGAATGACAAATGACAAAGGTTAAATTTTAAAAGGTTACTTTATCTTTGACATTTGCAATTTGGGCTTGATTTGACATTTGGATTTTGAACTTTAGGTTTTTACGTTATGGCAAATTATTTAGGCATTGATGTCGGTTCCATTACTACCAAGCTGGTGGTGCTGAGCGCAGACGACCGGGTTTTGGCCAAGTCCTATATTCGCAATAGCGGCCGGCCCATCGAGGCCATCCAGCAGGGAATGGAAGAAATCCTGACTCGGCTTGGGAAAACCGTTTCTATTGACGGGGTGGCAACCACCGGCAGTGCCAGGCATTTAGCGGCTTATCTGGTAGGGGCCGATCTTATCAAGAATGAGATCACCGCCCATGCTGTTTCCGTGATTGATTTTCTGCCCGAGGCCAAGACCATCATTGAGATCGGCGGACAGGATTCCAAGGTCATCGTCCTGAGAAATGGCGTCGTCGTCGACTTTGCCATGAATACGGTCTGTGCCGCGGGCACGGGATCGTTTTTGGATCAGCAGGCGGCCAGGCTCGGGATCTCCATAGAGGCTTTCGGGGGTCTCGCGCTCAAGGCCGACCACCCTGTTCGGATCGCAGGCCGATGCACAGTCTTTGCCGAGACCGATATGATTCATAAGCAGCAGATCGGACATTCTGTCGAGGATATTGTGGCTGGCCTCTGCGATTCCCTGGTGAAGAACTATTTGAATAATGTCTGTCGTGGTAAGGAAATCCTTTCTCCTATCGTCTTCCAAGGCGGTGTCGCGGCGAATCGAGGTATCCAAAGAGCCCTCGAGAGAGAGCTGCAAGTCTCTCTTGTTATCCCAGAACCTTTTGACGTCATGGGTGCCATCGGCGCTGCAAAATTGGTGAAGAGGGCCAAACCCTCCAAAACTCAGTTTCGGGGATTTGACCTTCCTCGAAAGTCGTGTTCTACACGGGGGTTTGATTGCGAGGAGTGCGGAAATCAGTGCGAGGTGATCCAGCTTCTGGTGGACCGTCAGGTGGTGGCCTGCTGGGGCGACCTGTGCGAGCGCTATCGCCAAAAAAAGGATAGCATAGCGCATGGCGCATAGAGCATAGCAAAGAAAAGCACCAAATTCCAAGCACCAAATAACAAATAATCTCCAATGAATTAAATTCCAAATTCGAAGCAGAATCGGTTTCGATCATTTGATATTGGAGATTGGAGTTTATTTGGGACTTGAAATTTGTAATTTGAAATTTGGAACGTCGCGTAGTTCTGGGAGAAGTTTTTCTATGAACGTTCTTTTGATTAATCCTGCCCCCACGGGAACCTTGAAAGCAACGGGGGTTCTCTTTCCCCCTCTCGGCCTTCTCTACGTTGCAGCCTATGCGGAGAAAGAGGGCCATCCGGTCGTGGTCAGGGATCTGGCGGTTCGAAGGAAGAAGGAAGAGATCGATTTTAAGAAATATGGCGTAGTCGGCATCACCACGGACACGACCCGTCACCGTCAGGCCCTCCGATTGGCCAAGAAAGCGAAGGCGAATGGCTGCACGGTAGTGATGGGGGGACCCCATCCCGGGTATGTGGATGAAGAGATCCTCTCAACGAAAAAAGTGGATTTCATCGTCCGTGGAGAAGGCGAAGTTACCTTTTCAGAATTGGTCGGTGCCTTAGAAAAGAAAAACGGTCAATTCGATTCGATCCAGGGAATCAGTTTTTTTTCAAACGGAAAGCTCGTTCGAACCCCTCCCAGATCTTTCATCGAGGACCTCGACAGTCTGCCCTTCCCGGCCAGGCACCTGATCCATATCGACGATTATCAAAGGACTAAAATTGGGGGCCGCCCCATTGCTCCCTTGATCACGAGCCGTGGATGTCCGTATCAATGTGTTTTTTGTTCTTCCTCCCATTTTTGGGGAACAAAAATCAGGGCCAGGAGTGTGGCCTCTGTTTTAAAGGAAATCGAGGAGGTTTATCACCGGTATCATTTTCATGCCGTTGCGTTTGTGGATGATACCTTCAACCTCATCCCGAAGCGGGTGGTTGAGATTTGCCATGGGATCGTTGAAAAGAAACTCGACCTTTGGTGGTGGTGCCTCTCTCGGATCGACCTCCTGCTTCGAAATGAAGAGATGGTGAAAGAGATGGTCAGGGCAGGGGCAAAGTCGGTTTTTATCGGAGTGGAATCCTCCAGCCCGAAAACCCTTGAGGAGTTGAGGAAAGGAATTCATGTGGACGAGACTGTTCAGACCGTGGAGATGCTGAAACGGAATGGCCTTGAGATTCACGCCTCCTATATCCTGGCGGGGCTCCACGATACCGCCAAGACGGTTCATGACACCATCCGTTTTGCAAAAAAGCTTGACACGAACGTGGCCCAGTTCGCTATCCTGACCCCTTACCCGGGGACGGTTATCTATCAGCAGGTGAAGGACCGGATCTCCAAATGGAGATCGCCCTGGTCTTTCTTTGATATGCAGCACTTGGTCTTCAAGCACGACCATCTCTCATTTATCCGGATGGAGTGGCTTCTGCTGAAGGCACATCTTCTCTACTATACCCGGTCGAAGAAAGCCATTCAGGATATCTGGCATCATGTCAAAAAGCACCGTCTCGGTATCCGAACGCTTCTCAGTTTCTTAAGAGACTACTTCGGGGGATAACATGGAAGAACGTCATCCCCGATCACTGAATCGATTTATCTACCTCTTTTTCTTCCAGTTCTGCTCCACGCTCATCCCCCGGCCGGTCCAGAAATTCTTCAGTGTGGTCGTGGGAGATCTCTTCTATCTTCTGATGAGAAAGACGGGAGCTCATGTCCGAAAAAATATGGAAGGAGTGAGCAGAGGAAGGTGGTCGAAGGAAAGAGTCGATGTTTTAACGCGCAAGACGTTCCAGAACTACGGCCAATACCTTTTGGATTATATGGTGATGCACCGTCTCGGTCCGTCCAATAAAGAACGATGGGTTGAAGAGGAAGTAGGGGCGCATCATATGATGGAAGCCCTTGATGCCGGAAAGGGAGCGATTTGCATCACACCCCATCTTGGGAACTGGGAGATCGGTGGATTGCTTTTCTCCTTCAGAGGAGGAAGTCTCAATGTCCTCACCCTCGACGAAAGAGACGCGGATACCCGGTCCTTTCGGGAGGAGATGAGAAGAAGGAGGGGGATAAAAATCCTCTATATCAATCCGAAGGACGATTCTCCGATGGCGGTTTTGGATGCCGTCAAAGCCCTTCGGAGGAACGAAATTCTGGCCATGTTAGGAGACCGGATAGAGTCTCAAAAGACCATGGTCTTCGATTTTTTTGGGAAGAAGACCGCTTTTCCCATCGGTGTGGCCATTCTCGCTATGGCCACGGAAGCCCCGGTTTTACCCGTCTTTGTCGTGATGGGAGAAAATCGAAAGTACAGAGGCATCATTGAGGCCCCCATCTATTTTAATCCCTTTTTGAGAAAGGACCGGGAGGCCGTTATTCGGGAGGGGATGGAGAGACTGATCAAAAAATTTGAAGGGTATATCGAAAAATATCCGGATCAATGGTATAATTTTTATCCTTATTGGAAGGAATAATCCCCTCACCTATCCCTCTCCCCGACGGGGAGAGGGATAGGTGAGGGGGCAGAAGAGGAGAAGAATGGTTGAGTTGAATGGTCACCTGATCGAAAAAATGAAGGAGCTCATCATCCAGAGATTGAGACTTGCGGACATGACTCCCGAGATGATCGAGAACGACGCCCCTCTCTTCGGTGAGGGCCTCGGACTGGACTCCATCGATGCCCTGGAACTCGTACTGGGCCTGGAGAAGGAGTTCGGGGTCATCATTCCCGATGCGGAGGTAGGGAAAAAAGTCTTTCAGTCCGTGAGAACCATGGCGCAATATGTTGTAGAACACCAGGGGACCGCATGAAGGGATCGAAAGGGAAAACAGTTTTTTGTTTTCCCGGCCAACTCCGAGAGAAGCCGATCCTGGAAGATCAACATCCCCTGAGAGAAGATCCCCACTTCAAGGAAATACTAAGAAAGGCTTCCAGCCAGACGAAATTCGATCTCCTCAGCTTCTCATTCAGGGATGAGGACAAAGGGGAAGATTTCAGCCTTAAGCTTCAGATCGCGACTTACCTCCTTTCGATGGTTCACTACTACCGCCTTCGAGCCGCAGGCTGGGATCCGGATATCCTTGCCGAACATAGCATGGGAATCTATGCCGCATTGACTGCCTCGGGGGCCATCCTTTTCGAAGAGGGGCTCTTTATCACGGAGGCCATCGGCCGACTCCTCAAGAAAGAAGGGGCGATTCACCGGGGAGGCATGGCCAGCATCATCGGCCTTCCCCTGGAGGAAGTCCAGAAGATCTGTCAAGACCTCAACGGGTTTCAACTCTCCATCGCCAATTATAATGGCTCGATGCATTTCGTCCTTTCGGGAGAGGAGAGGGGCTTGGACAGCGCGATTTCCCTTGCTCTCTCCAGGAAGGCGGTCTCAGCCAACCGTCTTGCCTTCAATACGGCGCTTCACTCCCCTTCGCTTTGTGCTTTAAGGGAAGAGATTATGGCGATCCTTCGGGACATCAAGATTAAAGCTCCTAACATTCCCCTCCTCAATCATTGGACGATCAAGCCTTTGAGGAAAGAGGAGATCAAGGATTTTCTCTCCCAGGAGATCTCGCGCCCCGTGTATTGGGTTCGATGTGTTGAGAAGCTGCTTGCAGAAGGGTTTACGCAATTCGTCGAAGTAGGACAGGAGACAACGCTTACGAAATTGATGCGATGGATTGATCGGGAGGCAGAAGCTTTTTCTGCCGGGTGCTTGTCAGCCTATCCCTTTCCCCAGGAGCGAGAGGGTAAAAAAGGTGTAAGATGAAATACCACGAGACGCCCCTCCAGGTTCGTTTTTATGAAGTGGATTCTTATGGCGTGGTCTGGCATGGGCACTATGTGGGGTGGTTTGAGGCGGGTCGAAACGATTTGACCCAACGATTCCAGATGGGGCCGCTTCAGCTCAAGGAGACAAATTATCTGGCACCGGTCGTCGAGCTAAACTGCGAGTTTAAGCTCCCTGCTACCTTTGGCGCTCCTCTCATCATCCAGACAACGATGGAAAGGACAGAGGTAGCCAAGCTGATCTTTCACTATCGGGTGCTTGATCAAGAAGGCAGAAAGGTTCTTGCGACGGGCTCCACCACGCATGTCCTCACCGATCTTAAAGGAAATCTTCTCTACCGGGTTCCTCGAGAGGTGCTCGAACGAATCGAGGCGATGCAGAAGTATTTGGAGGTGTAAGGTAGCGTCGGCATTTACTGCCGACGAATATATTTCGCCCCCAATCAATGGGGGCGCTACAAGAAAATATGAAAGTTCTTCTTATTGATCCCCCCCATAAACTCTTTCCGGGCCTTCGGATGTGGACCCCTTCTTTCGGCCTTCTCCAATTAAGTGCCTATCTGGAAAGGGAAGGAAATCAAGTTCAAATCATTGACGCCACGACTCTTTTCGCCCCATGGAAGGATCTTGAGACCGCCGTTTCCGCATCCAAAGCCGATGTCATCGGCGTCAGCTGTTCCGCTACCTGTCTCTCGCCAGAGGCCATTCAGACCATTCACCTCTGTCGAAAACTCTCCCCCCGTTCCGTCATCGTAGCAGGAGGGAGCCATTTCACGCTGATGGGTGAAACCATCCTCCGGGAAATGAAGGCGCTGGATTACATTGTGTTAGGCGAAGGGGAAATCGCATTTTCTCAGCTTCTCCAGGACCTCTCCGGAGGAGGCAAAGGAAGAGCTGTAAAGAGCATCGCCTATCGTGAGAATGGAAAAGTGGTTCTCAACGAAAGACACCCCCTTCTTCCAAATCTGGATTCTCTTCCTCTGCCGGCCTACCATCTCATCGATATGGAGAAAGAGGCTTACTACTGGCATGGGATGGGGAGAAGGGCTTTCGGCATTTCCACCAGCCGCGGCTGCGGAGATCGATGCGCTTATTGTTCGGAGTCAAGGTTCTGGGAAGCGGTCTGGAGGGGACGGAGCGGCAAGAAAATCGTGGAGGAGATCTCGCATCTGCACCGTCAATACGGCAAGACGCTTTTTGTCTTCAACGAGAATACCTTCAACTGGAACCGGAGGCGGGTGGAGGAGTTCCTTGATGAATTGGGGAAGTCGGGCCTACGCATCCATTTCTGGTTTCAATCTCGGACCAAGGATATTATTCGAGATGAAGACCTCATCCCTGAGATGAAACGGTTGGGTCTGTATGAGGTCATGCTGGGAATCGAGAGCATCCAGCCCGATGTGCTCGACCGGTATGAGAAACATCAATCGAGAGAGATGGCCCAGAAGGCCATCGATATTCTAAGAAAAAATGGAATCATGGTCATGGCCAACATCATGTTCGGAGACTGGAATGATTCTCCAGAGTCGATCAGGGAGGTCTTCCAGTTTGTTAAGGCTCAGAGCGACTTTCTGGTCCTCACCCTGACCACTCCTCTGCCCGGAACAAAATATTTTGAAGAAGCGGAGCGGTTGGGAAGGATTCGAGAGAGGGATTTAGGCAAGTATGATTTCATGCATCCCGTGATGGATACGAAATTCTTGTCTCCGGAGCAGCTTCATCACCTTCAACAGGTCTACCTGAAGAAATATTACACCCAACCGAGAATCCTTTTGGGTGCCTTCTTCAACCCGAATCCTTTCAAACGAATGGCCTACCGGCTCATCCTCCGGTATGTTTGGGAGAATGCAACGAAAAGGCCTTGGAAACAGCCGAATCTTGAAGCGTAGTTCGGAGTGGGGAGTTCGGAGTTCGGTGTGGAAACCGAAAAATAGAAGGCAGTAAGCAGAAGGCCGTAGGCGGCAGGAATTTATGGAATAAGGGAAAAAGTGATTCTGCAATCCGCAATCCGCATTCCGCATTCCAAAAAAGTTCTTCTCATCTTTCCCCGGGAGAAAGGGATTAAGTATTCTAACGATGCCCTTTACCCTTTTCCCATA
>Ga0335081_10009268_pt1 | contig 15838 bp, 8 predicted proteins | sample Lox_Sample_35_FD_206713 | JGI IMG/M metagenome (GOLD analysis project Ga0335081, IMG submission 206713) | Soil microbial communities from Loxahatchee National Wildlife Refuge, Florida, United States - Lox_Sample_3.5 | ecosystem: Environmental > Terrestrial > Soil > Wetlands | place: USA: Florida... | reverse complement strand
CGGCCAGCGGCATCGTGTACCGGATCTCGACCCGGTCGGAGGACAGGTACTCCATGCCGTCGAGCGAGCCGCGGCGCCCCTGGCACAGGTCCATGATCGTGCCGATGTAGTCGCTGGGTGAGATGATCGTGGCCCGCACGATCGGCTCGTACACCGTGGCGACCTTCCCGCCCACGGCCTTGCCGTCCGGGCCGGTGGCGTTGCCGGGCACGATGGCGCCGGGGCCGCCGCCGCCGGGGAAGTCGCTGGGGTTGGTCACCTGCAGCTCGGCCCCGGTTTCCATGATGACGCGGTAGACGACGTTCGGCGCGGTGGAGATCAGCTCCAGGTCGAACTCCCGCTCCAGCCGCTCCCGCACGATCTCCATGTGCAGCAGCCCGAGGAAGCCGCACCGGAACCCGAAGCCGAGGGCCGTCGACGTTTCCGGCTCATACACCAGCGCGGCGTCGTTCAGCCGGAGCTTGTCCAGGGCGTCGCGCAGTTCCGGGTAGTCGTCGCCGTCCACCGGGTACAGCCCGGAGAACACCATCGGGCGCGGATGGTCGTACCCGCTGAGCGGCTCCGCGGCACCGTGGGCCGCGGAGGTGACCGTGTCACCGACCCGCGCCTGCCGGACGTCCTTCACGCCGGTGATCAGGTACCCGACCTCACCGGCGCCGAGGCCCTCGGATGGCTGCGGTTCCGGGGAGATCACGCCGACCTCGAGGGTCTCGTGGGTGGTCCCGGTGGACATCATCAGGGTGCGCTCGCGCTTGGACAGCCGCCCGTCGACCACCCGCACGTACGTGACGACCCCGCGGTAGGTGTCGTACACCGAGTCGAAGATCAGGGCGCGGGCCGGCGCCGCCGGATCGCCGGCCGGAGCGGGCACCTGGGCGACGACCGCGTTGATCAGTTCCCGGACGCCCTCCCCCGTCTTCGCAGACACCCGCAGCACGTCGCCGGGGTCGCAGCCGATGATGCCGGCGATCTCCTCGGCGTACCGCTGCGGCTGGGCGGCGGGCAGGTCGATCTTGTTGAGCACTGGGATGATCTGCAAATCTGCCCCGAGCGCCAGGTAGAGGTTGGCCAGCGTCTGCGCCTCGATCCCCTGCGCCGCGTCAACCAGCAGCACCGCCCCCTCGCACGCCGCGAGCGATCGCGACACCTCGTAAGAGAAGTCGACGTGGCCGGGCGTGTCGATGAGGTTCAGCACGTACCGGCGGCCGTCCTCATCCGTCCACGGCAGCCGGACCGCCTGGCTCTTGATGGTGATGCCGCGTTCCCGCTCGATGTCCATCCGGTCCAGGTACTGGGCGCGCATGTTGCGGTTCTCGACCACGCCGGTGAGCTGCAGCATCCGGTCGGCCAGGGTCGACTTGCCGTGGTCGATGTGCGCGATGATGCAGAAATTACGGATCACCGCCGGGTCGGTATGGCCCGGCTCGGTCCGTTCGGCGCGGGGTGAATCCGTGGTGGGTGACACAGGCATCCGTTGCGGTGAGAGTGCGTACTGTCGGTCGGGCGCGTCCCATAGCCTAGGCGCGCCGTCGCGCTGGAGCGGCCGTCGCGCGGAGCGGCGGCGCCGGGCGGCGCCACGCTGCCCCGGCCGTTCCCATCGTCCCATGCCTGGCCGGGTGCCGGTGTGCTGCCCAGATCAGGCCCTGTCCGGAGGGTCCGTGGGTGATCTCGGCGGTACCCGCGATATCGCTTGCGCCGGGAATGCGGCGCCCCTGATGATGAAGCGATGACCTGGAGCGCGCCGGACGTCACCCGGGCCGGGGAACCGCTGGTTTGAGCATCGGCCGCCGTCTCGGGTATCCTTCGTCGTCGCCTAGTCGCGCCTGGCCGCATGCGGTCGCGCCGGACGCGGCGTTGCTTCACCCGACCGTATGGACGACCTCAACAGATTCCGAGCGAGGCTTTCGCGTGGCGAATATCAAGAGCCAGATCAAGCGCAACAAGCAGAACGAGCAGCGGCGCCAGCGCAACAAGGCGGTCAAGTCGTCGCTGAAGACGTACGTCCGGCACTTCCGCGAGGCCGCAAACGCGGGCGACGCGGACCGCGCGACCGCCGCCATGAACACCGCGTGCCGTGCCCTCGACAAGGCGGCGTCCAAGGGCGTCATCCACAAGAGGCAGGCCGCCAACCGCAAGTCCGCCATCGCCCGGCGTTCCGCCGAGCTGCACAGCAGCTAGACCCGGCCCGCGCGCCCGGTCCCATGGCGGTTCCGCGCCGCGGACCGTCCTCGCCGCGGTGCTCGGCCCCGGGTCAGGTGCGGCAGGCCACGATGCGGCGGACGGCGCGCTCCAGCGCGTAGCCGGGGCTCACCGCCTCCCCTTTGATCTGCGCGTCGGCCTGGGCAACCACCTGCACGGCCTGGGCGATGCCGCCGGGGGCCCAGCCGCGCAGTTGCTGACGCACCCGGTCGATCTTCCACGGCGGCGCGCCCACGTCCGCCGCGAGCGCGGCGCTGCTGGTGCCGCGCGGCGCGGCGGCGACGCGGCCCAGCAGCCGGATGCCCTGGGCGAGCGCGCTGGTGATGAGAACCGGCGGCACGCCGGTGGCCAGCGCCCACCGGAGCTGCTCCAGCGCGTCGGCGAGCCGGCCCTCGACCGCGCGGTCCGACACGCTGAACCCGCTGGCTTCGGCCCGGCCGTGATAGTAGCGGGCCACGGCCGCCGCGCCGATCGGCCCGTCCACGTCCGCCATCAGCTGGCTGCACGCGGCGGCGATCTCGCGCAGATCGGATCCGACCGCGTCCAGCAGGGCCCGCAGGCCCGCCTCGTCGGCGACCCGCCGGGCCCGGCGGAACTCGCCGCGGGCGAAGTCCAGCCGGTCGGAGAACCGGGTGATCTTCGGGTATTCGGTCACCGCCACCGCACCGGACTTTTTCAGCGAGGCCAGCAGCGCCTTGCCCTTGGCCCCGCCCGCGTGGGTGAGGATCAGGACCACGTCCGGCGCCGGATCCGCGGCGTACCGCGTTATCTCGTCGGCGACCTCCTTGACCGCGTCCTGAGCCGAGCGGATCACGACCGCTGCGCCCCCGCCGAACAGGGACGGGGAGGTGAGCGACGCCAGCTCGCCCGCGGCGAGGTCCGCCGCGGCGACCTCGTGGATGTCTCCCCGGCCGGCGGCTGGCTCACTCGTCCCGCCATCCCGGCGAGCCGCGGTGAGCACGGCGCCGACGGCCCGCTCGACGAGCAGTTCCTCCTCACCCACGATGAGGGTGATGGGGGCGGGGGCGGCCGGGGCACCTGGACGCGCGGTCATGCCCCGCAGCATGCCATGAACGCGGGCGCTGCCGCACGCGGCTGGCGGCAGCACCGGAGGCCCGTCACGGGCCGGTCAGAGGGCGGCGGGCAGGACGGGCTCGCCGCCGCGCCAGATGCGGTATGGCCTGAGCCCGTAAGCCCAGACGAACGCGCCCTCATGGTCGGCATCCCACTGCACAATGTCCGCGTACCGGCCACGCGCCATCGCGCCGCGGTCGGGAGCGCGCAGGGCGTGCGCGCCGCCGATCGTGGCCGCCCGCAGCGCCTCGGTGACGCTCATCCCGAAATGCCACACGGCCAGGGAGATCACCAGCGCCATGGAGGTGATGCCGTTGCCGCCCGGGGTGTGGTCCGAGCCGAGCGCGACGGCCACGCCCTTGTCCAGCAGCGCGCGCACCGGCGGGGCACCGCGGGTCTGCAGGGACGTGGCCGGGCAGACGACCGCCGCGACCCCGGCCCGCGCGAGCGCGGCCACGTCATCGTCGTCGGCCTCGTGCAGCATGTCGGCCGAGGCGCAGCCTATTTCGGCGGCCAGGCGGGCCGCGCCGATGCGCGACTGACCGCAGGCGTGGATGCGGGGCAGCAGGCCGGACCGGCGGCCCGCGCTGAGGATCCAGCGGGCCTCGGCCTCGGTGAAACGGCCGTCCTCGCAGTAGACGTCGGCGCTGTCGGCTCCGGCCGCCGCCGCGTCCGGGCACCACGCGCTGACCGCGTCGATGTAGTCGGCGCGGCGCCCGAAGAACTCCGGCGGCACCGAATGCGCGGCGAGGAACGTCACGTGGATCCGCGGCATCCCGGGCTCGCTTTCGAGCGAGCGGAGCATGCGCACGTCGGCGAGCTCGCCGTCCCGGGTCAGGTGATAGCCGGTCTTCGCCTCGACCGTGGTGGTCCCGGACATCAGCCAGCCGTTGAGCCGCTCGCGCACCCCGTTGCAGAGCGTCCAGGGATCGGTTCCGCGGGTGACGGTGACGGTCGAGGAGATCCCGCCGCCGGCCGAGTTGATCTCGGCGGCCGTGGAGCCGCCGGACAGCATGGTCAGCTCCGCCCAGCGGTTGCCGGCGTACACCGGATGACTGTGCGCATCTATGAGGCCGGGCGTGACGAGCGCGCCGCCCAGGTTCTCGACGTGGTCGACGTCGACGATGTCGTCCACCACGCCCGGAATGCGCTGAGGCAGCTCAGCCGCAGGGCCGACCCAGGCGATCCGCTCATCCTTGGTAAGGATGGCCGCGTTGCTCAGGATCTCGGACCCTGTCCACAGGCGACCGATGTTGGTCATCAAACGGACAGTCAACGGTAAACCCCTACACATCGGGAACCGGGGGTGATGGTTCCGTACGTCATGAGCGGCCACCTGCCGTGAGTCGTACTCCCCGGCGGCGGTGCCGTCACGTACTCCGTGGAGGCGGATCGCGCGCCCACGTTAGCGGGCATCACGCGCGCATGCGCCAAGCGACCATATTCGATTCCGTTACCGTATTGCACCCCAAGGACCTCGTACAAGGCTTTTGCCAAAACACGGCCCTTTCTCATCGGCTGGCGATGGTTTCCGTCCATCTCGAACCGGCCCGGGCCGCCCCGGCGGGGTGCTCCGCCCCGGCGCCGACGCGGGACCCGGGCCGGCGCCGCTGCCTGTGCAGACAGCCCGCACATGCACCTGCACATGCAGGTGGAAGGTCTGCGACCACAGCCGCCCGCGCACCGTCACGTTCCCGGGCGCATAGCTACCTGTATGTAGCTATAACAATACGCCTTAGCGGGGCGGAAAAAGCAGAACGAAGGATCCGGTCAAGCACGGCGAAGGTAGTCGGCTGGCGCCGATCGCGCACGTATACCGGCAATGCGTAAGGAAATCGACAAATTCGATCCGGTTTCCCGGCGAGCCGCCGCCGCGCAGATCACAGAACGAATAATAACCCGTTATCTGCCCGTTAGCGTCGGCGGGACGGCGCTCACGAAGAGTAACGTACGCTCACGGTTATTTTACCGTCGGCGGCATTGCGGCCGTGGTCAAAAACAATTTCGGACACGAGCTGGATGCCCGGGGCCGCGGCGCTCGGTGATGGGGTCGGCCGTGCTGTGCCAGTGGATTCAGGCTGGACTGTCGTCACACACACATTCAGGCCGGTGATCCGGGCCGGGTTCCGGGTCGTGCGCACCGTGACCAGGGTGAACTCGTCTCGGGAAATCCGCACGGTGACGCGTGTTAAATCGCGTAAAGATCATCGGCGCCGATGAGGAGGATGTGCTCGGGGGTGCGGGCGGCCTGACCGCGCAGGTCTTGGTCGAAGCCGGCAGCGCTGTAGCAGGTGAGGACTGTGGTGCTGGTGTCGTATTTCTTCGCAGCGAGCAGGTCGCGGGCGCGGGCGAGGCGGGCCAGGTTGCGCAGGCCCATGACCTCGCCCCACTTCGCTTCGCCGAGAGACAGGATGCGCCGTGGGGCGTCGGCCGCAGGGGCGGCGAAGACCGCCACGTCCACCTGGATCTGCGCACGCTCGGTGGCGTCGTTGATGGTGCCGTGGCCGACTTCGGCGGGCAGTTCGCCGAACAGTCCGGCTCCGGCCAGGGTGGCGAAGGACCGGCAGATGGCTTCGAAGTGTGGTCCCGCGACCTGAGCGCTGAATGTGCGCTGGGCCGCCGCCCAGACCGCATCCGCCAGCCCTAGTTCCAGCTCCGGCCAGCGGCGGCGCATCACTGCCTCGTAGAAGGTGATGAGCGGCTCGGTGATGCGGTAGGTCGCCCTGCCGCCGCGGAACAGGTCGGGTTCACGGACGATCAGCGCCGCGTCTTCGAGCACAGCCAGGGGATGAGAGAGCTCGTCGGAGCGCCGCCCGATGTACCCGGCAATCCCGCCGTTGGTGGTGTTGCCGCTGGCGATGGCGGCCAGGACTGAGTGGTAGATCGCTGGCTCCCGGATATCGGTCTCCTCGGCCAGCAGGTAACGTGCCTCGCGGAACAAGGGCGTCTGCGGGTTGAGCACCGTGCGGCGGACCCAGGCGTCGAAGTCATCCGGGCCAGACGGCGCATCGTTGCGGACGAATTCCCTGCGGTAGGCAGGCGTCCCGCCGACGACGGCGTGCACCTGCAACGCCAGGCGGGAGTCGGTGATGGACCAGAACACCGCTGCGTCCCGGTACCGGAACGGCTGGACGGCGAGTTCCAGGCCGGCGCGGCCGCGCAGTGGCGCTCGCCCCGATAGCAGGCCACCCATCACGCTCATCGCCGACCCGCATAGCACCAGGCGGGCAGAGCTCGCCGGACCGGCGCCGCCCGGGCCCAGCTCACGCTGGATGATCGAAGGAAGCGCGGGCGAGACCCTGGAAAGGAATGGGAACTCGTCCAGCACCACCACGGTCGGCTCGCCGTGAAAGAGGCGGAACAGGTACCTGGTCGCGTCGTTCCAGTCCCGGAACGGCTGCTCGATGGGTTCGCGGGTGTGCCAGACCAGCGCGTCGGCGAACAGTCGCAGCGACTCCGCTTCGGTTGCCTCGGTTGCGGCGAAGTACAGGCCGCCGATCTCCTGGGCGAGTGCCTGCAGTAGGTAGCTCTTGCCTTGCCGGCGCCGCCCGCTGACGACGCCGAGTGTGGCGTGCTGGGAGGAGTCAGCGGCGAACGCCGTGAGTCCCTGCCATTCCCGTTCCCGGTCGAAGACCCAGCCTGGCTTTGCCGGTTCCATGATGCCCACAATAACAGGAGTATGGTTCTGTGAACTACATATCACTGAAGCAGGTCTCTGTTCTTTGCGATTTGTCGGGCGCACGATGCGGCGCGTCAAACACGCACGCCGCGAGCCGCAACGCGTATGGTCTCGAGTGGCGGCATGCCCGTCCCGCCAAGTCCACGACCGCAGCCTGCAGAGGTTGTGCACGGCTGAAGCAGGCCGAAGCCACGCAGTAGGCCGAGCTACTCCTCAAACCGAGAGTGCGATTCAACCTGTGTCATTATCGTTTGCACGCCGGGTTGTTCACTCAGGAGCACCGGAACCCCGGAAACCTGGCACGAGGCGAGTGCCCGCCCGGGCCGGGCGGGCACTGGTCAGCCGGATGCCACCGCCGCCGGGCGGGCCTGCGCGACCGCGAACCGCTCCAGCTCGGCGGCCAGCGCCGGCGGGACACGGGCCAGCAGCCGCGTGCCGTCCGCGTCGTGACCGACGTCCAGCACCTCGCCCTCCTCGTGCACCCGGGCCACCAGGTCACCCCGGTGGTAGGGCACCAGCGCCGTGACCTCCCGGTCGCGCCGGGGCAGCGCCGCCTCCAGGGCATCGCGCAGGCCGTCCAGCCCGGCGCCGGTGCGCGCGGAGACCAGCACGCAGCCGCGTTCACGCAGCCGGAGGCCCTCCACCGCGATCGGGTCGGCCTCGTCGGACTTGTTGATGACGACCAGCTCAGGAACGTTCCCGGCGCCGATCTCGGCGAGCACGCCGCGGACCGCGGCGATCTGCGCCTGCGGTTCCGGGTCGGATCCGTCCACCACGTGCAGGATCAGGTCGGCGTCCGCGGTCTCCTCCAGCGTCGACCGGAACGCCTCCACGAGCTGGTGCGGCAGGTGCCGGACGAACCCCACCGTGTCGGTCAGCGTGAACGTCCGGCCGGACGGGGTCCGGGCCCGCCGCACGGCCGGGTCCAGCGTGGCGAACAGCGCGTCCTCGACCAGGACGCCGGCCCCGGTCAGCCGGTTGAGCAGGCTCGACTTGCCGGCGTTGGTGTATCCCGCGATGACGACCGACGGCACATCCCGGCGGCGCCGCCGGCTGCGCTGGACCGCACGCCCGGTGGCCATCCCGGAGACCTCCCGCCGGAGCTTGGCCATCCGGGTGCGGATGCGGCGCCGGTCCGTCTCGATCTTGGTTTCGCCGGGGCCGCGGGTGCCGATCCCGCCGCCGCCCGCGACGCGCCCGCCTGCCTGCCGGGACATCGACTCGCCCCAGCCGCGGAGCCGGGGCAGCATGTAGGCCAGCTGCGCCAGCTCGACCTGGGCCTTGCCCTCCCGGCTGCGCGCGTGCTGGGCGAAGATGTCGAGGATCAGCGCGGTGCGGTCGATCACCTTGACCTTGACGATGCTCTCCAGCCGGCGCAGCTGGCTGGGGGTGAGCTCGCCGTCGCAGATGACGGTGTCCGCGCCGGCCGAGGCGACGATGCCGGCCAGTTCGGCCGCCTTGCCCGCACCGACGTAGGTGGCCGAATCGGGCCGGCTCCGGCGCTGGATGAGGCCCTCGAGGACCGCCGATCCCGCGGTTTCCGCGAGCCGGCTGAGCTCGCGCAGCGAGTTTTCCGCGCTGGCCAGGCTGCCTTCAGCCCAGACGCCGATCAGGACCACCTGCTCCAGGCGGAGCGAACGGTATTCGACCTCGGTGATGTCCTGGAGCTCGGTGGACAGGCCCGCCACCCGGCGGAGCGCATGGCGGTCTTCCAGGTCCAGGTCACCGGGTACGGCGTCCGGATCGGCCAGCGGGAACGCGCTGGCCTCGCCGGGCGCGGCATCGGTGGCCATGGGTGCGGACCGCTCGCTGAATACTGTCATTGTCCTCCAAGGACAGGGCGCCGCTGGGCGCCAGGTCACGCTCGTTGTCCCGATAGTGCCATGGGCACCCGGGAATGTCCTCTAGTTAAACAACGGGCGGCCCGCCGATGTGCCCGCCCGCCCGGGATTCCATGATCGGGCCCGGTAACCGCTAGCCGGCCGGGACGGGGGCCGGGGCCAGGGCGGCGAGCATCGGGGGCAGGTCACCCTCGTAGACGACGGCCAGCCGATGGGTCGCGCGGGTGATCGCCACATACAGGTCATGGCCGCCCTGGGGTGACTGGGCGATGATCCCGGCCGGATCGGCCAGCACCACCCGGTCGAATTCCAGGCCCTTGGCCTGGGCCACGGTCAGCAGCGCGACCGGCGAGTCCAGCGCCTCCGGCCGGTCGCCGGGCACGCCGGACGGGGTCGCCGCGCCGAGCTCGGCCAGCCGGGCGGCCGGGGCGATCACCGCCAGGCGGCCCTCCTCCGCGGCCGTCAGCCCGGCCAGTTCCTCGTCCACCACACGCGCCACCTCGGCCCCGAGCCCGGCCGGCGAGCCGGCGCGGATCGCGCGGGGGGCGGCGCCCTCGTCACGGACCGACTCCGGCGGATGCCCGTCCGGATTCACCGCGGCCAGCACGTCGGAGGCCACGGTCATGATCTCGGCCGGCGTCCGGTAGTTGACGGTCAGCCGCTCCTCGCGCCAGCGTCCCTTGACGTAGCGGTCGAGCATCTGGCCCCACGAACGGGCCCCGGCCGCGTTGCCGGTCTGCGCCACGTCGCCGACCACGGTGAGCGAGCGGGCGGGAACCCGGCGCATGACCATCCGCCAGGCCATCTCGGACAGCTCCTGCGCCTCGTCGACGATGACGTGCCCGTAGGTCCAGGACCGGTCCGCGGCCGCCCGCTCGGCCGTGGTCAGGTCCGGGCCGGCGTCACAGTTGCGGTCCGCGATCGTCGCGGCGTCCACCAGGCCCTGGCCGGCCAGGCCGGTGAGCTCCAGCACGCCCTGGGCGTATTCCTCCTCTCCCCGGCGCTGGCGCTCGGCGGCGCGGCGCATCGCGCGGGCGGCCGGGTCGTCGGCGCCGAGCAGCTCGGCGGCCTCGTCCAGCAGCGGGACGTCCGCGACGGTCCACGCGCGGCCGCCGGGGGCGGGCGCCGCGGGGCGGGCCGCGGCGGAGGCGGCCCCAGCGGCCCCAGCGGCCCCGTTGCCGGCGGTCCCGTTCAGGCCCGCGCGGGGAGCATGGGGCGGATGCGGGGCGCGGAGCAGTACGTCGCGCTCGGCGGGAGAAAGGCCCGGGCCGGCCCGGCGCAGCGCCTGCTCATCCCCGACCAGCCCGGCGACAAGCTGCTGCGGGGTGAGGAACGGCCACAGGGCGTCCAGTGCCGCACGGACCGAATCCTCGTCCCACAGCCGTGCGCGTGCGCCGGGCAGGTCCTCCTCATCGAGGGTGCGCCCGAGCACCCCGGCCTCGGCCAGCGCGAGGGCGCTGAGCATGTCGGTGACAAACACCGCGCGGGCCACGTTGTGCGGCCGGCGCATGCCGCGCGCGCGGATCCGGGCCCGCTCGCAGACGTCGGCCGGCACGCGCACGGCCACGCCGTCGATGTCGACGTCCAGGTCGCCGTCGGGCACCCGCTGCCGGTCCCGGACGGCGGCGCGCAGGATCCGGACCATCCGCAGGCCGCCCTTGAGGACGGCCGCCTCCGGGGTGTCCTCGGCGGTGGCGCGGACGCCGGGGAACAGTTCGCCCAGCGAGGACATCACCACGTCGGTCTCGCCCAGCGACGGCAGCACCTGGCTGATGTAGCGCAGGAAGGTGGCGTTCGGGCCGACGATGAGGACGCCGCGCCGTTCCAGCGTCCGGCGGTGCGTATACAGCAGGTACGCCGCGCGGTGCAGCGCGGCCACCGTCTTGCCGGTGCCCGGCCCGCCCTGCACCACCAGCACCCCGGCCAGCCTGGCCCGGATCACACGGTCCTGCTCGGCCTGGATGGTGGCGACCACGTCGCTCATCCGCCCGGTCCGGCCGCGCCGGATGGTGGCCAGCAGCATCGCCTCGCCGACCAGGCCGCGCCGGTCGGCCTCGGCCATCTGGTCGAGGTCGAACACCTCGTCGTCCAGGCCCACGACGGTCCGGCCGCGGGTATAGAGGTGCCGCCGGCGGAGCAGGCCCGCCGGGTCGTTCGGCGTGGCCGCGTAAAATGGCCGCGCCACCGGCGCCCGCCAGTCAATGAGAACGGGCTCGTACTCGCTGTCGTGCAGCCCGATCCGGCCGATGTAAAAAGTGCGGTGACCGGTATCGTCCATCCGGCCGAAGCACAGGCCGCGTTCTACGCTATTGAGCTGGGAAAGCCTTCTTGCCTGCTCCGCGGCGGACACCTCGCGCTCTACCCGGGCCGCGAACGTGCCGCCCGCACCGCCGCGACCGTGCACGTCAGCCAGGGCTGCCGCACTCCGCTCCCGCGCCGCGTCCAGCAGCCCGTACAGCATGGAAACGTAATCCTGTTCTTTTCTGATGGATTCAGAAAGCGCGGATTCAGTTTGACGATCGGGCATATTATTTGCTACACTCCCGGCGAGCAGGAATTCATTGTTATGCGGCGTTGCGCAGGTCTGGCAGCATAAGGTTCGCCGACCTGCCAGCCTAACAGGCCAGCGTCATTAACGTTCTCCGCCCGCGGCTCATTCCGGCCCGGCCGCCCCGCCGCCGGGGGCCTCCGCCGCACGGCCGGCCTCCGCCGTACGGCGGCCCTGGCCGGCCGGCCGGCGAGGGTGAGCAACGCCCCAGCTACGGGTGTCGTCCGGGAGACCCTCTCTGCCTAGGATGGGACGCAGACTGCGGAGGAGTGCATATGCCGGGCACCAATGGCGTTGAGATCACCGGCCCTTCCGGCGATCGCTACGACGAGATTCTCACCCCCGAGGCGATCAGCCTGATCGCGACGCTGCACGGGGAACTGGCGGGCCGGCGGGCCGAACTGCTCGCCGCGCGGGAGCAACGGCAGGCCGAGATCATCGCTGGCGGGAGCTTCGACTTCCTGGCCGAGACCAGGAAGGTCCGCGACGACCCCTCCTGGCAGGTCGCGCCGCCCGCTCCGGGCCTGGTGGACCGGCGGGTGGAGATCACCGGGCCGACCGACAGGAAGATGACCGTCAACGCGCTGAACTCGGGCGCCAAGGTGTGGCTGGCCGACTTCGAGGACGCCAACTCCCCGCTGTGGGACAACATGATCACCGGCCAGCTGAACCTGAAGGACGCACTCGACCGCACGATCGGCTTCACCGCCGAGGGCAAGCAGTACGCGCTGCGCCCAGACAGCGAGCTGGCCACGGTCGTGGTCCGGCCGCGCGGCTGGCACCTGCCCGAGAAGCACATCCTGGTCAACGGGCAGCGGGCGTCCGGCAGCCTGACCGACTTCGCGCTTTACATGGCCACGAGTGCGCGCACGCAGCTCGACAAGGGCAAGGGGCCCTACTTCTACCTGGCCAAGAACGAGAGCCACCTTGAGGCGCGGCTGTGGAACGACGCGTTCCTCATCGCGCAGGACGCGCTCGGCATCCCGCGCGGCACGATCCGCGCCACCGTGCTCATCGAGACCATCCCGGCGGCCTTCGAGATGGAGGAGATCCTCCACGAGCTGCGTGAGCACTCGGCCGGGCTGAACGCGGGCCGCTGGGACTATCTGTTCAGCATCATCAAGAAGTTCCGCACCCGGGGCCGGGAGTTCGTGCTGCCGGACCGCAACCAGGTGACGATGACCGCGCCCTTCATGCGGGCCTACACCGAGCTGCTGGTCAAAAGCTGTCACAAGCGCGGCGCGCATGCGATCGGCGGGATGGCGGCGTTCATCCCGAGCCGCCGCGACCCCGAGATCAACGAGAAGGCGCTGGCCAAGGTGCGCGACGACAAGACGCGGGAGTCCACCGACGGCTTCGACGGATCGTGGGTGGCGCACCCGGACCTGGTGCCGGTCTGCCGCGAGGTGTTTGACGGTGTGCTGGGCAGCAGGCCGAACCAGCTGGACCGGCTGCGGGACGACGTCAGCGTGTCGGCCGCGGACCTGCTGTCGGTGAGCAAGACGCCCGGCACGATCACCGGGCCGGGCCTGCGCAACGACATCAGCGTCGGCATCCAGTACCTCGCATCCTGGCTTGACGGGAACGGCGCGGTCGGCGTCTTCAACCTGATGGAGGACGCCGCGACCGCGGAGATCGCGCGCTCCCAGGTCTGGCAGTGGCTGCACAACGACATCCTGCTGGAGGACGGGCCGCTGGTGACCCGGGAGCGGGTCGAGGTGATCATCGACGAGGAGCTGGCGAACATCCGCGAACTGCTCGGCGATGCGTTCAACGCGGAGCGGTTCGGCCAGGCCACGGCGCTGTTCACGGAGGTGGCGCTGGCCGATAGCTACGTCGACTTCCTCACCCTGCCGGCTTACGAACGCATGCCCTGATGGCTCCGCAGCGGCCCGGCGGCGCGGCGACGGGGCCGGGCGGTGACGGCCTGCCGGCGGCGGCATCGGCCACGGCGGCGCTGATCCCGGTCATGAACCAGATCTGCGGCGCCGCCGGGGTGGTCTCGGACCCGCGCGAGCTGCGCACCTACGAATGCGACGGGCTCACCTCGCACCGGACCGCGCCCGGCCTGGCCGTGCTGCCGGAAACCGCCGATCAGGTGGCCGCGGTGGTGCGCGCCTGCGCCCGGGCGGGTGTCCCGTTCGTCGCGCGCGGCTCGGGCACCGGCCTGTCCGGCGGGGCGCTGCCGCGCTCAGACGGCGTGCTGATCGTCACCTCGCGGATGCGGCAGGTCCTGGAGGTGGACCCGCTGAGCCGGCGCGCCATCGTGGAGCCGGGCGTCACGAACCTGGCGGTCAGCAAGGCCGTCGAGCGGTTCGGGTTCTTCTACGCCCCGGACCCGTCCAGCCAGGTGGTCTGCTCCGTCGGCGGCAACGTGGCGGAGAACTCCGGGGGCGCGCACTGCCTGAAGCACGGGTTCACCGTGCACCACGTGACCGGGCTGGAAATCGTCACCCCGGACGGCGAGCTGGTCTGGCTCGGCGATGGCACCGGCGCGGCTCCCGGCTACGACCTGGTCGGCGCGTTCACCGGGTCGGAGGGCACGCTCGGCATCGTCACCAAGATCGTCGTAAAGCTGACGCCGGTGCCGGAGGCGGTCACCTGCCTGCTGGCCGCGTTCGACAGCACCAGCGCCGGCGGCACCGCGGTGTCCGCGATCATCGCGGCGGGCATCGTCCCGGCCGCGATCGAGATGATGGACGCGCTGTCGATCGAGGCGGCCGAGGCCGCCGTGCACTGCAACTACCCGGCCGGAGCCGGCGCGGTGCTCGTGGTCGAGCTGGACGGGCCCGCGGCCGATGTGGCGGCCGACCGCGAGGCGGTCCGCTCGCTGTGCGCGCAGGCCGGCGCGGGCGAGATCAGGCAGGCCGACGACCCGGCCGAACGGGCCCGGATCTGGGCGGGGCGGAAGTCCGCGTTCGCCGCGGTGGGCAGGATCAGCCCGGCCTACATCGTGCAGGACGGGGTGGTGCCGCGCACCGCGCTGTCGGCGGTGCTGGCGCGCATCACGGAACTGTCCGCCGGGGTGGACGGCGTGCGGGTGGCGAACGTGTTCCACGCCGGAGACGGCAACCTGCACCCGCTGGTGCTGTTCGACGACAGCATCGCCGGGGCCGGGCAGGCCGCCGAGGAGGTGTCCGGCCAGATCCTGGACCTGTGCATCGAGGCGGGCGGCTCGATCACCGGCGAGCACGGCGTCGGCGTCGACAAGTCGCGGTACATGACCCGGATGTTCGGCGACGACGACCTGGACACCATGCAGTTGCTGCGCTGCGCGTTCAACCCGCGCAACCTGTGCAACCCGGGCAAGGTGTTCCCCACGCCGCGGCTGTGCGGGGAAGTCCCGGGTGTCCGCCGCACGCCGCACCCGCTGGCCGCCCGCGGCGACGTGGATCTGTTCTGATGCCGGCCGCAGGCCAGGCACGCTCGGGATGATGCTGAACGGGAATGGGTGACCGTATGGCCAGGGGTGCGGAGGTCGCGGTAGCACTCGCCGGGACCGGTGCCGTGGTCGGCGGCGCCGGCCCGGCTGACGCGGTAGCCGGGGTCATGCCCGCCTGCGTGGCCTATCCCGGGACCATGGAGCAGGCGGCGGGGATGATGCGCGCCGCCGCCGGGCTGGGCATGACCGTGCTGCCGCGCGGCAGCGGGCGGACGATTTCCTGGGGGCCGCCGCCCGCCCGCTGCGACGTGGTCGCGGACATGACCCGGATGAACCGCATCCTGGAGCACGCGGCGGGCGACCTGGTGGTGCGGGCCGAGGCCGGCGTCACCCTGGGGGAACTCGCTGCCGTGCTGGCGGAGAAGGGGCAGCGGCTCGCGCTGGACGGGCCGCGGGGCGCCACGGCCGGCGGCGTGGTCGCCGCCGGCGCGGCCGGCCCGCTGCGGCTGCGCTACGGAACCCCCCGCGACCTGCTGATCGGGATCACGGTGGTCCGCGCGGACGGGCGGGTGGCGCACTCCGGCGGCAAGGTCGTCAAGAACGTGGCCGGCTACGACATCGGGAAGCTGTTCGCCGGCTCGCGCGGCACGCTCGGGCTGATCGCCGAGGTCACGTTCCGGCTGCATCCGCTGGCCGCGCTCACCGCGTACGTGACCCGGGACTACGACGATCCGGCGGCGGCCGCCGCGGCCGTGCTGGCCGCCGCGGCGTCCCCGCTGCAGGCCACGGCGGCGGAGATCGACCGCCGCGGGCCGGGCACGCCGGTACGGGCCGGGATCATGCTCGAAGGCTCCGCGTCCGGGATCAGCGAGCGCGCTGACCGGATGGCCGGACTGCTCGGGCACGGGGCGCGGACCGCGCTGGTGGCGCCGGAATGGTGGGGCCTGCAGGGCGAGGCCGCGCCGGGCGCCGTGGGCGGCACCCTGATCCGCGTCACGTTCTGGGCGGCGGAACTGCGGCGCGTGCTCGGCGCGATCGACGCGGTGGCCGGCGACGCGGGGGTGGTCCCCGCGGTGAGCGGCTCGGCGGGGGCCGGGGTGCTGTACGTGTCGCTG
>Ga0335081_10009267_pt1 | contig 15838 bp, 7 predicted proteins | sample Lox_Sample_35_FD_206713 | JGI IMG/M metagenome (GOLD analysis project Ga0335081, IMG submission 206713) | Soil microbial communities from Loxahatchee National Wildlife Refuge, Florida, United States - Lox_Sample_3.5 | ecosystem: Environmental > Terrestrial > Soil > Wetlands | place: USA: Florida... | reverse complement strand
GCGTGCGCGCATCGGGAGAACTGCCCTCGAGTAGCGGCTGCAATGTCGCGAGCGCGTCTTGCGGCTTGTGGGCCATCAACTGCACCGCGGCCAACAGGCGGCGCTCGGCTGCATCCTCCGGATCGAGTTCCACCGCCCGGTGAAAAACCTGCACCGCCTGGTCGAGCCGCTTGAGCCGTACCAGGCAAACGCCATAGGCATGCTGAGCGCTCACCCGGGAGGCGAGCAAGGCCTCAGCCTTCTCGAAATGACCTACCGCGGCCGCGCAATTGCCCTGCTGATACTCGAGCACTGCCAGCATGGCATGACCGGTCGGGTCACCCGGACGCAAACGCAGCACATGCTCGATCAGCGGAATAGCCGCCGGGTTAGCCGCGGCATATTCGATCTGCGCCGCCCCCTGCAGTGCAGGAAGATAATCGGGCGCAATCTGCAAAGCTTTGTGAAAAGAGGCCAGAGCCGCTTTTGCATTGTTCTCTCCAGCGTAGGCGACGCCCTGCATCGCCCACAACTGGGCGTCCCGGGGCGAGGCTCGCAGCGCCGGACGGAGAAGCTCCAGCGCCTGGTCAAATTTCCGGTTCTGCAGGGCGGCCGCGATTGCATCGGCATGATTTCCAGAAGTCTGCGCCGCGCAAAGGGCCAGCAGGATGAGCGGCACCAGAACAGGACCGAGTTTTCCAGCCTGTGGGAGCTTTTTCATTGCCGAGGCCGGAATATTGGCAGCGCAACCACGCCTTTACTTATATCGCCTTTCCGCAGGTTGGCGCGCCCAGCGTGAAAAAAGCCCCGCCGCTCTGTTTGGAGCGGCGAGGCTGCTTGAGCCGGACCGTGTGGGCAGGACGGCTCAGAACGTCAGGCGGCCCCCGATCTGCCAGTTGCGCGGCAACTGTTGTTGCGTGGCCTTGCCAAAGTTGCCATCAAGCAAATTCTGATCCACGAAGGTCAGATTCACCCGATTGAAAATGTTGAAGAACTCGAAGCGCAGCTGGAACACTACGCGCTCCGTAATGTGGGTATCTTTGTAGAAGTTCAAGTCGGTCTCGGCAAAGTTCGGGGAGCGGAATTGGTTGGGCTTCTCGCTGCCCTCCGTGCCGAAATTGGGAGTCGAGAACTCCGAGGCTGGGAAGGCTCCGGCGAGAAACGCATCTTTTGAGGTTCCCTGATGATAGGCGCTGACGTCGGGGTAGTCCAAGCCAACACCAGCTACCCCAGCGGAGTCTCCATCCGCGTTGTAATCGCCGCTGTTCGGAGCAAAACCCACAGCGGGATTCGAGGCCGAAGGACAGGGCGGAGCGCCCGCGGAGGTATTTGCGCATACAGGCTGGAAAGAATTGGCGTTCCAAACCATCAAGGGATAACCGCTCTGGAAGATGCTGGTTGCACTGATGCCCCAGCCGTCGGTCAACTTGCCGGCAAAGCCATGACCGCCGCTCAGCCCGGGAAGCTGATAGTTCAGAGTGAGCGAGAAGCGGTTGGGCACATCCCACGGAGAAGGTCCGTAGTAGGTCTTGGGATCTGCCTCGGTGGGGTAGGCACTGGCGTCATCCTTTGAACTCGAGCGGGTATAAGAGGCGTCGAAGAATCCTCGGCGCGAGAGATGCCCCTTGAATTCGAAGAATACGCCTTCGTAGTTGCTGTAGCGATTGTTGTCGGTGTAGCCAATAGAGCCAAAGCTGGGGTTTAGCCGCGTCGGCGCCAGGCTGTTGTTCACGATCAGGTCGCCGGCGAAGGCGTTGATGTCCTGCCCATAGCTGACGATGCCGGCCTGGTCGCCGCCACCGACCATGTTGTAGCCATGCGAGCCGGAATAGCCCACCGCTACGGCGTAATCCCTTCCCAGCTTACGTTCCAAAGTAAGCGACCAGATGTTCGCCTTGGGCGACTTGAGATTTGGGTTGATGGCGCCGATGCCAAAGTTGCCCCCGACAATGCCACCCTGCGAGTTGAGGCAACCCTCCGGCCCCAGAGTGGGGCATATGGGGGAGCCGGCCAAAGCGGGATAGGTGAAACCGAATGGCGGTTTTCCTCCCGTGCCCAGCACAAACAGAGGCGGCGTGGCGGTGCCCACGGTGAAATTCGGGGTAATCGGTCCCGGCGGACTGCCGCGAAACTCCTCCTGCACGTTGGCCTGAGTCAGCCAGTTGTTGTAGATGCCGAAGCCGCCGCGCACAACCGTGTCTCCGCTGCCGGTGATGTCCCAGGCGAAACCGACTCGCGGACTAAGCAGATCGGTCACCGAGTGATTGAGGGCGTTGTGCGAGGCCTTGGCAAAGCCATTGGCGACCTGCTCATTCAAGGTCTGGCCGGGGCCCAGATAGAAGTTGCCGAAGACCGTGGTAGCGCTCTTGGACCAGGGGTTGCCGCTGTCATCCCAGCGCAGGCCTAGGGTTAGCGTGAGATTTTTTCTCGCCTTCCAGGTGTCTTGAGCGAACAGACCCCAGGTTCTGGAAGCTGCATCCCACGACCACAGTACCGGCTGTCCAGTGATGGGGTCGTACATCACGTGGTTTTCGGCCCTGGGATTGTCATTCGCCAAGTCGAGCAAATTGTTGAAGTTGAAGGTTGGCTGCGACCATGGGCCCTGAAAGGGCTCAACATCATCTCCGTACCATCCCTCATAGCCGAACTTGAAGGCGTGCGCGCCGCGCACGTGGGTGAGTACGTCGCGCCAGTGGTAGTTGTGCTGAATGAAGTCGCCCTGCGCAAAACCGACGCCGTAAGCCTGCCCGCCTTCCGTGTTGATGCCGTTGACGGTGATGGAGGGAATGCTGTAGTCCTTGGCGCCGCTGCCCAGAACGCCTTCCACGCGGTTGGCGGCGAAGATGGCTTCGTTCAGCGTGGTGGGAGAGAACGTGTGCGTGTAATTCACCTGGAAGGCGCGCTGCCAGTTGTTATTGAGGGCCGAAAACGCCGGAATGGCGGAGGCCGCGCCGTAAGTGAGAAGCGTGCGATAGAAGCTGCCGTAAATACGGTCGTTTTTGAAGTACTTGTCCACCCGCACAAAGTACTGCGTGCCGTTGCGAACCTGCGGGGCACTGAAGTTGCCGCTGTCAATCATGGGCAGATCGCAGGGAATGAAGGAAGTGGCGGCGGTATTGCAGCCCGAGGGCCCCGTGCCGAAGACCCCGGCGGCAGTTCCGTTGTTGGCAACGGCAACTCCGCTCACATCGGTGGGCTGATAGTTGGTCAGCACGCCGGTGCCGATCGAATCAGGAAAATTGGTTTGCGCAAAGTTGATGAACTCGGGCGCGGCAAACGTAATCGAAGAATTCGTGGCCAGCGATGAGCGCAAAGGCTCGACCGCAAAGTAGAAGAAGAACTGGTGATGGGGAATGATGGGGCCACCCACGGAAAACGACATATTGTTCCCGTGGAACGGCAGATACGACGGGCCGGAGAAATGGGTCCTGGCGAACATATTCTGGTAATAGAACCAGTCCGCCGCCTCGCCGTGAAACTGGTCCGTCCCCGACTTGGTCGTCATCACCTCCTGCACGCCGGTGGCCCGGCTGTACTCGGAGGAATAGGTATTGACCTGAATGCTGGTTTCCTGAATGGACTCCGGGTTCGGGGTCAAATTCAGTACGCCCTGGCGGATACCGCTGGTGATATCCAGGCCATCAACCACGTACATATTCGACATCTGGCCCTGGCCATTGGCGCTGGCGTCCACCTGGGTTTCGGTGGAGTAGTTGTCCACGCCCGATCCGGGAGTACCCGCCCTGCCGGGCTGGCCGCCGCCCATGGTTCCCAATCCCGAAACACCAGGCGCCAGCGTGGTTAGAGTCACCAGGTTGCGGCCGGCGACGGGCAGCTGGGCCACTCCCGAATTCTGCAAGGTCAACTGATTGCGGCTGTCGGTGGTGTCCACCACCGGAGCTTCCGTGGTCACGGTGACCGCCTCGGTTACGGCCCCGATCTTTAAGGTGATGGGCACGCTCAGGTTCTGTTCGGTCAGCAGGGTGACGGAAACCTCGCTCGTGGCGAAGCCTGAGGCTTCCGCCTTGATCCTGTAGGAACCGGGGGCGAGGCTGAGGAAACGATAGTCTCCCGAGGCGTCGCTGCTGGTAGTGGAAGAAACCTGGGTTGCGTTGTTGGTCAGTGTGAGCGTGGCCTTGGGAATCGCGGCCCCGCTGGGGTCTTCCACCACACCCTGAATGTTTCCGCTGAACTGAGCGAAGCTTGCCACGGCGCCGACGCAAAACCATAGAAGTCCCAAGCAAAGAGAGGCACGACGGGGTGCAGCCATGTTCTCATCTCCTACTGGCGAATTGTGCGAAAAGCCTGGTCCGGATGCCCACTTAGGAAAACGTTTGCTGAACTTATAGGACGACTCCCCATTCACTGTCAAGCAGATTTTGCTGCGAAGAGTATTAAGTAAACAATATATCCCGGCCTAAGGCCTGCCCCACCCCAGGCTGGGAATGATCCCCGAGCCCTCTTTGAGGGTGATTAACTGGTTGGCTTTGACCGCTTTCAGAGTCTCGTGCAAGCCGTTGGGCCAAAAGACTTCAACCTCCGCAAGCTCCGCCGAGCCCAGGCCAAAGTGCAAACGCGGATCGTTGGCGGAGTAGAAACTCGACTGGCTCACCACCGCCTGCGCCTGAACTTTCTTTTCATAACGCACCAGCACGCGCGCCCCGATCGCAGAGCGGTTCGACTTTACCCCCTGAAGCTTGACCTTAATCCAGTTCTGCTTGCCGCTCAGATCATTCCGTAACAACGAGGGCGGCTCGTTCAGGTTGACGATCAGGACGTCCAGATCGCCGTCATTGTCAAAATCGCCGAAGGCGCAGCCGCGGCTGCAATGTGCCTCCGCGATCGCCGGTCCGCCGAGATCGAGAAGTTCCTCGAAAGTTCCATTTCCCAGGTTGCGGAACAGAACTCGAGGCGTCTTGTTGGGATATTGCGGCAATTTGCGTTCGATCTCCGGGTAGACGCTTCCCGTCACCCAGAACAAGTCGGGGTAGCCGTCATTATCCAGGTCCACAATGCCGGCGCCCCAGCCGGTGTAGCGGGTTTCCACTCCAATCTTTGATCTGCGGGTGACGTCGGTGAAGTTGCCCTTGTCATCGTTGTGGTAAAGGCCGCTGGCGTCATCAGAGAAATGGGTCTTGAGCAGGTCCAGCTGCCCATCCAGATCGTAGTCGCCGATGCCGACTCCCATTCCGGCTTGCTCGGCGCCGTCATCGCTCAGCGCCACTCCACGCAAGACGCCTTCCTCGCGGAAGGTGCCATCGTGATTGTTCATGAACAGCAAGCTGGGAGTGGAGTCGCAGGCCACGTAAATGTCGGGCCAGCCGTCTTCGTCGAAATCGGCGGCCACCACCGTCATGCCATAGCAGCCGGTCGCTTTGGCGATGCCGGATTGTTGGCTGACATCGGTGAAGGTGCCATCGCCATTGTTGCGGTAGAGGGAATGCCGGCCCGTGGGCAGCCCGCGTGGGCCGCATTCCACCGGAATGCCTTTCCAGGTGCAGGTTGAGTTTTCTCCGGGCACGGGTGCATGCTCAAACGAAAAGCGCACGTAATTCGAGACGAACAGGTCGAGATGGCCGTCGCGGTTGTAATCCACGAAGCTGCAGCCCGCGCCCCATCGTTGTTCTTCATCCAGTAGTCCGGCAGACTTGGTCACATCGCTAAAGGTGCCGTCGCCATTGTTGCGATAAAGGCGGTTCTGCCCGTAGTAAGTGCAGAAGAGATCCTCCAAGCCGTCATTGTTGTAATCGCCCACGCACACGGCCGAGGCCCAGCCGACAGCCCGGAGTCCTGCCTTGTCGGTAACGTCGGTAAATGTCCCATCGCGATTGTTCTTGTAGAGCCGGTTAGTGGCTGTGGGCGGCGCTCCCTCCAGGCGCGTGCCGCACAGGATGAAAATATCCATCCAACCGTCATTGTCATAATCGAGGAAGGCGCACCCGCAGCCCACCGCTTCCAGAATGTATTTTTTTTCGTCCACCCCGCCGTAAATGACCGGCTCGCGCAGGCCGGCGGCCTTGGCAATATCGGTAAAATGCGCGTCAAATGGCCTTCCGGAAGGTGCAGGCCGCTTTTGTGCCTGGGCGGTGTGAGTAGCAACGCCTTGCGCCACCAGCCGCTTCGCCGCCAGAGCAGCGGCCGAACCCAGGGAAAGCCTTACGAAGCTGCGCCGATTAAAAAGCATAGGGTTGTCTTTGGCAGTCAGGGCTGGGAGGGCGGCTGCGCCCCACTATTTTCTTCCACCAGCTTGTAGCGATTGCGCTCGGATTCTTCCCTGGTTGTTTGCTCGCGAAGCTGGGCCAGCCTTTTCAATAGCCCTGGAATTTCGCTCTTCTCGGGCGTTTCTCTCAGGGCCATTACTAGGTGATATAGCGCCACCTGGTCTTCAGGATTGTCCTGCAGAGCGCGCCGGCACTGTTCAATGGCCTTCTGCTTTTGCCCGGCTTGCATATAGAGCTTGGCCAGAATATCGCGGGCGGAAACCAGAGAAGGTTGAAGAGCAATCGCTTTCTCCGCCGAAAGCTGCGCCTTCTGGAACTGCGCCGTTCCCGGCGCCGGCCCCTGGTGCGCGAGAATGTCGGCCTGCAGATAGAGGAGATAAGCATCGTTGGGATGCTTAGCCAGCTTTGCCCGCACGGTGGCGAGCGCTGCATCCAGATTGTTGCTCTGCACCGCGGCCAGGCCCTCGGCCGCCGAGCCGACAGCCTGTTGCGGATCCAGCTCATTGGCGCGCTGAAAGTCCGATTCGGCCTTGTCATACTCCGCCATTTGCACGTACAGGATGCCGCGCGCCAGGTAAAGAGCAGCCGATTTCGGCTGTAGCGCGAGGCCGGCGTTGATCATATCCACGCCCACCTGAAAAGACTGGTGGGCAAAAGAAATGTCGGCGAACTGGACATAAAGATCCACCTCTCGGGGGTCCATCACGATCGCCTTGCGCAGCAACTCCACCGCCCTGGGGGTATTGCCGTCAGCTTCATAGGCGGAAGCCGCCAGCGCCAAGGTGTGCACTTCAGGATCTTCTGCCTGCAAAAGCGGCTGCAGCGTGTTCAGGGCTTCTTTGGCTTGCCCAGCCGCAAGTTCCGCTCCGGCCACGTTGCGGCGTTCTACTGGATCATTGGGACGAAGGGCCAGCAGGCGCTGAAATGCGGCGACCGCGCGGTCAGTCTGCTTTAGGCGCAGAAGGCAGACGCCATACTCGCGCATGGCCTCGGGCTGTGATTCAATCAAAGAGGCGCTTCTCTCGAAGTGCTGCACCGCGGAGGAACAGTCCTGCTGGCGGTAAGCTAGCACCCCCAACATGGCGTGGCTGGTCGGATCATCGGGCCGCTGTTTCAGCACGCGACTCAGCAGCGCGGCGGCATCTTTGCCACCGGTCTGGTATTCGATTTGAGCGGCGCCCTCCAGCGCAGGAAGATAGTCAGGAGCGATTTTCAGGGCTTGCTGGAATGAGGCCAACGCCTCACGCTGGTTGCGTTCGCTGGCAAAGGCGATGCCCTGCAAGGTCCAGAGCTGGGCGTTGCCGGGCGATTGCTTGAGTGCGGTGCGCGTGAGCGCAATTGCTCTTTGAAATTCGCCGGAGCGGAGGGCAGACTTTACGGCCTCGACGCTGGCGGGACCCGGCTGCGCGCCCGCGGGAACAACCAGGAGCAGGACCGCAGCACCGAGACCCTTCAACAGACCCATCGGGTATGCCATTATACGCGAGCTGCCGTGCGGCGAAAGTGAGCAAACGTTTACGAGAAGCAGCGTTATAATGCCTCCGCGCTCGGTCCTGCGGCCCGGTGATCTCACACAAAACTGAGGAGAAGACTATGACTCGCACCCCTGAGCTCTCGCGCCGGCAGTTCGTCACCACTGCGCTTTCCGCCGCTGCGCTCTCCTGTGTGCCCGCGCAGGGTTTGCTTGCCGGGCAAACCGGCGCCGTTGGCACGAGTGTCGCACAGGAGGCCAGTTCTCCCTTGACCGGCACTCCTGGCTGGCAGGACCAGGGTGTCGAAAATCTCGCCCGCTCGCCTTATGCCAAGCTGCATGACATTCCGGTCCGGGCTGTGAGCGTAGAGAGCGGCCTGTGGGGGCAGCGCCGCCAGATTAACGTCACCAAAAGCATTCCTACGATGCATGACCTGCTCGAAGCCAACGGGCGCATGAACAACTTTCGCCGCCTGGTGGGCAAGAGCGATACTCCGCAGATCGGGCCGGTATTCTCCGATTCTGACGTTTACAAGTGGACCGAAGCGGTTGGGTTCGTGCTGCAATCGGGCGACCGGCCCGCGCTGCGTGAAACCGCTGAAAACATCATTGATCTTGTGGCTTCCGTGCAGGAGCCGAGCGGCTACCTGAACACCTACTACGTTGGCGACCGCGCCAAGGAGCGAATGCTGCCTGAGACTCAGGCCGTCGGCCACGAGCTTTACAACATGGGGCACATGCTGCAGGGCGCCATTGCCTTCTATCGCGGTACCGGCGAGCGAAAGATGCTCGACACCGGCATTCGCTTTGTAAACGATTTTCTGTTGCCGAACTACGGGCCGGCACCCAAGAAGCCCATCATCGCAGGACATCCAGAAATTGAAATGGCGCTGATTGAGCTCTACCGCACCACCGGCGACAAGCGGCAACTCGACCTTGCCAGCTACATCCTGAATGGTGATGAGCGCATCAGCTTCCCCGAGCGCCGAATGGTTTACATGTTTTGCGGGCGGCCCTTCACCGAGCGCACCAAGCTGGAAGGCCACGCCGTGCGGGCCATGTACGCCTGCTGTGGTGCGACCGATTACTACCTGGAAACCGGCGATCCCGCGTACTGGCAGGCTTTGAACCGGCTCTGGGACGACATGACCTCCACCAAGATGTACATCACGGGTGGGGTGGGATCGCGGGCCGAGGGCGAGGCCTTTGGCGACGCATACGAACTGCCCAACGATCGCGCCTATGGCGAGAGCTGCGCCGCCATCGGCAACATGATGTGGAACTGGCGCATGCTGGCGGCCACGGGTGACGCCAAGTTCACCGATGTGATTGAGCGGGCGCTCTACAACGGAATTAATTCAGGCATGTCGCTCGACGGCACTATGTATTGCTACCGCAATCCTCTTGCCTTCGATCCCTCCTTCGGGGACAAGATCCGCAATCCCTGGTACGACGTTACCTGCTGCCCCCCGAACCTGGAGCGCACCTTTGGTTCGCTGCCCGGCTATTTTTACAGCACCAGCAGCGAAGGCATTTATGTTCATCTTTATAACGACTCGGAACTGAACTGGCGTCTGGAAAACGGGGTTCCGCTGAAAATCACGCAAAAGACCAATTACCCCTGGGAGGGGACGGTGGACATTGCCCTCACTCCCGTCCAGGTCACGGAATTCACGCTGTTCCTGCGCATTCCTGGCTGGGCTGAAGAAGCCACGGTCTCTGTAAACGGCAAAGTTATGGCTGGCGTGACTTCCGGGAAGTATTTACCCCTTCGACGCCGCTGGTCGCCCGGGGATCGCATTCGGCTTGACATGCCCATGCCAGTTCGCGTGATGGAGGCAAACCCGCGGGTGGCGGATGATACGGGCCGAGTCGCAGTTGCCCGCGGCCCGCTCATCTACTGCCTGGAAGAACTGGATCAGCCGTCAGGGACTGCCCTGAGTGACGTGGCTGTGAACGGCAGCCGCAACGCGGACGCCGCGTTTCACAGCGAATTTCGCAGCGATCTGCTCGGCGGAGTAGTTGTGCTGCAACAGAAAGGCGTGGCCTACCAACGCTCCTCGGGGCGTGCTCCGCTTTACGCTCGATACCGCGGCGGTGAGGCACAGAGGAAGCCAGTGCCGCTCACGTTCATCCCGTATTATGCCTGGGCAAACCGCGATCCAGCGGCGATGCAGGTTTGGAGCCTGCTTGAGCGTTCATAGCAGAGACGCTTAATTTGCGGCGTCCGCTGCCGATTGAATCTCGATTTTGAAATTCGCCGGCGGGGTTACGCCCAGCAGGTTCTGCACGAAGTAGTCCCAGCGCCGCCGGACCAGGTAAAGGTTCTTCCCTTCTCCGTGAAACATGTTGGGAACGAACAGCATGTCAAAATTCTTATTGGCCCTCATCAGCGCATCCACGAAGCGCATGGTCTCCACGGGATGGACGTTCTCATCCACGTCTCCGTGCTCGAGCAGCAAGTGCCCTTGCAGGCGGCCGGCCATGGTAACGTTCGATTGCGCCGCGTAATCTTCGCCCACCGGATATCCCTGGTAAAGTTCGTTCCACCAGGCTTTATCGAGGCGGGCATCGTGATCGCCGGAGATGGAAACGCAAACCTTGTAGAAATCTGGAAACACCAGCATGGCATGGGCTGCGCCGTATCCGCCGGCCGAAGTGCCGAAGATACCCACGCGCGAGATATCCATGTACGGAAAACGGTCGGCCATCTGCTTGATCATGGCAACGTGGTCTTCGAAGGCGCCGCCCAGGTTGTGGTAGGAAAATAAGTGAAAGGCGCGTGACCGCCCGGTCGTTCCCCGCCCGTCCACCATCACCACCACAAAACCGAGCTCAGCCATGGACTGCAGCGAGTAGTGCAGTGCCGCGCCGAAGGTCTTGGGCACAAAAAATCCCTGCGGCCCGGTATAAACGTGTTCCACGATGGGATATTTCCTGGCGGAATCGAAATTCGAGGGACGCCAGATCAGGCCGTACAAATCCGTCTGGCCGTCGGCGGCTTTGCCCTGGAATGCTTCGGGATACTTCCAACCCGTGGCCAGCAATGCGCTCGCATCGGTAGCTTCGAGGGTGCGAACCTCTGAGCCGTCGCGGGTACGGCGCAGAACCGACTTTCCTGGCAGATCGGGCCGGGAATAGTTGTCAACAAAGAACTGGCCGTCGGGGGAAACGCTGACCGTGTGATCGGCGTTCTCAGGAGAAAGCAGCGTGAGGCCCTTGCCGTCAAGGCCAATGCAGTAGAGATGCGTCTGGTACGGGTCCTCGCCTTTTTCGCGGCCATTGGCGAGAAAATAGACGCGCCGGCCTTTTTCATCCACGTATTCGATCTTGTCCACCACCCAGGAGCCGTCGGTCACCTGGTTTTCCAGTTGGCCGGTCTTCGCGTTTGTCAAATAAAGATGGTTCCAGCCGTCGCGTTCGGAGGACCAGAGGACTTCTCCGCCGTCGTGAACGAATCGGAAAAAAGTTTCGCCGGGATCAACGTATTGCTCCGATTGCTCGTGAATCACTACTCGCTGCTCGCCGCTATTGGCATCCACCACGCGCAGTTCTTCGCTTTTCGAGCCGCGCGTCTCATAGTCGTAGTAGAAACTCTGGCTGTCGGGCAGCCATTCGAAACCCGGTCCGTCCTGGAAAGGAAGTTCCAGCGGGGGCGTCTTGACCTCGATCCTCTGCGCCGAGGGCACGTCGAAGATGATGGGCTGCGCTGTCGGCAGCACCTCTCCCGGCAGCGGATACACCACGCTGTAAGCTTTCGGCCGCAATTGATCTGGTGGAACATATTGAATGCTGGGGAAGCGGCCGGCCGGCCGCGAGTCAATGCGATAGGTCACGAGCTTGGAGGAATCCGGCGACCAGAAGACGCCCGCCGGCTGCTTAACCTCCTCCGTACCCTGCTCGACCATCAGCTGTAGCGATGGCAGCGGCGCAGCGTAGTCCCAGCCCGGCACGCCGTCCTGCGTCAACTGCACGACCTGGCCGGTGGCAACGTCACGCAGAAAAAGGTTGTGATCTTTCACATAGGCCGCCCACTCCTTGTTCGGAGAAAGCACTTCGTTCGGGTCTTCCGCGGGCGACTGTTTGCATTCGTACGTGGCCAGGCTGCACGTCCACTCCACTTTATCGGCCGTGAATCGTATAGCTTTGCCATTTTCGAGGTAATCGAAACTCTCAAAAGGCAACTTCGTGGCAGCATATTGGCGCTTTGCCGCAACGCTAACAGCATTGGCGAGCTTCTCCTGATCGAACGCCGGAGCCGAGGTGTTATGCTCCGCATCTACCAGGATGAACTCCGTACCCTTGGGACTGGTCTTGCGATACCAGAAGCGGTCAGTTTTCTCGATCCAGTGGGGTTCCACTTCGGCGATGTAAATACGTCGGGTGAGATTGGCGGAAAGAAAACTTTCCGCTCTCTGGTAATCCTGCAACCTACCCTGGGCCACAACGGGAACCGCGACCGAGCCCACGACAACGCTGATTTCAATCCATCGCCTGAAACTTGGACGCATGATCCCCCCGTGCAGATGTCATTCCTGTAAATTGGCGCAGCCACTTTTTTATCTTCGATGCGGAACGGGCATTATGTATATTGTATCCATTGCCGGGAGTCAAGCCTGACGGCTCGGCCTGGACTGGTCTTGAAATTCACAGATACCCGGAGCCACACGTGATGATCACCCGTCTTTCATCCTTGGTTTCTCACGCTGCCCTGTTCTCACTGCTGGCGGCTCCCTTCGTGTTGCTGGCCGCCCAGCCGGCCTCTTCCGGACAATCCGGGCCCGCCGGCAGTAAGAGCCAGCAGCTTCTTTCGCTGTTTAAGCAAGAGTGGGAATACGAACTTCGAACTAATCCGGAAATGGCGACCGCTCTCGGCGACCACCGCTACGACGACCGCCTGGGAGACGATTCTCTGGCCTTCCACGAGTCCGATTTGCAACAGAGTCGCGACTTCCTGGCGCGCTTTGAGGCCATCTCGCCGCAAGGATTGTCAGCGCAGGACACCCTCAGCCGCGAACTGATGATCGAGGGCCTTCGCCAGAACATTGAAGGCGCGCAATTCAAGCCCTGGGAAATGCCGGTCAACCAGAGCGACGGGCCTCACCTCTGGCTGATTGACCTGACCACGACCATGCCCTTTCAAACCGTGAAGGATTATGAGAACTATCTCTCCCGCCTGCACCAGGTGCCGCGGGTATTCGATCAGGTCATGGCCAATATGCGCCAGGGCATGCAAGACCAGCTGATGCCGCCGCGCTACCTGCTGGAAAAAGTTGCGGTCGAGGCACAGGAGGTCGCCGATAAGCCCGGAGAAGCCAGCCCCTTTGCCGCGCCGCTCAAGAACTTTCCGGCCGGAATCTCTTCTGCGGATCAGAAACGCCTCAGCGAGGCCACGCTGGGCGCCATCAACACAGAGATCATTCCCGCCTACCAGAAATTTGCCAAGTTTGTGCGGGAAGATTACGCCCCGCATGGCCGCACCGAGCCCGGCGTGTGGGCCTTGCCCGACGGCGCGGCGCGCTACCGTTTTGCCGTCCGCAGAATGACCACCACTGACCTGACCCCCGACCAGATTCACGAGATCGGGCTTCAGCAAATCGCCCAGACCGAGAAGGAGATGCTCGCGCTGGCCCACAAGCTCGGCTTTCAGGATCTGGCCAGCTTGAATGCCCACGTCAAGGCGGACCGCAGCCTGTATGCGGCCTCAGGGCAGCAACTGCTCGACCTGTACGCGAAATACGCACACCAGATGGAGGGAAAGCTTCCCCAGTACTTCGGCCGGCTGCCTACCAACCAGCTGATCGTCGTGCCCATGGATTCCTTCCGCTCCAAGAACGCCGTGCCGGCGGACTACTCGCCCGGGGCTGCGGATGGCTCCCGGCCGGGGCGCATCAACGTCAATGAGTGGGACCCCTCGCATCGTTTGCTGCTCAACGTCGAGGCCATCGCCTATCACGAAGGAGTTCCGGGGCACCACTTGCAGATTTCCCTGGCCCAGGAACTTCCCGGCCTTCCCGACTTCCGCCGCAATGGAGAGTACACCGCCTTTGTCGAGGGCTGGGCCTTCTATTCGGAGAGCCTGGCCAAGGAAATGGGCTTTTATCAGGACCCTTACAGCGATTACGGACGCCTGGAAAACGAGATGTGGCGCGATATTCGCCTGGTGATTGACACCGGCGTGCACGCGCAACACTGGTCGCGCGACCAGATGGTGGAATATTTCCATCGTTACACCGCCATGGATGAACCCAACGTGCAGACGGAAGTGGACCGCTACATCGCCTGGCCGGGGCAGGCCCTGGCGTATAAGCTCGGACAATTGGAGATTCTCAAACTACGCGCCGATGCCAGAAAGAAGCTCGGCGACAAATTCGACATCAAGGCTTTTCACGATGAGCTTCTCGGCAGCGGCCCGCTGCCCCTGGACGTTCTGGATTCCAGAGTGGAAACCTGGATTGCAGATCAATCCGGCAAGTAAACTGCTTCGCGCAAAAGTGAGTTACCAGCGCTGGTGAACCAACGGGCGAATTTTCTCTTCATACAGCCGCTGCACTGCCGACATGACGTCAGGCGTCAGCGGCGGCAGGCCGGAAGCGGCACAATTTTCGCCGACTTGCCGGGGATTCTTGCCCCCAGGAATGGCGCAACTCACCGCATCGAACATCACGATCCAGCGCAGCGCGAACTGGCTCACGGAAACGCCCTCAGGCAAGAGCCGGCGAAGTTCCTCTACGGCGGCCAAGCCGGTCTCGTAGTCAACCCCCGCGAAGGTCTCGCCCACATCGAACTCTTCCCCATTCCGATTGAAGTTGCGGTGGTCATCGGCCGGAAAGCTGGACTCCCGGCGCAGCTTGCCGGTGAGCAGGCCGCTTGCCAGCGGCACACGCGCCAGAATGCCCACTTGCTTTTGTTTTGCCTGGGCAAAGAACAAATCGGCCGGCCGCTGGCGAAAACAATTGAAGATGATCTGCACCGTCTGCACGTTAGAATACTCGATTGCCTTCAAAGCTTCCTCCACCCTCTCCACGCTGACTCCGTAGAAACGTACCTTGCCCGCCCTCACCAGGTCATCGAGGATGCCAAAGACCTCAGGATGATAGAAAAGATCGGTCGGCGGGCAATGCATCTGCAGCAGATCAAGCGCGTCAGCCTCGAGATTTCGCAGGCTGTCATTCACCCACCCGGTCAGGTTCTGGCGGCTGTAGCCTTCAACGGTTTGCTTGGGTAGGCGCCTTCCAGCTTTCGTCGCGACCACGATTTCATCTTTGCGCTCGCGCTTGAGCCTTGCGATCAAGCGCTCGCTGCGCCCATCGCCGTAAACATCGGCCGTGTCAATGAAATTGACGCCGCAATCTAATGCCTGGTGAAGGGCTGCGATCGCGTCTTCCTCGGAAACGTGGCCCCAGGCACCGCCAATGGCCCAGGCGCCGAAGCTGATCTCTGAAACTTTCCAGCCGGTACGACCCAGCGGACGGTAGTTCATGGCTAAGTTTATCTCCCTGCGAATCTAGAGCGCCCAGACCAGAAAAAGCCGGTGCACACACCAAGTGTATAAAGTATAAGTATCCGCGAGTGTGAAAGGGACCTGATGAAAATTCTCCGCCATTGGGGCCAGGCCATTCCTCTTACTCTGCTTCTCACAGTTTCCGCCGCCGCTCGCTCTGGCCACCAAGAGACAGCCGCGCCAACCCCGGGCCCCATGCTCAGGCAGGGTGTAGTGAGCTTCGAGACGCCTGCATTCACTCTGTCCCTGGTGCGCTCCTCGCAGACGGTAGCGGCACTGAAGCCGAAAGGGGCTGGCGGATTCGATTTCACGCCCGCGGACCTGCTCGTCGAGCGCTCCCGAGACGGCTATTTTCACCTCGGCGACCTCACCCTGCGTCTGCACACCGGAAGCGCCCAGCAATGGCAGAACTATTCGACGGCATCGCACCGGTCGCCGGTCACCGCTTTGCCGGCTGGAGGAGAGGTTCTGGCCGCGGCCGACCTCGGCCCCACGCTGCCCTCAGAGATTCCCCTGCAAATTACCAGAAGCTGGGAGTTGAAGCGCGGCCAGCTCGTCTTGCAATTCACTCTGAAAAACAAGTCTTTACAGCCGGTGGAAATTGGCGCGCTCGGGATACCTCTGATCTTCAACAACGTTCTCACTCACCGCTCCCTCGAGCAG
>Ga0335081_10009266_pt1 | contig 15838 bp, 14 predicted proteins | sample Lox_Sample_35_FD_206713 | JGI IMG/M metagenome (GOLD analysis project Ga0335081, IMG submission 206713) | Soil microbial communities from Loxahatchee National Wildlife Refuge, Florida, United States - Lox_Sample_3.5 | ecosystem: Environmental > Terrestrial > Soil > Wetlands | place: USA... | reverse complement strand
CAGGAAGGCTATGGGGCTTTCAGCGTGAGCGCCTCAAACCGCAAAGACGTGAAGAATTACATCAAGCGCCAGCGCGAACACCACGCAAGACGCTCCTACGAGGACGAACTTATCGCGCTGTTGCAAAAATCCGGTGTGACGTACGATCCGGCTGAGGTCTTTGGGTAGGTGCCGTCCCTGGCGGGGCTCGGTTCTCGTTTGGACTGGCTTCCCGGCACTGACGTGCCGGGCTGTCGCCTGCGGCTTTCCGCCCCTTCGGGGCTGCTCCGTGGGTTCCGATCAACCGTCCCGGGCAGAGAGCAGATTCTTGCGACGATCAACATTGCCACGGCAGCGAATCGTGCACCGTCGAGAGCCCGGCACGTCAGTGCCGGGAAAGCAGGAAAACCATTCGGGAGTCCCGCAGGGACTGCACCCTGGCTTCCGCCTGCCGTGGTTAAAAAGAATCCCGTCCCCAGCCCGCGCCGTCCATGGAAACGAGGAGGTCCTTCATGCAATACAACCGCCTGGGTAATACCGGACTCATCATTTCGCGGCTGGCGTTTGGGGCGATGACGTTCGGTTCGCTGCCGGACAGTCCGATGGCGCGCGTCTTCAACACGCCGGAGAAGACGGCCGACGCGCTGGTCGGGCGCTCGCTCGATGCCGGCATCAATTTTTTCGACACCGCCGACGCTTACGCCGCCGGCCAGTCGGAGCAGATGCTGGGCAAGGCGCTGAAGCCGCGGCGCGGCGACGTCATCATCTCTACCAAGATCGGATTCCGCTCAGGCCCCGCGGTCACGCGCGCCGGCGCGTCTTATGGATATGTGATCTCGGCCGCCGAGGCGTCGCTCAAGCGGCTCGGCACCGACTACATCGACCTTCTCTCGATCCATCGCCTGGACCCGTACACGCCGCTCGAAGAGACGGTGCGGGCGCTCGACAACTTGGTCCAGCGCGGGCTGGTCCGCTACGTCGGCTATTCGAATTTTTCAGCGTGGCAGTCGGCGAAAGCCCTCGGCATACAGGAGCGGCACAACTACGCGCGCTTCGTGGCGGCGCAGGTGTACTACTCGCTGGTCGGGCGTGACCTCGAGTACGAGATCGCTCCCTTCTGCGCGGACGCGGGCATCGGAATCGTGGTCTGGAGTCCGCTCGCCGGTGGATTTCTCACCGGGCGCTACACGCGCCAGGACCCGACCGGCGGCAGCGGACGCCTCGCGTCCGGCGACTTCCTTCCCCTGGATCGCGCGCGCGCGTGGGACGTGATCGACCGCATGCGCGCGATTGGCGAGCGTCATCGGGCGACTGTGGCGCAAGTGGCGCTGGCGTGGCTGCTGGCCCAGCCGTTCGTTGCGACTATCCTGCTGGGCGCGAGCAAGATGTCGCAGCTTGAAGACAATCTAGGCGCCGTGAATGTGGAGCTGACTGCGGCCGAAGTCGCAGAACTCGATAAGCTGACCGAGCCCGTGCCCCTCTATCCGAACTGGTTCCACACACGTACGGCGGACCTGGTTTCGGCGGAGGCGCTCGGCGTGGTGCCCGCGGCAGAGGAAAAGAAACCGGCGGCGGATTGAACGGGATTGTGCCATTGGGTCATTGAGCCATTGAGTCATTGAGTCATTAAGTCATTGAGTCATTAAAAAAAACCCAAGGTCCCTCGACTCGCGCTCAGCCGCAAGCTCGCTTCGCGCTTCGGTCGGGATGACAATAGCGTTTGCGTCAATTGGGAAGTCTATAAGAACATGAAACCAGAAAAGATCAATCTTGCCGAGAAATTCTCCCACTTCACCGAGCACTGGAGGCCGAAGATCGCCGGCGAGGTGAACGATAGCTACGTCAAGCTGGTAAAGTTCCAGGGCGAGTTTATGTGGCACCACCACGATGCCGAAGACGAGATGTTCCTTGTCGTCAAAGGCCGCCTGTGCATTCGTTTTCGGGACGGCGACGTGTGGATGGGCCCGGGCGAGTTCTGCATCGTGCCGCGCGGCGTGGAGCACATGCCGGTGGCCGAAGAAGAAGTGCACGTGATGCTGTTCGAGCCGCGCAGCACGCTCAACACCGGCAACGTGCAGAACGAGCGGACGCTGGAGCAACTCGAGCGCGTGTAGGGGCCTACGGATTGATGCCGCGGTGCGTAGTGAGATAAACGGCAAAGCTGCCCAGCCAGTGTCCGCCTTCATAATGAGCGCCGGTCACGGAGGCCAGTCCGGCTTCGCGATGGGCGGCGGCGGAGGCGCGCAAGGCCGGGAGACGCGGATCGTCCGCCGGCAGGCCCGAGGCGATGCCCTCCAGCATCCAGGCACGGCTGAGGTTCAGGCCGTCGAGGTGCGCGAGCCTGGGATCGCTGGGGTCGGTGACGACTGCCGGCTGCAGCCACGAGCCAGCGCCGTCCGTCGGAAGCTGTGGTAGGAACCCGCGCAGCCACGCGGCGAAGTCCTGGGGCGCGAGCACGCGCCGCATGACGTCGGCTTCAGCCAGACACGGCGAGAGGAAATCCTCGCCGGAAGGTTCGTAGGCCAGCGGACAGTTCTCGTCTTTCTGGTAGTAGTCGCGAGCTTTGCGCAGAAGCAGATCGAGGAAGGCGCGGTCGTCGGTCGCGCGCGCATAATCCATCATCAGCCCCACTGCGAATGCTGTCTGGCTATGCTCTCCGGAGCGCACCGGATACGAGAGTTTTGGAAGCCAAGTCTTGAGGCTTCCGGCGGCGGCCTGCTCCAAGGGAAGCAGGTTAGTCGCGAGCTGAGCGGGCAGAGGGTCAGCGGCCGCGCCCTTGGAAGCGTTCACGATAGCGGACGCTTCCCATTCCCGCAGTTCCTGTCCGAGCTGGAGCAGCCAGGCCAATCCATAAGGCCGCTCGAAGCTGGCGCGCCCTTCGGCGTTCAGATAGGCAACCTCCTGTGCCAGATTGGCGGAGGTCAGGCTCTGCTCGAGAGCCGTGCGTGCTGCGGCAGCAAAAGGCGCGCTGGGAAAGGTGCGCAGCAGGCGAACCAGCAGCCAATGTCCGTGAACAGAAGAGTGCCAGTCGTAGCAACCGTAGAAGGCGGGCGTGAGCTTGCGCGGCGGCGCCACGTCGGCGTCGCTCAGCAGGGAGTGCGAAATCTTGTTGGGATACTCCTTGTGCACGCAGGCCAGCGCCAGGCTGGCGAAGCGCTGGGCCGCGGCTGCATCGAAGGTGCGGGCATTGGCGGCGTGGGAAGCCCCAGCCTGATTCTGCGCAGCGGCCGCGCCGGCAAGAAGGATAAGAACAGAGATGTGCGAGATCATGAAACAAGAACTGTAGCACGAAGCACGCACCGTCTGGTTCCACGTTGTGGCAAGATGTTCGCTTGCCAGATGACGAATCAGAATGCAAAGCAGTTTGAACCGGGCGAGCGTCGCCAGCATGGCCGGCGGCTGCGCAAGGCGTGCAGCCGCGTCCAGCAAGGGCGTTGGAAGCCGCCCGTTGGCCGGGCGGAGCCGGTCGCGCTGGTCATCGCGTCCATGCGCGGCCGCGTTCCGCAACTGGTTTCCATCAAGTACCAGCGCATGGCCGCATCGGCCTTCGGCTTCTTTTGCGGCGCGGCTCCGGTGATGGCGGCGGACTTGGCGTCGCAACCACGCTGCGGCCTCTCGGCGCAGATCTGCGGCGATGCCCACGTGCGCAACCTGGGATCGTTCAGCGCGCCCGACGGCCGCCTCGTCTTCGATCTCAACGATTTCGACGAGACCGTGCGCGGGCCCTTCGAATGGGACGTCAAGCGGCTGGCAACCAGTCTGGTGATCGCAGGCCGCGAAGCCCAGGACAGCGACAAACAGTGTAAAGAAGCGGTTCGCGTTTTCGTGCGCGCCTATCGCGAGGCCATGTTCGGCTTCTCGCGGATGACGGTGCTCGACCTGGCACGCTACCGCGTCCACCGTCACCCGCACTTCGCGCCGCTGCAGAGCGTCCTGCGGAAGGCCGAGCGCGCCACGCCACGGCACAACCTCGAGCGGCTCACGGTGGCTGCGGGAAGCTGGCGGCGCTTCAAACAAGAGCCGCCGACGCTGACCCGAGTCGAGGCCAAAAGCGCTGCGCGCGTGCTGGCCGCGCTGAAGGCCTATCGCCAGACGCTGGCCGCCGAGCGGCAACACTTTTTCGACCAGTACCATCCCGTGGATGTGGCCTTCAAGGTGGTGGGGACCGGCAGCGTGGGCACGCGCGACTATGTCGTGTTGCTGCGGGGCAACGGCAAGAGGGATGCACTCTTCCTGCAAGTGAAAGAAGAGCCGCCCTCCTGCTATGCCCGCTATCTTCCCGACCCGCGCCCGGCGGAGCACGAAGGACGCCGCGTGGTCGAAGGCCAGCGCGCCATGCAGGCACAATCCGACTTTTTATTGGGCTGGACTACAATGCAGGGCCGGGACTACCTGGTACGTCAACTCGCCGACCACAAGGCGAGCATCGAGGTGGAAGACCTCGCGGGCGATGGCTTGCTGCAATATGCGCTGGTCTGCGGCGAGGTGCTGGCCAAAGGCCATGCCCGCTCCGGCGATCCCTGCGCGTTGGCCGGGTACTTGGGGGCCAGCCCCAAGTTCGATACTGCCATCGCTGCCTTCGCTGTTGGCTATGCCGATCAGACGGCGAGCGACCATGAAAAATTCGTCGCTGCAGTCAAGTCGGGAAAGATCAGAGTGGCCAGCAGTCATGAGCCTGTATCCCCGGCGCGCGAAAAATCGCGTGCGCACAGAGTTACTGTATCGGTGACTTGAGCAAGACAGAGGAGTTTGCTATCAGCTTAACAAGAATGAAGCGACGCAACGGATCCGGCGACGAACTGGTGGAGATGGCGGCGCATGCTTGCCTGGTGGCCAAGGACGCCGCCACCAACCTGCAAGAGCTGCTGGGCGGGGCCTCGCGGCTGGCGACGCTCACGCTCCGCCAATGCGAGAGCGAACTCGACGAGTTGGAGCGGGCGGCCCACCAGAAACTGCCACGCGCCATCACCCGCGTCAGCGAAGACAAGGCCCGCGAGCTGCTGGTGTGCAGCTCCTTCATCGGCAACCTGGAACGCATCAGCGACCTGCTGCTGTGGGTGGGACAACGCCTGACCCTGCCTTCCACCCGCCTGTCCGACCCGAACCGGCAGACCATGCGGGAGATGATCGCGACCCTCGTGACCATGCTCGAGCAGGCGCACGGGGGATTCGTGGATCGCAACCCGGAGCTGGCGCAATCCGTGCTTCGGCTCGATGCCAACCTCGATCGTCTGCGCACCGAAGCCTTCCATCGCAACCTGCTGGGAAAGTCCAGTAATCAGGTCGAAGGCGTGGTGGATACGCTCATGATGGTGCAATCGGTCGAGCGGGCGGGAGATCATTGCACCAATCTGGCCGAGGAGCTGGTGTATTTGATCGAGCACCGCAGCATCCGCCACACGCGCAAGAAGATGCTGGAGAGCTGAAGGTCAAAGTCCCCGGCCTTCGATCAGTGGACCGCATCGAAGCGATAACCGGCGCCGCGGACGGTGCGCAGGTAAACGGGATTCTCCGGGTCCTGCTCGATCTTGCCGCGCAGGCGGCGGACGTAAACGTCCACCGAGCGGTCGGTTACATAGCGCGATTCCTGCCAGACAGCATCCAGAAGCTGGTCGCGAGTAAAGACCTGGCCGGCATGACGCATCAGGTGTTCGAGCAGCCGGAATTCCGTCAGCGTGGTCGGCACCAGCACACCGGAGACGCTCAGGCTCATGGCTTCGCTGTCCAGTTCAATCGGACCGGCCGCGATTCGGGTCTGCGCTGCCGGCCGGTCATAGCGCCGCAGGACGGCTTTGATCCGCGCCACCATTTCCCGCGGACTGAAGGGCTTGGTGATGTAATCGTCGGCGCCCAAATCGAGGCCGGCAACCCGGTCAGGCTCTCCTGTCCTGGCAGTCACAAAAATGATCGGCACCTTCGATAGAGGAGGCGTTTTGCGGATGCGGCGGCAAAGATCCAGGCCGTTGCCACCCGGCAGCATGATGTCGATCAGGAACAGACTGGGGCGATTCAGTTCAGCCGCGTGCACCACTCCAGAACCATTGGAGAAGCTGGAGACCACAAACCCGGCGGCTTCCAAGTGATGACGGATCAGCAGCGCGATGTCGGGTTCGTCCTCGACGAGCAATACGTTCGGCTTCATGACCGCGGGGCCCCCGGCACGCCTGCCTTCGGGGCGCTGGGGTGCAAGCGATGGGTGTTCCAACCGCTTGCCTGCCAGCTCACCATAGTCAGGGATTGTTGCAGGCGTGTTACGGAGACATGAACGCGCGGTGAAAATCCCGCCGGAGGCCTCCCATCAGGCTCCCTCGCGTGGCGATTCCGCGGCTTGCGCGGTAAACTCGGCGACGTGCCATCGGCGAACAGCGAAGGAGAGCGCATCTTTCCGAAGGATTTTCTCTGGGGGGTTTCCACTTCCGCCCATCAGGTCGAGGGCGAGAACTCCAACAACCAATGGGCGGCGTGGGAGGCCGCGGGAAAGATCCGCTCCGGCGACCGCTGCGGCCGTGCCTGCGACTGGTGGACGAACGCGGAATGCGACTTCGACCTGGCACGGGAAATGGGGGTCAACGCCTTGCGGATTTCCGTGGAGTGGAGCCGCATCGAGCCCCGGCCGGGGGTGTGGAACCAGCAGGCCCTCGACCGCTACCGCGAGATGCTGCGCGGGCTGCACCAGCGCGGCATGCGTCCGCTGGTCAGCCTGCACCATTTCACCCATCCGATCTGGTTCGAAACAGTTGGAGGCTTCCTTTCCGCCGAGGCGCCGGCGCTATTTGAACGATTTACGCGCAAGGTGGTGAACACTCTCGGCGATCTCTGCCAGGATTGGGTCACCTTTAACGAGCCCAACGTGTACTGCGCCATGGGATACGCCGTAGGCCTGTTCCCGCCGGGGCGACGCGGAGAGCTGTTCACTTCGATGAAGGTTCTGGCCGGCATCCTGCGCGCGCATGCCCGAGCCTATCGCGCCATTCACGAGCTTCAGCCTCACGGCAATGTAGGCTGGGCGCACAACTACGTGGTGTTTGAGCCGCTCCGGCCGGGCTTAGCCTTCGACCGCTGGATCGCGCAGCTCCATCATTCCTTGTTCAACCACAGTTTTGTGCGGGTGATCGCCGAGGGCACGCTACCGCTCGGCTTCGGCGTCGTAGCTGGCGATCTGAGCGAGGCCCGCGGGACGTGCGATTTCTTTGGGCTCAACGTATACGGGCGTCTGTACGTGTGTTTTGACCCGCGCAAGCCCTCGCAGCTCTTCGGCAACATCTTCGTGCCGAAAGATGTTCCGCAGGGTGATCCCGGCACGGAGGGGCCTCTGGCCGAAGCTTATCCCGGAGCGCTGAAGGCTGCCGCTGCGTATGCCGCGCGTCTGGGAAAACCCATCTACATTCTGGAAAACGGCGTGCCCGATGCCCAGGACCGCATAAGGCCGTGGTTGCTGGTGAACGCGCTCAACGAGCTGCACGGGGCGCTGCAAGACGGCATCGACATCCGCGGCTACTTCCACTGGACCCTGACCGACAACTTCGAATGGAATGACGGCTGGAAGCTGCGCTTCGGACTGATCGAACTCGATCCCGCGACCCAGCAGCGCACCATGCGCGAGAGCGGGAGGCTGTTTGCAAGCATCGCGAAGCAGAACCGCATTCCCGAGGAACTGGTGAAGCGCTACTCGGGAAATGGCCTTCGCTAGGCACGCGGCCAGCCGACCTTTTCCAGGCACAGCGATCCGCCCAGGCTCGACCACTGTCGCCCGGCACTTGCGTGAAGCCGATTTATCACCAATCATCGAACGATCCGAGACAGAAGCCGTTCCACGCAAGCGGTTCTGTTCAGTTGGGCACAAAAGGTGTCTGCCGAGATCAGGTGAATAGACAGGTTCCAGCATCGGACCGTACGGTCGCGTTTCGCAATCCAGGAACTTCACGAATATTAGGCAACCGTTCGGTCTCGCAGGGAATCGAACCCGCCGGGAAATGGTCGCACCGGCCCGGTCCCATGGTTTAAAACCGGGCCTACTAATATCGGGGCATTTGTCGTCGAGACAGGAGAATTACCCATGAAGATCCGTGACTCAGTGGCATTCGTGACAGGCGCCAACCGAGGAATCGGTCTGGCATTTGTGCAAGAACTACTCGCTGGCGGCGCGCGAAAGGTCTATGCCGCAGCGCGCCAGCCGGAGCGCATCACCCTCGCCGGCGTTGAGCGTGTTCGTTTGGACGTGACGAACCCCGAAGACGTCGCTGCTGCCGCGACGCAGTGCACCGACGTCAACCTGCTCATCAATAATGCCGGCATTGCGCTCCGGACTGGTTTCCTGGCGCCCGATTCCGTCGAGGCGGCCCGATCAGAAATGGAGACCAACTTCTACGGGCCGCTGCTCCTCAGCCGTGCCTTTGCTCCTGTGCTGGCGAAGAACGGCGGCGGCGCCATCGTCAATCTTCTCTCGGTGCTGAGTTGGGTAGCGGCCGGGACGTACAGCGCTTCCAAGGCCGCCGCTTGGGCTTTGACCAACTGGCTACGGACCGCTTTACGCGAGCAAGGTACGCAGGTGGTGGGCGTGCATGCCGGTCTGGTCGATACGGATATGGGGAGCGGACTCACCCTTCCTAAGATCGAACCTGTAGACGTAGTTCGACAAGCGCTGAGTGCAGTCGAAGCCGGCCGCGATGAGGTGCTCGCCGATGATCTGACTCGGCAGGTCAAGGCTGGACTGTCGGATCGAGAGGGCATCTACCTCAATTTCGATCCGCTGGGCCGGAGCAAGCTGCCAAAAGCATCATGATGGCGTTTTGGGTCTGACCCGGCCGGACACTCCGGCTTGCTCGTGGTCGCCGGCTTGATAAAAACGCTTCAGCAAAGGAGAACCCACATGAACAGTCTTAACTCCTTTTTACAACGTAACAAGGATTTTGCGGCTCAGCAGTCTGCTGCGGGCACACTTATGCCCTCGCTTCCGCGAGCGCTGCCAAATGTGAAGGCGATCGTCATCGGTTGCGCCGACATGCGCGTGGACCCTGCTTACGTACTTGGGGTTGAACCGGGCGAAGCCGTCGTGATACGTAACATCGGCGGTCGAATCACGCCAGGGTTATTGGAGCAGTTGGGACTACTCGGGCGAATCGGGGAAGTTGCCGGAGAGATTCCTGGAGGCGGCGGTGAGTTTCACATCATCCTACTTCAGCACACCGATTGCGGCATCACTCGCCTTGCTCGCGACCCCGCCATGCTGGCGCGCTATTTTCAGATACAGGAAGGGGAACTCAGGAGAAAAGCGGTTACCGATCCTCGCGCTGCAGTTACCGCCGACGTGGCTTTGCTGCGGGCAATTCCGGCGTTGCCGAGGACGTGGCTTATATCGGGCCTCGTTTATGACGTGGCGACCGGACTTGTTGAGATCGTCGTGCCGCCAGCGTTAATCCGCGCCGCATAAACATTAATGCATCAAGGCGGCGGAGGTGGCGTTGTCGCGGCTTCGCTCTCCGAAGGAAGAGATCCGTAATGATCCGCTTTTGCGCTGTACTTGTCGGGGCCACCTTGACAGTTGGCCAACTTGAAATTGTCCACACCAATATGGACGATTATGCTTAATTCTGGTGATTCGCAAGATGGTAAGCCGCGAGCGTTCCTTGCCCTTTCGCGTGGCGTATTCCCAAACGCCGCCGACCCGGAATATCGCATCGGTGGCCTGTTTTAGACTCACTTCCTTTTTTGGGAGCACGTCGATTCTGGAGCGCACTGCCAACGCACAGCAGTAAAAGTGCTGATAGGCGACGGTTCTCACGCGCGGTACTCTACGTCGGCCGAGAAACAAAATCCAGATGCTCCGATGGTTGTTGTAAACAGGCATTCACGTAGACTACGTGAACGGGGAGCACCAGAGAATTGCGGTCTGACCAATCCTGTGGCCGATCAGCGACGAATGTGGGGGCTTCCTGGCCCGCCTGCGGCGCTTGCTAGCCTTCGCAGTCTGTGAATGCCAGCCTTATAGTGAAAGAACTCCTTCTCCCTACGCCCCGGTAAACGTTCTCGGCTCGGAGTGCCAGTAGCGGTGGTCGCGGAAAAAGAAGCTGTCGTTCCAAGTGTTGACGGCCGTCGAGAGGAAGAGGCGTGCGACCGTGAAGTATCCCATGTTCTTGAAGCGGCGATTGGTGGTGATGATGTGTCCGCGCACGATTCCGAAGCGGAGGCGCGCCACCTGCTTGCTGAGCAGGTAATCCTCGGCGTACAGCGCGCCTTCGTGGAAGCCGCCCAACTCGTTGAAGCGGGCCTTGTCGAAGAGCATGAACATGCCGGTTGCGAAAGGCCGGCAGAGCCGCGAGAGTTGCTGCGCCAGGTTGCTGGTGGCATAGAGGACGCGGTCGAAGTCCCGCCCTTGCGGGCAATGAATGTTGGTGGTGACGCAATGGAGCCTCTTCCGCCGCATCAGCTCCACGGCACGGCGCACCAGCGTGGGGTCGTCGAGTTGAATGTCCGCGTCAATGAAGAGCAGGTAAGGGGTGGTCGCGCGGCGGGCGCCGTTATTTCGCCCTACGGCCGGCAAGCCGCCGCGGATGACTTCGACGGCCAGGCGATCGGCGAAGGAGCGGGCGATAGCGGGGGTGCCGTCGGTCGAGCCGGCGTCAGCGATATACACCTTCGTATTCGGCATCGCCGAGTAGTCCTGCTGAGCCAGGGAATTCAACAACCTCGGCAGCAGGATCGCCTCGTTCTTCGCCGGAATAATAATCGTCAGATCTCTGGTCGTATTCATGGATCTGCACTCCTTCCTCGTCGATGGTGATGTAGGTAGCCGTAGCCTGAGTCCAACAGCCGGTGTTGAAATACTGCACACCGTCTGCGGCTAGATGCATGGCCTGATGGGTGTGGCCGCAAAATACCCGTTGTGCATTTTGGGTGCGACCGTGGGCCATGGCGCCGGCCGCCACTTTGGGCGAATGCCGCCGCCAGCGGGTATCGAGTCGGTCCACCAGCTTCGAGAGGCGCTGCCCGCGAAAGTCCAGCTTCTGCAGCAGCAGGAAGGCGGCCGAGGCCAGGCTGCCCAGCAGAGCGTTATCGGTAAGGAAGCGGTCGAACTGGTGGCCGTGCACCGCCAGATGGCGCACCCCGCGGTACTCCCACACATACTGCTGATAGACCTTGATCCCCACCAGGTGCGACATGACCAGCGAGAGGCCGTGATCGTGGTTGCCTTCCACCCACACCACCTCGATGCCGCGCTTGGGGTTCGACAGCTTGCGGATATACGACAGCAGCCGCCAGTGGTCCTTCTTGAGCCGTCCGAAATTCAGATCGCAGAAAATGTCACCCAGCAGGATCAACCGCTCGAAGTAGTGATGTTCGAGCAGGCGCAACGCATCACGTGCGCGACTCACCTCCGACCCCAGGTGCAGGTCGGAGAGGATGAGGGTGTCACAGTACGCTATCGTCATTAGCTCTTTTGTAACCCGCGATTGTTACGGGAACGTGAAGCTCAAGAAGTCAGAAGGACAATGAACCTGGGGGTGCACCTAAAATGGGGCAAAATTAACGGCAGTGTAACAATCGGGTTCCCGCCGTGTTGAAATTTCCACACCAGCAGGAATGCGCAATGCCTCTGAGCTTGCGGTTCGCACGGCGATGTGCCCTAAGCGCGAACAATCACGCGGTATCCAGCCCCATGTCGTGGTGTTAGGCTGCTTGCATGAGATCGGAAGGAAGGCTTTCGCCTCAGCGACCGCAACGATTGCGAACCGAAAAGCGAGTGGTGCCTAGGGTTCCACGGCCACATTCGGTGCCAGCTACGGCAGGCAAGAAAAACGGAAAGGCACCCCTCCAGAAGCCGGTCGTCACCCTACACCCGGCTTCTCTGGACGAAATACGCCCGAGGTTCGCAACAGAGGACTAATTACAGCTTAGTCAATGAGTTAGCTACGCGACCCTCTTTTGATAAGGATTCTTCTCCAGGGAGACGAAGTCGTACTTTCGCAGGGCCTCGAGGTCGCGAACCTCCGACAGCGAGATCACTTCATCGAGCAGCTTGTCGGCCTGCTCCTTCGGCATGTGACGTGTAGCAGCCCAAAATTTATGCGGAAAGAACCAGATGGGATCGGCTTTTGGTGCCTCGACCATAAAACCTCACGATTTTCGGTTGGGTTGGCTGGTGAATCGCCTGTAAAAGCCTGAACTATTATGGCTGCTCTATTATAAACGAACCTCGTCTGGTGCGCCACCGCGTCCACTACGCTTACAAAATTTTACGTCCCCCATTGAATCTAAAGAACCTGCGGCGCTTCATAACTGCTAGCCTTTTGCGTTTGCAGTTCCGCCACTGCGATACCCAACCCAGGAGAAGAGAGATGAGCCTTCTTTATGCACGTACGATCTGCGGTCTGATGGTCGTTAGCCTTGGCCTCGCGATTGCCGTCTCTGCCCAGCAGGATTACACCAAATCGGCGCCCATTTTCCCCAACGTGCTCGGCCCCTACACGCCGCGGCACGTTGTCGAGCCTGATATGTCCAACTCCGCGCGCGTGGATCAGTTGATCCAAAATGGCAAGCTCTCGCTCTCGCTGAGTGATGCCATTGCCCTGGCGTTGGAGAACAACCTCGATCTGGTGATCGCTCGCTATAACCTCCCCATCGCCGATACCGACATCCTGCGCACCAAATCGGGGGCAAGTACGCGCGGCGTCAATACCGGCATTGTGCAGAACACCCCGGGGGGCGGCGCGGGCTCGATCGGCAACACTGGGATTGTGGGCGGCGGCGCCGGCGGCACCTCGGCCGCAGCGGCCGGGGCCGGCGCCGGTCTGGGAGGGTTAGTCTCCTCGACGCTCGGGGTCGGCCCGCCGCTGGATTCGTTTGATCCCATCCTCAGCTCTTCGCTCGGCATCCAGCACACCCAGATCCCTGAATCCAACAACATCGTGACCGGGACATTTTCCCTGCTGCAGAACACCAGCACCGGAAACTTCACCTACAGCCAGGGTTTCACCAGCGGCACCCTGCTGACGGTCACATTCGACAACTCGCGAGTGACCTCCAACAGCATTCGCAACTTGCTGGTGCCGCAACTGAATTCCAACTACCTGATCCAGGTGCGGCAGCATGTGTTGCAGGGCCTGGGGTTTGCTCCCAACCGGCGCTACATCGTGATCGCGCGCAACGATCGCGAGATCGTGGACATCGCCTTCCGTCAGCAAATCATCTACACCGTCACTCAGATCGAGAACCTCTACTGGAACCTGGTAAGCGCCTATGAGGACTTGAACGCCAAGCAGCGCGCGCTGACCCTGGCGCAACAACTTGAGGCCAACAATCGCCGCCAGCTCCAGGTGGGGACGCTGGCACAGATCGACGTGGTCAATGCGGAAGCGCAGGTGGCCTCCGCGCAGCAGGACATCATCATCTCGCAGACCAATCTTCAGCTCCAGCAGTTGCTGATGAAGAACGCCATTACCAAACACGAGAACAATCCGGTGCTGGCCGCCGCAGCGGTAGTGCCCACCGACCGCATGCAGCTCCCGACCGTCGAGCCGGTGGTGCCCGTGCAGGACCTCATCCAGGAGGCTTTGCAGCGCCGTCCGGAACTGGCCCAGGCGCGCATCGACCTGACCAACCGCCGGATCAGCAAAACTGCCGCGCGCAACGCTATGTTGCCAGCTCTCGATCTGGTAGCGAATTGGGGCGGCGCCTCGGCACTGTCCGGCACGCTGAATCCCAACTACTCTCCCTTTGGGCCCTCCTCCCTTCCGCCCATACAACCTGGCTTCACCGATGCCTTCACCTCGATGGGCCAAAACCCCACCTATTTTGTCGGTTTCAACGTCAATATTCCCATCAAGAACCGGGCCGCACAGGCGGACCAGATCCGCTCCGAACTGGAGTACCGCCAGGCGGAGGTGCATGTGCAGCAGCTCCAGAACCAGATTGGCATCGATGTTCGCAATGGACAGTTTACGGTGCAGCAGAACCGCGCGCGTGTGGATGCCGCCACCCAGCAGCGCGACTACGCCGCCCAGGTGCTGGATGCCGAACAGAAAAAGCTGGCCCAGGGCATGAGCACAACCTTCAATGTCCTGCAGGACATGAGCAATCTGGCCACGGCGGAAAACAATCTGGTTGCCGCCATGACCGCGTATGAACAATCGAAGGTCCAACTGGAAGTGGTGACCGGGCGCACGCTCGACGATCTCGGGATTTCGATCGCCGACGCGGAGACCGGAAACGTGACCCACATGCCGCAAGTACCAGGGGTGCAGCCGGCGCCGCCGACTAGTCCGCCAAGCCAGCCAGCACCGCCCAAGTAACGAAGCGCGCGCTTACGGACTGTGGTGTAACGAAGGGTCGTGCCCGCGGCTGCGTTTCTGTTCGCCGCTATGCTTTTCCGGACGCAATACGATGCGCTGGCGAATACGCAGGCGCGCGGTGCGACCGTGGCTGCGGCCATCTCCGCTCTGGTTGCCAGGACACGCTCAGAGCTCGCCAACCTGCAATGACCGGCGGCCTTGACTACAATGAAAAGTGGTCTACTGCAGTTAACCAGCTGTACCCAAATACGAATTGGCAGCGGGGGCCTGAAATACCTGGAAGCAACTCGGGGCAGTACCTGATCGATCTTATCCAGGGCCCCGGGGTTAACAACGTTCCGGCGAACATCCCCCAGCCGACGTGCAATACCACTCCTGTCGAAGTGCAGAATTGGGGCCAAGAATGGCGGATTGGAAGTCAGTTGTCGGGGACTGCTGTCCTCGTTCAAACCGACACGTTTCACAGATACAACGAACATGGCGCCCACACGATACCGTAGCTGACCCTGGAGGGCTGAAATGAGAACAAAATCATTCTGGCCATTTGTCTTAGTGGCAGGCTGCCTAATTGGCAACCTGTCGGGCACTCCGATTCCTAGCTTGAATCTCGAATCGCTTGCAACCCAGTCCGATGTGATCGCGGTCGGTGAAATCCAGGACGTTTATCCTGTCGCTACCCAAAGTATGGAGATTCGCGGCAGCGAGGTGCCGACGCAGATACTGGTGGCGCGCATGCGCCCTGATCGTGTTCTTAAGGGCCCCGTGGCTGAGTTCCTACAGTTCCGGTTTGTGCTGCCACAATTCGGGATGGGCTACCGTGGTGTTACGGCCCACTCGTACAGGGTTGTATTCCTTAAGCGTAACGACGACGGGCTGGAACTTACCAGTCCCTACTATCCATCATTCCCGGCTATGCCTGGATATCAGAATGCAGGGAGGGGACCGCTCAATAGCGTCGTGGCCGAAATCGCAGCCGTCCTGGAGTCGCCCGGGGCCTTGGAAACGGCTAGAACGGAGGCCGTCTGGGCGTTGCGTAGTGCTACGAGTACTGCGCCTGCGTTACATGCGCTCAAGGTGGCAGCTGACAGCGACCCGAGCACAACGGTTAAGCTCTCATCTGTTGCCGCTCTGCTTGCACACGGGAACATGTCGCAGCTCGCGACTGCCGAAGTCGCTCTTGGAAATCCCTCAGTCCCCGACAACCTACGCCAGAATTTGGCTTCGGCCATATATGAAGGAGTAAGGGACCCAGCCGCTATTCCGGCACTCACTCGGCTGCTCGCAACTCGGGATGTCAGAGTTCGCAGGGCTGCGGCAATGGCTCTTCGGAACACCGGCAGTGCGGACGCCACGCGGGGTTTGATAACTGCCTTGCGAGATGTCGATCCAGAGGTGCGCTACTATGCTGTCATCGGTCTCGCCGAAATTACGGGACAGACCGACTCGCGACCGCTGCAGGCTACATTCCTTGAAAATGAGGAACTATACATAGGGCACTGGAAGAGTTGGGCAGGGTCGAGCGGCCAAGGCAAGTTCTGAAGCCTGTTTTTCTGGCTAGCGAAGTGCTCCCA
>Ga0335081_10009265_pt1 | contig 15840 bp, 16 predicted proteins | sample Lox_Sample_35_FD_206713 | JGI IMG/M metagenome (GOLD analysis project Ga0335081, IMG submission 206713) | Soil microbial communities from Loxahatchee National Wildlife Refuge, Florida, United States - Lox_Sample_3.5 | ecosystem: Environmental > Terrestrial > Soil > Wetlands | place: USA... | reverse complement strand
CTCCGCCGCACACGCCGGAGCCCGCCCCTCTCGGGATGACCGCGGTGCCGGCCTGGCTGGCCCAGGCCAGGACCGTGGCGACCTCCCCGGTGCTGGCCGGTGAGATGACCGCGGCGGGTTCGGGCAGGTCGTCGCCCCGGACCCGGCGGAGCAGCGCCAGCGACCAGGCATCGACGGCGTGGTGATGCAGCGTCTGCGGGTCGGTGCTGATCGTGCCGGCGGGCAGGCGGCTGGCCAGGATGTCCAGGGAACTCACCAGGCGGATAGTAGACCCCGGCTGGCCTGCCCGGCCAGGCGGCCAGGGTAGTGGCCCGGGAGTTTCCCGGGCGCGACGAGGTCGGCCGGGGCATGAGCGTAGATTGCAAACGGTGCCGGAGGGATAAGGAGCAAGGTCGTGGACATGAAGCTCGAGGTGGTACGCGGATGAGCGGCCCTGACTACGACGTCATCGTCGTGGGGGCGGGCTCGCCGGGCGAGCACTGCGCCGGCGAGCTGGCCGACGGCGGCCTGCGGGTAGCGGTGGTGGAGCGGGATCTGGCCGGGGGCGAGTGCTCGTACTGGGCCTGCATCCCGTCCAAGACGCTGCTGCGGCCCGGCGAGGCGGTACACGGCGCGCGCGAGGCGGCAGCCACCGCCCAGGTCGACGTGCAGGCCGCGCTGGCCTACCGGGACTTCATGGTCTCGGACCACACCGACGCCGGACAGGTGCAGTGGCTGGCGAGCAAGAGCATCGACCTGATCCGCGGCACAGGCCGGCTGGCCGGCCCGGGCGTCGTCGAGGTCGCGGGCCGCCGCTACACCGCGCGCGATGTGGTCCTGGCCACCGGATCGGATCCGGTCATACCGCCGGTCCCTGGCCTGCGCGAGCTGGACGGGGTGTGGACCAACCGCGAGGTGACCGCCATGGAGGCCGTCCCGCGGCACCTGCTGATCCTCGGCGGCGGGCCGGTGGGCGCCGAGATGGCCCAGGCCGTACGCCGCCTGGGCGGCGACGTCACCCTGGTCGAAGGGGCCACGCACGTGCTGGCCCGCGAGCCCGTGCCGCTGGGCGATGCCCTCGGCGAGGAGCTGCGCCGGGACGGCATCAAGCTGATCCTGGGCATGCACGCGACCGCCGCGCGGCGCGACGGCGAGGACTACGTGCTGACTCTCGACGACGGCCGGGAGCCGCGCGGCGACCGGGTGCTGGTAGCCACGGGCCGGCGTCCGCGGGTGCCCGAGGGCCTGGACACCGTCGGCGTCACCGCCGGGCGGAACGGCGTGCCGGTCGACGCGCGGCTCCGTGTGGCGGAGCGGCTATGGGCCATCGGCGACGTCACCGGCATCCGGCTGCTGACCCACGTGGGCAAGTACCAGGGTGAGGTCGTCGCCTCGAACATCCTCGGCGAGACGCGCGAGGCCCACTACGAGGCCGTGCCGGACGTGGTCTACACCGACCCGCAGGCGGCCGCGGTCGGTGCCAGCGAGGCTCCGTTCAGCGCGACCGTTCCGCTGTCCGAGGTCGCCAAGACGGCCACCTACACGCACGCCTACGCCGAATCCAGGGGCTTCCTGACCCTGCTGTCCGACGGAGACCGGCTGACCGGCGGCTACGCGCTCGGCCCCGAGGCGGGTGAGTGGATGCAGCAGGCCACGCTGGCCATCCGCGCCCGCGTGCCGCTCGACGTGCTGCGCGACGTCATCCAGCCCTTCCCCACCTTCTCGGAGATCTTCGTGGCGGGGCTGAAGGCGCTGCGCGGCGAGGTCGCCGCCGCCCGCACGCCGAGCGCCGGCACCAGGGCCTGAGATGACTACCACACCCGCACCGACGCCTACACTGGCCGGGCAGATCGTCGTCGCGATCGGCGGCAGCGCCGGCATCGGGCTGGAGACCGCCCGCCTGGCCCGGGCCGAAGGTGCCGATGTCATCCTGACCGGACGCAACCCGGAGCGCCTCGAGCGTGCCGCGGCCGACGTCGGCGCGACGAGCACCGCGGCCTTCGACGCCACCGACCAGGCCGCCCGCGACCGGTTCTTCCGCGGCCTGCCCGGGCAGATCGACCACGTGCTGGTCACCGGCCCCGGCCCGTACTACGCGCCGCTGGCCGAACTGGACCGCGACCGGGCGCTGCGCAGCTTCGACGCCCATCAGTGGCTGGCCGTCGCCGTCGCCCAGCACGCCGTCGGCCGGGTGCGGCCAGGCGGCACGCTGCTGTTCATGGGCGGCACCGGCGGCCGCCGCCGCGGACCGGGCCTGTCGCTGATCGCGGCGGCCACCGCCGCGATGCCCGCCCTGGTCGCCAACCTGGCGGTCGAGATCGCCCCGATCCGGGTCAACCTCATCGCGGCCGGCTTCGTCGACACGCCGTTGTCCGCCCAGTTGCTCGGCGATGACCTCGAGGCGCGCCGGGACCAGCTCCGCGCCACCCTGCCCATCGGGCGCGTGGTCGGGCCGGAAGACGTCGCCGCGCTGGCCGTGCACCTGATGATCAACACGGCACTGACCGGCGCGACCTACGACATCGACGGCGGCCAGCAGCTCGTCTGACCGGGGGCCGAACATGGGGGCGACACAGGCTGGAGGAAAGATGGCCGGGGCCGTCATTGTCGGGGCCGGGCCGGGGATCGGCACCTCGGTCGCGCGCAGGTTCGCCGCGGCCGGGATGCCGCTTGGGCTCATCGCGCGGACGGCGGCCACCCTCGATGCCGCGCGCGCCGCGGTAGCCGCGACGGGCGTCACGGTGACCGGAGCGACGGCCGACGCCGGGCGGGACGACCAGCTCACGGCGGCGCTCGACGTACTGACCGGGCAACTCGGGGTGCCCGGGGCGCTGATCTACAACGCGGGGCTGATCCGGCGGGACCGGCCCGGAGAGCTGAGCCGCGAGCGGCAGTTCGCCGCGTACGCGGTCAACGTCCTCGGCGCCATGGCCGCCGCCGTCCACCTGGCGCCCGCGATGGCCGAGGCGGGCGGCGGCACCATCGTGATCACCGGCGGGATGCCCGAACCCGACCCGGCGTTCACCAGCCTGTCCCTAGGCAAGGCCGGGGTGCGGGCGCTCACCACGCTGCTGGCCAGCGAGTACGGGCCCGCGGGCGTCCACGTCGCGACGGTGACCGTGGGCGGCGCGGTAGCCACGGGGGGCCCGTACGACCCGGACCAGATCGCCGAGCACTACTGGCGCCTGCACACCCAGCCCCCGCAGGCCTGGGAGCACGAGGTGATCGTGGGAGCCGCTAAATGATTTCCGGCCCGCCAAAGGCCCGCGATAAGGTGGAAACGTGACGCAACAACAGGACGCCCAGCTAGGCGAAGGGGAAACAATCCGCGCGCGGTGAGCCCGCGCGTCCTTTCCCGGGACGCAGTCCTTTAGTTCCTGCGATCCCCTCGGAGTCAGTCCGTTGTTCACACGCATTCGTCGTGCGCATTACCTGTTCGCCGCCAGCCTGTTCGGCCTGCTCGGCTTCCACGTAGGCGTCTGGGCGGTCCAGCTCGCGCCGCTGTCGGCCGGCTTGCACCTCGATCCGGCGGCGCTCGGCGCCGCGCTCACCGTCGCCGCCGCGGCCGGCCTGGTCACCCTGTTCGCCGGCGGGAGGCTCGCCGACCGGGTCGGCCGCCGGCCGGTCCTGGTGATCGGCTTCGCCGGCACCGGGACCGCGTTCGCGCTGATGGCCCTGGCCGGCCGCCTCGCCACCCTGATACCCGCCGTATTGCTCTACGGGCTGTCGGTCAGCTTCGTCGACCTGGGCGCCAACACCACCGGCTCGGCCTACGAGCAGGCCTACGCCGTGACCGCCATGACCGGCCTGCACGCCTGGTTCAGCGCGGGCGCGCTCACCGGCGCGATCGGCAGCGCCGCCGCGCTCGGCGCCGGGGTCAGCTACCGCGCTGTCTACCTGGCGCTCGCCGCCGTCATGGCGGCCGGGCTGGTGGCCGCGCTGCTCGCCGCCATCCCGGCCCCGCCCGCCGCCGCACCGGGCCGCCTGACGCCGCGGCAGGCCGCCCGGGCGGTCTGGCGGATCCCCGCGGTGCTGTTCGCCATCGCGCTGATCAGCGTGACGTTCTTCGGCGACGGCGCGCTGGAGAGCTTCCTGTCCAGCTACCTCCAGCGCACCCTGGCCGGAGGCGTGCTGCTCAGCGGCCTCGGCATCGCCAGCTACCACTTCGCCTCATTGCTCGGGCGGCTCACCGCCACGGCGGCGCTGCGGCGCTTCGGGGAGCGCCGCGTCGTGCTGGCCGCGGGATTGCTGGCCGCGGCCGGGCTGCTGACCGCGGTCACCGCGCCGGAGGCGGCCGGCGCCATCGGCGGGCTGCTGCTGGTCGGGTTCGCCATCGCCCCGGTCGTCCCGGCCACGCTGTCGCTGGCCGGACGTTCGGCACCGGGCCGCTCCGGCCAGGCCGTCGCCACGACCACCGCCGCGGGCTACGGCGCGTTCATCCTCAGCCCGCTCACCATCGGGCTGATCGCCCAGGCCACCAGCCTGCGGCTGGCGCTGGCGCTGCTCGTCCTGACCAGCCTGGGCATCGCCGGCCTGGCGACCAGGTGGCCGGGATCAGGCTAGGAGGCGAGGGAGCCCGGCGCGGGCAGCCGGAAGACGCGCCTGCGCGCCAGGTCGAGCACGGGGGCGGGCAGCCCGCTGAGGATGGCCAGCCGCCGCGAGTCCTTGCCGCACAGGTAGATGGCGCGCGGCCGCGGCGCGGTCAGCGCCCGGGCGATGGTGGCGGCGGCCACGTCGGGCGGGCTGCCGTTCGCCTCCCGCCGCTCCATGACCCGGAGCATCTTCGTGAACGTGTCCGCGTACAGGGCGCGTCCGTCCGGCGTCGCGGCGGCCAGGGCCGCGGCGGCGTCGCGGGTCACCTTGTCGGCGGCGCCGCTGTTGATGGTGGCCGGCTCGACCAGCACCACCCGTATCCCCCACGGGGCCAGTTCCTGGCGCAGCGCCTCACCGAGCGCGGTGAGCGCGGCCTTGGCCGCGTCCAGCGGGCCCGCGAACGGCGGGCTGAACCGGACCCCGATCGTGCTGACCATCACGATGCGGCCGCGGGCCCGCCGCAGCGCGGGCAGCATGGCCTGGGTCACGGCGAGCTGGCCGGTCACGTTCACGTCCAGCTGCCGGCCGAACGCGTCGAGCGGCACCAGTTCGGCCGGGCAGGCCAGGCCGTAGCCGGCGTTGTTGACCAGGCCGTCCAGCCCGGCCGGGCCGGCGTGCTCGTCGATCGCGGCGGCCGCGGCGGCGATCTGGCCGGCCTCGGTGACGTCGAGGATGACCGGGGTGACCTCCCCGTCCCCGCCCGCGGCCGAACGGGCCAGCCGTTCACCGTCCTCCGGCTTGCGGACGCCGGCGTAGACGTGCTGCCCGGCCGCGGCGAGCCGGAGCGCGGTGGCGCGGCCGATGCCGGACGAGGAGCCGGTGACCAGGGTGTGCTTACGTGCGCAGTTCATCATTCCTCCGTGTCGTGCGGCCCGGCGGCGGATGAGCCCATTACCTGGTCGAGCACCCGGAGCAGGCCGAGCCAGCCGGTGAAGCGCAGCTCGGCGTCATCGGATCCGGGAACCACCCGGACCCGCCCGGCGGGCGGGTCGAGGGCGTCAAGGGATATGCGGACCTCCACCCGTTCATCGTGTCCGGGCCGCCGCCGCGCAACATCGGCCAGTTGGCCGATGTCGTCTAGCCAGCGCCGGCGGCCGCCTGCTGCAGCAGGCGCCAGAGCTCCTCGACGTCGGACCGTTCGGTCCTCTCCGCCCCGATCGAGACCCGCACCGACCATCGGCCGTCCAGCAGCGACGGGGTGACCAGGGCCGCGCCCGAGGCGTTCACCGCGTCCACCCACGCGAGCGTGTGCGCGTCCAGCCCGTCGGCGTCCAGGCCGGCCGGTTCGTGCCTGAGCACGACGGTCTGCAGGCTGACCGGGGCCAGGACGCGCCAGCCGGGAGCCGACGCGACCTGGCCCGCGAGCCAGCGGGCGTTGTCCAGGTCCCGCCGCAGCCTGGCCCGGATGGCCTCGACGCCGTCCAGCCGGAGGTGGAACCACAGCTTGAGCGCGCGGAACCGGCGGCCGAGCGGGATGCCCCAGTCCTTGTACTGGGTCACCTCGCCGTCGACGGCGGACCGGAGGTAGGACGGGTTCGTCGACATGACCCGGATCAGGTGGGCCGGGTCGGCCACGTACAGCAGCGAGCAGTCCAGCACGGTGCCCAGCCACTTGTGCGGGTTCCAGGTCAGCGAGTCCGCGCCCTCGACGCCGTCGACCAGCCAGCGCATCTCCGGCAGCAGCAGCGCCGAGCCCGCCATCGCCGCGTCGACGTGCACCCACATCCCGTAGCGGCGGGCCAGCGGGACGATCTGGGCCAGCGGGTCCACGGCCGTGGTGCCGGTGGTGCCGACGTTGACCACGACGGCAGCCGGGCGCCGGCCGGCCGTCACGTCGGCCTCCAGGGCCGCGGCCAGTGCCTCGGGTCGCATGGCGTACGTGACCGGGTCGACGCCGACCAGCCTGAGGTTGTCGCGCCCGTAGCCGGCCAGGGCCGCCGCCTTCGGGATCGAGGAGTGCGCGTGTTCGGTGGTGTAGACGGTCAGCGGCGCGCTCTCGGCCTGCAGCCCGCCGCGGGCCTCGGAGTAATCCGTCGCGCGCTCGCGCGCCGCGAGCAGGGCGACCAGGCAGGCGGTGGAGGCGGTGTCCTGGATGACGCCCTTCCACGACTCGGGCAGCCCGGTCAGCTCGCGAAGCCACTCGACGACGACCTCCTCCACCTCGGTCAGCGCGGGGGCAGACTGCCACGTGATGCCGAGCGCGCCCAGTCCGGCGGTGGCCAGGTCGCCCAGCGCGGAACTGAGGGTTGCGTTGGACGGGAACCAGCCGAAGTAGCGCGGGTGCTGCACCTGGGTCACGCCCGGGACCACGATGGCTTCCAGGTCGGCTAGGAGGCGGGCGAAGGGTTCGGCCTCCTCCGGGGCTCTGGCCGGCAGCTTCCCGGCCACCTCCCCCGGGCCCACCCGCGCCTGCACCGGCAGCTCCGGAATCCGGGCGCGGTAGTCCGCGATCCAGTCGATCAGCTCATGACCGGCCGCCCGGAACTCCTCAGGTCCCATATCGCTTCCTCGCCGTTGCCTGGCCCGGGGGCGGCGGAACCGGGATGTTCCGCGCGGCCAGGCCGGCCTCGATGGCCGCGACCACCGATTCGACCACCTTCACCCTGGCCCACCGCTTGTCCTCGGCCTCGACCAGCACCCACGGCGCGTCAGCGTGATCGGTGCGGTCCAGCATCTCCTCCACCGCGGCCTCGTACTGCCGCCGCTTGCCGCGATTCCGCCAGTCCTCGGCGGTCAGCTTCCAGGCCTTCAGCGGATCGCGCTCCCGCGCCTTGAACCGCTTGAGCTGTTCGGCCGGCGACAGGTGCAGCCAGAACTTGACGATGATCATGCCCTCGTCGACCAGCGTCCGCTCGAAGTCGACGATCTCCCGGTAGGCGCGCCGCCACTGCTTCTCGGTGGCGAATCCCTCGACCCGTTCGACCAGGACGCGGCCGTACCAGGAGCGGTCCAGCACCGCCATGCCTCCCCAGCCGGGCAGCACCGGCCAGAACCGCCACAGGAAATGATGGCGTTTCTCGTCATAGCTGGGCGCGCCGAACTGGGACACCCGGACGTGCCGCGGGTCCAGCCGCTCGACCAGCCGCCTGATCGCGCCGCCCTTGCCCGAGGCATCCCATCCCTCGAAGACCACGCAGACCGGCGGCCCGATCTTCGGGTCGTCCCCGATCTGGCCGCCCAGCACCAGCCTCAGCTGAAGCAGCCGGGCCTGAGCCGCGGCCAGGCGGGCCGTTTCCTGCTTCGGGGTGAGCTCCAGGCTGAGATCCAGCCGGGCGAGCACGCCGCCTTTCCGAACCATGCCCCCCGCCTCCCTCGTGCACCGGAGGGGTCCCTGCCGCTCCAGGTCGCCTCCAGCGGCTTACCCGGCTTTGAGTTCCTCGTAACCGCGGCGAAACGCGGCTCGGAGACCGGTGGCCCGCGTAGCTAGATACGAGGGGACGGCTCGTCCAGAACGGCGAAGAGCAGGCCGCCGATCATGGCCAGGTTCTTGTGGAACTGGATCCGCTGGATCTTGCGGGCGGCCGGGTCCTCGATCGCCCAGTAGGAATGCCCGGCCAGGGTGGTGGGAATCAGGGAGCCGGCCAGGAGCAGGGCGGACAGCCGCTGTGCGCGGCCCAGCGCCAGCATCGTTCCGCAGACCACCTGCACGGCGGCGTTCGCCCGCACCACCAGCTCGTCGTTGTCGGGAAGCGGAACCACCTTGCGGATCGCGGCCAGCAGCGGGCCGGCCTGCTCGACGCGCGCGCCCGGCGCCCGCAGGGCGTCGAAACCAAGCAAGGCATACGTGGATCCCGTGAAAACGCGGGCGACGGGCCGCAGTGGTGCCAGCACGTTCGTGGTTCTGGTCATAGCGCCTCGGCAAGGGGTTCGGGGACCTTCACTGGTAGGACTGTACGCGCCGGCGCTACGGCGATGGGTACCAGTACCGCGCCTGGACGGGAACGGCCGGCCCGGGCGAACGAGATACGCGGCATCCTGGCTCGTGACCGTATCCCGTTCGGCCTCATCGGCCTCTGGTTGCACATTCGCAGCACTACAGTATTTACTGCATGACCGCCCGAGGGCCAACCGGTGGCCGACCGGTCCACCCTAGCCGGGCATGAGGGCCGCGACCGATTCCGCGGCGGCTTCGCCGCTGCGGACGGCGCCCTCCATGTAGCCGTTCCACCTCGGGGAGCACTCGGCGCCGGCCCAGTGGATGCGCCCGGCCGGAGCGCGCCAGGCCTCGCCGTAGGACGTCCAGACGCCCGGTGCGAAGTGCGCGCCGTAGCAGCCGCGGGTGAACTCCTCCGCCATCCAGTCCCGCTCGACGTACTGCCCGGAGCGCGCCGCCGCCTGGCCGAAGTAGCGGACAAAGCAGCCGATCACCGCGGCCCGCCGTTCGGCCTCGGTGCGGCGGGCCCACGTGCGAGCCTCCTTGCCCTCGATGAAGCCCATCAAGACGCCGGGCCTGCCCGACGGCGGCGAGTTGTCGAAGGTCACCTTCACCGGTCCGGTATCGGAGACGGCCTGGCCGTTGAGGCCGTCGTTGCGCCAGAAGGGTTCGGGGTAGATCGCGTAGGTCTTGATGACCGAGCCGGCCGGCATCCGCTGGGTGAGCTGATCGCGCCATGACGGCAGCGGCGGGTCGTACTCCAGCCGGCCGGCCAGGGTCGGGGGCAGCGTCACGACGGCCGCGTCCCCGCGGTACTCCGAGCCGTCCCGGGCGATGACGCGAACCCCGTTGCCGTCATGCTCGATGCGGCGCACCGGGCGTCCCAGGACGACCCGCTCGCCCAGCGCGGCGGCCATCGCCTCGGCTATCTTGACCGATCCGCCGGTTACCCGGTCCTGCTGCGCTCCCCGGTCGACCGCGACGAGCGTGTCGAGATCGGCGTTGGAGTGCGTGTAGAACAGCGCGTGCAGCAGCGAGACGTCACTCGCCTCGGCGGCCCAGATGGCCTCGCAGGCAACGTGGAAGTAGGCGCGTCCCGCCTTGGTGCGCAGGTTGCGGCGGATCCAGCTCTCCCACGTCTGCCCGTCGAGCCTCTCGGCGCCGGGCGTGAGCCACGGCCGTTCCAGATCGGTGCGCGCGGCGAGGCGACCGAAGCGCAGCAGGCCCTGGGTGAGGTCGGCGAGCGCAAACGGCGAGATGCGCGGGACGGCGCCCTTGTGCGGCTTCATCGTGGACCGCTTGCCCTGCAGCTCGAGCAGCAGCTGCCCCTCGTCGTTCCAGGTACGGAACGTCGACAGTCCCAGCTCGCCGACCAGCTGATGCATGCGGATGTGGCCCTCGCCGAGCCACTGTCCGCCGAGCTCGAGCGGCGTGCCGTCGTCCAGCACCAGGCCCTCGGTGCGCCCGCCGACGCGCTCACGGGCCTCGACCACGGTCACCTCGTGCCCGAGCGTCACGAGCCGCCGGGCGGCGGCCAGTCCGGCCAGCCCGGCGCCGACCACGACGACGTCGCTCATCCGCTCTCCCTGCGCCGGTGGGCTCCTCGCTGCTTGCATCAGGCAGTCTCGCACCTTGGTGGCCGGTACGCTGCATACGGCCCGGGTCAGGGCGCGCTGATCGTGAGACCGAGCGGCGTGGAGGTGCCGATGGGATCGCTGCTCAGCGTCATCGCGGTGACGGTGGCCGCGAACGCGCCGGCCGCGCTCGACGGTGCGGCGGCCAAGGTCAGGACCGAACGGCCGCCGATGATGGCCTCGGACGGCGAGAACGACGCCGTGACGCCACTGGGCAGGCCGCTGACGCTCAGCGTCACCGCAGTGCCGAAGAGATCCGTCGGGGCCTGGAACGAGATGGTGATCCTGGTTCGGTAACCTGCCCGGACCGTGACCGAAGACGGGCTGAGCCGCATGGTGTAGTAGCTGTCCGACGAAGCCGAGGAGTGCACGCCGTTCGTGACGTTCGCGCTGGTGGCAGCCTGGCTGGCGAACGCCGCCTGCGACCCGCCGGCGGCCATCAGCAGCGCCGTCGGCAGCAGCGCCGCTTTCAGCAGCGTTCTGGGGGGAATGCGAAGCATTTCAGTCCTCCTACGATGTCCGGTGGCAGCGCCTCACGGCTGCACACCGCTCCGGGGAATGTCGCATTCCGAATTGAAACGACGCTGATGCGGACCTGAAACGGCCTGCTCCGGCCGGAATTGGTCCGGCAGGCCCGCCGAGCTGTCCAGGCAGTACCGCGGTCGGCTGGAGACGCTCACCGGGGCGGAAACCGCCGCCGAGGCGGCAGCGGCCCGGGTGCGGGCGCTGGACCGCCAGCTCGACGCCGCGCATCGCCACCTCGCCAGGCTCGCCGCGGCGAGCTACATGGGCAGTGCGCCCGACCAGGCCCTCGCGTTCTTCGCGGGCGGCGATCCGCAGCAGATGCTCGGCAGGTCCGCGACCATCGAATACCTCGCCCGGCAGCGCGACGCCCAGGAACAGCAGGTGTATCGGCTCACGGTGGCCGGAAAGCGCGCCGAGCAGGCCGCGGAGGCCAAGGTGGCCGGGCTGCGCCAGATGGTCGCGACGCTGGTGAGCCAGCAGCAGCGGGTCAAGCGCCTGCTGGCCAGGTTCCACCCGCAGTCGGCTCGGGATCATGTACATCATCTACCGGCAGCGAATCTGGGACGTCCGTATGGCGTCTTCCGGCTGGGTCCCGATGGAGAACCGCGGCAGCATCACCGCGAACCACTACGACCACGTGCATATCTCGGTGTTCTAAGTCCGGGTAAGCCGGTTCGAGGCCCATCTAAGGCGTGCCTCAGCAGGCAAAATAGGGATTTCCTCCGATGCCGTGAGATGGGTCTTACGGCGAGACTCCATAGTGACCGGCGAAGAGATAGCCGGAAACGAGGAGGAATGATGAGCCACCACGTGACGCAGGGCGTACGGGGTCCGCTGGCCCGCATCGGCCGGCGCATCGCCGCTATCGTCGCCGAATGCAACTACGCCCAGACCCGCATGACCAGCCTGCGGGACACCCCTGCGCGTTTCTGACCCAGGGAAATCAGCAGCCGCTAGCCGGCCGGGCCCACGCCCGGCTGGCTAGTGTGGTTTTCAGCGTGTGACCGGACACCCCCATCTGGAGAACCGCGCATGACCGCTCTTCTGACCGGCGTCGTGCCGGTGGTGCCGACGATCTTCCACGACGACGAGACCGTTGACCTGGACGGCACGGCGCGCGTGGTGGACTACCTGATAGACGGCGGGGTCGACGGGCTGTGCTTGCTGGCCAACTATTCCGAGCAGTTCTCGCTCACCGACGCCGAACGTGACGCGATCGCCCGCACGCTCCTCGAGCGCGTCGCGGGGCGGCGCCCGGTGATCGTCACGACCAGCCACTACAGCGCCCGGGTCGCCGCCGCGCGCAGCCGCGCCGCACAAGACATGGGCGCGGCGATGGTGATGGTCATGCCGCCCTTCTTCGGAGCCACTCTCACGGTGCCCGGGCCGGCGGTGATCGATTACTTCAAGCAGGTGGCGGACGCCATCGACATCCCGGTCATGGTGCAGGACGCGCCGTTGTCGGCGACGCCGCTGCCGGTGAGCCTGCTGATCGACCTGGTCCATCAGGTGCCTCGGGTGCAGTACGCCAAGATCGAGGTGCCGCAGGCCGCAGACAAGCTGCATTCGCTGGTGAACACGCTCGGCGACAGACTGCCTGGCCCCTTCGACGGCGAGGAGTCGGTCACCCTGATCCCGGACCTGGACGCCGGGGCCACGGGCACCATGCCGAGCTCCATGGTCCCGGCCGAACTCGGTCAGATCGTCCGCGGCTATCTGGCCGGTGACCGGCGCCGGGCCGTGAGCGCCTGGGAAGACCTGCTGCCGCTCATCCATTTCGAGAACCGCCAGTGCGGACTGCGCGCCCAGAAGATCCTGCTGGCCGAGGGCGGCATCATCGCCTCGGACCGGACGCGGGCGCCGTTCGGGCCGGTATCGGCAAGGACCCGCCGTGGCCTGATCGAGCTGGCGGCTCGACACGACCCGCTCGTCATGCGCTGGGCCCGGTAACCAGTACTGTGATGCCCGGGAGATGGGTAGGGATCGCGATGCCATGGTTTCCGGACTTCGCCAGTGCCGTGGAACTGGCGCGCCAGCAGACTCGCGCGGCTGGCCGGACCGATCCGGTGGGGCAGTACTTCACCGCGCTGAACAACGGTGACACTCGCGCTCTGGAGACGGTGTGGCCAGGTGAGGTGGTGGTCCACGATCCCCGCGCCGGCGAGGTCCGCGGCCACCGGCAGCTGCGGCACTTCGTCAGCCGGAATCAGCGGTGGCTGGCCGGGCACCACGCCCGGACCGAGACCGTGGCTGCCACGTATTCCGGCGGGCGGGCCGTGGTGGAACTGCTGGCGCATGTCGACGTCGACGGGCGGGAAATGGCGTGGCCCGTGGCGGTCGTCGCCGAGGCTCCCGACGACCTGTCGGTGGTGTTCCGCTCCTACTGCAGCCAGTGGCCGGTCGCCGGGCGGCGCGAGCTCCGGCCCGCGATACTCGAGCCCGGGCCCGTCCACCCGGGCGATGTCGTCGGCCGCTACCAGGCCGCGCTGGAGGCGGGCGACGCCCAGGCGATTGCGAGCACCTTCGGGGCGGACGGGTATTACCGCGAGCCCATCGGCCCGCACGCCACCCACCGCGGCACCGCCGAGCTCCGCTCGTTCTTCGCCAGGAGCTTCAGCGCGGGCGGCGGTATCGGCCTGCAGTACTGCGCGGTGACCGACGACGGGGTGCGCTGCGCCCTGGAGTACAACTGCGTCCGCTGGGGCAGCCACGATCTCCCGCCCCAGGCCGGGCTCGGCGTCTACGAGCGCGGCCCGGACGGGCTGCTGGCGGCGGCCCGCGTCTACGACGACGTCGAGCCGCCCGCCGGGCTGCCCTAGCTACATCGCGGCTACGGGCTCCGCTTCTTCTTCTGGCGTGTGGTAGTTGTTCCCGGCCTGAGCCGCCTTGGCGGGATTGCGCCGCTGCCAGATCGCGTAGTAGACGATGCCGATCGCGGTCCAGACCAGGAAGATGTAAGGCAGCCAGCGGTAGGCGCCGGTAAGGGGCGGGAACAGGTTGCCGGGAATGGTCTGTGGCAGCCAGTTGGCCCAGAATACGAAGACCATGATGGCGGCGCCGAGCAGGCCGAGGATCCAGGCCAGCGTGGCCGGCACTCCGGCCCGGCGCAGGAAGATCGGAGCGCCGATGCCGACCAGTGCATACCCGAGCATGAAGCCGAAGGTCGCGACCGTGCCGACCCACCCGGTGGCGTTCACCGCAGCCTGATTGATGATGGTGGTCACGATCGGGACCGCGATCATGGGTACCGCGGCGACGGCGATCGCGATGTGCGGCGTGCTCCGGACCCGGTGCACGGCGCCCATGGTCGAGTGACCCATGCCGTCGCGCGCCATCGAGAAGATCAGCCGGGAGCCGGCGTTGATGCAGGCGAGCGTGCAGGCGAACATGCTGCACACGATCCCGATGTCGAGGAGGTAGGCGAAGAAACCGATCCCGGTGTCGGTGGCCAGGTCGGGCAGCGGGGCGGTGCTGCCCAGGATGCCGCCCTTGACATTCTGGAAGCCGTAGATCTGGGAATAGGAGACGACGACGTAGAACAGGCCCACGATCAGGCAGCTCCAGAGGATGGCCCGGGGAATGTTCCGGAAGGAGTTCTTCGATTCGACGCCCAGGGAACCGGCGCTCTCGAACCCGACGAACGCGAAGATCGCCAGCACCGTGCCGACGAGGATGCCGCCCGGCTTGACGCCCGTCAGCGAGAGCTGCTTGGTGTCGAAGACAGTGCCGTTATGCACCCAGATGTTCACGCACAGTATGAATATGATCGTGACCGAGAGCGACTCGAGAATCAGCGCCGTCCGGGCGGACACGCCGATGTCAAAGAACGCGACGCCGGCGGCCAGGAGCGTGTCGAGCAGGAAGAGCGCGACCAGGATCCCCCGGTTGTTTCCCGGCGCGCCGAGCCGGGTCAGCAGGTCGGCGCCGTAGATCGCGAACCCGTAGACGGTAGCCATGCCGGTCGCGAGGTAGCCGAGGATCAGTCCCCAGCCCGCCGCGTGCCCGAAGGACGGCCGGAGCGCCTTGCTGACCCATACGTAGAACGAGCCGGCCGAGTTGATGCGGCGGGCGAACTGCGCCGCGCAGTAACCGATGCACAGCAGGGCGAGCAGGGCGATGGTGAAGGACACCCACGTCCCGTTCCCGGCCCCCGCGAACACGAGCAAGGGCAGGAGCGCCATCGCCGCGCTGGGAGCCATGTTGGCCACGGACTGGGCCAGCACTTCCGGCAGAGTCAGCCTGCCGCGCTTGAGTTCAGTGGAGTCGCCCTGGTCCCCATTGAGTGCCGCCACTCCGCGATCGGCGGCTCCGTCAGGATTTACTGCCATTTCTTGTGCTCCTCATGGTTAGCGGTCCGCCAGGTACCGGCATATCGAGTGAGGGGTGGCCAGGGCTCAGCCCTGATGGTGGCAGCGCTCCGCGGGCGGTACGTCGAGGGCGGGGTTGCCGTCGAAGAAACCGTCGGCCCGGAGCTGGAATCCGACCCGGGTGACCGGCATCACCGGCCAGTCCTCCGGGCGTACCACGTGGTGAGCGGTAAACGTGTGCCAGAGCACCAGGTCGGTGTTCTCCAGCGGGCGGTCGGCCGCGGTCCAGGCCGGCAGACCGTCCCCGCCGGGGTGCTGGTTGGGGTAGTCGCCCGCCGGGAACCGCTGATCGGGATCGTACGCGGTGACCCACAGGTGCTTGGTGGCGAACTGGGCCCGCCGCAAGGCGGCGTTATCGGGCTGGCTCAGGGGCAGCATGGTGTCCTGGGGAATCAGCTTGTAGGCGACCGGCTCGCCGGTGGCGTTCCGCCGGCCGGGGTTGGTGATCTTCCAGGTGCGGGCGGCGCGCCCGTCGGCCTCCCGCTGCGCCTCGGACTCGCGGCGCAGCGGCGTCTGCCGCACCACCCAGGCGTTGCCGTACGGGTTCTCCGGGCCCGGCGGCAGCGCCACCGAGTCGCACTCGTAGACGGTGTTGCCCGGGCCGTCGACCATCATGTCCAGCCGGACGCAGAAGATGTGCTGGTGGTTCGGCCCGTAGAGCTGGGGGGCGACCAGGGTGCCGTAGGCCGGCTTCTGCCCGGGGGGTACGGCCCCGTTGGAGATCACGCCGGTCATCTTGATCTCGTACTCGATGGTGCCGTCCTGGTAGAGGTACCAGAAGTAGCCGTACTCGTAGTTGCCGACGGTCGCGATCATCGAGATCACCAGCCGCCGCGAGCGCCGGACCTCGGTCTTGCCGGTCCGCCAG
>Ga0335081_10009264_pt1 | contig 15841 bp, 6 predicted proteins | sample Lox_Sample_35_FD_206713 | JGI IMG/M metagenome (GOLD analysis project Ga0335081, IMG submission 206713) | Soil microbial communities from Loxahatchee National Wildlife Refuge, Florida, United States - Lox_Sample_3.5 | ecosystem: Environmental > Terrestrial > Soil > Wetlands | place: USA: Florida... | reverse complement strand
CAGTCCGTGTTCGCCGCGCTCGCCTCGGCGCCGCGGCGCGAGGTGATCGCGTTCCTGGCCCAGACCGCGCTGTCGACCAGCGAGCTCGCGCTGCGCTTCGGCATCAGCGCGCCGGCGGTGTCGCGCCACCTGGCGGTGCTGCAGCGCGCGGGGCTGGTGTCGGCCGAGCGCCAGGGCCAGCGCGTGCTCTACCGCCTCGAGCGCGACGCGCTGCTCGACGCGCTCGCCGCCCTCGCCTCGGCGGTCGACGGGCCGCTGCGGCGCGCGCCGCAGCTGCCGCGCGCGCCGCGGGAGGCGATCTAGCCGGGCGCGGATTGTTTCCGCCACGTAAAGCTGGGTAGCGAAACGTTGTCTGGCGTAAATGTTTTGCCGCCGGGCGCTCGCGCAGGCGCGGTTTGCCGCACAATCACGTCCGCAGCCATGAACGCCCTGCCCAAAAAAGCCGCGCTTGCGCTCGCCGCCGTCACGGCGGCGCTCGCGCTGGGCGTACACCTGAGCGGGGCGCAGCAGGCGCGCCGCGGCGGGCCCGCCGGCGGGGACGCCGGCCCGGCGCCGGTGATCGTCGCCACGGCCCAGACCGGAAACGTGAACGTCTACCTCTCGGGGCTGGGCACGGTCACGCCGCTCGAGACGGTGACCGTGCACACCCGGGTCGACGGCCAGCTGATGTCGGTGCACTTCAAGGAGGGCCAGCTGGTGAAGGCGGGCGACCTGCTGGCCCAGATCGACCCGCGCCCCTACCAGGTGCAGCTGGAGCAGGCCCAGGGGCAGATGGCGCACGACCAGGCGCTGCTCGCCAACGCGCGCATCGACCTGGAGCGCTACCGCACCCTGCTCAAGCAGGACTCGATCGCCGAGCAGCAGGTCGCGACCCAGCAGTCGCTGGTCAAGCAATACGAAGGCACGCTCAAGCTCGACCAGGCGCAGATCGACAACGCCAGGCTGCAGCTGGTCTACGCGCGCGTCACCGCCCCGATCTCCGGGCGCGTCGGCCTGCGCCTGGTCGATCCCGGCAACGTGGTGCACGCGGCCGACGCCAACGGGCTGGTGGTGATCACCCGCCAGGACCCGATCACGGTGGTGTTCTCGATCCCGCAGGACAGCCTGCCGGCGGTGCTGAAGCGCATGAGCGAGGGCAAGCGCATTCCGGTGGACGCCTTCGGGCGCGAGGACACCACCAAGCTCGCCTCCGGCTGGCTGCTGGCGCTCGACAACCAGATCGACCCGACCACCGGCACGGTGAAGATCAAGGCCGAGTTCGGCAACAAGGACGGGCGCCTGTTCGCGCAGCAGTTCGTCAACGTGCGCATGCTGATCGACACGCTGCAAGGCGTGGTCACCATGCCGGCGAGCGCGGCGCAGCGCGGCAGCCAGGGCATGTACGTGTTCGTGGTCAAGCCCGACGACACCGTGGCCCTGCGCCCGGTCAAGCTCGGCCCGAGCGAAGGCGAGCTTACCGCGGTGCTCTCGGGCGTGGCCGCGGGCGACAAGGTGGTGATCGACGGCACCGACCGCCTGCGCGAGGGCGCCAAGGTCGCGCCGACCACGCGCGAGGCGGCGCAGGCGGCCATCTCGCGCCCGCCGGCCCAGAAGAAAAAGCGCCGCACGCGGCCCGACGACGCCAGCGGCTCGTGAGGCGGTGAGATGAACCCCTCGCGGTCGTTCATCCTCCGGCCGGTGGCGACTTCGTTGCTGATGGTCGCCATTCTGCTCTCGGGCATCATCGCTTACCGCCAGCTGGCGCTGTCGGCGCTGCCCGAGGTCGATTACCCGACCATCCAGGTGGTCACCTTCTACCCCGGCGCCAGTCCCGACGTCATGACTTCCTCGGTCACCGCGCCGCTGGAGCGCCAGTTCGGCCAGATGCCCGGGCTGAAGCAGATGTCCTCGACCAGCTCGGGCGGCGCGTCGGTGATCACGCTCCAGTTCAGCCTCGATCTGAGCCTCGACGTGGCCGAGCAGGAGGTGCAGGCGGCGATCAATGCCGGATCGAACTTCCTGCCCTCCGACCTGCCGGCGCCGCCGGTGTACAGCAAGGTCAACCCGGCCGACGCGCCGATCCTGACCCTGGGCCTGACCTCGGCCTCGCTGCCGCTGCCGGACATCGAGGACCTCGCCGACACGCGCCTGGCGCAGAAGATCTCGCAGCTTACCGGGGTGGGACTGGTGACGATCTCCGGCGGCCAGCGGCCGGCGGTGCGCGTCGCGCTCAACCCCAAGGCGCTGGCGGCCAACGGCCTGGGCCTGGAGGACGTGCGCAGCGCGATCGTCACTGCCAACGTCAACCAGGCCAAGGGCAGCTTCGACGGCCCGGAGCGCGCCTACACCATCGACGCCAACGACCAGATCCAGTCCGCGGCGCAGTACCGCGACGTGGTGGTGGCCTACCGCAACGGTGCCCCGATCCGCCTGTCCGACCTGGGAACGGTGACCCAGGGCGCCGAGAACGCGCGCCTGGCGGCCTGGATGAACGACGTTCCGGCGGTGATCGTCAACATCCAGCGCCAGCCCGGCGCCAACGTGATCGAGGTGGTCGACCGCATCAAGCGGCTGCTGCCGCAGCTGCGCGCGACGCTGCCGGCGTCGATCGACGTCGCGCTGCTTACCGACCGCACCACCACCATCCGCGCCTCGGTGCACGACGTGCAGTTCGAGCTGCTGCTCGCGGTGGCGCTGGTGGTGATGGTCATTTTCCTGTTTCTGCGCAGCGCGGCGGGCACCGTGATCCCGAGCATCGCGGTGCCGCTGTCGCTGGTGGGCACCTTCGGCGTCATGTACCTGGCCGGCTTCAGCATCAACAACCTGACCCTGATGGCGCTCACCATCGCCACCGGCTTCGTGGTCGACGACGCGATCGTGATGATCGAGAACATCGCGCGCTACATCGAGCAGGGCATGAAACCGCTCGACGCGGCGCTCAGGGGCTCCGAGCAGATAGGCTTCACCATCATCTCGCTCACCTTCTCGCTCATCGCGGTGCTGATCCCGCTGCTGTTCATGGGCGACGTGGTGGGGCGGCTGTTCCGCGAGTTCGCGATCACCCTGGCGGTGGCGATCCTGATCTCGGCCGTGGTCTCGCTCACGCTCACGCCGATGATGTGCGCGCGCCTGCTGCGCCACGTGCCCGAGGCCGAGCAGAGCGCCTTCTACCGCGCCAGCGGCAGGTGGTTCGACGCCCTGATCGCGCGCTACGGCAGGGCGCTCGACTGGGTGCTGGACCGCCAGGGCGCGACGCTGCTGGTCGCGCTCGCCACCCTGGTGCTCACGGTGCTGCTCTACGTCTACGTGCCCAAGGGCTTCTTCCCGGTGCAGGACACCGGCGTGATCCAGGGCATCTCGGAGGCGCCGCAAACGGTTTCCTTCGCCGCCATGGCCGAGCGCCAGCAGGCGCTCGCCAAGGCCGTGCTCGAGGATCCCGCGGTCGAGAGCCTGTCCTCGTTCATCGGCGTCGACGGCACCAACACCACGCTCAACAGCGGCCGCGTGCTGATCAACCTCAAGCCCCTGGCCGAGCGCCGCGCGAGCGCAACGCAAGTGATCCGCCGCCTGCAGGCGCGCCTGGCCGGCCTGCCGGGGATCCGGCTCTACATGCAGCCGGTGCAGGACCTCACCATCGAGGACCGCATCAGCCGCACCCAGTACCAGTTCACCCTCGAGACCGCGGACCCCGCGCTGCTGTCGCTCTGGACCGGCAAGCTGGTCGAGCGGCTAAAGCAGCTGCCCGAGCTCGCCGACGTCACCTCGGACCTGCAGGACCAGGGCCTGCAGGCGTTCCTCGCCATCGACCGCGACAGCGCGGGGCGCCTGGGAATCACCCCGGCGGCGGTCGACAACGCGCTCTACGACGCCTTCGGCCAGCGCCTGGTCTCGACCATCTTCACCCAGTCCAACCAGTACCGCGTGGTGCTCGAGGTGCAGCCGGATTTCCGCGCCGGGCCGCAGGCCCTGGGCGGCCTGTACCTGCCGTCCTCCGCCGGCGCCCAGGTTCCGCTCAGCTCGCTCACGCGCACCGAGGAGAAGCCCGCCTCGCTGGTGGTCAACCACCTGGGCCAGTTTCCCGCCGCGACGGTGTCGTTCGACGTCGCCCCCGGCGCTTCGCTCGGGGCGGCGGTCGACGCGATCCAGCGCGCCGAGCAGGAGCTCGGCATGCCGGCCTCGGTGAACACCAGCTTCCAGGGCGCCGCGCTCGCTTTCCGCGCCTCGCTCGGCAACGAGCTGCTGCTGATCCTGGCCGCGATCGTCACCGTGTACATCGTGCTCGGGGTGCTGTACGAGAGCTACATCCACCCCATCACCATCCTCTCGACGCTGCCCTCGGCCGGGGTGGGCGCGCTGCTCGCGCTGATGCTCGCGCGCACCGACCTGGGCGTGATCGGCATCATCGGCATCATCCTGCTGATCGGCATCGTGAAGAAGAACGCGATCATGATGGTCGACTTCGCGCTCGACGCCGAGCGGCACGAGGGCAAGAGCCCGCGCGAGGCGATCTACCAGGCCTGCCTGCTGCGCTTCCGCCCGATCATGATGACCACCATGGCGGCGCTGTTCAGCGCGCTGCCGCTGATGCTGGGCACCGGGGTGGGCTCGGAGCTGCGCCATCCGCTCGGCATCACCATCGTCGGCGGCCTGATCTTCAGCCAGGTGATCACGCTGTTCACCACGCCGGTGATCTACCTCGCCTTCGACCGCCTGGCGCGGCGGGTCGACTCCGCGGCCGAAGGGGCCGGGGCGGCATGAACTTCTCCGAGCCGTTCATCCGCCGCCCGGTGGCCACCACGCTGCTTACCGCGGGGCTGGCGCTGTCGGGCGTCGTCGCGTTCACCCTGCTGCCGGTGGCGCCGTTGCCGCAGGTCGATTTCCCGACCATCTCGGTGTCGGCCAGCCTGCCCGGGGCGAGCCCCGAGACCATGGCGGCGACCGTGGCCACGCCCCTGGAGCGCGCGCTCGGGCGCATCGCCGGGGTGACCGAGATCACCTCGACCAGCTCGATCGGCTCGACCCGCGTGACGCTGCAGTTCGACCTCGACCGCGACATCAACGGCGCCGCGCGCGACGTGCAGGCGGCGATCAACGCCGCGCGCAGCCTGCTGCCCACCGGCCTGCCGAGCAATCCGACCTACCGCAAGGTCAACCCGGCCGACGCGCCGATCATGATCCTGGCGCTCACCTCCGACGCGCTCGACCGCGGCCAGATGTACGACGCCGCCTCCACCATCCTGGCGCAGAAGCTGTCGCAGCTCGACGGCATCGGCCAGGTCACGGTGGGCGGCAGCTCGCTGCCGGCGGTGCGCGTGGAGCTCAACCCGAAGGCGCTAAGCGACTACGGCATCAGCCTGTCGCAGGTCGCCGCCACGCTCGCGAGCGCGAACGCCAACCGGCCCAAGGGCGTGGTGGAGCAAGGCGATCGCCAGTGGCAGATCTACGCCAACGACCAGTCCACCCAGGCGAGCCAGTACCGCCCGCTGGTGGTCACCTGGCGCAACGGCGCGCCGGTGCGCGTGTCCGACCTCGCCGACGTGATCGATTCGGTGCAGGATGTGCGCAACGCCGGCCTGTCGAACGGCAAGCCCTCGGTGCTGGTGATCCTGTACAAGCAGCCCGGGGCCAACATCCTCGAGACCACCGCCCGCGTGCGCGAGGAGCTGCCCCAGCTCGAGGCCTCGATTCCGCAGTCGATAAACGTCAAGGTCGCGATGGAGCGCACCTCGACCATCAGCGCCTCGCTGCGCGAAGTCGAGGTCACGCTGCTGATCGCGATCGGCCTGGTGATCCTGGTGGTGTTCGCGTTCCTGCGCAACCTGCGCACCACGCTTATCCCGGCCATCGCGGTGCCGGTGTCGCTGGTGGGAACCTTCGGCGTGATGTACCTGTGCGGCTACAGCCTGGACAACCTCTCGCTCATGGCGCTCGCGATCGCGACCGGGTTCGTGGTGGACGACGCGATCGTGGTGCTGGAGAACGCCACGCGCCACATCGAGCGGGGGATGGCGCCGTTCGAGGCCGCGCTGCTCGGCGCGCGCGAGGTCGGCTTCACCGTGCTGTCGATGAGCCTGTCGCTGGTGGCGGTGTTCACCCCGATCCTGCTCATGGGCGGCATCGTCGGCCGGCTGTTCCGCGAATTCGCGGTCACGCTCTCGGTCGCGATCGGCATCTCGCTCCTGGTTTCGCTCACGCTCACGCCGATGATGTGCGCGCGCGTGCTCAAGGCGCGGCACGAAGCGCGCCCCGGGCGCCTGTACCTGGCGAGCGAGCGCGTGTTCGACTGGTTGCTGGGACACTACCGCGCCAGCCTCGGCTGGGCGCTGCGCCACCCCAAGAGCGTGATGCTGACCCTGGCGGCGACCATCGCGCTGAACGTCTACCTGTACGTGATCGTGCCGAAAGGGTTCTTTCCCGAGCAGGACACCGGGCGCCTGATCGGCTCGATCCAGGCCGACCAGGCGATCTCGTTCCAGGCCATGCAGAAAAAGCTGTCCGACTTCATGACCATCATCCGCACCGACCCGGCGGTCGAGAACGTGGTCGGCTTCACCGGCGGCAGCCGCACCAATTCGGGCTTCATGTTCATCTCGCTCAAGCCGCTCGGCCCGCGCAAGCAGTCCGCGGCGCAGGTGATCGTGCGCCTGCGCGGCAAGCTCGCGCACGAGCCCGGCGCGCGCCTGTTCCTGGTGCCGGTACAGGACATCCGCGTCGGCGGCCGCCAGAGCAACGCGGCCTACCAGTTCACGCTGCAGGCCGACGACCTCGCGGCGCTTCGCACCTGGACCCCGCGCCTGCAGAACGCGCTGGCCGACGTGCCCGAGGTGGTCGACGTCAACAGCGACCAGGAGGTCAAGGCGCTGCAGACTTCGCTTACCATCGACCGCGACGCGGCGGCTCGTCTTGGCCTGACGCCGAAGGACATCGACACGGCGCTGAACCTCGCCTTCGGCCAGGCCCTGGTGTCGACCATCTACGCTCCGCTCAACCAGTACCACGTGGTGATGGAAGTGGCGCCGAAATACTGGCAAAGCCCGGAGGCGCTCGAGGGCGTGTACCTCATCCCCTCGGGCGGCGGGCGCGTCCCGCTCGCCGCCATCGCGCGCTGGGCGCCGAGCAACACCGCGTTGCAGGTCAACCACCAGGGCCAGTTCGCGGCCGCGACGATCTCCTTCAACCTTGCTCCCGGGGTGTCGCTGTCGCAGGCGACGCAGGCGATCGGCGACACGATGGCGCGCATCGGCGTGCCCTCCGACATCCACGGCAGCTTCCAGGGCACCGCGCGCGCCTTCCAGGCCTCGCTCGAGAGCCAGCCGTGGCTGATCCTGGCCGCCCTGGTGACGGTCTACATCGTGCTCGGCATCCTGTACGAGAGCTACGTGCATCCGATCACGATCCTCTCGACCCTGCCTTCGGCCGGCGTGGGCGCGGTTCTCGCGCTGCTCGCGTTTCGCACCGAGTTCAGCATCATCGGGCTGATCGGGGTGATCCTGCTGATCGGCATCGTGAAGAAGAACGCCATCCTGATGATCGACTTCGCGCTCGAGACCGAGCGCGTGCACGGCAAGCCGCCGCGCGAGGCGATCTTCGAAGCCTGCCTGCTGCGCTTCCGCCCGATCATGATGACCACCATGGCGGCGATGCTCGGCGCGCTGCCGCTCGCGCTCGCCGGCGGCTACGGCGCCGAGCTGCGCCGCCCGCTCGGGCTGTCGATCATCGGCGGCCTGATGGTGAGCCAGCTGCTCACCCTTTACACCACGCCGGTCGTGTACCTGTACCTCGACCGGCTGCGCCTGTGGTGCCTGCGCCTGTGGCGCGGCACGCGGCTCGGCCGCGCGGGCGCCGTCGCCAGCGAGACCCAATGAAACCGCGCGTCGCACTTGCCGTCATTCTCGGCGCCGCCCTCGGCGGCTGCATGGCGGGCCCGGATTACCGGCGTCCCGAGGTCGAAGTGCCGGCCGCCTACAAGGAGGCCGGCGCCTGGAAGCCGGCGCAGCCCAACGACGCCGCGCGCCGCGGCCAGTGGTGGAAGGTATTCGGCGACCCGGAGCTCGACGCGCTGGTGGCGCAGATCGAGATCGGCAACCAGAACCTGCGCCTGGCCGAGGCCCAGTACCGCCAGGCGCGCGCGCTGGTCGGGCAGGCGCGCGCGGCGCTGTTCCCGTCGCTAAGCGGCAGCGTCTCGGTCGTCCGCGGCCGCAGCCCGGCGAGCGGCCCCGCCTCGACCAGCCACGTGCTGTCGCTCGACGCGTCGTGGGAAGCCGACCTTTGGGGGCGGGTGCGGCGCGAGGTGGAAGCGAACGTCGCCGGCGCCGAGGCGAGCGCCGCCGATCTCGCCAACGCGCGGCTGTCGGCCCAGTCGGAGCTCGCGAGCGACTACTTCCAGCTGCGCGTGCTCGACGTCGAGCGCCAGCTGCTGGACGACACGGTGAGCGCGTACCAGAAGTCGCTTGCGCTGACGCGCAACAAGTACGCGGTCGGCGTGGCCGGCAGGATCGACCTGGTCGAGGCGCAGACGCAGCTCATGAGCACCCAGGCGCAGGCGATCGACGTAGGCGTTGCGCGCGCGCAGCTCGAGCACGCGATCGCGGTCCTGCTGGGCAAGCCGCCGGCGCAGTTCTCGCTGCCGCGGGCCTCGATCGCGATCGGCATGCCGGCCATTCCGCCGGGCCTGCCCTCCGAGCTGCTCGAGCGCCGGCCCGACATCGCGGGCGCCGAGCGCCGCGTGGCGGCGGCGAACGCCCAGATCGGAGTGGCCAAGTCGGCCTACTTTCCGGACCTGACGCTGTCGGCCAGCGGCGGCTTCCAGAGTCCGAGCGTGGCCGACTGGATAAGCGCGCCGAACCGCTTCTGGTCGATCGGGCCGAGCCTGGTGCAGTCGATCTTCGACGCCGGCCTGCGCCGGGCGCAGACCGAGCAGGCGATCGCGGCCTACGACGCGAGCGTCGCCAGCTATCGCCAGACCGTGCTGGGCGCGTTCCAGGAGGTCGAGGACAACCTCGCCGCGCTGCGCATCCTCGAGCAGGAAGCCGCGGTGCAGGACGAGGCGGCGCGCTCCGCGCGCGAGTCGGTGGCGCTCACCCTCAACCAGTACAAGGCGGGCACCGTGGATTACCTGAGCGTGGTCACGGTGCAGGCGACCCAGCTCAGCAACGAGCGCGCCGCGGTGGTGATCTACGGCCAGCGCCTGGTGGCCGCGGTCGCGCTGATCAAGGCGCTGGGCGGCGGCTGGCAGGCTCCGGCCGGGCGCTAGCGATACGGCGCGAAGGCCGCATGCCAGAGCGCTCGCACGGCGTCCGCCTGCGCGGCGAGCTGCGCCGGCGGCACGCGCGCGTAGTCCGCTCCGTTCAGGCGCAGCGCGTGCTGCACGCGGCGGAACTCGCGGTAGGCGGCGCGGCAGGCGGTGGCGAGCTCGGCCGGGATCAGCCCGAGCTCGCCCGCGATGCCGAGCAGCGCGATGTTGCCCAGGTTGCGCACCAGCTGCGGCTGATCGTGCGCGTGCGCCAGCACCACGAACTGGACGATGAACTCGATGTCGATCATCCCTCCCGCGTCGTGCTTGACGTCGAACAGGCCGCTCGGGTTCGGGTGCGCGGCGTGCATCTTGGCGCGCATCGCGAGCACCTCGCGCGCGAGCGCGGCGGGGTCGCGCCTGCGGCGCAGGATGCGCTCGCGGATGGCCTCGAACGCGGCGCCGATCGCGGCGTCGCCGGCGCAGAAGCGCGCCCGGGTGAGCGCCTGGTGCTCCCACACCCAGGCCTGCTGCTCCTGGTACTGCTCGAACGCCGCCAGGGTCGACACCATCAGCCCGCTCGCGCCGCTCGGGCGCAGGCGCAGGTCGGTCGCGAACAGCACGCCCGCGGCGGTGCGCGTGGTGAGCAGCAGGTTGAGCTTCTGCGCCAGCCGCGCGTAGACCTCGGGCGCGCGCTCGTCGGGGTCGTCGTGGAGAAAGATCAGGTCGAGGTCGGAGGCGTAGCCGAGCTCCTTGCCGCCGAGCTTGCCGTAGGCGACCACGGCGAAGCGCGGCGCGCCCTCGCGATGGCGCCGCAGCTGGTGCCAGGCGAGCTCGAGCGCCGCCTCGAGCGTCAGGTCGGCGAGCGCCGAGAGGTGGTCGGCGAGCCGCTCGACCGTCAGCAGGCCGGCCAGGTCCTGCGCCAGCAGGCGGAACACCTGCGCCTGGTGCTGCTCGCGCAGCACGTCCATCTGCCGCTCGGGGTCGCCCTCGTGCGCCGCGAGCAGCGCGCGCAGGGCGCGCCCGAACGCGCCCCAGTCGGGCGGCGCGTACAGCACGCGGTCGTCGAGCAGCTCATCGAGCAGCAGCGGGTGGCGGGTGACGAACTCGGCCGCCCAGCTCGAGGCCGCGACGATGCGCGCCACGCGCTCGAGCGCCTCGGGATGCTCCGCGAGCAGCGCGAGATACGCCGCGCGGCGCGCGATCGCCTCGATCAGCGCCAGGCCGCGCGCGAGCGTGGCGTCCGGGTCGGCGCTCGCCGCGGCCGCGCCGGCGAGCGCCGGCGCGAGCGCGTCGAAGCGCCGGCGCGAGTCCTTGGGCAGGCTCTGGTAGCGCTGGCTGGCGCGCACCGCGGCCAGCCGCGCCGCGCTGCCCGCCGGGTCGCGATAGCCGCGCGCGGCGAGCGCCTGCGCGAGCGCCGCGCGGTCGTCCTGCCACAGCTCGCCGGCGGCGTTGTCCTGCGTTTCGGCGAACACCGCCTGGAAGTGGCGCGTCACGCGCTCGCGCTGCGCCCCGAGCGCGGCCGCGAACGCGCCCCAGGAGCCGAAGCCGCACATCGCCGCGACGCGCGCGCGATCGTCCTCGCCCGAGGGCAGGGTGTGGGTCTGCCGGTCGTCGAGGTATTGCAGCCTGTGCTCGACCCGGCGCAGGAACCGGTAGGCCTCGGCCAGCTCGCGCGCGGCGTCCTGCGGCAGCAGCCGGCGCGCGCCGAGCCGCTCGAGCGCCGCGAGCGTCGGGCGCAGCGCGAGCTCGGGGTCGCGCCCGCCGCGCACCAGCTGCAGCGCCTGGACCACGAACTCGATCTCGCGGATCCCGCCCGGCCCGAGCTTGACGTGCTCGGCCAGCTCGCGCCGCTCGACCTCGCGCCTGACCTCGGCGTGCAGGCGGCGCATCGCGGCGAGCGTGCCGTAGTCGAGGTACCTGCGGTAGACGAACGGGCGCACGATCGCCTCGAGCTCTCTTTCGCGCGCAGCGCCTCCGGTAAGGGCGCGCGCCTTGATCCAGGCGTAGCGCTCCCATTCGCGCCCCTGGCTCACCAGGTAGTTCTCCAGCGCCTCGAAGCTCGCCACCAGCGGGCCCGACTCGCCGTAGGGGCGCAGGCGCATGTCGACCCGGAACGCGAAGCCGTCCTCGGTGATGTCGCCCAGCAGCGCGATCAGCTTGCGCCCCACGCGCGCGAAGTGCTCGTGGTTGGACAGCCGCTGCGCGCCGTCGGTCTCGCCTTCCTCGGGGTAGACGAACACCAGGTCGACGTCCGAGGAGACGTTGAGCTCGCGCCCGCCGAGCTTGCCCATGCCGACCACCACCAGCGGCTGCGGCGCGCCGCCGGCGCCGCGCGGGCGGCCGGACTGGGCGGCCTGGCCCGCCTCGGCCCAGGCGAGCGCCGCGGCGATCGACGCCTCGGCCAGGTCGCTCATCGTGCCGCAGACCTCGGCCAGGTCGGCCGCGCCGGAGAGGTCGCGCGCCATCACCCGCAGCAGCACGCGCCGGCGCAGGCGGCGCAGGCGGCGCTTGAGCGCCGGCTCGTCGTCGCCTTGCGCCCCGTCCAGCGCCGCGTCCATCTGCGCGCGCGTGAACGGCTGCGGCGCGACGAGCTCGGCCGCGAGCGCGGGCTGCGCCTCGAGCGCATGGCGCGCGTAGCGCGAGGGCTCGAGCATCGAGGGAATCTGGCTCAGGCTCAAGATTTCGGCGAATTCCGGATCGGGGTCGATATTTGCGGTCTAAAATGCGAGCGGGCTCGGTGCGCACAGTCGCCCGCTCACGGACTATAGGGGCAACGCGAAGCACGATGCAAACCGAAACCCGACTCCCGCTCTGGCTGCGGGTGCTCGAGTGGCTCGCTTGGTCCGCGTTGATGGCCGTCGCGTGCGCGTTCCTCGCGCTGCGCTACTGGGTGCTGCCGCACATCGAGGACTATCGCGAGCAAATCGTCGCCGCCATTTCGCGCTCGATCGGGCTGCAGGTGAAGATCGGCACCATCGAGGCAAACTGGCAAGGGCTGCGCCCGCAGCTGAGTTTCACCGACTTACGCATCTACGACCGCGCCGGGCGCGTTGCGCTGGTGCTGCCCGCGGTCGAGAACGTCGTCTCGTGGCGCTCGCTGCTGTACCTCGACCTGCGCCTGCGCTCGCTTACCGTCGAGGCGCCCAAGCTGACCGTGCGGCGCGACGCCGCGGGCGCGATATACATCGCCGGGATGCAGCTCGCGGGCGCCGGGCCCGCCGGCGGCTTCGGCGACTGGGTGCTCGGCCAGCGCGAAATCGTGGTGCACAACGCCGAGATCGAGTGGCGCGACGAGATGCGCGGCGCACCTTCGCTCGAGCTGCACGCGCTCGACTTCCGGCTGCGCAGCGCGGGCGACAGGCACGCCATGGGTCTTTCGGCCCGCCCGCCGGAGGCGCTCGGCGCCGACCTCGAGCTGCGCGCCGAGTTGATCGGCCGCAGCGTCGCCGACCTGGCGGCATGGAACGGCCGCGTCTATGCCGAGATCGGCAATACGGACCTCGCCGGCTGGCGCGCCTGGATCGACTACCCGGTCGACCTGCAGCGCGGGCAGGGCGCGCTCAGGCTGTGGGCCACGCTCGGCGCAGGAAAGCTGCTGCAGGGCACCGTGGACGTGGCCCTTACCGGGGTCGCCGTGCGGCTCGCCGCCGATCTGCCGCTGCTCGAACTGCAGAGCCTGCGCGGGCGGCTGCAAACCCGCGTCAAGGAGCAGGGCTACGAAATCTCGGCCAACAACCTCGCCCTGAGCGGCGCCGCGGGCCTGACGCTGCACCCGACCAGCTTCAGCGTCGCCTGGTCGCCGCGCTCGGCGCAGGTCCCCGAGCACGGCTCGGCGAGCGCCAACCTGGTCGAGCTCGAGCCGCTGGCGCAGCTCGCGGCCTTCCTGCCCTTTCCGGCCAAGCTGCGCGAGCTGCTCGAGCAGCTCGCGCCGCGCGGCAACCTGCTCGACCTGGCGTTCAGCTGGAACGGCCCGCTGCCCGAGGCGGACCAGTTCCGCGTCAGGTCGCGCTTCGCCCGCGTGGCGGTGAACGCCTGGAACAAGGTGCCCGGGTTTGCCGGCCTCTCGGGCAGCCTGGACGCAAGCGGCGAGCAAGGCCGGATCTACCTCGCCTCGCGCGCCACCGAGCTCAGCCTGCCGAAGGTGTTTCCCGAGCCGCGCATCCGGTTCGACGAGCTGAGCGGGCAGATAGACTGGCAGCGCGCGAAGACCGGCGCGATCGACGTGCGCCTGTCCGCGCTCAATTTCTCCAACCCCCACCTCGCCGGAAGCGCATCCGGAACCTACACCTGGCGCGACGACTCGGGTCCCGGCACGATCGACCTGTCGGCCCGGCTTTCGCGCGCCGACGGCAGCCAGGTCGTGCGCTACCTGCCGCTCGCAAGCATCATGGGCGAGGCACCGCGCACCTGGCTCGCCGCGGCGATCGTGTCCGGGCAGGCGAGCGACGTGACGCTGCGGCTCAAGGGCGACCTGCGCGACTTTCCCTTCGTCGATCCGGCCAGCGGACAGTTCCAGGTCGGTGCGCACGTCAGCAAGGGCACGCTGCAGGTCGGGCCCAAGTGGCCTCGCATCGAGGACATCGACGGCGAGCTGCTGTTCGAGCGCGACAAGATGACCATCGTGGGCCACTCCGCCAGCGTGTACGGCGCGCGGCTCTCGGACGTGCGCGTGGGCATCTCGAGCCTGACCGCGCCGCAGCACCTGCTCTTGATCGCGGGCACCGCGGAGGGGCCGAGCGGCGCGTTCCTGGCTTTCATCGCCGGCAGCCCGGTGCGCGGCATGGTGGGCGGCCTGACCGATGCGATGCGCGCCTCCGGACGCGGCAGCTTGACGCTCAAGCTCGAGCTGCCGCTGGGCAAGCCGGAGGCGACCAAGGTGGCGGGCGAGTTCCGCTTCGCCGGCAACAGCCTGACCCTGATGCCGCAGTTGCCGCCGATCGAGCAGGCCGGCGGCACGGTCAGCTTCAGCGAGTCGGGCGTGACGGTGCACGACGTGCAAGGCCGGTTTCTCGGCGGGCCGGTAAGGATCAACGGCGGCAGCGCACCCGGCGCCGGGGTCCGGGTCGTCGCGCGCGGGCAGGTCGAGCTCGGCGGCCTGCGCGCGCTCGCGGCCCCCCGCTGGGGGGGCTTGCTGTCCGGCGCAGCGGCTTACGTGGCGACCGCATCGGTGCGCAACGGCAACGTGCAGCTTCGCCTCGAGTCCTCGTTGCGAGACGTCGCGAGCGCCCTGCCGCCGCCGCTGGACAAGGCCGCGGGCAAGGCCTTGCCGCTCAAGCTCGAGCTGCTGCCGGGAACGGCCGACGCGCGCGACCGCATCTCGCTCACGCTCGGCGACCGGCTCGCGGCCGAGATCCTGCGCCAGCGCTCCGGCGCGCAGATGGCGGTGCAGCGCGCTTCGATCGCGCTCGGGCCGAAGCACGGGGCCGCGCTGCGCATTCCCGAGCGCCCGGGCGTGCTGCTGTACGGCTCGACTCCCAGCCTCGACCTCGACCGCTGGCTGGCGCTGTTCCCGGGGGGCGGCTCGGCAGGCGGGCCGGTAAGCGTCGACCTCAGGCTCGACACGCTGGACGCCTTCGGCAAGCGCGTGACCGGGGTCACGCTCAAAGGCGGCGCGGACGCGGAGGGCTGGTCGGCCAACGTGCAGGCCGATCAGCTCGCCGGCGACCTGGCCTATCGCGGCGCCGGCAACGGCAAGCTGATCGCGCGCCTGGCGCGCTTCACGATTCCCGGCGATACGCCCGGGCAGGAGGCGGCGGGCAAGGGCGAACACGACATCAAGGACCTGCCCGCGCTCGACCTGGTCGCCGACCGCTTCGCCTTTCGCGGCAAGCAGCTCGGCCGGGTCGAGGTCGCCGCGCAGCACGTGGGCGAGGACTGGCGCATAGAGCGGCTGGCGATGGTGAATCCCGACGCGTCGATGACCGGCAGCGGCACCTGGCACGGCGGCCCTGCGTCCTCCACCGAGCTCAAGTTCGAGCTCAAGGCCAACGACGCCGGCAAGTTCCTCGACCGCATCGGCTACAAGGATCTGGTCAAGGGCGGCAAGGCGACCCTGGGCGGCACGCTGAATTGGAACGACGGCCCCTTGAGCATCGACTACCCTTCGCTCGCGGGCGAGCTGACGCTTAGCGCGAAGGACGGCCAGTTCCTCGAGATCGAGCCCGGAATCGGCAAGCTGGTGTCGCTTATGAGCCTGCAGATGCTGCCGCGGCGCATCACGCTCGACTTCCGCGACGTGTTCTCCAAGGGCTTCCAGTTCGACAGCATCGGCGGCACGCTGCAGATCCGGCAGGGGGTGATGACGACCAAGGACTTCAAGATGCACGGCGCCGCGGCGGACGTGTCGATGAACGGCCAGACCGACCTTGCGCAGGAAACGCAGGACCTCACGGTGCGCGTGGTGCCGGGCCTGGGCGACAGCGCCTCGACCGTCATCGGTCTGCTCCATCCGCTCATCGGCGTCGCCTCGGCGATCGCCCAGCGCATACTCAAGAACCCGCTGGGCCAGATTTTTTCCTACGATTACAAGATCACGGGAACCTGGAGCGATCCGAATGTCGAAAAGCTCAAGCCGCCGGCAAATCCGACGGTCGGCGGCTACTGACTGTTATGATCGTCCGCACGGAG
>Ga0335081_10009263_pt1 | contig 15841 bp, 17 predicted proteins | sample Lox_Sample_35_FD_206713 | JGI IMG/M metagenome (GOLD analysis project Ga0335081, IMG submission 206713) | Soil microbial communities from Loxahatchee National Wildlife Refuge, Florida, United States - Lox_Sample_3.5 | ecosystem: Environmental > Terrestrial > Soil > Wetlands | place: USA... | reverse complement strand
GCTACGGTTCAGTTAAAGTAACTAGCACTTTTGTGCCATATGTGAATAGAACCTTTGTGCCATTGACAAGAATTCGCGGCCACCGGTAGGCTCCCAATGTACCAAACAGGGCCATTGGGATTTTCTGAATCACGAGCAAACGGGTGTGTCTTTACCGGCTTTTTGAGACGGACCCTAAGAAGTGAGAAACAGGCGGCTAGACAGCCGCTTTCAAATTCACTGACTGCAAAGAGGAGGACGATTCTATGAACGGCAACACCCGCCGAGTACTCGGCGTCTTGTTTCTGCTTTGCTTTGCCACGTTTGCCATGGCTGGCGTGGCTTATGCGTCTGGCACCAGCTCCAACCCGCGAGCGGCGGCAGGAATCGACCAACATTCGGCCGCCAACGCACCGGTCTCACCGGCTGACATTAACGTGAACGAACCCTTTCCGACTGCCGGCGACGCCTTCTGCAGCGCTACCAATGGCTGCGGAACCATCCCTGCCGGTGGCTCAACCTTCTTCCAGTGGACCGCCGGCGACTTTGTGCAGTCGGCGGTATTTACCGGTACCGGTATCACGTCTCTTGATGACCTGACTGCGAACTGGTCTGCCCAGGATTTCCTCGCAGCGGGCCAACAGGAGGATTGGGAGATCTTTGCCAACGGCGTCGACACCGGATTTTTTGCCTTTGTGAATTGCAGTGGTTCCGGTTTCTGTAGCGGAAACGTGAACATCATCGGAACCATAAACTTTTCTGACATTGCCCCCGTGGCAGGCGGCTACCAGATCGAGTTGATCGAGTTGAACACGATTGGCGGGGGCTTAGGGTCAATTGCGTGGAACGATGGCGGAACTACCGGCCTTTCTCAAGCCACCCCTGAACCTAACTCGATGGTCCTCCTAGCCACAGGGTTGGCGTTGGCGGGCGCTCTTTGGCGCAAGTTGCGATAGCCCATCAACCGGTGAAACTGTTTCTCCTCGAAAGCCGGAGCGCAAGCTCCGGCTTTCCTTTTCCCTCGCTCGCTTCCGGCGCAATGAGATCCACGTCTTCTTTCTCTTCCCTGATGTTTAGACGGAAAGCCCCAGTAAGGCGCGCAACTTCTCGCGCACTCGGGTGGCGATATCGAGTGACTCCGTCGCCTCCTCCCGGTCCGCTGACTCTCCCGGATAGCGGAAGTCGACCGCCGCGCGAGTCAAGAACCGCAGTTCTTGCACGCGCCAGGACCACCGTGGGCAGACCGGAACTAGCAAGCGGTCCAGCGCCATCAGATCGTGGGTTCTTGGGACTACGATACCCAGGTGAATCAGCAAGGCCTTCATCAATTTCTCAACGCACTGTTGGGCGTGGAAACAAACCGCGTCGAAATTGGGAGAGTCGGGCGCCCTAAGCTCGCGGGTCGCCGTCGAGAAGTCGGCTTCGGCCTTGGTTATCCACTCCTTAACGGTCCCGTTCATAGAGCACCTTTCCGTGGTCCAGAGCCTCTCGGATCAAGGGATCGCCCTCCTCGTATCGCCGGGCGGTGTCCTCAGGGCGGCGCGCCACAAGATCCACCGGGAAATCAGGGTCAACGCGGTTCAGGATTTCCAGCGATTTCCGAAAGCCTTTGCCGTCAAAAGGCAGAACCACCAGCAGGTCCACGTCGGAATCCGGCCGCGGCTTCCCATAGGCGTACGAACCAAAAAGGATGATTCGCTCCGGTTCGAACTCGCGAGCAATCCTTTCGCCCAGGTCCGCTATCTTCTTCTGGTCAATCATCTGCTACTTCTCATCGATTCAAGACGCGTTCACTCGGAAACCGCAAGTTTCCGCACGGGGCGCGCCGCTCTTTAATGTACCGCAAAACTGGAACACTGGTTGAGCTGGAGGCGTGGCGTTTCCTTCAGCAGGGGCGAAAAGGATTGGTCACCTTCAGCCGGCGGAAGCGGTGGAAACCCTCGTCGGCGCTGATGATCTCGTAGACTCCGTGTTCGATCAGCAGGGCGGCGATGTGGGCATCATGCAACGTGTTGCCCTCCGGCGCCGACGTACGAAAAAGCTCAGCGAGAATCTCCCGGTGGCGCTCTCCTTCGGCGAGCCGAACACGAGATGGTGAGTCGAGCAGCGATTCCACGGCACGCCAAGCCTCAGCGAGGGGAGTTGGGGGATGGAACACGCGGGGATGCGTTACGACTCGCAGGAACTCGTACACGCAGGGCCAGGGTAACACCCACGGCTCCGAGCCCGTGGCAAGCTCGCGCACAGTCTGGAGCGCCTTCTGATGCTGTGGCGTTTCGGCGCGGTGCGCATAGACCAGAATGTTGGTGTCAAGGCCCCTCATCGGCGACCATCCATGAGGTCGAACAGCGAATTGCGATCGTCCAGGCGGACTCCGGGCTGGATGTGCCCGCCGCGATAGGGCTTCCAGTCGAAACGATACTTGGCTTTCGGCTTGGGAGCGGCCATTGCCTGGCGCAGCAGGTCGTTCACCAACTCGCGCAAGGTGCTGGCGCGCCGTGCTGCCTCCTGCTTCAGTTCCGCGAGCAATGGGGCGTCCAAATCGATGGTAGTGCGCATACACAAAAGCATAAGCCTAAAGCACATTGATGTCAACTTTTGACTACGGTGAAACCAGGGTGTACGCCATCGGTCTCGTGAACGGGCTCGAGATTACGGTGGTCTATTCGGACAGAGACGATGACGAGAGACGTATCATCACGGCATGGCGAGCGGAACCGCATGAAAGACGCACTTACTGGCAAAGCGTGGAAGGCTAAGCGCGGCACAAAAACGGACTGGAACCGGCTGCGCCGGGTGAGCGATGCCGAGATCCGCAAGGGCATCGAATCTGACCCCGACGCACGCGCCACGGATCAAGAATTCTGGAAGCAAGCCAAGCTCGTCTGGCCCAGCCGTAAAGCAGTCGTGACCATGCGGCTGGATAGGGATCTGCTGCAATGGTTCCGTCAGCAGCGAGGCTACCAGACGCGGATTAACGCCATTCTGCGCGCTTACATGAACGCCCACGCACCCCATCGTCACCCATAAGCACAACGCTTGTTGATCTCGCCGCCAAGCGTAAGCGGCTGGCCGTGGCCATCAACCAGATTCTGGAGCTGGCTCGCCTTCGTCAGGCCGACGCAGCCGCGCGCTTGGGAATCAATCAGCCCAAGATCTCGGCTCTGGCGAATTATCGGTTCGAAGGCTTTAGCGCATCGAATACGACTTCTCGAAAACTCCGGCGCACGATAACGCTGAGCTGGACGAACCGCTCTCTGACTCGGACGCGGACGACGCGATCAAGTTCATGCATCATTTACCTTGAACATGTCTACGTTTTGCCGAGGCAACTGGAACCACCTGAGCCGTAGAGACACTCCGGTTGCGCCCTGAGCCAAGGAACGCAGCCCCTCACGCTTCAGCGCTGGGTACTGCATTATAGGTCAGGTCAGGTTTCCGGCCCATAGCCAGCGCGGTATGGGCAGTACTGGTAGTATCCTAACGCCCCGGGAGCGCGGCGTCCGCCCTTGCCCACAACCCCAAGTGAGGCCGCCATTGGAGCGGATTTCGCCGGAAAGGAACGATCGCGCGAGCGAACGCCAGCGCTCACAGGGCCATAGGACGCTGCGAGGCGGAAGCTTGCATCGTCCGTTAGCGTTTCGTGTTATGCTTTGGCCTTCGTTCCGATCGTACCCCAGCGAATGGGCGGATTCCCCGCGGTTCCGGAGATGACTTATGACCCCAAACCGATACAGCCTCGCCGAGCGTGACATTCCGAAATCCTGGTACAACGTGATCCCCGATCTCCCGGCGCCCTTGCCGCCTCCCCTGCATCCGGGCACCGGGCTCCCTGCCGGACCGCAGGATCTGGCCGCGATCTTCCCGATGCAACTGATCGAGCAGGAGGTGACGGCGGCGCCCACGGTGCCGATCCCGGAGCCGGTGCTCGACGTGCTCCGCATGTGGCGGCCGACGCCGCTGTATCGCGCCCACCGGCTGGAGAAGGCGCTGGCGACTCCGGCGCGCATTTTCTTCAAGTACGAAGGCGTCTCACCGGCGGGGAGCCATAAGACCAACACTTCGGTGGCCCAGGCGTATTACAACAGCGTCGCCGGCGTCCAGCGGATCGCCACCGAGACGGGGGCCGGGCAGTGGGGCAGCGCGCTGGCCTACGCCTGCAACGTTTTCGGCCTGGAGTGCATGGTCTACATGGTGAAGTGCAGTTACTTCCAGAAGCCTCATCGCCGTACCATGATGGAATGCTGGGGCGCGAACTGTATCCCTTCACCCAGCGATCGCACGGCGGCCGGGAAACGCATTCTGGCCGAGGACCCCGAGTGTCCGGGCAGCCTGGGAATCGCCATCAGCGAGGCCGTGGAGGACGCCGCCAGCCGCCCGGATACCAACTACTCGCTGGGAAGCGTGTTGAATCACGTCCTCCTGCACCAGACGGTGATCGGCCAGGAAGCCATCGAGCAGATGAAGCTGGCCGATGCGTTCCCGGACGTCATCATCGGCTGCTGTGGCGGCGGCAGCAACTTTGCGGGCCTGGCATTCCCCTTCGTGCCATACAAGGCGGCGGGCAAGGCCATCCGGCTGGTGGGCGTGGAGCCGGCCGCGTGTCCCAGCATGACCAAGGGTGTCTACGCTTATGATTTCGGCGACAAGAGCGGTATGACACCCCTTTTGAAGATGGATACGCTGGGACACGATTTCATTCCGGTGGGGATCCACGCCGGCGGTCTTCGCTACCACGGCATGGCGCCGCTGGTGAGCCTGCTGCACCGCGAGGGCGTGGTGGAAGCGGTGAGCTATCCGCAACTGAAATGCTTTGAAGCGGCGATAACTTTCTGCCGCGCGGAGGGAATCATCGTGGCGCCGGAAACTTCGCACGCCGTGTGCTGTGCCGTCGATGAGGCCTTGAAGGCCAAGGAGGAAGGAAAGGAGAAGACCATCCTTTTCAATCTCAGCGGCCACGGTCACTTCGATATGGCCGCCTACGACAAGTACTTCGCCCGCGAGCTCACGGACTACGAGCACCCGGAGGCGAAGATCCGCGAAGCTCTGGAACATTTGCCGAAGGCACCGAGGCCCAACCCTGATTCGGTTGCGATGGTTAGGGATTAGATGAAGCGAAAAGCGCCATGGGCGAAAGGGCACGAGCGACAGGACAATCCCAACCTTGCCGGATACGCGGTACGCGTGAGCGCGGGACGCCGCTACCCGGAGACACCGCACCCTTACCGCAACGATTACGAGCGCGACCGCGACCGCATCATCCACTCGCGCGCCTTTCGGCGTCTTGAAAACAAGACCCAGGTCTTTACCCGCCGCTACTCCGATCACTTTCGCAACCGTCTCACCCACACGCTGGAGGTCACCCAGATCAGCCGCACGGTGGGGCAGGCGCTGCGCTTGAACACGGGCCTGGTGGAAGCGCTGGCGCTGGTCCACGATGTGGGGCATCCGCCCTTCGGTCACACCGGCGAGGCGGCGCTGGGCCGGCTGATGGAACGCTACGGCGAGCGTTTCGACCACAACCTCCACGCGCTGCGCATTGTCGAGGACTTCGAGCAGAAGTACGCTGAGTATCCCGGCCTCAACCTCACCTTCGAGGTGCGCGAGGGCATCATCAAGCACTCGCGCGACTACGACCCCGAGCCATATCCGGAACTGGCGGAGTATCGCTTGCGCGAAAAGCCGCCGCTGGAAGCGCAGTTAATCGACCCGGCCGACGAGATTGCCTACGACTGCGCCGACCTGGACGACGGCTACGAGGCCAAGCTGCTCACCGTGCCTTTGATCCGCGAGGGCGTCCCCCTCTTCGACCGTTTTTATCGTGCTGTGGAGCGCAAGTATTCGGCGGCGCCGGAAAAGCTGAAGTTCAACGAGGCGCTGAAGAGGTTGCTGGACGCGCTGGTGACAGACCTGATCGAATCGACCGAGCAACGGCTGCGAAAAGCCGGAGTGCGGTCCGTCGGCGACGTGCGCGGGTATTTCTCGCGCCTGGTGGCCCTGGGGCCGCGTGTTGGCCGCGAGAGCCGGCGGCTGAAGGCGTTTTTGCACCAGAACCTTTACTCTAACGAGAATATCAACGCCGAGCGCCGCCAGATCGCCCGCTACGTGGATGAGTTGTTCGAGTTCTTCGTGAAGCGCCCGCGCCGTCTGCCTCCCTCCTATTTCGCGAAGACCACGCGAGAACCCGTTCACCGCGTGGTGTGCGACTACATCGCCGGCATGACCGACAATTATGTCCAGGAGCAGCACGGCCGGTTCTTAAGAAGAACTAAGAAAAGTAACGAATGAAGAAGGGGGAAAACGTCCGGCCTTCTCTTCTGTTCATCATTCATCATTCAGAGTTCATCGGTTTTTTTTCTTGGTGTGCCCGTGCCTCTGATGGTGAAATGAAAACTGGTGTAGCCATTGATGGAGGTAAGAGATTGAAGCAAGTTTCATCCGAGCTAGGGGTGGGTAGATTCACATTTACTGCAGCGGCGGTAGTTCTCCTGGTTTTGCTGGCGCTGGGCGCGAAGCTGGCAAGCACGGCAGCGCCCACGATCGAGCTGGCGCAACGGCCAAAAGGTATAGGCCGCAACACGCTGGTCGAGTTCAAGGTGCGCGACCCGAAGCATCGTATCAAGAGCGTGCAAGTGGAAGTCAGCCAGAACGGACGGACGTTCAACGTGCCGGTTCAGTTGGGCGAGGTGCGCACGCCGGGTCGCCACTGGTGGCAGCGGCATCCGGAGAGTGTGGTCGGAGTTGGCGTCTTTGTGGGGCGCAAGCAGATTCCCGACTTGCAGGAGGGGCGCGCGACCGTGCACATCGCGGCCACCAACGACTCCTGGGGCCGATTTTTCCGCGGCGGCCGCACGGACGTGGCCTTTGACCTTCCCGTTCGCTTCTCACCCCCGATGGTCGAGGTGCTGACTCCGCAGCACTACATCAACCAGGGCGGCTCGGAGTTGGTGATCTTCAACGTCTCACCGGGCACGGTCGATTCCGGCGTTCAGGCGGGGAACTACTTCTTCCCGAGCTGGCCGGCCAAGGAATCCGAACCCCTCACTCGTCTCGGCCTGTTCGCCCTTCCTTACGACCTTGATCCGACCACTCCGATCCGCATCGTGGCTCGCGACGACGCCGGAAATGAGACGGTGACCAACTTCAATTACAAGGTGTTCCCCAAGAAGTTCCACACCGATACGATCAACCTCACCGACGAGTTCATGCAGCGCGTCGTTCCGCCCATCATGAGCCAGATGCCCGACCTCGACGACCAGGGAAGTCTGTTAAAGAACTTCCTCATGATCAACGGCCACCTGCGCCAGGTGGAGGCGCAGCAACTCATCGAGTACTCCAAGAGGTCCAGCCCGAAGTTCCTGTGGACCCAGCCTTTCATCCAGCTCGGCGACACCAAAGTGGAAGCGCACTTCGCGGACTATCGCACTTACGTCTATAACGGCCAGGTGGTGGACCACCAGACTCACTTGGGGTTTGATCTCGCCGGGCTCACGCATATGCCGGTGAAGGCCGCCAATGACGGCGTGGTGGTGTTCGCGCAGTTCTTCGGGATCTACGGTAACGCGGTTTTGATCGACCACGGATGTGGTCTCATGACCCTCTACGGACACATGAGCTCGCTCGCGGTGAAGCCGGGTGATTCCGTGAAGCGCGGGCAGCAGATCGGTGTGAGCGGTGAAACGGGTCTCGCCGGTGGTGACCACCTGCACTTCACCGTGCTGCTCGACGGAATTCCCGTGACCCCGGTGGAGTGGTGGGACCCTCACTGGATCCACGACCGGATCGAGGCTAAGGAAACAGAACTGGGAATTGGGGGCTAGCAGACTAGGTTCTGCCTACCCCAGTCCCCTGATCCCTGTTGTGTGGTTATTGACCGTACCCGAGGTTGTAAAGGAAGGTGAATTGGAGCACCAAGTGGCGTCCGGTGAATTCGGTGGGCAAAGGCGGGAAGGGGATGGAGGCCTTGATGGCGGAAAGAGCGGCGAGGTCGAGCGCTTCCGCACCCGAGCCGGCCACCAGGTTTAATTGCGGCACCGAGCCATCCTTCAGGATCTCGAAAACGATCGAGACCCGGCCCTTCTCCCCCAGCCTTGCCGCCTCCGGCATCACCGCGTACCAGTTACGCTTGGTGATGTACACGATGCGAGCGAGGTAGGGCCCGAAATCAACCCCTTGAGTGTCGGAGAGAATGACCGGGCCTTCCACGGAGAAATTGGGGTTAACATTTCGAAACATGCCGGTAGAGTCTCCGGGGCCGGCCAAGCCGGTCGATCCTCGACCGCGCGCCGCCGCCCCGAGGGCTTGTTGGATGGAATCACCGGCAGTGATCGACGGCAGATGCAGTCGGCTTCCCCCTTCGTCGGAACCTACGTCATTGAGAGCCAGCTTGGGTTCTTCCTTGGGCGGCGGCTCGCCCCGCTGCCCGGGAGGCTTGGCGCTTTCCTGCTGCTGGGGTTGCGGACCTCCACCGGGAGGCGGCGTGGGCGCGGCGGCAGGCGGTGTGGGTCTGCCCCCGCCGAGAACTTCCGGCAGCTTGGTGTTGCCCTGCATGTAGGGAGCGTGGATCCCGTTGGGATCAATGATCGGGGAATGGCCCTGCGCGTTGCGGTTTTTGTCCGACAATATATTGGTGTGGGGTTCCCGCAACGACTTTTGCAGGTCGGGAGGAAGGTATAGAAAAGTGGTCTCCCGTTTGGGCTCGGGGACCACCGCCACCGTATTGATGCCAAGTGCTGCCGCAAGCTCCCGGAAGAGCTTCGGCTCGACCAGCAGGAAGATTACCAGAAGCGCGTGCAGGAACACGGAGAGCAGGAGCACGGCGCGCATGCGCCAGCGCTCGACCTCGTCCTCCAGCTCCAGAATGAGGTGGAGCGGATCGCCCTCCACCTTCCGGTATGTTCTCAAGTCGCGCATTGAAGACAGTCTAAGAGTTGAAGGTCAAAGGTCGAAACGCGGAGCGGCCAATGTTGTCCGAGGAAACGGAACTCTTCGACCTTTAACCTTCGACCTTCGACTCGCCTAAGACTCCCCGCTCCTCCCGGCCGATCGCCCCAAGGGAACACCCAATCGCCTGGCATGTTGTTCGATGCAATCCATTACCCGTTCGGCCAGTGCCAGAGCCTCACGTCCTTCCTGGCCGCCCACCAGCGGGGGACGCCGCGTCACCACCGATTCGACAAAGGCTTCCAGCTCGGCGCGTAGCGGATTCGCCGGAGCCGCCTCCAACTGGCGAAACTTGATTCCTGGCGACACCCCGCTGCGGTCAACACTGATGGCGAGGGCATCGCGGCGCGCAAAGTCAATGGAGATGTATTCGCTCGGCTGGAAGTAGCGGAACTTCCTGACCCGCTCGGTGCTGGCTCGGCTAGCAGTGAAATTGGCCACCGCCCCATTTTCAAACTCCACACGCGCATTGGCAATATCAACCTTGTCCGAAAGCACCGGCAGTCCGACGGCGCGCACGTCGCGCACTGCCGATTGGACCATCCAGAGGACCAGGTCGAGGTCGTGAATCATCAGGTCAAACACCACGTCCACATCGAGGTTGCGCGGACTGAACACACCCAGCCGATGAACTTCAAAGAACAACGGCCCGTGCGTGACGGCCTTCGCCGCCACTACGCCTGGGTTAAAGCGCTCGAGATGGCCCACCTGTAGGATACGCCCTTGCTCGCCGGCTCGCCGCACCAACTCGTCAGCTTCGGTGACGGTTCGGGTGATGGGCTTCTCCAGCAGCACGTCCACCCCGCGGTCGAAGGCCTGATGAGCCGCTGAGGCATGGCCGGTGGGGGGGATCACGATGCTGACGGCGCGCGCCGCATCGAGCGTCTCCTCCAAGCTGGCAAAGCGGCGCACGCCCAGTTCCGCCGCCACCTCGGCCGCGCGGTCCGGCTTGAGATCGTACACCCCCAACAGTTCCGCGGCGGGTACCTGCTTGAATTCCCGCGCATGATTCCGCCCGTGCTCACCGACGCCGATCACGGCGACGGGAATCCGATTGTCTGATTGATTCATCGTGTCACAGTGAGACAAATTGACGCAGGGCGCGTTAACCTCTCATGGGCAACCCACGATCGCAATCCCAGCCCGATCCGCCTCTTCCATCATTCGCTCGCGCTCGAACAGCAAGGTCTTGCCCGCATCCACTGCTAAAGCGGTGGCGTTGGCGTGGCGCATCACCTCGATGGTCTTGGCCCCGACTACCGGAACGTCAAACCGCATGTCCTGCTCGGGCTTACTTACTTTGACGACCACCAGGCGCCGGCCGTTACAGAGGGCGGCGGCACGCTCGATGGTGGCGTCGGTGCCTTCCATGGCCTCGACGGCGACGCAGGCGCGGTCGGCAATCACTACCGTCTGTCCGAGATCGACGCCCGCGATCTTTTTGGCAATTGCGTGCCCGTAGTCAATGTCCGCCAACTCGCTTTCGTCGGGGGCACGCATAGTCAAATTGCCGGCGCCGGCCAGCAGAGGCTTCAGGAAGAGCGTCGAATCCACCACTTCGATGCCGCGCGCCTCCATCATCCGTACGAAGATGCCGATCAGGGCATCGGTGCTGCGCTGCTCGACACTGGTGAGCGCCCGGCTGGCCAGCGCGTCGGGCGGGATCGAGCTGAAGAGCTGAACGTGCTTCACTTGCCCGGCCAGGAGTACCCGTTCCACGCGCTCGCTGGTCAGAAGGTCCAGGAACTTTGCCACTTCTCCCAGGCTCAGCCAGTAAACCGTTTGCCCACCGCGGTCAAGCTCAGGCGAAGCCTCCTCCTTGATCGCAAAGACAAGCGGATCAATACCTTGCTGACGGGCCGCCTCCAGCACGAGAAACGGGAAGCAACCGTTGCCGGCAATGATGCCTAAACGACTATTCTTATTGGATAAAGAAGCCATCGATTTTGTTCAGATTTAGTCTAGGAGTTTCAGAATTCCCTTTTATGCTTTCATTTAGCGGGACGTAGATTCCAAAATTGACCTGCGTTTGTCCATTCACCAGGAACCCATTCACTTGGCCACGCCGCGCTCGCTCGTCTTGATGAACTCTACCAGGAACCGGATGTGTTCCGACTTGAATCCGCGCGCCGCAATCGCTTCCAGTGCCTGGGTGGTGTTGAGCTTGGATCGCGAGAGCAGGCGGAAGGCTTTCTGGAGCTCGTTGATATCCTCGGCCGTGAGCCCGCGGCGCTCGAGGCCGATGCGGTTGGCCCCCAGGACCTCCACCGGACGCGGGGCGCTACTCTTGGAGTAGGGCAGGATGTCCTGGTTTACGATGGTATAGCTGCCCAGAAAGCTGTAGGCTCCGATGCGGGTGAACTGGTGAACGCCACAAAAGGCGCCCACCGAGGCGTGGTCCTGGATCTCGACGTGGCCGGCGAGCGACGCGCCGTTGGCCATGATGATGTGGCTGCCGAGTTGGCAGTCGTGAGCGATGTGAACGTAGGCCATCAGCAGATTGTGGCTGCCGATGCGCGTCGCGCCCCCGCCCTCGGCAGTGCCGCGATGCACGGTGATGAACTCTCGGAAAGTGTTCCCGTCTCCGACTTCGAGCCGCGTGGGCTCGCCCTGGTACTTCAGATCCTGCGGCGGGAGGCCGATGGCGGCCCAAGGAAAAATCCGATTGGCCTTACCCATCCGTGTGTGTCCGTCCAGCACCACGTGCGACATCACTTCGCAGTCTTCACCCAACTCGACGTTTTCGCCGATGATCGAGTAGGGGCCTACGCTCACCGAACTGGCGATCCGAGCGTGGGGGTCGATAATAGCAGTCGGGTGGGCTTTCATTGTCCGGGACGTTCCACGATGGCGAACAGCACGATGGCCTCAGCCGCGAGTTTTCCTTCCACGGTGGCTCGGCCGGCCATCTTGCCGAAATTGGTGCGGCGGTTGAGCAACTCCATTTCGATGCGGATCTGGTCACCGGGGACCACCGGCCGTCGGAACTTGGCATTCTCGATACCAGTGAAGTAGATCAGCTTGGAGTGCTTGTCCGGCATGTCACGATAGATCAGGACGCCCGCCACCTGGGCCATCGCTTCGATAATGAGCACGCCGGGCATCACTGGCGCGCCGGGAAAGTGGCCCTGAAAGAACTGCTCGTTAATGGTGACGTTCTTCAGGCCGACGATCCGCTTCTCTCCGTCCATCTCCACGATCCTATCAACCAGGAGGAAGGGATATCGGTGCGGCAGGATATTCATGATATCGGTGATGCCGTAGATCACCTTCGGTTCTGCTTGCTTTTCGTTTTCCGGGGTTGCGATTGGATCAGCCAAAGTTCACCATTCCCTCAAATCTTGCGGCGTCGCGTCGTACCCTTTCAAGGCGGGGCTCTAATGCACGCGGCGGTAGGGACACCATCGCTACAGGCGCAGGAAGGTCCGCAGCAAGGCCGCCCGAGCATTATAAACGAAACTCGAAATTCGAATTTCCGAATTCTGAACTATCGAAACTCTATCAGAACCACCTCCGGTCTGGAGCCCAACCGCATCGGCGGGCCCCACGTGCCGACGCCGCTAGAAGTATAGACCAATAGGTTTCGCCACGCATGGAGGCCGTACCGAAAGGGACCGTAAATGCGCTTTACCACCCAGTTGAAAGGAAAAAGCTGGCCGGCGTGGGTGTGTCCGGAGAGTTGCAGGGAGATGCCTGCCTCCTCCGCTACCGGCAATTGGTCTGGCGCGTGGGCGAGGAGAATACTGGGCTGGCTGCGATCGATGGCGGCACTGCTCAGGATCGAGCGAAGGCGCTCCTTATGGGCAGCATCATGATAGTGCACGCCCACCACCTGCAAGCCGTCGATTAGCACTTTCTCGTTACCGAGAACGCGAATCCCGGCGTCGCTTACCGCCCGGAGATACTTCGTGTGATCCGAAAACTCCTCGTGATTCCCGGTTACGTAATAAGTTCCCAGTCGGGCCCATCGACCGGCAAAAGGCTCAGCCAACCGGCCGTAATCGGCAGCCACCCCGTCATAGAGATCCCCGGCGATGAACACCGCGTCCGGCCGCGATGCCCGAAGGCAGGCGGCGATGCGACGGGCGAATCCCAAGTTGCGCACGTGGCCCAGATGCAGGTCGCTTATCAGCGCCGCGGTCCGGCCCCGCCAGGACTCGGGCAAGTTGGGCAGTTGGATGCTGAGGTGTTTCACGCGGGGAAACCCGGCATTGATGAGGCCATAGCAGCTCACAGCGATGGCCAATCCAAACAGCGCGTCGGCCAGCAGGGGACGCCCGATGGGGTGTCCTAACAGCCGTGCCGAGCCGTAGAGAATCCAGCATAAGCCGGCGGCAAAGAGGAGATAGCTCACGGCGCCGAGCCACACTGCCGCGAGCGTGTAGAAAACCCTCACCAGGAGATTCCGATAGCGAAAGGCGAGGATCGAGGCGGTGACGAAACTGATGGAAAGCAGCGCCGCCGCGAACTGCAGCCGCGACACACCGGCAGGATCGGGCGTGGGGTGGAAGCTCGCCCAGGTATCGTAAACAAAGAAGTGCGCCAGGCACAGAATGGTTTGAATGATAACGACGAAGACGGCCAACCGGGTCCGCATGGGGTTTCCAGCCTCAACGGAAGCATCTTATCGAACTTGGTCGAATTGGGCCGATCCAATCGGAAGGCGAAAACGGAAGTTGGTGCCGAAGAGAGGATTCGAACTCGCCGGCATCCGCCAAGCCGAATGAAATCAATGAAATGCTTCCGCTGCCGCATGAATAAAGGTTAGAACCGTCATTCTATTAGTTCTATCTGTTCTCACCACGTCTCCCTCGTGCCCTACGGAAATAGACACCAAACAGACACCAAGGAACCTGTTCAACCCCCTCAAGCCCTCCTGGGGCTGCACGAGCGGTTACCTCGCCTCTCCTCGCACGGACCCAATCCCATCGCTTTTAGATTCTAGGCGGTTGTCGGACTAATTGCTAGCGGCATTCGCATGTGTCCCATGCGTCTTGCTCGGCAGTTACCGGCTCAGCACGTCGCGGCGCGCTTGCAGACAGAGAAAGCAGCCAGGAATTCAACAAAGGAGTGAGGCCATGTCGGAGGTTGGGGGACAACGCCCAGGCCCGGGAACAGGACAATCCGTGGGACGACAGCGTCCCGTTCTGACTGGCGCCAACGCTGCAGCTTGGCAGGGTGTAGGGGGTGACGCGGCCCGCTTTCGCTGCTGGTCAGGTAATGGCCGCCGGGTTATTCGGGTACCAATTATTTCGGTTGCGAAGTCGCATCCAGGGAGCGGTTGAGGCGCTCTTGGGCGGCTTGCAGGGCTTCGTGGAGCCTTCGTTCCAGAACATCTCGGGGCGGCAGTTCCGTAAGGTACTCGGCGACTCGGATGCCGCTTCTCTCGAGCTGTAGGAGTTTGACGTGCTCGTCAGATTTGCCGGCACAGAGAATCAGACCCAAAGGCCGTTCTTCTCCAGGCTGACGGTCGTGCTTTTCGAGCCAACGGAGATAGAGTTCCATCTGGCCTTTGTCGGCAGCCCGGAACCGGCCCAACTTGAGATCCACGGCGAGCAGTCGGCGCAAGCGGCGATGGAAGAAAAGCAAATCGAGGTAGTAGTCCTCATTGTCGACCGTGATTCGCTTCTGGCGAGCAAGAAAACTGAAGTCCGAGCCCAGCTCCAGCAGGAACTGCTCCAGGTCGCGCAGGATTGCGCTTTCGAGGTCCTTCTCGCTGTAAGCATTCTTCAATCCGAGAAAGTCCAGCAAGTACGGATCGCGGAAGACCAAATCCGGGCTGACGCGATCCTTATCGCGCAGAGCCGCCAGCTCTTTGCGGGCCAGGTGGCCTGGTTTTCTGCTGATCGCCGTTCTCTCGTAGAGCATGCCCTGAATCTTGCCCTGGAGCGTCCGGGTGCTCCACCGCTCAAGCCGGCACATCTGAGTGTAGAACTCGCGCTGAAGCGGGTCCGCAAGATAGATAATCTGTCGGAAGTGCGTCCAGGACAATTGTCTACTCAGCGGGTAGACAATCTCTCGATCTGGAAAAGTCTCGGCAAAGCGGATCATGTGGAAAAGATTGGGGCGGCTGAATCCGCGGCCATATTCTTCACTCAATCGTCTACTCAACGCGTCGACAATTTGCTCGCCGTAAGCGGCGCGTTCGGAGGCGAGAATATCCTTGCGGATCCTTTCACCAATCGACCAGTAGAGGGTGACCATCTCCGAGTTGACGGCCGCAGCCGCACGGACACGGGCACTCTCGATGAGCAGCCTGATGTCGCTCAATAAAGCGAGAGGGAAGAGCGCCTGGGGGACGGACGGCGGAGCGCCAGTCGTCGGAACGTTGACGACGTCTCCATTTTCTGTTCTTCCCTGCTTCCTTGTCATCGGCAGTGATTTCCGTTCCGAGTGGTAGATTCGAGGCTAGCGGCTGATCGAAGGATCGAATTCACTCGAGGAAACGACCAGAAAACTGAGCGTCGAATCGCTGGGAGAAGATCCTCTGTGTCGCACTCGCCTTAAGTATCAACCGTTTGTCGATTGCGAGCAAGACTAGAGAGGAGCACGAGACAGTGTTTTGTTGAATTGACCCCCTGACTCTGCGAGCTTTCTTCGGATCAATGCCGTGCCGAGCCGTTCCCTCCGATTGCCCTTGGTCGATGACTCCGATCTTGGGTCCAGGTTAAGATTTCGTGTTTCGGGAAACGGACATTTGGACTGGATCTTTACGTACGGGATCAGACCACGTTGCGCGTTACCGTAGATCGTTTTTGCGCTGATCTTCAGCATCGTTTCCGGCTCTCGTGCGGTAAGAAGTTCAGGCGTATCGAGCCATGAAACACGCCAGCGCTCAACCGAGCTCGGATTGGTTGTAGCCACTGCCAACCTCTTGTTGCCGTGCACAAGCCCGCAGGGAGCGGGCATCGCGGAGCTT
>Ga0335081_10009261_pt1 | contig 15842 bp, 11 predicted proteins | sample Lox_Sample_35_FD_206713 | JGI IMG/M metagenome (GOLD analysis project Ga0335081, IMG submission 206713) | Soil microbial communities from Loxahatchee National Wildlife Refuge, Florida, United States - Lox_Sample_3.5 | ecosystem: Environmental > Terrestrial > Soil > Wetlands | place: USA... | reverse complement strand
GAATGAACGAGCGCATGCGGCAGCTCGGGGGAGCGCTGGAAGTTTCATCCACAGGAAAGGGGACGCTGGTTACGGCCATCGTTCCGATCAACCTTGAATCGCGACAGGAAGCCGCGGCGAACGCATGAGACAGGCGGTTTCACTTATTAGCGCAGGGGAGAATCGAAATGGGCACAAAAATTCTAGTGGCCGACGATCATGAAATTGTTCTGGAGGGAATTCGGACGCTGATCGGGCGATCGGGGCGCGACTGGGAAATCTGCGGTGAAGCCCGAGACGGCGGAGAGGCGCTTGAGATGGCTAAAGCGCTCAAGCCGGACGTTGTGGTGCTCGACATCACCATGCCGGGCATGAACGGTTTAGAGGCAGCGAGACGCATTCGCAAGCTGCAAAGCGGTTGCCGCATCCTGATGTTCACCATGCATGAGTCGGGAAGGCTTGGTCTCGAGGTGCGCGAGGCGGGAGCGCACGGATATGTGCTGAAGTCGCAGGCGGCGCGCGACCTGATTCGCGCCATTGACAGCCTGCTCGCGGGCAACACGTTCTTTGGCACGCCGGCTGAACCCGAACCGAAGCGGGAAGAGAAGAAGAATCCGGACATTTTGTTCTGCGGCGCTTATGCTCTCGCGTGAGATGGCGTGCTGCCTGAATTGAAGACTCCTGTCTTACCCGGCGCTTCGCATGGGCCGGTTCTCGGAACGGTTCTCCCGCTCGTCATTACTATTACTGTTAGCTGCCCTTACTCAGCGGCCGCCGATGCGGTTTTGGTTGCGCATCTGGCTTTCATCCTATGGGTGGTGGCCGGCGCCGTCGTGACGTATTCCCGTCCGCGACTGCGGTGGGTGCATATCGTATGTTTGACCTGGGCGATTCTGGTCGAGGTCTTCCCCTGGCCCTGCCCGCTCACTTTGCTGGAAAACTGGCTGGAAGCGCGCGCCGGCGTTCAACCGTACCAGGGCGGATTTCTCTTGCACTATCTTGACGCGCTGGTGTATCCGGATATTTCACCAACTCTGCTCATGATTGCCGGTGTAGCGGTTTGCGCGGTGAATTTTGGCATTCACGGAATCGCGCTGTTTCGAGAGCGCCGGCAACAAAGCTAGTGCGAGTAGTTTGCTTTCTGTTACGGGACTGGCCCGCGGCTCGCGAAAGCGTCGGTGAGTGAGACCACCTGCATGGCGTTCTGCAGTTGCTCGAGCGGAGCGTTGCCGGTGACCTGAATTGTGATCGGCTCGCCGGGCAGGAGATCGAAATAATCGTCGGAGAGTTTCGCATCCAGATCGCCGAATGAGACCGAAACGTTTCGCGCCAGAACGGCAGACTGGAGCTTAAGCGCGTAGCCCTGATCACTTTTGGATAAGTTTGCCTCGATCTTCGGTGAAACCGGCAAATCAAGGCTGTGCATGTGATCGAAGAAGAGTAAATTGCGCGAAACGGTTTTGCCGCCAAGGCTAAGATCGGCGACGGCAAAGCTCTGCGCGGCGGTTGTTCCAGCGAGAAGCTCCTTTTCTTCCAATGTGAGGTAAATTGCGCTGGAAAGCGGCGGAAGCTGAACGTCCTGGGTTTTCTCGCTAAGCAGTTGGCCGGAAAAATCCAGCAGCCGCAGGTGAACAGTTCCTGAGAGCGTCTGCTGCTTATCAGAAATAACGTACACATCCAGTTTGCCGTCGTGCAGGAAAGGTGAGATCAGTACATCGTCGTAAAAGCGGCGAGCGTAATACTGCAGCGCTTTCCAGCGGCCGAAGTAATCAATGCTGGCCCAGGAAGCGACCGGCCAGCAGTCATTCAACTGCCAATAGAGCGAACCCATGGTGCGCGGGCGGTCGCGGCGCATGGCCTCGGCGCCGATCTTGATGATCTCCGCCTGCTGCACCTGGCTGAGATACACGAAAGAAGGGAAGTCCTTGGGCTCGCGATATTCCCGCAGCATGTAAGTCAGGATGCGCTCGTTGCCGCCCTTATTTTTCTGGTGCGCCTGCATCACGGTGGAACGAATGTTGAAGTCTTCCGGTCTGGCGAAGGAGCGAATCGTGCGCATCTCGGGGAAGGACTGGAAGCCGAATTCGCTCATGAAGCGAGGGAAGACGCGGGTGTAATCTTCGGCGGGCGCGAGCTGGTGCCAGACGGTCCAGAAGTGCATGTCGCCGTTGTGCTGATTGTCGGGAGGCTGTTCAAAGTTGGCGCTCGGAGAACTCGGCATGTAGGAAGCGGGGCCGGCGTACTGGGTGACGGCGCTCTTGATGATATCGGCGAACAGCACCACGTAGTCCTGCCAGACCCGTTCGCGGATGGCCGGCGAGACCGCTTCTTTGAAGGCGGCGCGGTCACCCCAATGCAGCCATCCGGTTTCGACTTCGTTGTTGCCACACCAGAGCACGATGCTGGGGTGGTCGCGCAGGCGCTTGATCTGTTCGACCGCTTCCTGGCGAACATTCTGCTGGAAGGGCACATCGCCGGGGACCATATCGCCGCCGAACATGAATTCCTGCCAGACCATGATGCCGAGCTCGTCGGCGATGTCGTAGAAATCGTCGGACTCGTAGTAGCCGCCGCCCCATTCGCGAACCATGTTCATGTGCGCATCACGCGCCGCCTGAAGAATTTCGCGATGCGACTCCGGCGTGACGCGGTTGGGAAAGCTGTCGAACGGAATCATGTCCGCGCCCTTGGCGAAGATGGGAATGCCGTTGATGACAAATTCGTAGCTCTTGCCCCACTGGTCAGGCTGGCGGCGGAGCTCGGCGGAACGCAGGCCGGTGGTGAGTCTGGTTTGCGCGCCGATTTCCTTGCCCAGCCGAACAAGGGCGGAAAAACTGTAGCGATTCTGGTCGCCATAGCCGACGGGAAACCAAAGCCTGGGCATAGAAATCAAGATGGGGAACGAAACCTGATTCATGCCGGCATCGAGCTGTACGATCTGCGCGCCGTCGTTGACAGCCGATTTGGCGGCGCCCAATTCCTGGTGAGCGAATTCGATTTTCGCCGCCCCCGGCGCGCTCGCCTCGATTTCCACTTCCGCCGTCAGGCGGGCTTCCGATGAGTTGATCTTGTGCTGATGGACGTGGAAGTTTTCGATTCGAACTGCATCCCAGGTTTCAAGCCGGACCGGCCGCCAGATGCCTTCGGTCACGAATCGCGGACCCCAGTCCCAGCCATACTGGTAGGGCGCTTTGCGGGTGTAAGGAGCGGTGGCGATATTCTCTTCGTTTCCGCCGTTCTGGCTGGAAATCGCGGGCAACACATAGGGCAGCGATTTCACGTAGGGCAACATCTTCTCGACCGCGGAATGAAAGACCACGCGAAGAGTGTTCGCGCCCGGCCGTAACCCACCCTTTACGGCGATCCGCCAGCGGCGGCACATGTTGTCGGCCTGCAGAATCTGCTTATCGTTGAGGTAAACGTCGGCGAAGGTGTCGAGGCCCTCAAACACGAGATCCACGTGCTGGTGCGCGAGCGTGGCAGCGCCAACATCGAAGGTGGTCTGGTACTCCCAATCGGCGAGGCCAACCCACTGCAGATGAAATTCATTGTCCTGGTCGAAGGGATCGGGAATCAGGTGATTGCGCAACAGATCAGTCTGAACAACCCCGGGCACTTGCGCCGCATGCCAGTCTTTGACATCGGCGCGATCCACATTGGCCGCCGCGCGAAACTGCCAGCCGGTATCGAGGGCGCGCGAAGCCGGCTCGGAGGCATACAACGGAAGCGCGAGGGCAAGGATGGCGGCGCAGAGTGCGAGGCCGGCCCGACGACTGCACGAGAACAACCTAAGACGCGTGTACACGATCTCTTCCTCCACGGAAGTCTTTTTGCTCTCTCAATCTTTCAACGAGTGAATCCTACTGGCGTGAGGCGGAGGCGCCGGCGGCCAGATCACGGAGGACGCTCAGGAAGCCGGCGGCGGAGCGCTCGTCCGTCAGAGTATCGAGCGGGATGGTGGCAGCCAGATGCGGCGACTCCGGGCGAATCTTCACACTGAGCAGGTTGTGTCCGCGGTCAGCCATGAACGTGCTGACCAGAGGCGGCAGATCGGGGCTCCATTGCGGACGCGTGGTGAACACGATCGGGGTGAGGCGTGAAACGACCCAGGCGCGCGAGGAATTGGGTTTTACCGGGCCGCTGAACCAGCGGTGACGCAAGACCTCCAACCCCAGGCTGGGCTCGTAGTCGAGATCGGCTTCAAAGGTCAGGGTTTCTTTCCGTTTCTGCCACACTGACCACGCCCACTGATAGGGAATGGCGCGTGGCCGCAGCTCTACCGTGACCCTGGCGCGATCAAACCAGTGGCTGGCAAAACGGATGTGCGCCTGCAAACGCAGCGGGCTCAGCCAGCGGGCGTGCACAATGTGGCCGTCGCCCAGGCAGGCCGCTTCCACCGAGCGCAATACACGAATTCCTTTGCGGCGGTTATAGCGGATGAAAAAGAAATACCAGAGCGCGGTCAGGGCGGCCGCGCCAAGTGCGTCAATGAGAACCAGGCGCCCCACAGTTCCTCTCTCGCCATGGTACTTCTGCCCGCTGTGGAAGAGCAAGTGTGGAAATCGCGATTTTTTGGGGGAAAACGGTCATATGCGTCAGCACGCCAATTGCGGATGCCACTCGCGGCGCGCCGTTGATTACAATACTCGGGTGACGATTCAGCTGCGCGATTTTTGCCGTGATGACCTGAATACTCTCTGGAGTATTGATGTGCAATGCTTTCCGCCGGGCATCGCCTACACTCCGGCGGAACTGGCCGCTTTCATTGGCGGCTGGAAAGCGTTCACTCTGGTGGCCGAGGTGGGTTCACCCGAGGCTGATTCGGCCGAGCAGCCGGTACGCGTCGCCGGATTTCTGGTCGCCCAATATGGACGCCGCAAGGCCGGGCACATTATCACGATTGATGTGTTGGCCCAGTTTCGGCGCGGGGGCGTGGGTTCACGGCTGTTGAATGCCGCCGAAGAGCGCCTGATTGCCTCCGACTGCAACACGGTTTTTCTTGAAACCGCCGTAGATAACGCCGCCGCGCTCGCTTTCTACAAGCGCAACCGCTACGACGTGATCCGAACCATTCCTCGTTATTACGCCAGCGGCGTGGACGCGCTCGTGCTCGAAAAAGATCTCCAGCCTGTTCACACGAAAGATTTGCTTTCCTCGCCTCGCGCCAGCTAACTTGGCTGCCATGAAAGTTGCCATCCAGGGCGAGGCCGGCTCGTTCAGCCACGAAGCGGCGCGCCGCATGGTTCCCGGATGCTCGATTATTCCATGCGCCCGTTCGGCCGAGGTGTTTGCCAGGCTGGTGAGCGGCGCCGTGCCGGTGGCCGTTATTCCCATTGAGAATTCTCTGGCTGGTTCGGTGACCGAGCACTTCGATCTGCTGCTCACCCATGACGTTTTCATCCAGCGCGAATTTCGCCTGCGGATCGTTCATAACCTGATCGCCGCGCCGGGAGTGAAGCTTGCCGATGTGCGCCGCGCCTTTTCGCATCCGGTTGCGCTCGAGCAGTGCCGCGATTTTTTTCGCCGGCATCGGCGCATCGCAGCGGTTCCGTTCTACGACACGGCCGGCAGCGTGAAGCATGTGATTGCGGAGAAGCTGCGGGACGCCGCCGGAATCGCCGGACGCCAGGCGGTTTCGGTGTATAAAGGCCGCATTCTGGCTTCGGGAATCGAAGATGACAAGCAGAACTTTACCCGCTTCTTTCAGCTACGCAAGCATCGCCGTGTTTTGCCCGGAGCGAACAAGACTTCCATTGCCTTCCGCAGCAGAAATGTGCCGGGATCGCTCTTCAAAGTATTGAGCGTATTTGCCCTGCGGGACATCAGCCTGAGCAAAATCGAGTCGCGCCCCATTCGCGGCCGACCGTGGGAATACATGTTTTATGTGGATTTTCTGCGCGGCGACGACCAGGTCGCGCGCAATGCGCTCCGGCACCTGGGCGAAGTGGCAGACCTGGTGAAAGTGTTAGGAGTTTATCCCGCCGCATGAGACGAATAGGGCTCCCGCTCACTTGAGGGGCCTTGAGAGTACCTTCGGCACAGTCACTTGCAGCACTTTTGATTTGCGCCAACCAAGCGATGCAGGTTTAGAATCCAAGACCTAGAACCCAAAATCTGCGGCCTGCATCCGAGTCGGCCCCAACGTCATCAAAACTTGAGCAGACTACACTCAAGGGTGAAATATGGCACAGCGCGCCGAGCGCAACTCCAAAGACCCCGCAGTTCCGGATGAGCGTGCCTTACCCGTTCTTCCTGTGCGGGATACGGTGTTATTCCCTCATGCCGTCCTGCCGCTGACGGTGGGCCGGGAAAGCTCTGTCCAGCTGATCAACTCGCTGGGCGAGGACAAAACCATTGTTGTCGTGGCACAGCGCGAAGCCCGCGTGGATGTGCCGCAGCCCAGCGACCTGTACACCGTAGGCAGCCTGGCGGTGGTGCACAAAGTCGTAAAGATGCCGAACCAGAGCCTGTTTGTCTTTGCCGAGGGGCTGGAGCGGGTGCGGCTCACTGAATTTACGCAGCTCGCGCCTTATATGCGGGCGCGGAGCGAAGCGGTGCCGGAGGCGATTCCGCCGAAGAGCGCCGAGCTTGAGGCCCTGCAGCGCAACGTTCTGACTTTGTTCCAGCAGATCGTGGCCGGCTCGCCCACGCTTTCCGACGAGCTTTCGACGGTCGCCATGAACATTGACGAGGCGGGGCGGCTGGTGGACTTCATCGCATCGAATCTGCCTTCGCTTTCGACCTCTGACAAGCAGGACACGCTGGAAACGACCGATGTGCGGGTGCGCCTCGAGAAAATCAACCACCACCTCGCCCGCGAACTGGAAGTGCAGCAGCTACGCAACAAGATCCAGTCCGAGGTGCAGGACCGCGTGCAGCAGACCCAGCGCGAGTATTACCTGCGCGAGCAGATGAAGGCGATCCAGAAGGAACTGGGGGAGCAGGACGAAGGCGCGCGCGACACGGAAGAGCTGCGGCAGAAAATCGAAAACGCCGGTATGCCGGATGAGGTAAAGAAAGAAGCGTTGAAAGAGCTGGGCCGGCTTTCGCGGATGTCGCCGATGGCGGCCGACTATTCCGTTACCCGCAACTATATCGAGTGGTTGGCCGTGCTGCCCTGGGCCAAGACTTCCGGCGGGGAAGTGGACATCATCAAGGCCAAGGAAATCCTCGATGCCGATCACTATGACCTGCAGAAGGTGAAAGACCGCATTTTGGACTATCTTTCTGTGCGCCGGTTGAAGCCCAGCATGAAAGGCCCAATTCTGTGCTTTGTGGGCCCTCCGGGAGTGGGCAAGACCTCGCTGGGCAAATCCATCGCCCGCGCATTAGGACGCAAGTTTGTGCGTATTTCCCTGGGCGGCGTGCATGATGAGGCCGAAATTCGCGGCCATCGCCGCACTTACATCGGTGCCTTGCCGGGGCAGATCATTCAGGGCATTCGCCGGGCCGAGACCAAGGACCCGGTATTCATGCTCGATGAGATTGACAAAGTCGGGCGCGACTTCCGCGGCGATCCAGGATCGGCCCTGCTGGAAGCGCTCGATCCAGAGCAGAACTCAAGTTTCCGCGACAATTACCTCGATGTCACGTTCGATCTTTCGAAGGTCCTGTTCATCACGACGGCGAACATGCTCGATCCCATCGCGGAGCCGCTGCGCGATCGCATGGAGATCATCGAGCTGCAGGGCTACACCGAGGAAGAGAAAGTCCACATTGCGTTTCAGTACCTGATTCCTCGCCAGATTGAAGAAAACGGAGTCACGGCTGAGCAGATCGAATTTCCGGCCGAAGCGGTAAGCCATCTCATTCGCCATTACACGCGCGAAGCCGGCGTGCGCAACCTGGAGCGCAACATCGGCACGATTTGCCGCAAGCAGGCCCGACGCCTCGCGGAAGGCAAGAAAGACAAGTTGATTGTGACGCCGGAGATCATTCAGGAGTTCCTCGGCGGAATCAAGGTCCGCACCGAAGGTGAAATTGCCGAGCGCACCAAGCGCGCCGGAGTGGCGGTAGGTCTGGCATGGACGCCCACGGGCGGCGATGTGCTGTTTGTGGAAGCCAACAGCATGAAGGGCAAGGGCGGTTTCACCATGACCGGCCAGATCGGCCAAGTGATGCAGGAGTCCATGCAGGCGGCGCTGACCTGGGTGCGTTCGAATGCGCGCGAGCTTGGCATTCCGGAGGAGTTCTTTGCCGAGCACGATATTCACATTCACGTTCCGGCGGGAGCGATTCCGAAAGATGGCCCGTCGGCGGGCATCACGATGACCACGGCGCTGGTCTCGCTGCTGACCGGGCGCCCGGTGCGGCCGCTCACCGCGATGACCGGCGAGATCACGTTGAGCGGGAACGTTTTGCCGATCGGCGGCGTGAAGGAGAAAGTTCTGGCCGCTAAGCGCGCCGGCGTGCGCGACGTGATTCTGCCCGCGGAGAATCAGACCAACCTCGAAGAAGATCTCACCCCGGAGCAGCTGGAAAACGTCAACGTTCACTATGTGAAGTTGATTCCCGAAGTGCTGCAGCTCGCCTTGCCTTCGTCCTCGAGCGAAGAGCAGCAGGATGCCGAAGAGCGCGAGAAAGTGCTCACCACGCAAGCGGTAGGGTGAGGAGCGCAATTGCGCCCCTTCGTTACTCGCGGCAGCGTTAGACTTATGAGCGCATGCTGGTTCGCGTCCTATTTTTCGGCGTGTTGAAAGACCTGGCGGGCCGCGCCGCAGAGTCGCTCGAACTTCCGGAAAACGCGTTGGCGGGCGATGTGCTTCGGCACTACGAAGCCACGATGCCGCGTCTCGAGAAGTTTCTGTCTTCGATTGCAACTTCGGTGAACCAGGAATACGCGAGCGCCGAAACCCGGCTACACGCCGGCGATGAGATCGCTCTGCTGCCGCCGGTGAGCGGCGGCAATGGATCGGATTCGTCGCGCGTTGCAATTGTCCGCGAGACGATCAATCCGCAGGAAATTCTAGCCCGGCTGAAACGTCCGGAGGATGGCGCCGTTGTGGTTTTTGAGGGAATCGTGCGGAACCACAGCCGAGGCCGGCGCACACTCTATCTCGATTACGAAGCGTATGAGCCGATGGCGTTCAAGCAAATGAAATCGTTGGCGGAGCAGGCTTTGGCGCAGTTTCAGGTCAGGGAAGTGGCGATTGTGCATCGCCTGGGAAGGCTGGAAATCGGCGAAACCAGCGTACTGATCGCGGTGGTTTCGGCACATCGCGCGGCTGCCTTTGAGGCCTGCCGCTGGCTGATTGATAGCCTGAAGCGCAGCGTGCCTATCTGGAAGAGAGAATACTTCGAAGATGGCGCGGTTTGGGCCGATGGTGAGCCTTTTCCTGACGAGGTGGCGCAAAGGCCGGGCATCCCTGCGCCAAAGCTCGAATCTAACTGAACAGCCCCTCAATGAGACCTTTGCGTGCTTCTCTGTGTGCACCAACCGCTGTAGCTCTATGTTTTCTTTTGGCCGCTGCAGTCTCCGGCGGCGCCCAGACCTCAGTTCCCAAACCGCCGTGGGCGTCAAGTGGAAGCTCGAAAGCGGCGCCAGCAGCCAAGCCTGAAGCGGACACCTCCGGCAGTCCCGACACGACGATCAAAGTAGAAGTCAAGCTGGTGAATGTGTTCGTCACGGTCACCGACCCGAGCGGCGCGCCCATCGCAGGTCTGGCCAAGGATAATTTTCAGGTGCTGGAAGACGGCAAAGAGCAGAAGATTTCGGTCTTCGACAGGGAATCGGCCCTGCCGCTCTCGATTGTGCTGGATATTGATACCAGCCTGAGCACGCGACGCGTGCTGCCGCTGGAATTGTCTTCGGCAAGGCGCTTTGCCCATGCCATCGTTCGGCCCGTGGATGGGCTTTCGCTATATGGTTTTAGCGAAGATGTCACAGAGGTTCTGCCCTTCACTTCCAATCTGAAAAGTATTGATCGCGGCATCGATCGGCTTCCTTTGGGCTCTGCCACGGCACTTTATGACGCGCTCTACCTGGGAAGCGAGGCACTGGAGCGGCGGGAGGGGAGGAAAGTGATGGTGGTGGTGACCGATGGCGGCGACACCGTTAGCAAGCTCGGCTACAAGGACGCGGTTCGCGCCGCGCAGGAAGCGGAAGCGATTGTGTATAGCGTCATTATGGTGCCGATCGAGGCCAGCGCCGGGCGCGATACCGGCGGCGAGCATGCGCTGATTCAACTTTCTGCCGACACCGGCGGCCGCTACTTCTACGCGACGTCAGGGATGCAACTGGATGACGCCTTCCGCCAGATCAGCGACGAACTGCGCACTCAATACCTGCTAGCCTACTATCCTTCGCCGCGGCCATACGGTTCCGACTACCGGCGCATCGAGGTGAATGTCCACACGTCGTCCGCGGACTCGAATTACCGGGTGCGCCACCGCACCGGCTACTACACGACTAAGTCGCACTTTTGAGCTTTCTGCTGATAGCGCCGAAGTGGGTTCGTTCGTGCGTGAATCCCCGGGGGCAGAATCTGAAATCGTTCAGTTTTGAGTAGCCAGGATATGAAATTCGGTATTATTGCTGACCATCAAGACAAATCGCTGTTCTCGTAGATCTCTGTTAAGTATTTGTAAAAACTAAAGATACAACACATCTTATTGACAGTAATTGTCTTGGTGCGTCAATTGCTTTAACTCCCCTGTTATCCCCTGCCCGGAGCCATGTCGCGACTCGGCAGGATGCTCCCAGATCGCCCTAAGAAAAATTTAGATAGAAAGAACACACCGAAACTCAAAGGTGAGGTGCACGATGTTGCTAAATACAAGAGTTCGTGGCTATCGGGCAGGCCGAATCAGCGCCGCCCTAACAATTCTTTTTGCAGTGTTTCTGGCCGTTTCGCTCTCATGGGCCCAAACCACGGTTGGCACAGGCAGTATTGTGGGCACCGTGAGTGATCCCCAAGGCGCGCTGGTTCCCAACGCGCGGGTGACGATCAAAAACGCCGGCACGGGGCAGACGATCACTACCGCCTCCAACGCCAGCGGCTCGTTTTCGTCAGGCGCACTGGAACCCGGCAATTACCGGGTTCAAGTCACCGCGACTGGTTTCAAGACCCTGAGCATTCCGGTGGTGGTGGAGGTCGGCAACACGGCCACCGCCAACGCGAAACTGGAGCTCGGCGCCGAGAGCCAGGTAGTTGAGGTGCAGGCTTCGCAGGTGCAGGTCAACACCGAGCAGGCTATCGTGCAGGGTGTCGTGACCTCCGCGCAGGTCGAGAACCTGCCCATCAACGGCCGTAACTTCCTCGATCTGGCGCAGTTAGAGCCGGGCGTGCAGATTCAGGATGGGCAGAACTTTGATCCCACCAAAGCCGGCTTCTCTTCGATTTCGTTCGGTGGACGTTTTGGCCGTACCGCGCGCATCAACGTTGACGGCATTGACATCAGCGATGAGACGGTCGGCACGACTACTTCGGATATCCCGGCCAGCGCAATCGCCGAATTCCAGCTTAGCCAGTCATCGCTCGACCTGTCCCAGGACTTGACGTCTTCGGGCGCGGTAAACGTCACCACCAAGTCCGGGACCAACACCCTTCACGGCGAGGCCTTCGGGCTGTTCCGCGACGCCGGGGTGTGGGGCGCATCGTCGCCCGGCGGCGCGAACCTGCCGTTGCAGCGTTCGCAGTTCGGCGGAGCGGTGGGCGGTCCCATTATCAAAGATCGCTTCTTCTTCTTCCTCGATGGCGAGCGGACCAAGCAGGATTCCATGGCGCCGGTTCTCTTCACCGCCCCGTTCGATGACCTGAACGGCGGGTTCAACCAGGCGTTCCGCGAGACCGATCTGCTGGCCAAGGCGGATTACAACCTCGGCCACAACGCCCACGTCTTTTATCGCTACACTTATTTCGCCAACTTCCTGCCCGCCGACTTCGGTTTCGGCTACTCGGTATACGCCAACAAAGACTACACGCGGGTGAACGCGGTAGGCGTGGACTTTAACACCGGCACGTTTACCCACAGCGTGCGTTTTTCGTATCTGAAGTTTCAGAATCAGATTGCGGATGACACGACCGGAAGTGCGCTTCCCTATGCCAACACTGGGGTAGAAATCAACGGCGTCGGAACCAGCCTGTACGTAGGGCCTAATCTGCTGGCGCCGCAAAGCACGCCGCAGTCGAACCACGAAGTGAAGTACGACGGCAGCAAGGCGATTCACTCGCACATCCTGCGTTACGGTATCTCGTACAACCATATCCAGGGCGGCGGCTTTGCGAACTTCTTTGGCTTGGCACCGCGCGTTTCGTTCCAGGTCACGGCGGCCACAGAGGCCTTCGCTGCCGGCGGTCCGTTCCCGGGTGGCGAGAGCGATCCCCTGAACTATCCGACGTCGCGCGTGCGTTACGGCAACGGCTTGGGGTACAACACTGACACGCCAGCCCTCGGATTTCCAGCCGGCGGTTTAGGTCCGGACAACCGTCTGGGCATTTACTTCGGCGACAGCTGGAAGATCAAGCCGAACCTGACCCTGAGCTACGGGCTGCGTTGGGACCATGACACCGGCCGAACCGACAGTGATTTGCCGGCCGATCCCAGCATCAACGCCGCTTTCCCCGGCTGGGGCAATGCGGTCAACGATCCCAACAAGAACTTTGCCCCACAACTGGGAATTGCCTGGGACCCAACCGGCAGCGGGAAGACCGTAATCCGGGCGGGTGCAGGTCTCTACTACGAGAACATCATCTACAACAACGTACTGTTTGACCGGCCGCTGCGTCTGATGACCGGCGCCTTCAACCAGACTCCTTATGCCTGCGGCGCCAATGGGTACACCGGCCAACCCGCTCCAGTGCCTGTGTCAAGCGGGACCATTACCCCTGGTGCGGACTCCTGCGGCAACAGCCTGGCGATTGGAGATGCGATTCCCGGCATTCTGGCCTTCTGGAACCAGTACAAGGCTGGTAATCCGGTGGACCTGCAGGCTCCCAACCCCAACTATATTGGCAACTTCCTTGATGCCGGCCTTGGTGTGCCGCTCGGCGTGCTTGCCCCCAATTACAAAACGCCGGTTTCGGTCCAGATGAACGTCGGGATTCAGCGCCAGCTCCATCCGGGCATGGTTCTAAGTGTGGATTACCTACGCAACGTGGAAACACGTAGCCTGCTGGGAATTGACATCAACCACGTTGGCGACGTCAGCAACTTTGACCTGGGCGCGGCCAACGCGGCAATCAACGCCACGAACGCTTCATTTGGTTGCCCGGCGGGACCGGCTGGGGTAGGTTGCGCGATCGCTGCCGGCGCGATGATGACCGACTACGCGGGCAACGGTCTCACTGCCGACTCCGACTTCGGGCAGGCTTGCATTCAGGCCATCGGAGTAAATTGTGCTTTCCATGGCAAGAATCCTGCCCAGGCGCCAGCCATCTTTCTGGAGCCGATCGGACGGTCGGTTTACAACGCCCTGCAGATGAAGCTGGTAGAAAACGTTGTCAATCCGATGCGGGGTTTCAAGATGCTGAACTTGGAGGCATCTTACAGCCTATCCCGCTTTGAGAATTCGGGTGGAGCGCAGGAGACCGGAACGGCCGCGGACAATGATCAGGACTTCGTGCTGCAGTCGGCCGATTTCGATGCTCCCAACCGCTATTTCGGACCCTCGTTGCTTGACCGGACGCACCAGATCTCGTTCGGCGGTTTTGCCGACGTGCCCGGTGGCTTCCGCATCGGCATTGGCGCCCACTTCGATAGTCCGCAAGCAACTGCCCTGGATGTCCCGAACTCCGGCTTAGGCCTGGGTGAAATCTTCCGCAGCGACTTCACGGGAGATGGAACGGTTGGGGATCCCATTCCGGGAACACACTTCGGCGAGTTTGATCGCGGGGTCAACGCCAGCAACATCAACAGCGTAATCAACAACTACAACGCGAACGTCGCCGGACAGGCGACTCCGGCGGGCCAGGTGCTGATCAGCAATGGCTTGATGACCCTGGCGCAATTGCAGGCCCTGGCCGGCGTTGCCCAACCCATCGCGGACGCACCCGGAAACGAGGTGAACTTCAGCTGGCTGCGCGCCTTTGACCTGAAGCTGGCATGGCGGCATACGTTCCACGAGAGATTCACCATCGAACCGAGTGTGTCGGCGTTCAACGTGTTCAACTTCGGCAACTTCAACCTGCCGCCGAATACCATGTCGGGTATCCTCACCGGAACTCCGGGAGCGATCAACGGCACCACGCCTCTAGATAACGAAAACTTCCGCGTGGGCAACGGCACCGGCGTTTATGCGGTGGGCGCTGCGAGACAGGTTGAGTGGGGAATGAGGTTTACCTTCTAAATCTCACTCGCTTCAGTTTCATCCCGAACCACCACTTCCGCGTGAAGTGGTGGTTTCTTTTTTGCGGCGGAGGGTTGGCGGCCCGCCCGTGTAGAATGCGCTTATGCCATTCCATGGCCGGGACAAGGGCGGTCCGCGCAAATTCAGGACAGCGCCGGCGGGTGAGACTTCGGAGGAAGCCCTCTATCTGAAAGCGCTCGGCGAGAAGCGCAAGCCGGTCAGCATTAAGCTGGAGAGCGGGGAAGTGGTTACGGGCTGGATCGAATACTACGACCGCGACATGCTGCGCCTGACGCGCGAGGGCCAGCCCAATCTGTTCATCTTCAAACACGAGATTTTCTACATCGCTGAAGAGGGGAAACCGCAGAAGTGAACCGCGATTTCCGGGGCTGCCGGGTCGTCGTGATGCCCAGGCTTTCTGGCCACATCTTCTTCCAACTGCGCTTCTTTTTCCAACTGCGCTTCTTTCGGAGTCTAGAACTGTGACCAAGCCTGCAGAGGGAGCTGTTTCACCGCGTTCGAGTTCGCTGGCCCCGCCGTCGCTGTCCTCGGAACCTGAGTTCGTTCCAGCCATGATGGAGATCGCCCGCCAGGCAGGCGGGCTGCTGATGGGCTTCTTCCGGCGGCGTGTGCAGGTGGAATACAAAGGCGAAGCCGATCTGGTGACGGAAGCGGACCGCGCTTCGGAAGCGCTCATTCGCGAGCGCATTCGCGCACAGTGGCCGAAGCACGACATTCTGGGCGAAGAGCAAGGTCTTACGGACACCGGCAGCGATTACCGCTGGTATGTGGATCCGCTTGATGGCACCACGAACTTTGCCCACGGTTTTCCCGTATTTTGCGTCTCGATGGCGCTCGAGCATCGAGGCCGACGGATCGCCGGAGTGGTTTATGATCCGACGCGCGCTGAAATGTTCGCCGCCGGGCAGGGAAGTGGCGCATACCTGAATGGCGAGCGCATTCACGTCTCGAAAGTCGCGAAACTGGCTGAATGTCTGGTGGCGACCGGCTTTCCCAGCCATAAGCGGCATAAGAATCCGAATATTCATTTCTATCACCAGATCACTTTGCGAACACATGGGGTGCGGCGCGCCGGCTCGGCAGCGCTCGACCTGTGCTGTGTGGCGTGCGGACGCTTTGACGGCTTCTGGGAATTCAATTTGAATCCCTGGGACACGGCGGCAGGCGTGTTGATCATTGAGGAAGCGGGCGGCCGGGTGACGGATTTTCGCGGTGGGCCGTTTCAGATTGATAGCCGCGAGACGCTGGCCTCGAATGGATTGGTGCATGAAGCGCTGCTGCACGAGTTCGACGAGATCTTTCGCGGTCGGGGGCTGGAGCCGATGCCGGACCCGAGAGAGTACGGAAAGTGATGGTGAGAGGAAATCGGAGACTGTGGTTGGCCTTGGAACTGCTGATGTGTTTTGCAGCGGCGGCTGCGCAGGAATCCGCTCCCAGCGCTGAATATAGGCAATCTTTTGAAAAGTGGAAGGCTGAGCTGGTGCAGGACCGCCAGCGGAACTGGCTGCCGCTAGCGGGTTTGTTCTGGCTCAAGCCGGGACTGAATACATTCGGC
>Ga0335081_10009260_pt1 | contig 15842 bp, 13 predicted proteins | sample Lox_Sample_35_FD_206713 | JGI IMG/M metagenome (GOLD analysis project Ga0335081, IMG submission 206713) | Soil microbial communities from Loxahatchee National Wildlife Refuge, Florida, United States - Lox_Sample_3.5 | ecosystem: Environmental > Terrestrial > Soil > Wetlands | place: USA... | reverse complement strand
CCGCTGCAAGAGCAGAATAAACAAACGCATGACGATCGCTGACCGTAGCAGAGCGACGCGAGTGAGTCAACCCCGATGCGTGATACTGTCCAGAGTGATTCGCATGTAGGGGCGGTTCGCGAACCGCCCTGCCTTTCCAAGGCCGGCAGGCACAAATCTCCATAGGTAAGTAGACGTTGCGTCGACGCAGCGTGTAGAATAAGCCGTTATGGCCGCAAAAGCCACATCATCGTCGCTGGTCACGGGCGGGCAGGAACTCCTGGCCAAGCGGCACAACCAGTACCACGGCGAGGAATGGCACACGCCGAGGGGTCGGATGATCCGGGAGGTCGTCTTCGGGTTTAATGACGGCCTGGTCACCTGCATCGGCTTCGTCGTCGGCGTGACCAGCTCGCTCGTCTCGGCGCCGCTCGTCCTGCTGACCGGCGTGGCGATGGCCGTCGCCGCCTCCCTGTCGATGGCGATCGGCGCCTACCTGTCGACCAAGTCGCAGAACGAATTCTTCCAGCGCGAAGTCCAGCGGGAGCGGCGCGAGATCGACGAGCTGCCCGGCAAGGAGCGGCAGGAGGTGGACGAGATCCTCACCGACATGGGCTTCGAGCCGCAGGAGCGGGAGATTTTGTCCAGACGGATCACCGGCAACAAGGAGATGTGGATCCGCTTCATGATGCGGGAGGAGCTGGGCATTCTGGATGAGGATTTCGACAACCCGGTCAAGGCGGGCGCGGTGATGGGGCTCGCCTTCGTGCTCGGCTCGATCCCGCCGCTGGTCCCCTATCTCGTCCAGCAGGACGCCATTGTCGCCATGCAATGGGCGATCGGCATTGCGCTCGTTGCCGCCTTCCTCGCAGGCGCGGCCAAGACGCTGGTGGCCAAGACCGTCTGGTGGAAGAGCGGCCTGGAGATGATGGTGTTAAGCGCGCTCGCCGCCGCCATCGGCTTCATCGTCGGCCACTTCATTTCGAAAGTCATCTCATGAGCCGGTCCCGAAGCCCTTCAATGCCCGTCCCCGTCGCCGTGGTGACGCTCGGCTGCCCCAAGAACCAGGTCGATTCGGAAGTGATGCAGGGGCTGCTGGCGAAGGAGGGCTTCCGGCTGGTGGAGAAGCCTGAACAGGCTGCCGTACTGGTGGTGAACACCTGCGGTTTTATCGACGCGGCGAAGGAGGAGTCGGTCGACACGCTTCTCCAGCTTGCCAAACTCAAGAAAAAGGGAAAGTGTGAGCTGTTGATCGCCGCCGGCTGTCTGGCCCAGCGCTACCCGGAGGAATTGATCAATGAAATCCAGGAGCTGGACGGCGTCGTCGGCACGGGCGATTTTCAAAAAATTGCCGAATTGTGCCGGGAGAAGCTCAAGCCGGCCCACGATACAGCGCCCGTCTCATTCACCGAGCACGTGGCGTTTCTGTATGACGCTGCCACGCCCCGCCGGCGGATTGGGGCTAATCATACCGCCTACGTGAAGGTGGCGGAGGGGTGCAACTACCGCTGCTCGTTCTGCGCCATCCCGTCATTCCGGGGCGATTTGAAGAGCCGTTCGATCGACTCGGTCGTCAAGGAAGTGGAGCAACTGGCGAAGGAAGGCGTGAAGGAGATCAATCTCATCGCCCAGAGCCTCACGAGCTATGGCTGGGATTGGCGGACGAATGGAAACGGTTCAGCCAAGCCCAACGCACAGGCGCTGCCGCAATTGCTCAAACGACTCGCCCCGATCAAGGGGGTGGAGTGGCTCCGGCTCTTCTACACCTATCCGACCGATTTTAGCGACGGGTTGATCGAGCTGATGGCCAATGAGCCGAAGCTGTGCAAATATGTCGATCTGCCGTTGCAGCATATCAACGACCGGATTCTGAAAGCGATGAACCGGAAGGGGAAACGGAAAGAGATCGAACAACTGATCGACCGTTTACGCCGGTCGATTCCTGATCTGTCGCTCCGGACCACTTTCATTGTCGGCTTCCCCGGCGAGGGGGAGGCGGAGTTCGAGGAGCTGGCCGACTTCGTCCGCGAAACGGGCTTTGACCGGATCGGGGTCTTCACCTACTCGCCGGAAGAGGGGACAGCGGCCTTCCCGCTCGGCGATCCGGTCACGGCCGAACAGAAGACCGAGCGGCGTCAGCGGCTTTTAGATCTGCAGGAGGAGATCGCTGGCGACCGGTTGTCGGTGATGATCGGCCGGAAGTTGCGTGTCCTGATCGACGGGCTGTCAGAAGACGGCTCCGACCGGCTTGAAGCCCGTCACCAGGGCCAGGCCCCGGAGATTGACGGGGTGGTGATGCTGGAGAAATCCAAAAAACAACCGTCACCAGGCGACCTGGTGACGGTTGAGGTGACCGATACGGTCGGGTACGACCTGATCGGGCGGGTAACAACGTGACGTAACGTAGGGGCGTATGGCCATACGCCCCTACGAAACAACCGTTACAACAGTTTCGCGTTCAATTCAATCTGGGCGCCGGTAAAGAGCTTCGAGATCGGGCAGCCCTTCTTGGCCCCTTCGGCGAATTCCATGAACTTCGCCTTATCGATTCCCGGCACGACAGCCTCGGTGACGAGCTCGATCTTCGTGATGCCGAAGCCTTCGCCGACCTTCTCCAGATGGACACGGGCCGTGGTTGACACCTTGGTGGGTTTGAAGCCGTTCTTCTCGATCGTGGCCGAGAGCGCCATCGAGTAGCAGCCGGCGTGCGCCGCGGCGGCCAGCTCTTCGGGATTGGTGCCCGTGCCCGACTCGAACCGCGACGCGAACGAGTAGGGGCCCTGATACGCCCCCGCGCCGACCTTCATCGTGCCCTTGCCGTCCTTGAGCCCGCCTTCCCATACTGCTGATGATGTCCGTGCTGGCATGACAATCCTCCGTGTGCGGTGTGAGGGTGAATTCAGAGCCAACAGCCTAAAATTTCGTGAGGCTGTTCGTCAAGTACGGAATACTAGCTTTTAGGAAAACATGGGACGGATTTACTAGATTGTGCCTAGGAGTAAAGTAGTTGAGGCCGTCAGTTGGTTTTGTGATCTTTAGTCTTCTCCATCAGATCTACCAGGCAATTCAATATCTCCCCCGGCCTCGGCGGGCAGCCGGGGATTTTCACGTCCACGGGAATATGGCGCTCGACCGGGCCGGTGACGGCGTAGCTCCCCTTGAACATGCCGCAATCGCAGGCGCAGTCGCCCAGGGCGATGACGATCTTCGGATCGGGTGTCGCCTGGTGGACGTCCTTGAGCGCTTTTTCCATGTTCACCGTGACGGGGCCAGTGACGACCAGCGCGTCGGCGTGGCGGGGCGAGGCGGCGACGTGGATGCCGAACCGCTCGGCGTCATAGACCGGGTTCATCAGGGCGTTCATCTCCATCTCGCAGCCGTTGCAGGAGCCGGTGTCCACTTCGCGGATTGTCAGCGACCGGCGAAAGGGCGCCGCCTTTTTCCTGGCATCGTCCGAGATTTCCGTTCGCTTCTTTGGCGTTGGATACCGCCCGGTGACCACCGGGGTCTTCAGGCTCTTTTTAATGATTCGGAACATGTTCTTCTCCTTTTGATTTATCCGCTCGCGCTATGCGCTCGCTCATTCGGGGGGAAGCGATGCGCTTCGACTCGGCCATGGCTGAGGCCATGGTGCCGGCTCAAGTTCCGCCTTCACCGGCTCCGCCGGTGTAGCTCCACTCACGCTCCTCCCCCGGACATTGTAGTGTGGGGCCGTGCGGAAGCGGCACAGCGTCCTCCATGCCCCACCCCCGGCCATCGCCCAAACACATCACAAATCATTCCCCGCGTACGACAAATTAAAGCTCTTATTAATGAGTGGGAAGTCCGGAATGATATTCCCCAGCACCGCATACTGAATCGCCGGCCAGTTGACGAATGACGGATCGCGCACTTTGCACCGGTGGATCATGTTGTGCTCCCCCGCCATCACAACGTAGAGAATCTCCCCCCGCCAGCCTTCGACGGCCGAGAAGGCCCAGTCGCCGGCTTTACCCTGAACAGGTTCACCGTGAACGGGCTGGGCCGCCCTGTCGGGTGTGGCGACCGTCGGCCCATTCTGCGCGTCGGCCGAAAGATGATTGCAGGCCTGCCGGATGATCGAGATCGATTCGAATATTTCATCGACCCGCACCCGCACCCGCGCGCGCACGTCTCCGTACTGGTAGACGGGCACGGTAAATTGCACGTTCCCATAGGCGGCGAACGGATGGTCGCGCCGGACGTCCCGGTTGAGATTCGACGCCCGCCCCACGACGCCCACGACGCCGTGATCGCGCGCGACTTGCTCGGTCAGGATACCCGTCGTCTCCAACCGGTCGGTCAACGAGGCGTTGTCGAAGATGATCCTTGCCAGCTCGCGGAAGTCGCGCTCGATCTCGATCAGCTCATTCAGCACCAGCATCAACTGCGTCGGCCGGGGATCGATGGCCGCCCCCCCGACGACGTTGACGCCGCGCAGAAACCGGCTGCCCGTCAGCCGGTCGATCGACTGCATGAGCCGCTCCTTCATCCGGCTGCAATGGGCGAGCGCCAGCGCGTAGGCGGCGTCGTTGCAGATCGCGCCGACGTCGCCGAGATGGTTGTGCAGCCGTTCCAGCTCGAGAAAGAGCGTCCGCAGCCAGGCGGCCCGTTCGGGGATCGCGATCCCGAGCACCGCTTCCGCCGCCTGGCAGTAGGCGAGGCTGTGGGCGAACGAGCTGTCGCCGGAGACTTTCTCGGCGAGGGCCGGCCCCTGGGCCAGCGGGAGGTTTTCGAAGAGCTTTTCCACGCCCCGGTGCTTCCAGAAGTGGCGGATCTCCAATTGCCGGACCGGCTCGCCTGCGACCGAGAAGCGGAAATGGCCCGGCTCGATGATCCCGGCGTGGATCGGGCCGACTGGCACTTCGAAGACGCCTTCGCCCTCCATCCGGCGGAAATGATAGACGCCCTCCTGGCGGCCCATCACCTGATTCCAGGGAAAGTCCTTTTTCAACGGATGGGTGCCGCGGGGCCAGTGCTCGTGGCGGACCAACCTCCGCAGGTCGGGATGGCCCTGGGCGATCAGACCGAACAGATCCCGGATTTCACGCTCGTACCATTTCGCCGCGTGGATGCGCGGCGTGATCGAGGGGAAGATGCGGTTCCCTTCATCAAGATAAGTGGTCAGGATCAGCCACGAGCCGTCTTCGGACAGACTGAAGAGATAGAACAGCTGAAAGCGGGGCGCCATCGGACGGAGATCGACGGCCCATTGCAGCGACAATGTGGCCCGCAGCGACGGCGTATGGCACAGATGCGAGGCAATGGCCGGCAGGCTCTCCGTCGCGAGCGTCAGCATCGGCACGCCGCGATGCGCGCCCGTCTCGACGATCCTTTCACTGAACGTCTCGGTCAACTGGCTCACGGCTTCTGCCGACCGGCTCATCATGCCCCCTTGGTCCAGGTCACCGCCATGACCGCCAGCTCCATGACCCGTCGAATCGACCCAGGCATCAGAATCCCCGCGAGCACCAGCAAGCCTCCGCTCAGGACGAACACGGCGTGGCCGGAGATCCACGGCTCCCCGCGCCGGACGTTATCCGAAGGCGCGCCCCAGACCATGCCCGTCACGCGGTACATCATCCCGCCGAACGCGACGAGCCCCAGCAGGAGAAACGCCGCGATCAGCGCCAGGTTGCGTACGCCGTCGGCGATCGTGATCGTAAGGAACTGGCCCAGGTGCAGTGTATTTCCCGCGTAGACTTGCGCCGACAGGGCGGAGATCACCGACAGCTCGCTCGCGAAGAGGGCGAAGGGCGGCAGGCCGACCAGCACCAGCCCCGAGACGGCCAGCGCGAGGGCCGTCACCGGCAGGACGCGGGCCAGCCCGCGGATTCGTTCGATCTCCCGCGTGCCGAACCGCATCCGGATGTTGCCGGCGGCGAAGAAGGCGAGCGCTTTGGCCACCGCGTGGCCGAGCAGATGGAGGAAGCCGCCGAACGTGCCGACGCCGCCGGCTCCGAAGCCGATGGCGGCGATGCCCATGTGCTCGACGCTCGAATAGGCGAAGAGCCGCTTCACGTCGCGCTGCAGCAGCAGAAAGAAGGCGGCGATGGCGAACGAGACGAAGCCGAAGAGCATCAGGAGCGTCCCCGCGAAGCCCGGCGCGACCGCCGCGTCGACCACCGTCTTGCACCGCAGCACGGCGTAGACTGCGACGGTCTCCAGCACGCCGGCCAGCATCGCCGAGACCGGCGCGGGGGCCTCGCTGTAGGCGTCGGGCACCCAGGTGTGCATCGGGGCCAGGCCGATCTTGGTGCCGTAGCCGACGAGGATGAAGACGAAGGCGAGCTTGACGATATGCGGATCGAGCCGATCGGCGATGCGCAGCAGCTCCGTCACGTTGAGCGCGGCGCCTGTGTCGCCCGGGCTTTTCATGGCCGAGGAGTAGAGCAGCACGGTCCCGAAGAGCGCCAGCGCGATGCCGACCGAGCAGAGGATCAGATATTTCCAGCCGGCCTCGAGCGATTCCCGCCGTTTGAAAAAATTGATCAGAAAGGTCGTCGCCAACGTCGTCCCCTCGATGGCCACCCAGAGCAGCCCCAGGCTGTTGACCAGGATCGCCGCCGTCATGGCAAACATGAAGAGATGGAAGAGGCCGTAGTACCGGCCGACCCGCCTGGGCGTGATCAGTCCGCCGGCGATGTAATGGTCGAGATAGCTCCGGCTATAGAGGGCGAACATCAGGCCGATCACGGTCATGATCAGGAGGACGAAGACCGTCAGCCCGTCCACGGCGATCAGGTCGTGAAAGGCGAGAAACGGCCCGTCGCTCAACAGGCGCGCGGTCACGCCGATCGCGGCGGCGGCGGTCGTCGCCATGGCGGCCAGCGTGACGGCGTGCCACGTCCGCGGCGTGAGCGGCCGCAGGCTCAGCGACGCCGCCAGCAGCGGCGCCGCCAGCAGGATGACGAGCGCCGTCACGGGAGGCCCGCCTTCGTGTCGAGCAGCGCCGAGACCGGCAGAAGCCAGTCCGACGCCATGATCGGGAGAAGCAATCCGATCACGCTCATCGCCGCCAGGTTGATGCCGAGCGCGGAGAGCATCAATCGGTCGGGACCGGTCGTCACGGGCCTCGCGTCCTCCGACGGCCAGTCGTGAGCCGCGTCACCGTGAAAGGACTTGCCCTGAACAGATTCATTATGAATGGGCTCGGCGAACGTCATGCGGGTCAGCGGCGCGAGCAGCGTCGCAAAGGCCAGCGCGAGGAGGCCGAGAAAGAGAAGGGCGATCCCCTGGTGATGACGATAGGCGGCCGCCGCGATCAGCAGCTCGCTCACAAACAGCCCGAACGGCGGCAGGCCGGCCAGCGCCACGGCGGCCAGCAGCAGCCCCGAGCCGGCGGCCGGCGCCCGCCGGAGCAGCCCCGTCACCCGTTCGATCATTTTGTGGCCGTGGCGCAACAGCACCATGCCGGCGGCATAGAAGGCGGCCGACTTGGCCAACGCGTGGTTGAGCATGTGGAACAGTCCCCCGAACAGGCCGAGCGGGCCGCCGACGCCGAAGCCGATCAACACGATTCCGACGTGTTCGACGCTCGAATAGCCGAGCAGCCGTTTGTAGTCGCGCTGGATCAGCATGAAGGCCGCGGCGATCGCCATCGACAGCAGCCCCATCCCCAGCATGATCGAACCCGTGAACGCCGGCCCGACGGCCGGGTCGACGAGGCCTTTGAGCCGGAGCACAGCGTAGAGCCCCAGGTTGAGCATCAGGCCGGAGAGCATGGCGCTGGTCGGCGTGGGCGCCTCGGCGTGCGCGTCCGGCAGCCAGGTGTGCATGGGGGCCACGCCGGCCTTGGTGCCGTAGCCGATCATCGCGAAGACGAAGGCCATTTTCAGGACGACCGGATTCAATCCGCCATCGGCGGAGCCGGCGGCGCGATGGAGCGCGGTCCAGCTGAGCGCGTCCATGCTCACGCCCAGCGCGTGCTCCGCGGTGTAATAGACGAGGACCGTGCCGAAGAGGGCGAGGGCGATGCCGACGAAATTCAGGATGATGTATTTCCAGCCCGCCTCCAGCGCCGCCTTCGTCCGGTCGAAGCCGACCGAGAGGGCGGCCGAGATGGTCGAGGCTTCGACGGCGATCCACATCAACGCGATGTTGTCGAGGTTGACCGCGAGCATCATCGCGAAGAGAAACAGATCGAAGTACACGAAGAAGCGCCGGTACCGCAGGAAACCCAGGTGGCCGCGCGTCAGCTCCTCCCCCATGTAGCCGACGGCGTAGCAGAGCGCCGTGCCCCCGATGAACCCCAGCATGGCGTCCATGAAGGCGCTCAGCGGATCGGCGCGCAGCAGCGAGCCGAACGAAACCGCGCCCTCCGCGCCGACGGAGGCGGCCACCGCCGCCATCGCCGCCCACAGCACCGCGGCACTGGCCAGCTGCAGCCGCTCCATGGCGCGACGGGTGGGCACCCGCAGGCTGGCGAGACCCGCGACGAGCGGCGCGGCGATCAGGATGAGGAGCGCAAGGGACATAGGGTTTTTTGGGGGGATTTCTTGGGGGATTCCTTGGGCGATTCCCGGGGCTACTCCTTGAGCCCCGTCAGTTTGGTGGTGTCCACGCTGTCGAACGTGTCCTGCAGGCGGTGGGCGTAGACGCCGACGATCAATCCGGCCACGAGCACGTCGAAGAAGACGCCCAGCTCCACGATCAGCGGCATCCCATACGCCGACGCGGTGGCGCCCAGGAAGAGGCCGTTTTCCATCATCAGAAAGCCCACGATCTGGGACACCGCCTTTCTTCTGGCGATCATCATGAAAAAGCCGATCAGGACGATCGCCAGGGCGATGGCGAGCGAATCGCGCGTCAGCAGGAAGCCCAGCCTCGCGATCGGTTCGGTGACGGAAAAGGCCAGGATGACCAGCGCGCCGCAGATCAACAGCGACGGGGGAATGTTGACGACGAACTCGACCTCCCGCTTGACGTTCACCCGTTCGATGACCTTTTTCAGGATGATCGGAATCGTCACCGTTTTGATGACGAGGGTCAGCAGCGCCGCGATATAGATGTGCGGGCTGTCGGTGAACCACGCCACCAGCGCGGCCGTGACGGCCAGGAAGAGGGATTGCAGCGCGTACAGATCGACACAGGCGGAGAGGCGCCGCTGGGCGACGATGGCGAAGGCGGTCAGCAGGAGCATCATCGAGCACAGATTGATGAGCTGGGAGCCGAGATCGGGATGCGTCATTGAGAGGGTTGTCGGGGAAAGGGGCGTCGGCGGCATCGTCAACCCCGCAGGATGTAGAAGAAGACCAGGGCGAGCAGCGCCAGGATGAAGGCCGCGCCCAGCAGGTCGGTCACCCGGAAGAGCCGGAGCTTGGCGAACATCGATTCGACGACGCCGATGACGACCGCGAGCGCCGAGACTTTGACGGCCCAGGCGCCCGTCGCCATGATCATCCGGGCCGGATCGGCCTCCGTGGCGATTCCCCAGGGCGCGAAGACGTTGCTCAGGAGCGTCAGGAAGAGCAGCAGCTTGATCGCCGAGGCCCATTCGACCAGCGCCAGATAGCGCCCCGAATATTCCAGGACCATCGCTTCGTGGATCATCGTCAGCTCCAGGTGGGTGGCCGGGTTGTCGACGGGCACCCGGCCGGTCTCCGCGAGCGCGACGATGAAGAGCGCGGCCAGGGCCATCAGATGGGGCGGCGGATCGCTCACGATGCCGTGCGAGACCGCGGTGGCGTGCACGATGGTGCTCAGGTTGGTCGAGCCGGCCGTCAGGCCGACGGCGAAGATGGCGAGGATCGTCGCCGGCTCGGTCAGCGAGAAGATGATCGCCTCGCGGCTGCTGCCCATCCCGCCGAAGGCCGAGCCGGTGTCGAGGCCGGCCAGGATCAGAAAGAAGGTGCCGAGCGTGAGCAGCGAGACCACCGCGATGACGTCGCCGGCGAAATTGAGCGGGACGCGGGAGAGAAAAAGCGGCACCAGGAGGCTCGCGGCGAAGGCGGAGGCGAACAGGATGTAGGGCGTGGCCGTGAAGAGCCACGACGCGTTCGACGAGACGACCGTCTCCTTCCGGAGGAGCTTGAGCAGGTCCGAATAGGGCTGGAAGAGGCTTGCGCCCCGCCGGCTCTGGAGCCGCGCCTTCACCTTGCGGATCAGTCCGACAACGAACGGCGAGACGAGGAGGATCAGCGCCGCCTGCGCCGTCATGATGAGGAGGTTCGCTAGCTGATCCACAGGAGCAACACCAGCAGGGTCACGAAGATATAGGAGAGATAGAGGTGCAGGCTGCCGGCCTGCACCACGCGGAGACGATCAGCCACCCGGTTGAAGAGACGGACGACGGGATCGTAGAGGTGCTTCTGGAAGGTCGGCTCCAATTGCAGCTCGAACCGCATCCGTTTGGCAAAGTAGCGCGACTCTTCCAGCATCTCGGTCTCCACCTTGACGGTCGGCCGATAGATCATGCTGAAGACCTGGCGGATCGGCTGGGCGAAGCCGGTGGCCGTGTACTCCATCCGTGGCTTGAGAGTGATGCCGCAGCCCCACGTCTTGTAGATCCGCCGCCGGAGCCTTCCGCCCACCAGCGCCGCGCCGAACAGGGCCGAGGGCGCGATCACGAGCAGCAGGATGGCGAGTACGGGAGTCGAGATGCTGGCGAAGCCGATGCCCAGGCCCGGCACCAGCGCCAAGCCCCCTTCCGTGATGATTCTTCCAGCGATCGGAACCTCCGTAAAGCCGGCCGTGACGCGATCCAGGAGCGGCACGACGGCCATCGGGGCCACGCCGAACGCGAGGCAGGCGGCGGCCATCAGCCCCATTCCGGCCAGCATCGGTCGACCGACCTCCTTTGCCTCGCCGGAGTGGCGGCTGCGTGGCATCGCCAGAAAGGTGATGCCGAACGCCTTGGCAAAGCAGGCGACGGCCAGCGCGCCGGTGAGCGCCAGCATCGCGGCGCCGATCGGCACCATGATCTTCAACAGCAGATCCGGGAGCTGAAAGCTCAGGAAGAGGCTTTGGAATGTCAACCATTCGCTTACGAAGCCGTTCGTTGGCGGGAGGCCGGAGATCGAGACCGCGCCGATGAGGAAGAAGAGCGCCGTCCAGGGCATCGTCCGGATCAGGCCGCCGTACTCCTCCATGTTGCGCGTGTGCGTGGTTGACAGCACCGCGCCCGCGCCCATGAAGAGCAATGATTTGAAGACGGCGTGATTGAGCGTGTGATAGAGGCCGGCCAGCAGGCCGAGCGAGGCCAGGTGCGACAGGCCGTAGGTCTCGAAGATCATCCCCGCCCCGATGCCCAGCAAAATGATGCCGATGTTTTCCACGCTGTGATAGGCGAGGAGGCTTTTCAGGTCGTGCTCCATGAGCGCGTACATGACACCCAGCAGCGCCGACACTGCGCCCACCGCCAGAACGGTAAAGCCCCACCACCACGGGAAATCGCCGCCGAGAAAATCGAAATAGACCCGGATCAGCCCATAGATGGCGGTCTTGATCATCACGCCCGACATGAGCGCCGAGACGTGGGAGGGCGCGGCGGGGTGGGCGTAGGGCAGCCAGACGTGCAGTGGAATGATCCCCGCCTTGGTCCCGAAGCCGATCAGCGCCGTGAGAAAGACGATCGTCCTGAACCCTTCGGGGAGCGAGGCGACCGAGTGCCGGAAGCTTTCGAAAGTAAAATCGCCCGTCTGCTGGAAGAAGACCAGGTAGGTGACGAGGATGAACGCCGTCCCCACGTGGGTCATCACCAGATAGAAGAAGCCCGCGTAGCGGGTCTCGGCCTTCTCATGCTCGGTCACCACCAGCAGATAGGAGACGATCGACATGAGCTCCCACAGGAGCAGGAAGAGGAAGCCGTCGTCGGCCATGACGACGAGGGTCATCGAAAGCAGGAAGGCGTTGTAGAGCCCGCCCAGCAGGCCGATCGGATGGCGCAGCTCGAATTCCCGCACGTAGCCGACGGCGTAGATCGACACGGCCAGGCCGGTCAGGGAGATCAGCAGGACGAAGAAGGCGGAGAGCGGATCGAGCCGGAATTGAATCGTGAGCAACGGGAGCGTGGAGGGGAGCGAGTAGACCGGCGGGGAGTCGCTGAATAATGCGGCGAGTCCCAGCGCCATGCCGGCCGCGGACGCCGCCGCGGCGGCACCGTGCGCCAGAAGATTCTGCAGGTGTGGATTCCGGCGGAGAAGCGGGGGAAGGGCCATCCCCAGCGCATACAGTGCGAGGGTCGCGAAAAAAGCCGCCCGAACGATCAGCGGCAGATCGAACGCCAACTCTTCTGTCCTTCTCCCGGCCATGCCAGGGCACGGGCCAGGCCCCAAAAAACGGCCCGGGTCGGGGCCGCCTGCGCCGTGGCACTCGCACACGACACAGGTCAAGCATAGCAATAAGATGCATCATGGTGCAAGAGTCGTGATGTTGCATCTAGAGCGGGCATCCGGTAGCATTTGCAAGGGGCATCGGGGGAACGGATGAAACAGCACAAGGATCTGCTCGCGGTGCTGCGCCACAATCGGCAGCGGGTGACGACGGCGCGCCGGCTGCTGCTGCAGTATTTCATCGACCACCATGCCGCGTCGCTTTCGCTGCCGGAGATCCAGGCGCACTTGCAGGACAGGCTGCCGGGGATCAACCGGTCGAGCATCTACCGGAATCTGGAAATGCTCAAGTCGCTGGCGATCATTCAGGAAATGCGTATAGGAGGGCAGGAACTGCGCGTGGGCGGTGGTTCACCCCGAGGGCTTGCCCCGAGGGGCGGGAAGCGGTTTCAGTTCGTCTTCGAGCGGCCGGTCCATCACTTCATCATCTGTAAAGCGTGCGGGAAGGTGAGCAAGGGGAATCGCCGCTTCTTCGAGCAGGTGGAGAAGGCGCTGCGCGAGGTGCACGGCTTCGCGAAGGCGAACCTCTCGGTGACGTTCTACGGATTTTGTCCGGCGTGTAAAAAGGGCAAGGCGGATTAGAAGAACAAGGGCGGATTAGTAAAGAATGGGCGGATTAAGGATTAATAAAGAAAAGGCGATGAAGGGTTGGAAGCGAAGTGGAAAGATGAAGAGCGTGAGTGGAGGTAGAAATCAGTGAGTGGATTTTGATTTGACGACGCCGATCAGCCGGTTGCCTTCGTCCAGGCCGTCGACCGTGGCGCCCAGGGCCAGCATCTGCTCCAGATAGCGCACCGCTTCCTTCGTGATCACTTCGCCGGGGGTGAGCACGGGAATGCCGGGCGGGTAGACGGTGACCGTCTCGGCGCTGACCCGGTCGATGCCGCTGTGCAGATCGACCTGTTCGTGCTCGCCGAGGAAGGCCTCCTGCGGGCTGAGCCGCCATTCGTTCGACAAGGTCGGCAGGGTGATCGGCTGGAACCGGCCCGCCTGCCCTTTCTGCCCCTGCTCGGCGGCGATGACTTTGAGCGCGTCGACTAAACGGCCGAGATCATCTTTTCTATCACCGATGCTGACGATCACGAGCACATGGAACGGGTCGGCCATTTCGACTTGAATGCCGAACCGGGTGTTCAGCAGCTGAGAAACCTGATAGCCGGTCAGCCCCAGGCCGCTGACGCCGATCGTCAGCTTGGTGACGTCTAGATCGCCCATCTTGGCAAACAGCGAGCCGGTGATGTCCTCGCGGGTAAAGCAGGTGACGCCGTTGATCCTGTTGATTCGCGCGCGGGCGTCTTCGGCCAGCGTGATCGCCTTGTCGAGGAGTTTCCGCCCTTCGGTCGCCATCTGCATCCGGGCCAAATCGAGCGAAGCCATCAAGATATAAGACGGGCTCGTGGTCTGGACCATCCGGAGCACCCGCGCGAGCATGGACATGTCGATCCGGCCGGCCCGGGCGTGGAGGATCGACGCCTGGGTCATTCCGCCGACGATTTTGTGGACGCTCTGCACGCAGAGATCGGCGCCCGCCTGCACGCCGGATACCGGCAGGGCGGGATGGAAGGGCAGGTGCGGGCCGTGCGCTTCATCGATCAGGACGGTCAGCCCCTGCTCGTGGGCGTAGGCGATGATCGGGACAAGATCGGCGCAGATGCCGTAGTAGTTCGGGCTGGTCAGCACGATCCGCTTGGCCTCCGGGTGGGCGTCGATCGCGTGTCTGACGCCCTCAAAGGTGACGTTGAGCATGAGGTTCAGGTTCGGGTCGAAGACGGGATCGAAAAAGACCGGCCGGGCGCCGGAGAGGATCAGGCCGGCGATGATCGACTTGTGGGCGTTGCGGGCGACGAGCACTTGGTCGCCCGGGCGGCAGGTGGAGAGGATCATGGCGTGGTTGCCGCCGGTGGTGCCGTTGACCAGAAAGAACGACCGGTCGGCGCCGTAGGCCTTGGCCGCGAGCGCCTGCGCTTCTTTGATGACGCCCTTCGGCTTATGGAGCGAGTCGACCTCGTCGAGCGTGGTCAGGTCGATCGAGAAAATCTTGGGGCCGACGAATTTGCGAAAGCGGGTGCTGATCCCCTTGCCGCTCTTGTGGCCTGGGGTATGAAACGACACCTTCTTGCTCTCCGCCAGCGCCACCATCGCGTCGAAGAGCGGCGTACGGAGCTGCTCGTCGAGGTCCAGCTTCGGCAGGGGGTAGGGAACGGGGAGAGGAGTGGCGGAGGGGGCAGGGCCGCTTGCGTCGCCCATGGGCGTCTTAATGATAGGTATAGAGGGGCTGATTGTCTTCGATGATGCGGTCGAACCGCTCGAGACTGTTTCGGACGTTCTTCGGGAAGAGGAACTGGCCCTGGTGGATCTCGCCACTGTAGTACTTCGTTCCGCCTTTGATCCGCTCCTTGATCCGCCGGTCGATCTCTTCGGGCGCGATGGCGCGGGGATCGATCCGGGTGGAGGCGACGGTGAAGCCCCACGGCAGGCCGAAGGAGGGGATGGTTGCCTGATAGCCGCCGACGTAGGGAAAGACCGCCTTCAGCGTCTGATAGACCGCGGCGAAGCAGGTCAGCGACGTGTGCGCCGCGCTGCCGGCCTGGAGCGAGATCAGGCCGCTCTTGCCCAGCCGGTTCTGGACGATCTTGTAGAATTCCTTGGTGTAGAGGAGGTAGGCAGGTCCTTCCTCCACCGGCTCCGAAATGTCGATGATGATGACGTCCCAGTTGTCCTTTGTCTCCTCCAGGTATTTCCGGGCATCCATGTAGCGCAGCTCCACGCGGGGATCGTCGAACGCGCCCTGGCTCCACTCCGGCAGGTAGATCTTGGACTGCTCCACGACCTCCTCATCGATGTCGACCATCAGGACCTTCTCGACGCTCTTATGCCGGAGAATCTCCCTGACGGTGGCGCCCTCGCCGCCACCCACGACGAAGACGCGTTTCGGCTCGGGGTGGCTGAGCATGGCGGGGTGGACAAGCGCCTCGTGGTAGACGAATTCGTCGGCCTGGCTGGATTGCATCTTGCCGTCAAGCACCAGGCAGCGCCCGTAGCTCTTGGTCTCAAGGATTTCCATCCTCTGATACTTCGTCTGCTTGGCAAAGAGAATTGTCTCGATGCCATGCATGTGCCCCTCATCGGGGCTCAGGAAATCAAGAAACCATTTGTAGCTCTTTGGCTCGGTCATCTTCCGGTGTGAAGTTCTTGATGGGTTTGTGAGGCAGGCGCCCTTCCCGGGACAGCATGCCGCGCTTGACTTCCATGACCGACGGGTTCTTCGATTGGAACTTGTCGACCAGGTAGTTCGCAGCGATTTCGGGTTTCAGTACGTCGCCGCAGGTGAAGATGTCAACGGCGGCGTATCCGTATTCAGGCCAGGTGTGAATCGTGAGATGGGACTCCGCGATCACCACCACCCCGCTGATGCCGAAGGGGCTGAACTTGTGAAACCGTGATTCGATCACTGTGGCGCTGGCCACTTTCGCCGCCGACACCATCAGGCCCTCAACCTTCCTCAGGTCGTTG